>Ga0265320_10001697_pt1 | contig 15654 bp, 19 predicted proteins | sample 4827metaG_FD_202087 | JGI IMG/M metagenome (GOLD analysis project Ga0265320, IMG submission 202087) | Rhizosphere microbial communities from Carex aquatilis grown in University of Washington, Seatle, WA, United States - 4-8-27 metaG | ecosystem: Host-associated > Plants > Roots > Rhizosphere >...
AGGAAGCAACGCCGGAGCCCGAGCCGGCCCGCAAGCAGCCGGAGGCTGCGCCCGACGAGCAGCCGGCCGCGCCTGCGGTGGAGCAGGACGCCCAGGCCGAGGCTCCGGCGAAGAAGCCGCGGCGCCTCGGCAGGCGCAAGGCCGCTGCGGGCGAGGAGCCGCCAGCAGCACCCGCGGAAGCGCCCTCCGAGCCCGCGGAAACGGCAGCCGATGCTGACGGAGCCACGGAAGCACCCAGCGAAGAACCCGCCCCAGAGGCGATTGCCGCAGCCCCGCCCGAGGCTGCCGAAACCGACCACGAGGAAACCCCCAGTGTCTGAGATCTCCGCCACCGACGTGAAGGCGCTGCGCGACCGCACCGGCGCCGGGATGATGGATTGCAAGAAGGCGCTGACAGAGTCCGGCGGCGACGTCGAGAAGGCGATCGAGCTGCTGCGCGTGAAGGCCGGCAAGCGGATCGAGGACCGCGGCGAGCGTGTCGCCTCGGAGGGCACGATCCAGACCTACGTCCACCACAACGCGAAGATCGGCGTGCTCGTCGAGATCGACTGCGAGACCGACTTCGTGGCGCAGAATGCCGACTTCGTGGCGTTCGCCAAGGAGGTCGCCTCGCACATCGCGGCGGCGCAGCCGCGCTGGGTCAGCCAGGCTGACGTGCCCGACGACGTCCGCGACAGCGAGCTGCGGATCTTCGAACAGGAGTCGGCCGACAAGCCGGAGGAGATTCGCGCCAAGATCGCCGCCGGAAAGCTCGCGAAGTGGTACAGCGAGGTCGTGCTGCTCGATCAACCGCACGTCAACCCCGACAAGCACGAGGGCAGGACGATCAGCGAGATGCTGCACCAGATCGCGGCGGCGACCGGCGAGAACGTCGTGATCCGCCGGTTCGCTCGCTTCGCGATCGGGGACTAGGAGGGTGCGACCCACCGCGCCACGGGCAGCGAACGGATGAGCGAGCCGATCTTCAAACGCGTCCTCGTGAAGCTCTCAGGAGAGGCGCTGATGGGATCGCTCGAGTACGGCATCGATCCGGACCGGGTCGTGGCGATCGCCGCCGCGGTTCGTGGCGTCGTCGAGTCCGGCGTGCAGCTGGCGATCGTGCCCGGCGGCGGCAACATCTACCGCGGGATGAAGGGCGCCGCGGAGGGCATGGATCGCGCGACCGGCGACTACATGGGCATGCTGGCGACCGTGCTGAACGCGCTCGCGCTGCAGGACGCCTGCGAGAAGCAGGGGGTGGACACTCGCGTGCAGTCGGCGATCACCGTGCAGGAGGTCGCCGAGCCCTACATCCGCCGGCGCGCGATGCGCCACCTCGAGAAGGGCCGCGTCGTGATCTTCGCCGCCGGCACCGGCAACCCGTTCTTCACCACCGACACGGCGGCCGCGCTGCGGGCGAGCGAGATCCACGCCGAGGCGATCCTGATGGCCAAGAACGGCGTCGAGGGCGTCTACACCGCCGATCCGGCGCTCGACCCCTCGGCCGAGTTCATTCCCCACATAACCCACATGGAGGCGATCCAGCGACGCCTCGCCGTGATGGACGCCACGGCGCTGACGCTGTGCATGGAGAATCGCGTGCCGATCCGGGTCTTCAACGTCGACGACGATCGCAACATCGGGCGGATCCTCGCCGGGGAGCAGGTCGGCACGCTCGTCGCCACCCCTGTGGCGTAGGCTCTGATCGCGGGGCTCGCGGACGCGAACGGGAGCGCCGGTGCACGCCGTCGTCAGGCGACTCCAAACGGTTATCCTCCCCCGGCCATGGTCACGAAATGCCTGCAACGCCAATGATCGACGAGCTGCTCGAGGATGCACGCGAGCGGATGCACAAGTCCGTCGAGGCGACCGGGGTCGAGCTCAGCTCGGTGCGCACCGGTCGCGCGAGCCCGGCCCTGCTGGACCGCATTCAGGTCGACTACTACGGTGCGCCGACGCCCCTTCGCCAGCTGGCGACGATCTCGGCCCCGGAGGCGCGCCTGCTGACGATCCAGCCGTTCGACGCCTCCTCGATCAAGGCGATCGAGAAGGCGATCAACACGTCCGATCTCGGCCTCAACCCGTCCAACGACGGCAAGCTCGTGCGCCTGGTGATCCCGGAGTTCAACGAGGAACGCCGCCGCGAGCTGGTCAAGGTTGCGCGCCACATCGTCGAGGAAGGGCGCGTCGCCGTGCGCAACATCCGTCGCGACGTGATGCACGACCTGCGCGAGCTGAAGGAGGCCGGCGAGACCGGGACCGACGACGAGCGCCGCGCCGAGGGCCTGTTGCAGAAGCTGACCGATGAGCGGATCGGCGAGCTCGACGCGCTGCTGAAGGGCAAGGAAGCAGAGATCCTCGAGGTCTGATGGGCGCCGACGCGGACCGGCCGCGGTACGTCGCGATCATCACCGACGGGAACGGGCGCTGGGCCAAGCAGCACGGTGTCTCGGTCGCGGCCGGACACAGCGCCGGCGCCGACAACGTCAAGGCGCGGCTGCGCGACGCCGTCGAGCTGGGGGTGCGCGAACTGACCGTGTACTCGTTCTCGACCGAGAACTGGTCGCGACCCGCTAGCGAGGTCAAGGCGCTGATGCGAATGTTCAACCGGCGGATCAAGAGCGAAACGCCGGAGTTGCGCGAGGAGGGTGTGCGCATGCGCTTCATCGGCCGCCGCGACGGGATCTCGCCGTCGCTCGCGCGCCAGATGGACTGGGCCGAGACGCAGACGGCCGCGAACGACCGCATCACGCTGTTCGTCGCGTTCAACTACGGCGGGCGAGCGGAGATCATCGACGCCGCCACGCGGTTCAGCGGTGGCGACGAGGATGACTTCCGCGCCCTGCTGTACGCGCCGGACATGCATGATCCGGACCTGATCATCCGCACCAGCGGCGAGCAGCGCCTTTCGAACTACCTGCTTTGGCAGTCGGCCTATTCGGAGCTCGTGTTCCGCGACGAGCTGTGGCCGGACTTCACGCGCGAGGCCTTCGAGGAGGCGCTCGACCAGTACGTCGGCCGCAGGCGCCGTTTCGGCGGCAGGTAACCGCGCGATGGCATCGGGTCAGCTGCGCCGCCGTCCGCCGTCCGCCCGCCCGCGCCGGCCGCGCCCGTCTCGAAGCGGCCGCCCGTCGGAGCTGCGCTCGCGCGTGATCGTGGCCGTCCCGGCGCTCGCGGTCGCCGCGATCGTCATTGCGCGCGGGGGCCTGCTGTTCGCCGGCGCGCTGCTGATCCTCGGCTGCATCTGCCTCGACGAGCTCTACCGCATGACCGCGCGCGCTCACCCGGCGAAGCTGGTCGGGTTCGTGACGCTGTTCGCGCTGCTCGTGGCCGCGCATTACGGAACCCGCGACCAGATCCTGCTGATCGCGGTCGCCGCGCTGCCGGCGAGCTTCCTGCTGACCCTGGCAGCCCCTCGCGGCAGCATCTTCGGCATCACCGTCACGCTGCTCGGCGTCTGGTGGATCGGCCTCGCACTCGCGCACGCCGTGCTGCTGCGCGACCTGCCGCACGGAGGTGCCATCCTGACCGACGTGGTGATCGGCACCTTCGTCGGCGACAGCGGAGCCTATTTCGGCGGACGCAGCTTCGGCCGCCGGCCGCTCGCTCCGTCCGTGTCGCCGAACAAGACGGTCGAGGGGCTCGTGATCGGGCTGTTCTGCGCGATCGTCGCCGTCTGGTTCGCGTCGCTCTACCAGCCGTGGTTCCAGAAGGGGGACGCGATCCTGCTCGGCGTGGGCGTGGCGATCGCGGCGCCGATCGGCGACCTGTTCGAGAGCTACATCAAGCGCCAGGCGGGCGTCAAGGACTCCGGGCGTGCATTTGGCGCCCACGGCGGCGCGCTCGACCGTCTGGACGCCGTCCTGTTCAGCGTCGTCGTCGGCTATTACGCGTGGCTCGCGATCCTGGCCGCGAAATGAAACGCGTACTCGTGCTCGGCTCGACCGGCTCGATCGGCGTTCAGGCGCTGGAGGTGATCGCCGGCTCCGACGATCTCGAGCTGGTCGGGCTTTCCGCCCGCGGCTCGTGGAAGACGGTGATCGAGCAGGCCCGCGCTCACGGCGTCACCCGGATCGCCTTGAGCGACGAGACCGCCGCCGCGCGCGCCGCCGAGGCGTGGCCGGCCGGCGAGGTCCATGGCGGCAGCCACGGTCTCGTCGAGCTGGTGGTCGAGTCCGGGGCGGACCTTGTGCTGAACGCGATCGTCGGCTCCGCCGGGCTCGGGCCGACAATCGTGGCGCTCGGCGAGGGGATCGATCTCGCGCTGGCCAACAAGGAGTCGCTGGTCGTGGGCGGCGAACTCGTCATGGCGCTTGCGGAGGCGACAGGGGCGCGGATCCTGCCGGTCGACTCCGAACATGCGGCGCTGCACCAGCTCATCGGCGCCGAGCGCGCGATGGGCCCCGGCACGATCGAGCGCCTGACGGTCACGGCCTCCGGCGGCCCGTTCCGGGGGCGCAGTCGGGCCGAGCTCGAGCATGTAACCGTCGAGCAGGCGCTCGCGCACCCGACCTGGTCGATGGGGGCGAAGATCACGATCGACTCGGCGACCCTGATGAACAAGGGGCTCGAGGTGATCGAGGCGCATCACCTGTTCGCGATCGGCTACGACCGCATCGATGTGCTCGTGCATCCGCAGTCGATCGTGCATGCACTCGTCACGCTCTGTGACGGCGCCGTGCTCGCCCACCTCGGTTGCCCCGATATGCGCGTGCCGATCGCCTACGCGCTGCACCATCCTGAGCGCAGCGAGCTGGACGTCGAGCGGCTCGACCTCGCCGCCGTGGCCAACCTCACCTTCGAGGCCCCGGACCTCGAGGCGTTTCCGGCGCTGCGCATCGCGCGCGAGGCTGCGATCGCCGGCGGCACCGCACCGTGCGTCCTGAACGCCGCCAACGAGGTTGCGGTGCACGCCTTCCTGGGGGGGCGGATCGGCTTCGGCGCGATCGCGGAGGTGATCGAGTCGACGTTGGACGCGCTTGGCGCCGAGCCGGTGCGGGAGTTCGAAACCCTGTTCGAGGCCGACCGCCGGGCGCGCGAGGAGGCCGCGGCGGCGATCGGGTAACCGCGGGGCGGGCGCAGGCCTGACGTCGAAGGCGGCGCGCACGTGACGGCGGTGGCGATCGGGCGACCGCGGGACGCGCGCGACTGTCGGCGCGATCCCGCCGTCCCCGCCGGGTGGCCTTTTAGGCCACCTTCACACGGCCTGCCAGACTACGCCGATGACGTGGGTGATAGCGATCGCCGGCTTCTGCGCGCTGATCGTGGCGCACGAGGCCGGGCACTTCCTCGCGGCGAAGGCCGTCGGCATGCGCGTCGAGCGCTTCTCGCTGTTCTTCCCGCCGAGGCTGATCGGCTTCAGGCGCGGCGAGACCGACTACCAGATCGGCATGCTGCCGCTCGGCGGCTACGTGAAGATCACCGGCATGACGCCGGATGAGATGGCCGGGGTCGATCTGCGCGTCGCCGAGCGCAGCTACTACATGAAGGAGCCCTGGAAGCGGATCGTCGTGATCCTCGCCGGCCCGGCGGTCAACCTGCTGCTGGCGTTCGTGCTGTTCGCGGCGGTGCTCCTCTCACACGGCCTGGACGGCGCGTACGCGATCGGCAACCTCGCGCCGTCGCAGACAACCGTCAACGAGATCTCGACGACGATCGTCGGCGCGACCGTCAAGAACAGCGGCGCGGCCGGCGTGCTGAAGGCCGGCGACCGCATCGTGGCGATCGACGGCCGCACGGTGTCGCCGGCGACGCTGGCGCCAACGCTCGCGCGCGAGCATTGCGCCGGCGCGTTCGTCAACGGCTGCGCTGCCAGCTCACCCCTCACCGTGACGGTGCTTCGCCAGGGCGCCCGCCGTTCGTTCGTCGTCACGCCGCACTACGACGCAAAGGCTCACCGGATGTTGCTCGGAGTCCAGCTTGACGTGCGGTTCGTGCCCGTGTCGTTCGGCGTGCTCGGGGCCGCCGGCGCGTCGGCCGGCGCGATGTGGGACCTCGGCACCTCGACCGTCACGCACTACTTCGATGCGCTCGTCCACTCCAAGGACCGCAAGCAGTTGCAGAGCGTGCTCGGCATCACCCAGGACACCCAGCAGGCTGTCGCGCGCGGCCCCGGCTACGCGCTCGTGGTGCTCGCCCTGGTCTCGCTCGTGCTCGCCGTCGTCAACCTGTTCCCATTCCTGCCGCTCGACGGCGGTCACGTCGTCTGGTCGCTGGCGGAGCGCCTGCGCGGCAGACGTGTCTCCCTGGCAACGATGTGGCGGTTCAGTTCCATCGGCATCGTCCTGCTCGCCTTCCTCGTGCTGAACGGAATCAGCAACGACGTCAGCCGCCTGAGCGGCTGAGGGCGCGGACCGCTCAGGGCAGGCGCGCGCTCACCCAGCTCTTGGTGAACGGACCGAAACGCTCGCGCTCCGCGAGCCCGAACAGCGCTTCGAACTCCGAACGGCCCAGCAGTGAGACGTCCTCGGGCTCGCCGCCCGCGCCCAGGCGCCAGTAGCGCGCGCGCAGCCCCGCGGGCAGCCAATGCGCGCCCGGTAGAAGCGAATGCGGTTCGATCGGGAAGGAGCGCGCGGGGGTCTGCACGTACCAGCCGCGCGCGACGCGGCGAAGCTCGGCCGCGAACGCCGGCCGGCGCTCCGGCGGCACGTGTTCGATCACGCTGTTGCAGTAGGCGAGGTCGAACTCGTTGTCGGCGAACGGGAGCCCCGCCGCCGCGTCGGCGACCACCAGCGGCCCCGGGTAGCCGGGATGGCCGACGATGTCGACACCGGTCACGTCCAGCTCGGGACCGAGGCCGCGCAGGCCCACGGCGCCGCAGCCCACGTCGACGATCCGCATCCCCGGGCGGGCGCCGACGAGCGCCACAAAGCGCCTGTGGCGGCGCTCACGCGCGCGCTTGGCGAACGGCTCGGCGATCCGCGGGAGCGGTCCGCGGGCCGTCGGGTAGACGTCGGGGGCGGCCACGCCCGCAGCGTAGACGAGCCGCCCTCTAGACTGCGTGGATGGCCTCGAAACGCCAGATCATGGTTGGCGACGTGCCGATCGGCGGCGGCGCGCCGGTCGCCGTGCAGACGATGACCAAGACCGAAACCGCGAACCTCGCGGCGACGATGGCACAGATCCACACCGTCGCTGCGGCCGGCGCCGACATCGTGCGCGTCGCCGTACCGCGCGAGCAGGACGCGGCGGCGCTCGTCGAGATCGTCAAGCAGTCCCCGATCCCGGTGATCGCGGACATCCACTTCAACTACACCCTCGCGCTGAAGGCGATCGACGCGGGCGCCCACTGCGTCCGGTTGAATCCCGGCAATATCGGCACCCCCGAGCAGGTCGCGACGGTCGTCAAGCGCGCCAAGCAGACGGGCACGCCGCTGCGCGTGGGCGTCAACTCGGGCTCGCTGCCCAAGCGCCTGCTGGAGCTCGAGTTCTCGAACCCGATCGAGGCGCTCGTGACCGCCGCGGTCGAGACGGTCGAGCTGATGGAGAGCCTCGACTTCACCAACTTCAAGATCTCGATGAAGTCGACCTCCGTGCCGAACACGATCGCCTCCAACCGCGAGCTGGCGGGACGGATCGACTATCCGCTGCACCTCGGGATCACCGAGGCGGGCACCAAATGGTCGGGCTCGCTGAAGTCGGCCGTCGGCCTGGGCACGCTGCTGGCCGACGGGATCGGCGACACGATCCGGATCTCGCTCTCGACCTTCCACGCCGAGGAGGAGGTCAAGGTTGCCTGGGAGATCCTCAAGGCCTTGAAGCTGCGCGAGCGCGGCCCCGTGCTGATCGCCTGCCCGACCTGCGGGCGCCTGCAGTTCGACATGGACTCGGTCGTCGCCGAGGTGGAGCGGCGCCTGGAGGCCTACGAGGACCCGATCGAGGTCTCGATCCTCGGCTGCGCCGTCAACGGCATCGGCGAGGCCCGCCACGCCGATTTCGGCATCACCGGCGCCAAGGACATGGGGATGATCTACTCGAAGGGCGAGCCGCTCAAGAAGGTGCCGACCGAGCGCCTCGTCGATGAGCTGTTCGCGGAGATCGACCGCTACTACGCGGCCGGAAAGACCGTCGTGCGCGACGAGCAGCGCGCCGCCGAGGCGCGCGTCTGGCTGGCGGAGAACGAGGACCCCGACGCGATGACGCCCGAGCGGATCGCGGCGCTGGAGGCCGAGGCGACGCGGGCGGCGCTCGACGAAGAGGAATCCCCAGTCGACGGCCGGCGCTTCAGCCGCGCGTAGCGCCCGCCGGCGCCGCTGATCTCCCGCGAAGTGACCGTCCACGCGCGGTCAAGGGGGCCAGCGGTTGTGTCGATGGTTGTGTCATGGAGCGCGCTCTCACGCGCCCGCGCTTTCTCGGGGCAGCCGGCCTGGTCGCGTTCGCGTCGGCCGCGTTCGCGGTCGCGGTCGGGCTGCGCGTTGGCGGCGTCCGCGCGGCGCTCTGGGTTGATGACGGATTCACGCCGATCGCGGCGCTGGTCGCGTGTGTGCTGTGCTGGCGTGCCCGGGCTCGCCACGACGGGCGAATGCGGCTGTTTTGGACGCTTCTCGGCGCTGCCACGGCCTGCTGGGCGCTCGCCGAGCTGATCTGGGGCTACTACGCGCTGATCGCAAACGTGGCCGTGCCTGTCGTCTCCTGGGCGGACGTCGGCTACCTGAGCGCGATTCCCGTCGCCCTCGCTGCGCTCGTCGTCCATCCGGCTACGCACGGGAGCGGAACGCGCAGGGCCCGCTCGGTCTTTGACGGCCTGGTCGTCGCGACCGCGCTGCTGTTCCTCAGTTGGACGCTGGTCCTCGGTCCGCTCTGGCGCAGCAGCAATCCCGGTACATGGGCGGGGATCGTCGGACTTGCCTATCCGTTCGGTGACGTGGTGATCGTCTTCTTCATCGTGCTCGCGATCCGTGGCATGACCAGCGGTGACCGGCTGTCGCTGTGGTGCCTGCTCGCGGCACTGCTCGTCATGGCGCTCTCGGACAGCAGCTACACCTATCTCTCCGCATCGTCCGGCTACACGAGCCCGGGTCTGATCGACACCGGTTGGTTTGTCGCCTACCTCGGGATCGGGCTCGCCGCGTTTGCCTCGCACCCCACCGGCGAGTCGCTCAGAAGCCCCGTGCACAACAGGCCGTCGCTCGCATCGCTCATAGCCCCACTCGTGCCGGTCCTGCTCGCGCTCGGCGTCGTGGCCGTGGAGCACTCGCTCGGCCGTCACCTCGACCGCGCAGCCTGGCTGATGGCGTTCGCGCTGATCGCCCTTGTCCTGGCCCGCCAGGCCCTGATCGTGTTCGAGCTGTTCGGGCCGGGCAACGACTCCCAGGCCGGTCCCAGAGAGAGGCTCACGCACGCAGCGCTGCGAGAGGATCTGACTGCGCCGGTCAGGCGGCTATGAGTCCCAGTGACATCCGCTTCGAACAGCCCTACCGCCCCGATGTCACAAGCAGGGTGGAGGCAGCCCGGGAGCGCAGCGACCGCACGAGCGCTCTGATCGTGATGGGGCTCAGCCTGGCCTGCACCGCGATGGCCATGTTCGATCTGTTGCTGCTGGCCTCCGGCCACTAGGAAACGTCTGACCGCGCGGGACGGACCGCGCTTCCACGGCTCACATCTCGTTTGGCATCATCTGAACGCGTGGGTGCCATCCGATTCAGAGCGACGCTCGCGTCGCGAGGCCCGGCGGCAGCGGTGGTCCTGGATGACGGCCAGGTGGCTGCGGTCGGCGAGGGAGCCAAACGGTTTCCGGTGCGGGCGACCGTCAACGGCTACACCTGGCGCACGAGCGTGACGCGCATGCGAGGCGAGTTTCTCCTTGGCCTGAACCGTGAGGTACGCACCGGCGCCGGTGTCGAGGCGGGCGATATCGTGGAGGTCGCACTGGAACTTGATGGCGATCAGCGAGACGTCGACGTGCCCGTCGCGCTGGCCGAGGCACTCGCTCGCGACCCGGGCGCACAGTCAGCCTTTGACGGCATGGCCTACACGCACCGCAAGGAATACGCGCGCTGGATCGCCGAGGCCAAGCGCGACGAAACGCGCGAGAAGCGCGTCTCGCAGGCGATCCAGATGCTGCGGGACGGCCGGACTCGACCCTGAGCGGGCCCTCAGCGGTCGTTCCAGCCGGCGCCGGTCGCCTCGTACTCCTGCACCCGTGCCCGCATCAGCGCCTTCAGCAGCGCGGTCGGCAGCTCGCGGTCGTAGGGGAGCTTGACGAATCCCTCACCGGCCTCGTAGCCGGCTGTGGCCACCGCGGCCTTCTGGTCGGCGAAGAACGGCGGCGGGAACCGCAGCGAGCAGTGGTTCTTGAAGTTCTGAAGCATCCACAGGTTCGTCCGCTCGCCGCGGACGTAGACGGGCAGATTCCACTTCAGCTCCTCCCGCGCCTGCGGGTCGGCCGCGAGGCTCAGCTCCCTCAGCGCCTTGAGGTGCGGCCGCTGGACGTCGCTCAGCTGCGCAAAGAAATCCTCGACGCTCGAGCGTTTCGGCATCGGCATGGCGTCAGCCTACTCGGACATCCAAAATGCTTTGGGGGTGGGTGCATGCACCCACCCCGGGGTCGGCGCATGCGCCGACCCCAACCGCGAAGGCGAGCAAGCCGGTCAGGCGGCCGCCTCGTAGCGCTTTGCAACCTCGTCCCAGTTGACGACGTTCCACCATGCGTCGATGTAGTCGGGACGGCGGTTCTGGTAACGCAGGTAGTAGGCGTGCTCCCAGACGTCGACACCGAGCAGCGGCGTCTTGCCGGCAGAGATCGGGTTGTCCTGGTTGGGGGTGCCGAGCACCGCGACGCCCGATCCGTCATGCACGAGCCAGGCCCAGCCGGATCCGAACTGGCCGACGCCGGCTGCCTTCAGCTTGGCCTGGAAGTCCGCGAAGGAGCCGAACGCGGCATCGATCGCGCCGGCCAGCGCGCCGGTCGGCTCGCCGCCGCCGGAGCCCGACAGGCTGGTCCAGAACAGCGAGTGGTTGTAGTGACCGCCTCCGTTGTTGCGGACGGCGTTCCGCTTGTCCTCCGGCACGCGGTCGAGCGAGGTCAGCAGCTCCTCGATCGGAAGCTCGGCGAGGTCGGTGCCCTCGAGTGCGGCGTTGACGTTGTTGACGTAGGCGGCGTGGTGCTTGTCGTGGTGGATCTCCATCGTCTGCGCGTCGATGTGGGGCTCGAGTGCGTCGAACGGATAGGGAAGGTCGGGAACGGTGTAGGCCATGGTTCTCCTTGCGGGCGTGGACTTGAAGGAGACAATAGCCAGGCCGCGCGCTCGCCCCTTATAGGCTTGCGGCCGTGACCCGCCTCTCGCGCTACCTGCTGCCGACCGAGAAGGAGGCGCCCGCCGACGCGGAGGCGCTCTCGCACAAGCTGATGGTGCGCGCGGGCCTCGTGCGCCAGGTCGGCTCCGGGTTGTGGAGCTGGCTGCCGGCGGGCTGGCGCGTGCAGCAGCGGATCGCCGCGATCATTCGCGAGGAGCTCGATGCGATCGGTGCCCAGGAGATGCTGATGCCGGTCATCCAGCCGGCCGAGCTGTGGAAGCGGACCGGGCGCTATCCGATCGAGGAGCTGTTCAAGCTGAGCGACCGCCGCGGCGCCGAGCTCGTGCTCGCGATGACGCACGAGGAGGTCGTCACCTCGCACGTGGCGCAGCTCGTGCGCTCCTACCGCGACCTGCCGCTGATCCTCTACCACCTGCAGGTGAAGGGGCGCGACGAGCCGCGCCCGCGCGCCGGGGTGCTGCGCACGCGCGAGTTCATCATGAAGGACTCCTACAGCTTCGACCGCGACCCCGACGGGATGGCCGCCTCGTATGAGCGCCACATCGAGGCCTACGACCGGATCTTCGAACGCAGCGGGCTGCGCTGGTACCGCGTCGCCGGCGACGTCGGCGTGATGGGGGGGACCGGCGCGCACGAGTACATGGCGCCATGCCCGGCCGGGGAGAACGAGGTCGCGCTGGCACCGGGTTACGCCGCCAACGTGGAGGTCGCGAGCGCGCAGGCGCAGCCGGTGTCGCTGCCGGCGCCGCTCGATGCGCCCGCGGAGGTCGAGACCCCGGGCGCGGCGACGATCGCCGAGGTCGGAGCGCTGCTCGAGCTGCCGGCCGGGGCGATGCTGAAGGCCTTCCCCGTCCACCTGGAGGAGCGCGGCCTGGTGCTGGTGATGCTGCGCGGCGATCACCGCGTGAACGAGATCAAGCTCACGAAGGCGCTGGGGGCGACGTGGAGGCCTGCGAGCGCGCAGGAGATCGAGCAGGCGATCGGCCCGCCCGGCTTCATCGGCCCGGTTGGGGTGACGCTGCCGGTGCTGCTGGACGACGGCGTCGGCGAAGGAACGTATGTGACCGGCGCCGGGCGCGCCGACACGCACCTGCGGGGCGTGGCGCCCGGCCGCGACTTCGCCTTCGAGCGCGCGGACATCCGCAGCGTCGAGGTGGGCGACCTGGTCGGCGGCGCGCCGATCACGATCGAGCCGGCGATCGAGGTCGGCAACATCTTCCAGCTCGGGACCCGCTACTCCAAGGCGCTCGGCGCGAGCTACCTGGACGAGCACGGGTCGGAGCAGCCGATCTGGATGGGCTCCTACGGGATCGGGGTCGCACGGATCGCCGCGGCGGCGGTCGAGCAGTTCGCCGACGAACGCGGCATCTCGTGGCCGGCGGCGATCGCGCCGTTCGCCGTCCACCTGGTCGCGGTCGGCAAGCCCGGCAGTCCCGAGCGCGAGCTGGCGGAGAGCGTGTACGAGGAGCTGCGAGCCGGTGGCGTCGACGTGCTCTACGACGACCGCGAAGCCGGCGCGGGCGAGAAGTTCGCCGACGCCGAGCTGCTCGGCGCGCCGCTGCGCCTGACGGTCGGGCGCCGAGCGCTCGAATCTGGGGAGATCGAGGTGCAGCTCCGCCGTGGCAGCGAGACGCTCGCGGGGATCGCCCCCGGCGGCGTGCTCGCGGCGGTGGAGGAGCTGTGCCGCGGCCTGCCCTGAGCACGCGCCGGCTGCTCGGCCTGGACCGCTCCGGACCGCCGCCGCCACAGACCGCGCCCGACGCGCCGCTTCGCCCGTGGACGATCCCCAACGCGATCGGCTACATCCGCGCGGCGCTGATCCCGGTGATCCTGGTGCTCGCGTACAGCTCGCGCAGCGGGACCGGCGCCGGTGCCGGCATCTGCTTCTTCCTCGCCGGGGCAGGCGACTACGCCGACGGGATCGCGGCGCGCCTGACCGGCCAGTACAGCCGGATGGGGGCGCTGCTTGACCCGGTGGTGGACCGCCTGCTCGCGCTGTCGGGTCTCGCGATCTGCTGGTCCTACGAGCTGCTGCCGCGCTGGCTGGTGGCGCTGGTCGTGGCGCGCGAGGCGCTGATGCTGGCGGTCGGGCAGGCCTGGGTGCGACGCGGGCTCGCGCTGGCGATCAACTGGCCGGGCCGCGTGGCGGTCGGGCCGACGCTGTTCGGCATCTGGCTCGCGCTGCTCGGCGTGCGCGCGGTGGCGGAGGCGTTCCTCTACGTGGGGATCACGCTGGCACTCGTTGCGACCGCCTATTACCTCCGCGACGGCCTGCGCCAGCTGAGGCGCACATGACCCCGGCGCGCTCGCGGGACCCGGCCGGCGGACAGAGTCTCAAGCTCAGCTTGAACCTCGGACTGCGGCCGCTATACTCGCACGACCCTCGGCCACGTACGGAAAGAGCCCAATGGACGACACGACCTTCCCCGATCTCGGCACCCTCACCGACCAGGAGCTAAAGGACCTGATCCAACAGCTCAGCCAGGAGGAGGAGGACGTCTCCTACCGCCGCCGCATGCTGCACGGCAAGATCGACATCCTGCGGGCCGAGCTGGTCAACCGCCTTCGCGTCAAGCACAACGACGGCGAGGAGATCTTCAGCGGGTCCGACGTCGAGCGGCTCACGCAGATCCTGGCGGGCCACGCGGCACCCCCACCCGCGTCAGACGCGGACTAGCGGCGGTCACGCGGTGGCTCTGCACTGCTCCGAGTGCGGCTTCGTCAACCCCGAGGGCGCGAACTACTGCCAGAAGTGCGGCGCGCTGCTCGAGGCGGCGGCGAGCGGCGAGCCGACCACCGCCACCTACCGGATCGGCGAAACCGGCGACTTCATTCCGATCGACATCGCCGAGGTCGTCACGCACGCCGCGGCGCTGATCATCCGCGCCGGCGGGGGTCGCACGGGCGAGAGCTTCGCCGTCGACGGTGACCGGATGGCGATCGGCCGCCGGCCCGACTCGGCCGTGTTCCTCGACGACGTCACCGTCTCGCGCGACCACGCGCTGCTCGTGCGGCGCGGCAGCGACTGGTACATCGACGACTGCGGCTCGCTGAACGGGACCTACGTCAACCGCGAGCGGATCGATTCGCAGCGACTCGCCGACGGCGACGAGCTGCAGGTCGGCAAGTACAAGCTCACCTTCCGCGCACGATGAGCACCGTCCCCGCAACCGAGGGGCCCACGGGCACCGAGCCCACCGGCCCCAAGCGCCCGGCGTCGAAGGCCTCCACGATCGGCGCGGTGTGCAAGGCGCTGTCGGCGGAGTTCCCCGACATCTCGATCTCGAAGATCCGCTACCTGGAGGATCAGCGGCTGCTCACGCCCCGGCGCACGCCGGGCGGCTACCGGCTCTACAGCGCCGGCGACGTGTCGCGCCTGCGGACCATCCTGCGCCTGCAGCGTGACGAGTTCCTGCCGTTGCGGGTGATCCGCCAGGAGCTCGCGGCCGGCTCGCCGGAGACCGCGGAGGTGTCGAGCGCCGGCGACTCCTCGCGCCGTCGCTGGCGGCCGAACGTCAGCGTGACCGAGCCCAACTCCTACTTCACGCTCGAGGACGTGCTCGAGGAGACCGGCGCCGATCCGAAGCTGGTCGCGGAGCTGGAGGATTACGGCGTGATCAAGGGCGAGCTGCGAAACGGCCGGCGCTACTACGACGACACCGAGCGCGAGATCGTTCGCGCCGTGACCGAACTGGCGCGCTACGGCGTCGGCGGGCGAAACCTGCGCGTGTTCCGCTCCTCCGCGGATCGCGAAGCGAACCTGCTGCAGCAGATCCTCGCGCCGGCGCTGCGTTCACGCAACCCGCAACGTCGCAAGGAGGCGGTCGAAGCGCTCGAGAACCTGGCGGCGGTGGCAACGCATCTCAAGCACCTGCTGTTGGTTCGTGACCTCCGCAAGATCGCCAATTAGCGCTCCGGCCGAGATGCGCTGGTGGGGCTGGGGTCGCGAGGACCACCGGCCGGTGCTGAGCGGCGAGCTCGAACGGATGCTCCACGACGCGCTCGGGCTCGACGGCGCCACCCGAGACCACGTGGAGCTCGCCGACGTGCTGCTGCCGGCAATGACGCTGTCGCCGCGCGCCCGCGAGCGGCTGGAGGCGATCGTCGGCGCCGACAACGTGCTCAGCGACCCCGTCTCGCGCGTCACCCACAGCGGAGGCAAGGGCTACGTCGACCTCGTCGCGATCCGCGCCGGAGCGCCGCACGGCGCCCCCGACGCGGTCGTCTACCCCGACAGCCACGAGGCAGTGCTCGCCGTGCTCGCGGCCTGCTCCGCCGAGCGCGTCGCGGTGGTTCCGTTCGGCGGCGGCACCAGCGTCACCGGCGGCCTGACCGCGCTGGCCGGCAGCCAGCACGCCGTGATCTCGCTCGACCTGCGCAGGCTGGCCGGCGTGCACTCGGTCGACCTGCGGTCGCTGA
>Ga0265320_10001698_pt1 | contig 15638 bp, 9 predicted proteins | sample 4827metaG_FD_202087 | JGI IMG/M metagenome (GOLD analysis project Ga0265320, IMG submission 202087) | Rhizosphere microbial communities from Carex aquatilis grown in University of Washington, Seatle, WA, United States - 4-8-27 metaG | ecosystem: Host-associated > Plants > Roots > Rhizosphere >...
ATCTGGATGGCGAGCCTTATGTGGTAGTTCATCGTGCCCATCTTGAGGGTGTCCGCGACGTTCCTGTCGTCGGTCACGAGCGAGATGTTCGACCAGTCCTTCAGGCCCTTCTGGACGAAGAGCGGGATCGCCCTCTGTATGTTCTCGTCGCGCAGCTGGAGGAACATCCCGCGCTGCATCTTGTCCCAGGCCTCCTGCGCCAGCCGGGTCTCGTGGTCGCTCGAGAGCCCCGCCGCGGCAAACGCGTTGATCCTGTCGAGGTCCCAGAGGCCCGCCCCGTGGCCGTCGATCACGCCGCGGTTGTCCCGCGTGGCCTGGATGTCCTCCCAGATCCGCTGGTAGCCGGGGTGGGTCGGGATGGAGACCGCAGGCCAGTCCATGACCTCGTCCAGGCCCTGCACGTCAAGGCTTCCCTGGATGTTTTCCGCGATCTCCTTGTACGAGTAGTTCCCGCCGCCGATCTCGAAGGCCGAGGGGGGGGTGGCGGAGCCGAGCGCCGGGAATATCTTCAGCGGGCTGCCGTACTTGGCGGGCGTCAGCCAGAACTCGACGTTGTGCACGCCGCTCACGTTCGAGAACTCGTGCGAGCCCTCGGAGGTCCACGTGTTGCCGAGCGGGACCACGAGGGCCGCCTCCCATTCCGGGGAGAGGAAGGTGCTCTCGATGTGCTTGTGGGATTCCCCGAATCCCGGGACCGCCCAAAGGCCCTTCGCGTCGAATATGTTCGTGCACGCCCCCTTCCAGTCCCCGGAGGGCCCGACCCAGGCGATCCGCCGGCCCTTCACCACAATGTCCTCGTTCGGCTCCCATGAGAGCGTGAACACGTTGAGGACGGTGGCCCCGCGGATGATAAGGTCCGCGGGCTCCCTGCCGAGCGCGACCTGGACAAGGGTCTGGCGCGTGACGGTCTCCTCGCTGAACTTGATGGGGTTGCTCACGCTTGTGGCGGTGGGAACGCCCTGGGCGCCCAGCGCGCCGGCCAGCGACGCGACCGCCGCCACGAGGGCTGCCATCAGGCCCTTGCCGATGGGGGTTCGGGACGCCCGGGAACTGCGTTCAGACGGATGAATCTTGGTGAGGGGCATGGTGGGTGGGGGTTGAATCGGATTTGGCTTCAAGAGGGGGGGTGGATCGCCGGGGCGAGGATGCCGAAAGCTCGCCCCGGATGAGGATATCCTGCGGCCCTAGTAGCGGAGGGTCACGCTTCCCGCGACATGGAAAGGAAGGTCGGCATTGATAAGGTCGTTGCCGATGGCGCCCGCTTCCGCCGACCAGTTCTTCTGGTCGGTGATGTTGTAGAGGTTGAGCCGAACCGCCCACCGCTTGGCCTCGTAGAACACCGCGCCGTCCAGGTTGTACTGCGTGGGGATCACCACGTTGCCAAGGTAGGACGTTATAATCGGGCTCGTCACGACAAGACCCAGGCTGGCTCCGAGCCCCATGTTGGCGCGGTATTTCGCAAACGCGCTGAAGAGCTCGCGCGGCACTCCGGGCAACCGGTAGTTCCCTACGGGAATCGTGTTGAAGTTGGGGCTGCCGGTCCCGTTGCCATAGGGCGGAGCAAAGGCGTCGTAGACGTTCTCCGTGAAGGCCAGCCCGCCAGTCGCATTGGGAAGGGAGGCATTGAGGTAACTGAAGGACATCGTGCCGGAGAAGTTCCTGTTCGGCTGGTAGTTGGCCTCCAGCTCGTAACCCTCGGAGATGATCTTGCTCACGTTGCCGAACTGGTCGGACTGGCTGCGCTGCTGGTAGAACACGGCACCCGAGAGGAAGAGCGTGTTGTTCAGGAGCGCGAACTTGGAGCCGGCCTCGTAGAGGTAATTCTTGATCTTGAAGTCCGACGGGTTGATGACGTCACCCGTGAAGCCGGCAAAGCCGCCGCCGTTGGTGGTCACGGGCGACTCATTGTAGTCGGCGGTCAGGTACTCCGTGTTCCACGGGACCGGCTTGTAGGTGGCGCTGAGGTCCACGGCCCCCTCATGCTCCGTGACCGAGTCGTGCGCGGCGGCAAACCCCGGCGGAGGCAGCGGATCGGTGAGGCTCTCGCTGATGATGTCGCCGCGCAGGCCGGCCAGCAGGCTGAGCTGCTTGCTGACAGGGAAGATGTGCTGGTAGAACGCCCCGAACTGGTTCGAGTTCTGGTCCTGCGTGCCCTGGATGGCGAACGGGAACAGGCCGCTAGCGTACGACGCCCCCGGCGCGCCGAACTGGTCGCTGTTGCCTGGGACCGGCAGCACGCCGAAGAGCTCGCTGATCACGAAATTGTTGGGATTCGAGGTGATGTCCGTCGCGTTCAGGTACTCGTTGAAGAAGTCCTGGTAGGCGAGGACGTGCATGTGGCGGTACGACAAGCCCGTGATGAACTGGCTGCTGGCGAGGTCGCCGCGCACCTCGAAACGGTCCTCAAAGTTGTAGGACTCCTTGATGTTGTTGAAGTAGCGCTGGGCGTACTCGAGCTGAAGCTGCGTGTAGTCCTCGAAGTAGGCCTTGTTCACCACGGTCACGGTGCTGTTGAGCGTGTCCGTCACGTCGAGCTGCGCCTGGAAGTTCTTGCCCTCGTCGCCGTCTGTCGGGGCGACCAGACCGAGGCGCCTGTCTATGGGGACGATCCCCGTCACCGTGATGACCGACAGGAAATTGCGGGGGTCCTGGCCGGGCCCGACGAACGGGCTCACACCCGTGCCCTGGTAATAGAGGCCCTTGTCGATCAAGAGCTGCGTCGGCCGGTTGATGCCCGTGTTCTCGAAATAGTTCGCCGTGAAGAACTCCGTGTTGAAGTCGACCGTCACGTTTGAATTCGGGAGGTACTTCAGGGCCCCGTAGACGTCGGAGGACTGCGTGTGCTGGAAACGGAAGTAGCTGCCGGAGTTCTCCCCCTCGTAGCTGACCCGGTACGCGAGCTTTTCGCCCAGGGGGCCGCTCACGTCGATCTGCGCCCGCTGCGTGTCATAGTCGCCGTACGTCAGCGTGATCGTCGCGTGGTTGCCGTCGAAGAACGGCCGCTTCGTGACCAGGTTGACGTACCCGCCGACATTTCCCGTCGGCCCGTACACGACGTCCGCGGGCCCCTTCACGACGTCGAAGCCCTCGACGGAGTTGAAGCTGAGCGGCTGGCCGTCCGAGCGCGGCGTGCGCCCCATCCCGTTCTGGAAGATCTCCGCGGACTGCCCGCGCAGGAACGGGACGTTCGGGCCGCCGAACTGCATGTTGGTGTACGCGCTCGAAGTGATCTTCGCGAAATCCGTGACGTCGACGATCGACTCGTCGCGAATCTGCGCCGAGTTGATCTCGGTGATCGCGCGCGGGGTGTCGAGGATCGACATCTCGAGCCCGAGGACCGACGAGACGGGGCGTTGGAGCGGGCTCACCTGGTCCTCGAGCGCGACGTCGCTCACGACCACCTTCTCCAGCACTTCGATATTGCTCGACGAAGGGCCCGTGGACGGCGTCAGGGCGGCGCCGGCGGTCGTCGTCGCGGCGGGGGCCGGCGGCGGCGGGTTTGGTGTCTGGGCGAGCAGCGCTCCGGCGCTGGCTAGGCCCAAGGCGAGTATCACGCAGGGACGGTTTCTTGAGATGAGTCTCATAGGATAACAACGCTTGGCGGTTTGCTGTCTGTGACCTCCCTCCGCGGTGTGGCGAGGTCCCGGGTCTGCTGCCCACTAAAAGCACTAAGCATGCCACGCAACTCCATAAGTAAGTGATCACTTATTTCGGTCCGCGGCCTGACCCCGCCCCAGAGCAAAGCCGGTTCACGCAGAAGGACGCCTTGCTTCGATAGAAATGTTGTTCATGAACCTCGAACCCCAACTTATGGCCCTTTCCAAGCCCCGGCGCCTCAGTGCAAGGCTCCGAAGGGAATTGATCGCCCAGTCCGCGCTGCCTCTTTCGCACAGAGGAGGCTCGACGGTGTAACGACCCACGAGCTGGCCGAGTCATGCGGCGTATCGGAGGCGCTCATCTTCCGGCATTTTCCGAGCAAGGAGGCCCTCATCAAGGAGTCGACCCGGGGCTACCAGATCATGCGCCTCCGCACGATCCGCAGGTGCTTTGAAGCGAACCTCGCCGAGGTAAGGAAGACCGGGGACGCGCTGCCCCTGGCGACGGATCCCGCCAACCTATTCTGGTTCGTGCTGCACACGGCCTCGATGGGATGCCTGATCCGGCTGCCGCCCAGGCGCGCGGTGCGCTACGCCGGCGCCCTCGGCGCGGCGGTCGCCGACATGGTGCGCTACGCGCTGCGGGGCGTCGGCCTTACCGAGGCGGCCCTGGGACGTTACGCCACCGCCACCCAGTTCAGGGAGTGGCGCAAGGACCCGGCGCTCTAGGGGCGGGACCGGGCGATCGCGATGGCCATGCGCAGGGAGGGCGGCTTCGGAGCCTCCAGTCGGCAACCCCTACCCTCACCAGACGATCGCGTGCGTCTTACCGGTCTGCACGTTCACGAATCCGCCCGGACACGCAGGGGTCGGCGCCACGAGGCACCATGTGAACGGCGCGCACGTGAGCGTCATGTAGATCATGAACCTCGGGAACTCCCCCTCGCGGAAGAGGCCGAGGCTGTTCTCGGTGATCAGGAAGTCGAGCTTGAGGCCCTCGGAGAAGAGCCGCCGGAACTCCGCGGCCAGCTGCTCCGGCGGGCGGGCGGCCATGAGCCCCCCGATCTCCAGGCGCACGGTGTCGAGCACGGCGCCCCCCTTCACCAGGACCCAGCCCCCCTGCATCGCCGCGCAGGTGTCGACGGCGAGCGCCATGGCCGCGTCGTCGTTCCCGAGGCACCAGATGTTGTGCTTGTCGTGGGAGGCGCTGCAGCACATGGCCGAGCCCGGCGCCCGCATGCAGACGCCGCGCCAGAAGATCGTGGAGACGCCGCCCAGGCCCGTCAGCCGGTCGACCACCGCGAATTTGTTGAGGCCGGTCTCCGGGGAGGCGACCGCGCATCCGTCCCGCACCGGGAGCTCCACCACGGGAAACTCCGGCTTGAAGAAGAAGGGCCCGAGCACGGCGGCGCTGACGCTCCTGCGCCCGACGGGCGCCCGGACCCCGAAGTCGGCCGCGGACAGGACGCGCCCAATGTTCACCGTCCGCGTCGCCCAGTCCGGCCAAGCTATCGTGGGCGGCTGGAACAGCGCCCGGCCATCCTCGGCCACGAGCCGGCCGTCCGCATACACGGCCGCGATGTCCACCTCCTTGGTGTCGCGCAGCAGCACCACGTCTGCGAACCGGCCGGGCGCGATCGAGCCGACCCAGTGGTCGATCCGCATGTGCCGGGCCGGATAGAGGCTCGCCATCGCGTAGGCGCTCGGGATGGGGACGCCTGATGCGATGGCGCAGCGCACGTTGTAGTTCGCGGTCCCGATCTCGAGCGAAAGGACGACGTCCCTGTCGTCCGTCGTGAGGGAGACGTTGTTCCAGTCGCGGACGCCCTTCTCAACGAGGTACTTGAGCGCGTCGGGGGAGAAGAACGGCCGGACCTCGAGGAAGATTCCTCGCAGGAGCTTCGCATAGGCGTCGGCCCCCGTGAAGACCTCGTGGTCGCCGGACAGGCCCGCCGCGGCGAAGGCGCTGACCTCGTCGGCCTTCTGCAGGAAGGCGCCGTGCCCCTCGATCTGGCGCCGCGCGTCGAACGTGGCCTGGATCACCTCCCAGAGGCGCCCGTGGCCCGGCATGTCGGGGTTCCAGAGCCGCGGCAGGTCCATCACCTCGTCCAGCGCCGTCACCCACGGCGACGTCTCGAGCTGCTCCCTCATCGCAGCGTAGTCGTAATAGCCGCCGCCCTGCTCGTAGGGCGAGGGCGGGGTCGCCGAGCCGATCGCGGGAAAGATCTTGAGCGGGCTGCCGTGGAGCCGCGGCGTCAGCCAGAACTCGGCGTTGTGCGCCCCGTTGACGTTCGAGAACTCGTGCGAGCCCTCGACGATCCACGTGTTGCCGTGCGGGAGGACGAGGGCGGCCTCGAACTCCGGCGAGAGGTAGGTGGACTCGATGTGCTTGTGGGGCTCACCGAACCCCGGCACGGCCCAGAGGCCCGGGTAGGCGCGCCTCTCGGCGGCCTCGCCCTTCCACTCGCCGGCCGGGCCGGTCCACGCAATGCGCCCGCGGCTGACGACGATCTCCCAGTCCTCGAGCCATACGCCGTGGTGCACCTCGAGGAGCTTCCCCACCCCGAGCACCAGGTCGGCGGGAGCCCGGGCAAACGCAACCTGGCAGAGATGGCGCCGAACCTCGACTTCCTCGGAGAATTTGAACACGTGAAATGCCCTGTGGGCGTATTTGGATCGAAAGGGGGTTACAGGGTTTCCTGGGAAAATTCCAGCATCTAGCATGCCACGGCGTTCGTTCGGCTTGCCCGGGCGCGCAAGTTGAAGCACGGTTTCCGACCATGAGATTACCCCTCGCTGGTTTCATGGTCCTCGGCCTGCTCGCGTCCAGCCTGCCCGCCCAGGACCCGGACCCTTCGGCGGAGCACGGGATGCCCCCCGGGTTCCACACCCTGAAGATCGGCGAGTCCGCCCCCGACTTCTCGCTCCTCGGCGTCGACGGGAGGACCTACAGCCTGGCCGACTTCAGGGACTCGCCCTACCTGATGGTCATCTTCCTGTCCAACCACTGCCCCGCCTCGCATGCGGCCGAGACGCGCTTCATCCCGTTCGTGGCCGGGCTCAAGGGGAAGGGCGTGGCCGTCGTGGCCATCAACCCGAACAGCCTGGAGGGCCTGAGGGTCGAGGAGCTCGGCTACACCAAGTACAGCGACAGCTATGACGAGATGAAGCTCTACTCGAGGGACCGCGGCTTCAACTTCCCCTACCTCTACGACGGCGCCACGCAGGCGACGGCGAAGGCGTACGGGTGCCTCTGCACCCCGCACCTCTTCATCTTCGACCAGGGGCGCAGGCTGCGCTACGCGGGGCGCTTCGACGACTCGCAGCTTCCCGAACCCGAGTCCGTGCACTCCCGCGACGGGTCCGCCGCGGTCGAGGCCCTCCTCGCCGGAAAGCCGGTGCCGGTCGAGATCACCCGGCCCATGGGATGCTCGACCAAGTGGCAGACGAAGCAGAGCGCCGTCGCCGAGGGCAACGAGGCCTGGAAGAACATGCCGGTCTCGATGGGGCGGGTCGACGCGGCCGGCGTCGCCGCCCTCGCGCGCAACCCGACCGACCGGCTGCGCGTCATCAACCTGTGGGCCACCTGGTGCGTCCCCTGCGTCGAGGAATTCCCGGGGCTGGTGCTCATCTCGCGGAGGCTGGAGTCGCGCGACTTCGACCTGATCACGATCAGCGTCGACGACCCCAAGGACGAGGACAAGGCGCTGCAGTTCCTGAAGCGCCAGCACGCCGCGGTGCCCCCGGGGGCCAGGGCCTCGGTGGCGAGGCAGGGCCGGACGACGAACAACTTCCTCTACACCGGGCCCGGGGGCGACGCCCTCGCCCAGGCGCTCGACCCGAAATGGCCGGGCGGGTACCCGTACACGGTCGTGATAGCGCCCGGCGGCGAGGTGCTCTACCGCTTCGCCGGGGCGCTCGACGTGCCGGACCTCCAGTCGAAGCTGATCGACCGGCTCGGCGTCTACTACAGGAAGGAGCCATGATCCCGGCACGCCCATGACCACCCCCGAGAGCTACCGCAGCTACCGCGACCTGCCGCCCGTCGCCGGAATCTGCACGATCGCCGAGGCGGCCAGGATCGGATTCTCGGTCGACGAGTGCGTGAAGAGGCTCAAGCGCCACCACTGGGCGATGCGGCGCCTTCACGGGATCCTGATCGAGCGCCTCACGGCCGAGCCCGCCTACGAGCTGAAGATGGGCTTCAGCCTCCACGCCCACTACTGCGCCGAGCACGCCGCCGCCTGGAGGAAGCGCGTGGGCGAGATGAGGGAGCCGCCGCTCGGCCTCGACAACCCGCCGGACGGCGCGCTCGACGTGTTCTTTGACGAGATCCTGGCGGCCCCGGACACGCCGGCGCTCGTCGTCGGGCTCTACGAGTACGCCGTCCCCGCCCTCTGCGACGCGCTCAGGCGCCACCGCGACGCCACGAACCGGCTTGTCGACCATCCCTCGTACCGGATCTGCCGCTTCGCCCTCATCGAGCTCGAGGAGATGCTCGACTACGGGAGCTGCTGCGTCGCGCGGCTTGTCACCGCGCAGAGGAGGGCGGAGATGGCCCCGTGGAGGAGCCTTCTCTCGAGGCTCCTGGCCCAGGCCGGGGAGCTCGACGCAAGCGCGCCGGCGGCCGGGGGCGAGCCCGCCCGGCTCTTCTCCGCGAAGCCGCGCAGTTTCGACGGCGTGCCCCGGCGCGACGAGCGCTTTCCGGACCCCTACAACATGGGGGTCCACGCGGAGGCCTTCCTCTACGACCCGAAGTTCCCGCCCGAGCCGAAGACGCTCATGATGTACTACAAGAGGCTCAGGGAGATCGACGTCCCGGAGATGATGGCCTCGATCATCGCGGAGACCAAGGGAAAGCCCTGGGACTACTACGTCGACATGACCCGCCAGCTCTGGGACGAGGCAAGGCACGCCATGATGGGGGAGGTCGGCTTCGTCCGCGCGGGGATCGACTGGGGCCGCCTCGTGCGGGTCAACTTCACGTGGTCGCTCGCGCTCAACACCCAGCTCAGCCCGATCGAGCGCCACGCCGTCCTGTACTTCATCGAGCAGGGCCTCATGCCGAGGACGGGCAAGCGCTTCGAGTGGGAGGTCGGCGCGGCGTCGGGCGACCCCTTCTCGCGCATGATCCAGGACTACGACTGGGCCGACGAGGTCCTGCACGCGCACATCGGCCGCGACTGGTTCGTGAGGCCCTACGGCGACGCGAAGAAGGCGGTCGAGTACGGCGACCGGAGCTGGTCGAAGGTCCTTATCGACTGGTCGAGCTACAGGGACAAGGGTCTCACCCGGCACGAGAACTGGTGGCCGGCGCTCTACCTCGCCTGGTGCCAGGCCCAGGGGAGAACGCCCGATCCCGCGGTCGCGGCCTACGACACCACCTACGCCGCCTCGCGGGCGGACCTGAAGGACGTGAGCATCTCCGCCTGACCCGATGACCCTCCAGTGGATCGACTGGGCGGCGATCGGCGCCTATGTCCTCGTCATCGCCTGCGCCGGCCTCCTGCTGTCGCGCAAGCCCAAGTCGTCGGAGGACTACTTCCTCGCGGGCCGCTCGCTGCGCTGGCCCTTCATAGGCGCCTCCCTCTTCGCGGCCAACATCTCGGCCGAGCACTTCGTCGGCCTCGCCGGCAGCGGGTACGCCGGGGGGATGGCGGTCGGCGGGTACGAGTGGTCGGCCGTGTTCTGCCTCGTGCCGCTCATCGCGCTCTTCCTGCCCTTCTACATCAAGAACCGGATCTTCACGGTCCCGGAGTTCCTCGAGAAGCGCTACGGCACGGGGGTGCGCCTGTTCTTCTCCGGCTTCATGGTGATCCTCTCGGTCCTGACGAAGGTCTCGATCTCCCTCTGGGCGTCGTCGCTCGTCTTCTCGGACCTGCTCGGCTGGAACAACTACGCCGTCATCTGGACGGTCGGCCTCGGGACGGCGCTCTACACCATGAAGGGCGGCCTGCGGATCGTCGTGTACACCGACGCCCTCCAGACGACCGTCCTCCTGGTCGCCGCCGTCATCCTCACCGTGGTCGGCCTCGGGCACGTCGGGGGGTGGAGCGGGCTCCATGCGAGGCTCGCGCCCGAGATGTTCTCGATGGTCAGGCCCGCCACGGATCCCGACTACCCGTGGCCCGGGATGTTCTTCGCGGTCTTCCTCGCGGGAAGCTTCTACTGGTCGATGGACCAGGTCCTGGTTCAGAGGGCATTCGCCGCGAAGGACCTGAACGAGGGCCGCAAGGGGGCGATCCTCTGCGGGTTCCTGAAGCTGACGACGCCCTTCCTGCTCGTCCTGCCCGGCCTGATCGCGAGGGCGATGTTCCCCGCGCTCGCAAAGCCCGACGAGGCCTACCGCACCCTCCTGCAGCACATCATGCCCGCCGGCCTTCTCGGCCTGACGATCAGCGGCATAGGCGCCGCGCTCATGGGCCACATCAGCGCGACCTACAACTCGATCTCCACGCTCGTGACCCGCGACTTCTACCTGCGCTGGAGGCCCCAGGCCTCGCAGGCGGCGCAGATCCGCGTCGGGCGCGCCGCGGTCCTCACGGTGTTCGTGCTCGGCGCCGCCTGGGCGCCGATGATCGGGCGCTTCGGCAACCTGTTCACGTACCTCCAGACGATCCAGGTCTACCTGATGCTCCCGTTCGCGGGCATCTTCTTTGCGGGCGTCCTCTGGAGGCGGACGACCTCCCAGGGGGTGGCCGCGTGCCTGTGCACGGCGGGCGTCGTCTGCCCGCTCCTCATGCTGAACGGAAAGTTCAATTTCCTCCCGTTCCTGGACACGCCGCTCATGAGGCCCTGGCTCCACTCCGCGATCCTCGCGTTCGCGGTCTCGATGGTCGCGCTTGTCGCGGTCAGCCTCGGCACGCTGCGCACCACGGAGGCGAAGCTCGAGCACACGACCGTGTCCGACTGGCGGACGCTGGTCGCGCCCGGCACGGGGACGGGTCTCAGGGACTACCGCCTCTGGCTGACGGTCCTGCTGCTCATCACGGCGGGACTGTGGTACGCCATGCGCTGACAATCCGCCAAGAATCTGATTCCAAACCCCCGAGCGCTTATCTAGAGACCTGGGGGCCCAGCAACCCCCGCCGCCCCACACCATGCCCGACACCCCAGCCCCCGTGACAGCAGACCCCTCCCAGGACCGGCTGAAGATGCGCGAGAAGTTCTCGTACGGCTTCGGCGACTTCGCGTCCTGCCTCTACTGGCAGACGGTGTCGGTCTACCTCGCGATATTCTACACGGACATCTTCGGGATCTCCGCCCTGGCGGCCGGGGCGATGATCGGCCTCTCTCGCAGCACCGACGCGTTCTTCGACCCGGTGATCGGCATGATCGCGGACCGCACCAAGTCGCGCTGGGGCAAGTTCCGACCCTACCTCCTCTTCGGCTGCGTGCCCCTGGCGATCATAGGCGTCCTGACCTTCACCGTGCCGAGCCTCGGCGCCCACGGGAAGCTGATCTGGGCGTACGTCACGTTCAACGCCCTGATGATCCTCTACACGGCGATCAACATCCCGTACACGGCGATGCTGGGCGTCATCTCGCCGAACCCGAACGAGCGCACGATGCTCTCCTCCATCAAGTTCGTGGGCGCATTCGCCGCGGGCATCGTCGTCTCTGCCACGCTCCTGCCGATGGCAAAGGTCGGGGGATGGCTCGGCGCAACGACGGTCCAGCACGGCTGGCAGATGTCCTTTGTGATCTACGGCATCGCCGCCATCATCTCCTTCCTGCTCGTCTTCATCAACACGAAGGAGCGCGTCCTGCCCCCGAAGGCGCAGAAGACGTCCGTCCTGAGGGACCTGGGGGATCTCTTCACGAACCGGCCCTGGCTGATACTCCTGGCGACCACCATCACGTTCATCCTCTTCGTGGCGCTTCGCGGGAACATCACCGCGCACTACTTCAAGTACTACGTCGGCTCGCAGACCCTGACCCTGCCCTCCTTCCTGCCGAAGTCGGCCGCCGGCACGCAGGTCTGGGGCTGGGAGAGCCTGGTCTCCGTGTTCAACACGAGCAACCAGATCCTGTCGCTCCTCGGGGCCATGCTGGTCCCGTTCTTCGCGCGGATCGTCGGCAGGAAGGTGGCGTTCGTCATCCTCTTCATCATCGCGATAGGCTCCACGGCCGCGTTCTACGTCCTCAAGCCCGACCAGATCATCCTCATCTACGGGATAAACGCCCTCGGCTCGATCACCGGCGGGCCGCTGAGCGCGCTCCTCTGGGCGATGTACGCCGACACCGCGGACTACGCGGAGTGGAAGAAGGGCCGCCGGGCGACCGGCCTCATCTTCTCCGCCTCGATATTCTCACAGAAGCAGGGCTGGGCCTTCGGCGCGGCCTTCTCGCTCATCCTCATGAACAGCGTCGGGTTCGTGGCCAACCAGGTCCAGACCTCCGCCTCGCTCAGCGGGCTCGTGAAGCTCATGAGCATATACCCGGCCGCCATCGGGGTCCTTTCGCTCGCGATCCTGATGATCTTCTATCCCTTGAACGAGCACAGGATGTCGCAGATCGCCGAGGACCTGAAGCAGAGGCGAGCCGCCGAGGCGGCGTCCTGATTCCAAGGCCCGGATCGTCCCATTAATGGGACGGCGTGGTTTCGCTTCCGAATATTCCCGGTCGGGTCCGGGCGCACGCCTCACTATGTAAAGCGTTATGTAATAAATATTAACAATTACATGCAGGGTCTGGCACGGGCCATGCGACAAGAGCACAATATGATACAGCTCAAAAGCGTCGACCGGGTCTATCCCCTGAAGGGGGGCCCCTTCTATGCCCTGCGGGGAATCACGTTCGAGATCGGAGAGGGCGACTTCGTCTCGATCATGGGGCCGTCCGGCTCGGGCAAGTCGACGCTCCTGAACGTCCTCGGGATGCATGACTCCGGGTGGACCGGCGAGTACTTGTTCGGCAAGGAGGAGATCCAAAAGCTTCCCCAGAAGCGCCGGCTCGACCTGCAGAAGAGGAACATCGGCTTCGTCTTCCAGAGCTACCACCTGCTCGACGACCTGACCGTCTATGAGAACCTCGAGATCCCCCTCTCCTACCGCGATGTCCCGAGGGCCCAGCGCCAGACCATTGTCTGCGACACGCTTGACCGCTTCCACATCGTGGCCAAGAGGGACCTCTACCCCTCGCAGCTCTCGGGGGGCCAGCAGCAGCTCGTGGCGGTCGCCCGCGCGCTGGTCGCCAATCCCAGGCTGATCCTGGCCGACGAGCCCACGGGAAACCTCCACTCCGACCAGGGCCGCGAGATCATGGAGCTCTTCAAGAACCTGAACCAGAAGGAGGGCGTGACGATCGTCCAGGTCACGCATTCCGAGGCCAACGCAGCCTACGGCCAGCGCGTCCTGCGGCTCGCCGACGGGCTCCTCCTGAAGTAGGCCATGCGCCGCGTCGCACTCCTCATCCTCGCAGCCGCGGTGTCGGCGGCCCCGGCGGCGCCCCCGCAGGAGGCGGGCCCGACGCTCACCCTCGACGACGCCATCCAGCTCGCGCTCAGGCGCAACCGCGACCTCAGGGTCGCCTCGTTCTACCCAGGCATCGCGCGGGCGAACCTCCTCGTCGCGCGGGGCCAGTTCGACCCCGCGATCGTGGCCGGCCGCGATTTCTCCGAGACCCAGTTCAACACATCGATCGGGCCGATCCCCGTGAACGACCAGACCAAGGTCGACAACTACAGCATCGGCGTGCAGGGGATCCTGCCGCTGGGGACCCAGTACCACATCTTTGGAAGCACCCAGGAGGTCCGAGACAACTACAACGGCATCACCAGGAACTACCAGACCTTCGGCGGCTTCCAAGTCACGCAGCCGCTCCTGAAGGGCTTCGGGCTCGGAGCCAACCTGGTGAACGTCCGGATCGCGAAGGCGAACCGCTCGATAGGCGACCTGGCCTACCGCCAGTCGGCCATCGACACGGTCACGAACGTGGTGGTCGCGTACAGCACCCTCCAGCTCGCGCACGACCAGCTCGCCGCCGCCGAGAGGGCTCGCGGCCTGGCCTTGCAGCAGCTCGACGAGAACGAGAAGCGCTTCAAGGTCGGGCAGGCCTCGCAGAGCGACGTGCTGACGTCGCGCGCCTACGCCTCGCAGTACGAGGAGTCCATCCTGATCGCCCAGAGGCAGGTGCGCGACGCCCAGAACTACCTGCGCAGCCTCATAGGGGAGGATGTGTTCTTCGAGGACGAGCCCCTCTTCACGCTCGCCCCGATGGAGGTTCCGGAGGTGACGGTCGACCGAAGGGCCGACCTGCAGCGCGCCCTCGCCATGCGGCCGGATTACCAGCAGCAGCGGCTCGCCATCGTGAAGTCCCGCGCGACCGAGTCCTTCGCGGCCAACAGCCTCCTGCCGGAGGTCGACTTCGTCGGGGGCTACGGCTACAACGGCTCGGCCTACACGTTCTCCGCCAGCAAGCAGATGGTGCAGGACCACATGAACCCCTCGGTCTCCGCGGGCGTAGCGGTCACGATACCCCTCACGTTCTCCGTCGGGCGCGGGAACCTGAGGTCGGCGAGGCTCCAGCGCGAGCAGACGGAGGCGGCCCTGAAGCAGCTTGAGGCGAACATCGCGCTCGGCGTCGCCACGGCCGAGGGCCAGATCGAGGTCACCCGCAAGCGCGTGGTCGCCGACCAGGCCGCGGTCGAGCTGGCCAAGAAGTCGCTGGAGGCGGAGGAGAAGAAGCAGAAGGCGGGGATGAGCTCGACGCTCAGCGTCGTCCAGCAGGAGCAGCTGCTCGCGTTCTACGAGAGCAGCATCTCAAACGCCCTCGCCGCCGAGCGGCAGGCCGTGGCCAACTACGACCACGCGCTGGGGACGACGCTCGAGCGCCACCACGTCAAGCTCGACGACGGCTGAGTTTTTTGGCGCTCGTCACCCCCAACGTCTAATTCTTGAATCAAGCCATGTCCGGCGCACCCACCCACCGAATCCTCATCGCCGACGACAACGCCGACATCATCGAGGCGCTGCGCCTCCTGCTGAAGGGGGAGGGCTACCAGACGGAGGCCGTCAAGTCCCCCGCGGCCGCGGTGAAGGCGGTCGAGGCCCGCGACTACTCCCTGGCGCTCGTCGACCTGAACTACGCCCGGGACACGACCAGCGGGAAGGAGGGCCTGGACCTCCTCAGCAGGCTGCAGGCGCTCGATCCCACGCTGCCGGTCGTCATCATGACGGCATGGGCGAACGTCGAGCTGGCCGTGGAGGCCATGCGCCGGGGGGCGCGCGACTTCATCTCGAAGCCCTGGGAGAACCTGCGGCTCCTGGCGATCGTCCGTAACCAGATCGAGCTCGCGGGCGCGGTCCGCGCCTACCGGCGGCTTGAGCAGGAGAACCAGCTGCTCCGCGGCAAGCAGGGTCCGGCCCTGATCGCGCAGTCCGCGGCCATGCGTCCCGTGCTGGAGCTTATAGCCCGCGTCGGCCCCTCCGACGCGAACGTCCTCATCACGGGCGAGAACGGGACCGGAAAGGGCCTGGTGGCGCAGGCGATCCACGCCGTCTCCCCGCGCGGGAGCCATCCCTTCATCTCGGTCAACATGGGCGGGCTGCCCGAGGGAATCTTCGAGAGCGAGCTCTTCGGCCACGTGAGGGGCGCGTTCACCGACGCCAAGAGCGACCGGGCCGGGCGCTTCGAGCTCGCCGAGGGGGGCACGCTCTTCATGGACGAGATCGGGACCATCCCCGCCGCGCAGCAGGCAAAGATCCTGCGGGCGCTCGAGCGCGGGGAGTTCGAGCGGGTGGGATCGTCGCGAACGATACGCGCGAACGTGAGGCTCATCTCCGCCACCAACTCCGACCTCTCGGCCGAGGTGGCAGCGGGGCGGTTCCGCCAGGACCTGCTCTTCCGGCTTAACACGATCCAGATCCCCCTGCCCGCCCTGCGGGAGCGCAGGGACGACATCGATCTCCTGGCCCAACACTTCCTCAAGCAGCACGTCGAGCGCTACAGGAAGGTCATCACGGGGTTCGACGACGAGGCGGCCCGCGCCCTGCGCGCCTACGCCTGGCCCGGCAACGTCCGCGAGCTCAACCACGCGGT
>Ga0265320_10001699_pt1 | contig 15633 bp, 13 predicted proteins | sample 4827metaG_FD_202087 | JGI IMG/M metagenome (GOLD analysis project Ga0265320, IMG submission 202087) | Rhizosphere microbial communities from Carex aquatilis grown in University of Washington, Seatle, WA, United States - 4-8-27 metaG | ecosystem: Host-associated > Plants > Roots > Rhizosphere >...
CTATGTGGGGGAGGATCGTAACGCTACATCGCATCGACGGCCTCGCTGCAGCGGTTGCACAGATCGGGATGCTCCGGATGGGTGCCGACCTCGGGCAGGATCATCCAGCAGCGGGCGCATTTGTCGCCCTCCGCATGATGAAATTCGGCCGCGACGCCCGGAACGTCAGGCAGGCGGAAGGCATCCGAAGCGGGCTCATGCGTCGAGACGCGCGCGGTCGAGGTGATGGCGATCTCGCCCAGATCCAGCCCATCGAAGAGCGCGGCGTCGTTCGGGTCCGTGACATGCAGCACCGGCCGCGCCTCCAGGCTGGCGCCGATCACCTTGTCCTTGCGCTTGAGCTCCAGCGCGCCAGTCACGACGCGGCGCAGCGCGCGGATCCGGTTCCACTTCTCGATCAGCGCCGTGTTCGCCCAGCCGGCAGGCGTCGCGGGGAAGACCTGCAAGTGCACGCTCTCCGCCTCGCCCGGGAAGCGGTTGAGCCAGGCCTCTTCCATGGTGAAGCACAGAAGGGGCGCCAGCCAGGTGACGACGCGCCGGAAGGTCTCGTCGATCGCCGTGCGCACGGCGCGGCGGCGGACGAAGGACTTCGCGTCGCAATAGAGCGCGTCCTTGCGGATATCGAAATAGAACGCCGACAGCTCGTTGGTGCAGAAGGCGAAGACCGCGTTGTAGACGCGGTTGAAGTCGTATTGCGCGTAGCCCTCGCGCACCAGGCCGTCGAGCTCGGCGAGCTTGGCGAGGATGTAGCGTTCGAGCTCCGGCATTTGCGCCGGCGCGATGCGCTCGGCGTCGTCGAAGCCGGACAGGTTGGCCAGCATGAAGCGGATGGTGTTGCGCAGACGTCGATAGGCGTCGGCATTGGCCTGGATGATGTCGGCGGCCATGCGCGTGTCTTCGGTAAAATCGGACGCCGCGATGCCCAGCCGCAGGATGTCGGCGCCGTTCTTGTCGGCGATGGTCTGCGGCAGGATCACATTGCCGACCGACTTCGACATCTTGTCGCCTTCGCGGTCGAGCACGAAGCCATGGGTGAGCACGGCGTCGTAAGGCGCACGGCCGCGCGTGCCGCAACTTTCGAGCAGCGAGGACTGGAACCAGCCGCGATGCTGGTCGGAGCCTTCGAGATAAAGATCGGCGTGATCCTTCTTCGGCCAGGACGGCTCGATCGGATTCTCGACGGTGAAGACATGCGTCGAGCCGGAATCGAACCAGACATCCAGGATGTCCCTCACCTGCTCGTAGTCCGCCGCGTCGTAATCGTTGCCGAGGAAGCGTGACGGCGGCGAGTTGAACCAGGCATCGGCGCCTTCGGCCTCGAACGCGTCGCCGATGCGCGCGTTGACCGCCGGATCGTTCAGCACCTTGCCGGTCTTCTTGTCGACGAAGATCGCGATCGGCACGCCCCAGGCGCGCTGGCGCGACATCACCCAGTCGGGACGGTCCCTGACCATGCCGGCGAGGCGGTTCTTGCCGGTCTGCGGGTACCATCTGGTGTCGTCGATCGCCTTCATGGCGCGGGCGCGCAGCGTGTCGGCGGGATCGGCGGTGATCGGCTTGTCCATGCCGATGAACCATTGCGGCGTGGCGCGATAGATCACCGGCGCCTTGGAGCGCCAACTATGCGGATAGGAATGGCGCAGCGTGCCTTGCGCCAGCAGCGCGCCGGCCTCCTTCAGCGCCTCGATGACGGCCTTGTTGGCCTCGCCATCCTTCTTGCCGTCGCGCGAGAGGATGAACTTGCCGGTGAAGCCCGGTGCGTGCCGCGTGAAGGAACCGTCTTCCGCGACGACTTCGAACGCGTCGGGGTGATCGACCGTGAAGGTGGGGAATACTTTGAGGACGGCTTCGAAATCCTCCGCGCCGTGACCGGGCGCGCTATGGACGAAGCCGGTGCCGGTCTCCGCCGTGACATGTTCGCCCAGGATGACCGGCACGTCGAAGTCATAGCCCTTGCCGCGGAACGGATGCGCGGCGACCGCGCCGGCCGGATCGACGGGACCGATGCGTTTTAATTCGATCCGCAATTCCTTGGCGGTTTGCGCCGCGAGCGCATCCGCCAAGGCGAGCTTTTCGCCGACGACGCCGAACGCGCCCTCCGCCGCCGCGACGATCTCATACAACGCATAGTCGATCGTCGGCGAATAGGTGATGGCGCGGTTGGCCGGAATCGTCCAGGGCGTCGTCGTCCAGATGACGATGCTCGAGCCCTTCATCGCGCCCGCGACGACCGGAAACTTCACGTAGATCCATTGCGAGGTCTTCTCGTGATATTCGACCTCCGCCTCGGCGAGCGCGGTCTTCTCCACCGGCGACCACATCACCGGGCGGAAGCCGCGATAGAGCAGATCGTTGCCGACAAATTTGTGCAGCTCGCGCGCGATTACCGCCTCGGCACGGAAATCCATCGTGGTGTAGGGCTTGTCCCACTGGCCCATGCAGCCCAGCCGCTTGAACTGGCCGCGCTGCACGTCGATCCAGTGGTTGGCGAAGTCGCGGCAATCCTGGCGCAGCTGCGCGATCGGCACGCTGTCCTTCGACTTGCCTTCCTTGCGATACTTCTCCTCGATCTTCCATTCGATCGGCAGGCCGTGGCAGTCCCAGCCCGGCACGTAAGGCGCGTCGTAGCCCAGCATGCCGCGCGAGCGCACCACGAAATCCTTCAGCACCTTGTTCATGCCGGTGCCCATATGGATCTCGCCGTTCGCATAGGGCGGGCCGTCATGGAGCACGAAGAGCGGGCGTCCCTTCGCGGCGGCACGGATGCGGCCGTAGAGGTCCATCGCCTCCCAGCGCGCCAGCCATTTGGGCTCGGCCTCCGGCAGGCTCGCCTTCATCGGGAAGGAGGTTTCGGGAAGGAACAGAGTGGCGCGGTAGTCGCGGGCGTCGGGGTTGGCGTCGGGTTTGGACATCGTCGTTAAGGCTTTCGCGGAACGTTGGAGGGCGGCTGCTTGAAGCCCGGCCTTCCCGCGCAGGAGTTATCGGCTCCGGCGGAAAGCCGGGCGGCGAATTCGCGAAAATCCCGCGAAATCAAGCATGTGGCACAACCCCACAAATCAGCAAGAGGGGTTCTAACAGGGGGGCCGGGAGCGGTCCAGCCTGGGAAATCGGGTGCGGTGCCTTACGGATTTCTCCCGATGGGCGATTTGATCCGGCGCAAGGCTCGCGGGGTCGATATGCGCGATGTGTTGCCCATGAACCTCTCCGATGTGTGGCACGCCGCGCTCGAATTGAAACGGCAGTTCCACGCCGAGGCCGTGGCCGTGGCGGCGACGCGCGCCGACCAGTGCTTCGGCCGCGGCGACCTGGACGGGTTTCGCAGCTGGAGCCGCATCACGCACGCCATCGTCGAACTCGATCGCGCGCCGCCGCCGCGCGAACGGCACTGAACCCCCTGCCTGGCGAACGCCGGCGCCGACGACGCCACGGGCGCGCGATTCAGAACACCAGCGTGCGTCCGGGCTGGGACGCCTGCTCCTTGGTGTAGGAGACGCCATCGACCTTCAAGCCGTTGGCATTGATCACGCTGATGATGCCGCCCTTGTTGGACAGGGTCATCGGCGCCTTCACCGCGACCCGTACCGCCTCGCCGGACGCCAGCACGCCGCCCAGCGGCGTCGCGGCCTTCAGCTTGTCGAGCAGCTTCCAGCCCGTCAGGTCCACCGGCTGATGCGTCGTGTTGACCAGCGTGACCGTCTCGTGTTCGGGCGTGACGGTGTCGTTGACATAGGCGGCGGCGATGCGGACCTGCCCGTCGGGCCGATCGACCGTCGGCGGATTGTTCGGCGACGGCGGGCCGGGGCTGGGCGCGGGCGCACTATCCGAAGGCGGACCACCGCCGGTGCCGGGCAGGACGTTTCCGGTGCTGTCGTCGGTGTGCCAGCCCTGCGTCTTGAAGCACATGAACATCGCGACCCACTGCTTCTCGTCGGGAAAGTGGAAGAACAGCCCGCCATCCTGCCAGGGGCCGTTGTCGCCTTCGAATGGTCCGGGCGGATTTCCCTGGTTCATGTGGATGTCGTGGATGCCGCGGCCCGGCGCGAAGTGGAAATACTGATCCTGCTTGGTCTCCGGCCCCCAGGTGGCGCCGAGCGCATAGATTTCCGAATTTTCGTCCGACATCGCGCGTTGGACATATTGCCCGATCTTCTCGTTCAGATCGTTGTCCGGACCGGTGGCCGAGATCGGCAATTGCCGCATGTCGCCGGGATTGAAAAGATTGCCGCGGATAAAATCGAGCGCCACGCCGCCGGGCTTGAAGGCAACGCCGGTCAGGCCGCGCTGCGCGGCAAGCAGCCCGTCGCAGATCGGATGCACGAAATTGGATTTGACGAGGTAGAACACCTCGCTCTTGTCCGCCGACTGAACGTTGACGGCGATCCGGTATTTGGCCGTGTCGTCGATCACCAGGACCTGGTAGTGCGGCGAACTGCCCGAACCCTGGATCGCGTCGACCGCCTTGCCCTTGAGCAGCGAATATCCCGATACCGCCATTGCCCATTCTCCCATCGTATATTGTCAAATATTTGTGACAACTTCGCGATCACTTGAACACCCACAATATCCGCGCACCGCGACACTGGCAATCGGCCCCGCGCCGGCGCCCGCAAAGCCGCTTGTAATTCGATCAAAATCTAATTAGATAAACGTGAAAGGAAGCGGCGATGACCGAGACTTTGCTCGAATTCTTCAAGGCGATGGCGGACAAGAGCCGCCTTGCCATCCTCGGCCTGCTCGCGGGCGGCGAACGCAGCGTGCAGGAGCTGGCGGCAGCGCTCGATCTCAAGGAGCCGACGGTGTCGCATCACCTGGCGGTCTTGAAGCGCCAAGGCATCGTAACCGCGCGCGCGCAAGGCACGACGCGCTGGCATGCGCTCGACCGCGAAGCGCTCGAACGGCTGGCACGGCGGGTGCTGCAGCCGGCAGCGCTCAAGCCCGCGGCCGCGCCGGCGGCGGCCCTCGATGCGGCGGATGCGAAAGTGTTGGCGGGCTTCGTGGCGGCGGACGGCACGCTCAAGCAGATCCCCGCCAGCCGCAAGAAGCGCGGCGCGGTGCTGCGCTGGCTGATGGCCGATTTCGCGGAAGGGCGGCGCTACCCCGAGGCCGAGGTCAACGCGAAGATCCAGGCCCACCACTGGGACAGCGCGACGCTGCGGCGCGAGCTGATCGGCCACAAGATGCTGGCGCGCAAGGACCGCATCTACTGGCGCCTGCCGGAGCAGGACTGGCGGCGCGGCGGCGAGGCGTAGCATCCAGCGCGCGCTCGAGGCCTTCGCAGAGCGCCATTTTGCGCGACGGGTGAACGGCGGGGCGGGCGGTTTCCATTGCGGCCCATTTGAGCGACTATGATTCACTCATGTTCTAATGAATGCATAGGACCGCCCGGAGGAACCATGGACATCTCGCGCCGCAATCTCGTCGCCGCTTCGGCCCTCGGCCTCGCCATCCCCGCGCAAGCGGCCGCGCCGGCGCGCGACATCGCCCTGCCCCGCGACTTCCTCTGGGGGACGGCGATCTCGGCGCACCAGAGCGAAGGCAACAACACCAACAGCGATTCCTGGCTGCGCGAGAACACCAAGCCGACGCTGTTCAAGGAGCGTTCGGGCGATGCCTGCGACTCCTATCACCGCTACCGCGAGGACATCGCCATCGCGGCCAAGCTCGGCTTCAACTGCTATCGGCTCGGCATCGAATGGGCGCGCATCGAGCCGAGCGAGGGCTTCTTCTCCAACGCCGAGCTCGATCACTATGCCGATGTGCTGGCGACCTGCCGCGCCCACGGCCTCAAGCCCGTCGTGACGTTCAACCATTTCTCGGTGCCCTTGTGGTTCGCCTGCCGCGGCGGTTTCGAAGTCGACGACTCCCCCGATCTGTTCGCGCGCTATTGCGGCAAGGCGGCGGCGCATCTGGGCGGGCTGATGCATCTGGCGACCACGTTCAACGAAGCCAACATCCAGAATCTGGTCCGCATGTTTCCGTTCTATGCCGCGACGATCCCCGCGGCGAAAGCGGCGCACGACGCGGCCGCGGCCGCCACCGGCTCGCCGAAATTCTCGGCGTCGGCCTATGCCGATCCCGCGATCGTCACGCCCTTGACGCAGGCGGCGCACGCAAAAGCCTATGGCGCGATCAAAACGGCGCGGCCGGAGCTTCCCGTGGGCCTCACCCTCACCACGCAGGACATCCAGGCCGCGCCCGGCGCCGACCCGTCGGTGGTGGCGAAGTGGCGCGACCAGCTTTACGGCACCTGGGTCGACGTCGCCAAGACGCATGCCGATTTCATCGGGGTGCAGACCTATACGCGCTTCCTGGTCGATGCGAACGGCGTCGCGGCGCCGCCGGCCGGCGTGGAGATGACCGATGCCGGCTATGAGTTCTACCCGCAGGCGCTGGCCGCGACGATCCGCTGGGCGCATGCCGCCATCGGCAAGCCGATCTATGTCACCGAGAACGGCATCGCGACCGACGACGACAGCCGCCGCATCGCCTTCATCGACCAGGCGCTCGCCGGCGTGCGCGGTTGCATCGCCGAGGGAATTCCGGTGCACAGCTACATGTACTGGTCGCTGCTCGACAATTTCGAATGGAATTCGGGCTATTCCAAGCATTTCGGCCTGGTGGCGGTGGACCTGCAGACCTTCAAGCGCACGCTGAAGCCGAGCGCCCTGCATCTGGGAAAGATCGCGAAGGCGAACCGGATTTGAACGCCGGCGCACGCAGCGCCGAGCCGACCGTCGCGTCAGGGCCTGGCGTTCTGCTTTGCGATCCAGTCCGTCATGGTGTCCAGAGCGACCGGCGCGATCGTCTCCTCGATCTGAGCGTATTCGGCAATGCCACCGGTCGTCGCGGTCTGGAACAGGTGATTGAGATTCGGCATCTCGATGATTTGCGCGTTCGGATTGTCCGCGAGCGCCGTCCTGATCGCCGGAAGATTCTGCTCCGCCGAAACCTGGAGGTCTTTGCTGCCGTCCAATGCCAGTACCGGACACATCACTTTGCGCAGCATCGGCTGCGGATCGTAGGCGAAGAAGTCCCGGAACCACGCCGTGTTGACCGTGGCGATCAAGGCATCGACTTGCGCCGGCGTCCCGCTGCCGGCCAAAAGCGCGCGCAGCTTGACCGCCGCCGCGGCCGGATCCTTCTGCGCAAGAACGATATCGACCATCGCCCGGCGCACGGTCAGCGCCTTGGCAATGGTGTCGTCCGGGACGTTCGCGGCCTTCAGGATCAGCCGCAATTGCTCGATCCAGACATCGGCGCCGTTTACGCCCGGCCCGGCCATCATCACGATATAGGCGACCGACGGATCGCCGACCGCGACCATCGGAACGATCATGCCGCCCTCGCTGTGCCCGATCAGGCCGATATGGCGCGGATCGATATCCTTGCGGGTCTTCAGATAGGCGACGGCGGCCAGCGCGTCGTCGGCGAAGTCCGTCGTGGTGGCCGCCTTGTAGTCGCCGGTGGACGCACCGGTGCCGCGCTTGTCGAAGCGCAGCACGGCGATGCCGTGCCGGGTCAGATGATCGGCGATCACCAGGAACAGCTGATGGCCCATGATCGGCTCGTCGCGCGTGTTCGGTCCCGAGCCGGCCACCAGAATGACGGCCGGAAACGGCCCCCTGCCTTGCGGCAGCGTCAGCGTTCCGGCCAGCCGCGCATGCGCGGCTGCGTTATCGAAGCCTACGTCTTCCTCGCGATAGGGATAGGGCTTCACCGGCGTTTGCGGCCGCTTCAGCACCGCCTGGGTTTGCCCCTCCGCGCGGCGCGTCAGGACAAGCGGCATGTCCTGGCCGCCCTGGTGCCATTGGCCGGATATCGATTGTCCCGATGCATCGAGCGTTCCCTGAAAGGAGGCGCCGACCAGAATGATCGTGAAGGTGACCCGCGACTCCGTGCGATCGATACGCGCCAAGCCGACGTCCATGGCATTCTGGTCGATGCTGTCCATCGTGCCGAGCGTGCCGTGCGGTCCTGTTTTGAAGTGAATGGCCAGACGCAGCTTCATGCCCACGCCCAACTGCAGCGCACCGTCCCAATCGCCGTCCAGGCCGGTGACGGTTGGGCGGGGCGGTAGTACGCCATGCGTGAAATTCAGCGGCCAGCTGCGGCCGTTGATCGTCCAGGTCCCTTCCCAGGCGCCGGTGGCGGCATTGAACCGGCCGGCATAATTTCCCTTGGAGGACGGCACGAAGAAGGAAAGCGCGCCGTCCGCCACGACCAGATCGGTTACGGGCGCGTCGTAATGGCTGATGTCGGGGCTATCGATGGTCGCGGCGTAACCGCTGCCCGCCGCCGTGACGTGAAGCGCGACGTGAAATTTCACGGCCGGCGAGACATCCAGGAGGCCGATCCAATCGCCTGCCGCGTCTTCTGCCATGGCTGTTCCGCCCAGGACGACCGCAAGGACCATTCCCAAAATCGCCGCCGCGAATGTTTTCGTCATGAGTCCCCGCCGGCTGTGTTGGACCGGAATCTACCGCCGCCTTGTGGAAAAATCCGTCGCACGCGTATCATATTCACTAAGTTTCTAATGAACTGATTGTTATTAACGCTTGTCTTTTGATGAGTAAAGCAACCCTCCAGCCTACCGCCGGTGGGCCCAGGTCATCCGTGATGACAATTGGGCGCGTTCAGCCCGCCGCCTTCACGGCCAACAGCAACGGATTGGGCGTGGGTTCGGCGATCTTGGTCAGCGTGTTCACGTCGCGGTGCATGAACGGTTCGGGCCGGCCCCGCACGATCAGCGTCGTGTTGGACACATAGCTCCAGCTGCCGTCGGCGTTGAACGTGATCTCGAGCTGGTATGCATCGGTGCGGAAGGCGTATTCGAGGAAGTCGGTGGAGCAGATGCCGTAATTGGTCGGGCCGCGCGCGGCGCTTACCGCAAGGCGCAAGTCGCCGGGCTTGGCATGGCCCGAGGCGAGCGCGGTCTGGCCGCGCGGGATGGTGAGCGACTGCAGCACCAGCCCCGTCGCCTTCTCCCACAGCCAATAGCCGATCTGGTCGTGGAAGGTGATCGCTTCTTCCTCGGTGTTGATGTGCACGTGATAGCGCAGGCCGTAGAAAAGTTGTGGCCCGTTGGCTTGCGGATCGATCGGCTGCATCTCGATGCGCTCGATGTATTGGCGCCGCTCGGGACCCGGCGCCTTGGGCGCGAGGTCGATGCCCTTGGTCCCCTGCCACACGCCGGCCAGCCGCCTGAGCGGCCCCAGATTGGCGAGCGTATCGGGATCGACATCCTCCGGCTCGGTGAAGACGTCTTCGGGAAACGGATTCATGTCGTAAGCCCCACACAATCAGATCATTCGGCCAACCAAGCATGGTTTGAAAAGATAGACCGTTGCCTTGTCAACGCGTTTGGATCGAAAATGAGCAAATCGGCAAGGCAATCGCAGGGTGACCACCAGCAGATGACGCGCGCACCCGTGATGACCGCGACCTGCGCCTGTGGCGCTGTTGCACTCGAAGCGTTCGGCAAGCCGATCGCCAGCACCGTCTGCTATTGCGAAGACTGCCGGAAGGGAGCGGATCAGATCGAAGCGTTGCCCAATGCCGGCGCGGTGCGCGATCCCGATGGCGGCACCGCGTACATCCTCTATCGAAGGGACCGCATCGTGTGTTCCAGAGGCACCGAATTGCTGAAGCGCTACAAGCTCAAGGAAGCTTCGGTCACGAACAGAGTTGTCGCCACGTGCTGCAATTCGGCGGTGTTCGTGAACTTCGATAAAGGTCCGCACTGGGTCTCGGCCTACCGGGCACGATTTCGCGGAGACCTGCCGCCCCTGCAGTTCCGGATGTGCACGAAGTTCAAGCCGGACGGCGTTGTCCTTGCCGACGACGTGCCGAGCGACCGGGGCTATCCTGCCGGGCTCATCTTTCGGCTCCTCGCCTCGCGCGTGGCGATGATGCTAGGTCGATAAGCCGGACGTCCGGGCGAGCCACGCCTTCGTGGCCTGGCATGTTTCCAAGGCGCGCTTGTAAGCGTCGCGGCTTGTGGTGCGGGTCATATAAGCCTGCTCGGCCGCGCCCAGCGCAATGCCCGCGCCGCTTCGCGCCAAATTCAATGCGTAGGTCACCGAGATGTCGGCGGCCGTGAACGCAGCGCCGGCCATGTGGGGCGCGCGCGCGAGCTGCCGCGTCACCAATCGGAGGCGGCTCTCATACACGCCGAGCGCCTGGCGGGCGGTCCAGTTGTCCCGGTCGGCGGCGGGCGCGAATTTGCGCGCGCCCAGGACAAAGAAAACAGAGGCCGCGAGACCGGCTTCGCCGAGATGCAGGAATTGCTGATAGGCGGCGAAAGCGGGATCGTTCGGCGCGGGCGCGAGCGGTGCCGCACTTTTCGACTCGTGGCCGTAGCGGGCGATCAGGAACTCCATGATCGCGATCGACTCGACCATCGTGACGTCGCCGTCCTGGATCGCCGGGATGAAGCCGCCGGGATTGATGGCGAGAAACTCCGGATCGTTCTCGACGCCCGCCAGCATATCCACCGGCCGCAAGCGATACGGCAGCCCCATCTCCTCGAGCAGCCAGACGACCCGGAAGCCTCGCCCCTCGCCGAAGACGGTGATCATGGTGAGCGGTTCCTTCATCGTAGAGGCGCCTCTGGTATGTCTCACTGCCCTCACAACAATCGATCATGCCGGGGCCCGATCACATCCCTTCAGCCAGCGCCCGCATTAGGTTTGGCGTGGACCATGTTGCGACGCCGGTTCCAGCAAAATCGCGGTCTGTGGTCCAAATATCGGCGCCAGTGTCCCACGCCAGCGCGAGCACGTGAGCGTCCCGTATAGACCCGTTGCGGCTTGCCGGCCCATCGCGCAGCGCTACTTCGCTTCCGCCCAGGAGGGGTTCCAGTGAGTCAAATGGAACGACGCTGACATCATCCAACAGGATGTCGAGAACGGCGAGTAAGTCTGGCCGGCGCATACCGAGTTCAATACGACCACGCGCCTCTTCGACAACGCGCTCCGTCGTAACGAGAGTACGCATGTTTGCAGCTTCGACAATTGCGCCCGAGCTACGGCCGAACGCAGCCGAGATCAGCACGGCAGTGTCGAGCACCAGCGTCGAAGACGGCGATCTCACCGTTTGCGCTTTTTCGCCTGTTTTCGGTGCTCGGCCTGCAGCTTTCGCACCGCGGCGACCGACCAGTTGGTCGGATCGACGCCCATTCCTTTGAGAGCCGCATCATCCTCTTTAGAATCGCGGCCTTTGGCGAGTTTCTCGGCCCTGGCGAGCGTGGCTCGCAAACGGTCCATATTGGCCCGTTTGAGCGGGATCAGCAGAGCGATCGTCCGGTCACCGGACTTGACCGGCGTGGTGCCGGGAAGCTCGCTGATGGCCTTGCCCGAAATCTTTTGCAGGTCGCGGATGCTGATGTGATTCATCGCAGGATACATACACCTATATGTAATTATTTTCAACAAGACATCGGATAGCCCTACCGGCCGTTCGGCTGTTAACTAGGCCTATCAAAAGACTGCGATTCGGCACAGAAGATGAAGCCCGTTGGCGATCAAGATATTCAACTTATCGATACGGTGAAAGCTCATCTTAAGCAGATAGAGCCAGTGGCGATCTATCGCGCCGATGAAGCAACGCTCAGGGTTGCGACAGGCTCGCTTCGTTTCTTACTTGCAGACGGATATCTGGCGCGCGCTTGGTCCGCCGCAGGAATTGGCGGCCCGATGACATTTCAAACATGGTGCATCACCTCTGTTGGCCCATCACCCGTCGTAGCGTTTTGCGGAGGCGGAGATATGCTGCCGGGCATTCCGTTTTCGGCGTGCAGAGGCGCTTCGTTGGGGCAAAAGACGTTGGACTTGAAGTCATTTTGCCATTCAACCCGCATTCAGGTTGAGGACATCAAGATATCAACTGTCGAATTGATCCATTACGTAGCCAACGCGCTCGGCGGAAGTCATTTTGATCCGGCCGGCAAGGCTGCGAAAAAGCCAAAGGCAGAACTCTTACGCAAACTTGAGTCTGGAGAAATTTCTGCCGTTCCTCTTCGGGTGAACGATCGCAGCCTGCTTCATCACGAAATTCTTTCGATCGCTCAAACATTGGCGCGTTCAAAAGAAGTCGATGCCCTTAGGGCGTGGGCCAAAAGCTAAGCCGATATTGTCCTAAAGAAGATCAGCTCACTCCCACTCGATCGTCCCCGGCGGCTTGCTGGTGATGTCATACACCACGCGGTTGATGCCGCGGACTTCGTTGACGATGCGGGTGCTCACGCGCGCCAGGAAGGAATGCTCGAACGGATAGTAGTCCGCCGTCATGCCGTCGCTGCTCGTCACGGCGCGCAGGGCGCAGACATGGTCGTAGGTGCGGCCGTCGCCCATCACGCCGACGGTCTTGACCGGCAACAGCACCGCGAAGGCCTGCCAGATCGTGTCGTAGAGGCCGGCCTTGCGGATTTCGTCGAGATAGACGGTGTCGGCCTGGCGCAGGATTTCCAGCTTCTCCGGCGTGATCTCGCCCGGCACGCGGATGGCGAGGCCGGGGCCGGGAAAGGGATGGCGCCCGACGAAACTGGCCGGCAGGCCAAGCTCGCGGCCGAGCGCGCGCACCTCGTCCTTGAACAGCTCGCGCAACGGCTCGACCAGCTTCATCTTCATGCGCGCCGGCAACCCGCCGACATTGTGATGCGACTTGATGGTGACCGACGGGCCGCCGGTCGCCGACACGCTCTCGATCACGTCGGGGTATAATGTGCCCTGCGCCAGGAATTGCGCGCCGCCGATCTTGTTCGCCTCGGCATCGAACACGTCGATGAAGGTCGCGCCGATGATCTTGCGCTTCTGCTCCGGATCGCTGACGCCGGCGAGGCGGCCGAGGAACAGATCCTGCGCCTGCGCATGGACCAGCGGGATGTTGTAATGGCCGCGGAACAGCGACACGACCTCTTCGCTCTCGCCCGCGCGCATCAAGCCGGTATCGACGAAGATGCAGGTGAGCTGATCGCCGATCGCTTCGTGGATCAGGACCGCGGCGACCGATGAATCCACGCCGCCGGAAAGGCCGCAGATCACTTTGCTCTTGCCGACCTGGGCGCGGATCTTGGCGATCTCCGCCGCGCGGAAGGCGTGCATGTTCCATTCCGGCTTGATGCCGGCGATGCGCAGCACGAAGTTCTTGTAGATCTCGCTCCCGCGCGGCGTGTGCACGACTTCGGGATGGAACTGGATGCCGTAGAGCTTGCGCGTCTCGTCGGCGATGACGGCGAAGGGCGAGTTCTCGCTGGTCGCCACCACCGAAAAACCCGGCGGAATGGCGACGATCTTGTCGCCGTGGTTCATCCACACCGGCTCATGCGCGCCGATGGCGCCCAGGCCTGCGAGCAGCGGCGAGTCCTTGGCGATCACGATGTCGGCGCGGCCGAATTCGCGGTGATGACCGCCCTCGACCTTGCCGCCGAGCTGCTGCGCCATCGCCATCTCGCCATAGCAGATGCCGAGCACCGGCACGCCGGCCTCGAACACGCTGCGCGGGGCGCGCGGCGCGCCCTCGTCCATCACGCTTGCCGGGCCGCCGGAGAGGATGATGGCCTGGGGCGGCGCCGCGGCGATCGCGGCGTCGGCCTTGTTGAAGGGCACGATCTCGCAATAGACGCCGGCCTCGCGCACGCGCCGCGCGATGAGCTGCGTGACTTGGCTGCCGAAATCGACGATCAGGACGGGTGCTGCCATGACCGGATTTAGTCCATGGCGTCGCCCGCTGTCCAGCGAAGCCGGCGTCGCACGTCCGTCGATGGCTTCCACCTCCAACAGGGGTATCGCCGATGGCGGCTCGCAGCGCGTGCCGGCGGCGGCTTGCGTGCGATGCGCAGTGGTGGACACCGCTGTTCGAAGGTCAGGTCGCCTGAAGTGTTCAATAGGGCACAGAAACATTGCCCGTACGCATGCGAATATGCGGTTCGACCTTTCTCTCCTTGACGAGACAGTCTTCCAACCGTTTCGAGATTTGAATCGGCAAAATTGGACCCTCAGCACAAAATACTTATGCCGCTTGCCTGCGATACTGCTTGATTCGTCCTGGGCAAACCCTTTTGACCGGAACGAATCAGGACAGACTCATGTTGATATTGGTGAAGATAAATTAAGGAACCGATGCCATGTCACAGCAACGCAAAATTCAGCAAGTGCATGCGGCACACGTCGGCGGACCTATCGACGGTGAGATGGGAAGGCCGATCCGCGTGGCGAATGGCGGCTCACAAAACGCGCTGGCACTTTCGCCCAAGCATCGCGTCGCGACCGGCATCATCTCTCACCGGCCGGATATTCGGCTTCGGGCGGTGTTCGAATGCCAGCCGGAAGGCGTCGCGATCTTCGACAGCCGCGGCGCGTTCGTCGATGTCAATCCGGCCGCGGAGCGGATCCTGGGCCTCACCCGCGCCCAGTTGCTCGACCTGCCGATTCGCGACCCGTGCTTCCGCATCCCGGGGCCGGTCGGAACGACGATGGCGCAGTGCGATCATCCCATCATCGTCGCGCTGGAGACCAATCAGGAGGTGCGCGGAAGCATCCTGGGAATATTCAACGCGACCATGAACGAAACGCGTTGGGTGATCGTCAATGCCATTCCGCATCTCTGCCGGCGCGAGCCGGCGCGATCGGAGGTGTTCGCGTTCTTCAGCGCCATCGCGGCGCCGGGGTCCGGCCTGTCGGCCATCGATCTGCCCATCAGCAGCTCAACCCATCAACAAGACGCGCTGGATGCGATCAAGCAGTTGTCCATCCTTTCGGGCCGGGAGCGTCAGGTGCTCGACGCCGTCGTGAACGGCGATTCGAACAAGCTCATCGCATTCAACCTCGGTATCAGCGCGCGCACGGTCGAGGTGCATCGGGCCAAGATGTTGATGAAACTTCGCGTCCATCATTCGGCCTCGGCGATCCGGATCGCCGTCACCGCGGAATTCGCGGAAGATCGCGCCTAGGCGGATCAGGCCGGGCGTGTGCCCGGCGGCGCAGCATGCGCCAAAATCGCCGCGAAGAAGCCATCCGTACCGCCTGTCAACGGCGTGGTCCTGAAGACTTGCGCCAGCAAAGGCGGGGTCTCGGACGCGACCGTCTCGCGCCACGCGCTCTGCGCGCCGAGAAGTTTGAATTGCGGGTTCCGTCCCAAGAAGGCGCGGACGCGGTCCTCATTCTCGCAAGGCAGGATGGAGCAGGTGGCATAGATCAGCCGTCCGCCCGGCTTCACCCGCGCGGCGGCGCTGTCGAGCAATTCGTCCTGAAGCGCGATTCGCTTGGCCAGAACGGACGGCGTGATCTTGCCGCGCAGCTCCGGCTGGCGCCGCCAGGTGCCGCTGCCGCTGCACGGCGCGTCGAGCAGGACGGCGTCGAACGTGCCCCCCGGCTCGGGCTGGACCTCGATCCGCGCACCGGCGCGCTTGGCGCGAAGCTGAAGGTGCTCCAGGGCTTGCGTGCGGATATCGCTGGCGACGATCGCGGCCTCGTTGTTCGCGAGCGCCGCGAGCGCGAGCGACTTGCCGCCGGCGCCGGCCGCCATGTCGAGAATGCACTCGCCGGGCTTGGGCGAGACGAGGATGGATGCGATCTGCGCCGCCTCGTCCTGAAATTCGAACAACCCGTCCTCGAACGGCTTGGTGCGATCGAGCCA
>Ga0265320_10001700_pt1 | contig 15632 bp, 10 predicted proteins | sample 4827metaG_FD_202087 | JGI IMG/M metagenome (GOLD analysis project Ga0265320, IMG submission 202087) | Rhizosphere microbial communities from Carex aquatilis grown in University of Washington, Seatle, WA, United States - 4-8-27 metaG | ecosystem: Host-associated > Plants > Roots > Rhizosphere >...
TCGCGTTCGATGATTTGCTTCAGCTTGGCGACCAGGAGATCCGTCGCGACCGGCTTCGTCATGTAGTCGGCGGCGCCCAGGTCGAACGCGCGCTTGGCGTCCGCGCTCGAGCCGCGCGCGGTCACGACGACCCACGGAACGCGCTTTCCCCAATCGTGCTTTCGCGCCTCGCCGAGGAGCGCGAAGCCGTCCTGCGGTTTCAGATCGAGCTCGGAGAGGACGAGCTCGATGTCGCCCGCTTCCAGCAACTTGATCGCCTGGTCGGCGGTACGCGCGATGCGCACTTCGAACCCTTGTTCGATCATCCGAAGCTCGAGCACCGTCGTCTCTTCCGGATCGGGGTCGACGACGAGCGCGACGTTGCGATTCGCGAGGAGCCGCGCCTTCACGTCGTCGCCGGTCACCGTGTGCTTGAACAAGTCGACGAGGTTCGGATCGAAGATGGACCCTTTGTACTTGGCGAGCACCTCGCATGCCTGCACGGGGCGCAACGTCTTTCGATACGGGTTCTTCGGGTTCTGGGTGAGATCGGCGTAGGTGTCGGCGATCGCGAGGAGGCGCGCGCCGAGCGGGATCTCTTTTCCCGCCGCGGCCCCCGGAAACCCTTTCCCGTCGAAGCGCTCGTACATCGACTCGACCGCCTGCGTCGCTTCGCGCGGCAGCTCGACGGCTTCCATCAACCGAAGCGGCGCCTTGTACGCCTTCGTCGCGGCGGTCTTGTGCCCGTCGTACTCCGAGACGTTCAGCGCGGTGAGATGATACGCGCTCATTTTGCCGAGGTCGTGCACGTACGCGGCGATCTGAAACGCGGCGGCTTCCATCGGCAACACGCCGATGCGCTCGGCGATTTTCTTGACGAGGCGCGCGGTCTGGCTCGAGTGCCCGCGGAGATCGGCGCGCGTCGTCTCGAGAAGACTCACGAGGACGTTGAGCATCTCGAGATACGAGTCGCTCGCCATACCCTTCGACATCATGCCCGCCGACGACCCGGCCTTCTCGAGATCGCGTCCGGACAGGGTGCGCTCGGTCGGCTGGTGACCGGCGAGCGCGACGGCCATCGTCTCTTCGGAGAGCACGTTGCGCTCGTAGACGTCGAGCATCGAGCTGAACTGTTCGTGCGCGCTCCGATCGAGCACCGCGAACGCGTGAATGTCGCCGTTGTAGTGCTTGTTCACCGACGCGCGGATCGCGGCGGGCCGGGCAACGAAGGCGCTCACCTTCTTCACGCCGGACGCCATCTGGATCTCGCGGAGCGCATTCGTGTCGTCGGGATCGGCGACCACGACGCTGAGCGCCTCGGCCTTGGCGTCGTAGAGCACCGGGAACACGCCGTGGCGCTCGGCGATCTTCTTCGGCACTTTCTCGAGGGTCTGGCGGTCGATGTCCGCCTTCGCGAGCTTCTCCGTCGAGACGAACCGCGTCTTGTGAAGGGCGGCGATGAACTTCAGGAGCGTCGCTTCATCGGTCGCGCGGACGTCGAGGATCGCCTCTTCGATGCGGCCTCCCATGCGCTGGAAGTGATTGAGCGCCGCCTCCCGCTGTTCGGAGGTGAGCACGCCCCGCTCCACCATCTGGTCCAAAAGCCGCGGATTTCCGGTAGGGTGCATCCGAGGTTCCGAGTATACGCTCGCCCGGGACCCGCCGTCCGCGGCGCGCGAGGACCGGCGGACGAGCCGGCATACTGATGGTGGGAGCAGGGTCCGAACCGCGCCTGCCGGCGGCACCTTGACGGGCCCGCTAGCGGCGGCTACTAGATGCGCCCTCCGAAGCGCCCGAGCGCTCCATTTGCCATGCGCACGTACTCAGCCAAACCCGCAGAAGCCCAGGCCGCCCGGAAGTGGTGGATCGTAGACGCCAAGGGTCAACCCCTCGGCCGTCTCTCCAGCAAGATCGCGATCATTCTCCGCGGCAAGACGAAGCCCACCTTCACTCCCCACGTCGACACGGGAGACTTCGTCATCGTGATCAACGCCTCGGCCGTCAAAGTGACGGGCCGCAAGGCGGATCAAAAGAACTACTACCGGCACACCGGCCGCCCCGGAAGCCTCCGGACGGAGAACTTCCGTCACGTCATCGAGCGGCGCCCCGAGGTGCCGATCGAGATGGCCGTGCGCGGCATGCTCCCCAAAAATTCGCTCGGACGAAGCTTGCTCCGCAAGTTGAAGATTTACCCCGCTGCGGAGCATCCGCACTCGGCGCAAAAGCCGGAAACCCTTTCGCTCGAGAGCTGAGACGATCGACGATGGCCGAAACGACTCCGATTTACGCGACCGGCAAGCGCAAGACCGCTGTTGCCCGAGTTTGGATGAGCCCCGGCTCCGGTGCCATCACGGTGAACGGCAAATCTGCCGACGAGTATTTCGAGCGGATGACGTCGCGCATGGTCGCGCGACAGTCGCTCGAGCTCCTCGAATCGGTCGAGCGCTACGACGTGCGCGCGACGGTGGCCGGCGGCGGCCATAGCGCCCAGGCCGAAGCGGTTCGTCACGGCATCGCCCGCGCGCTGATCGCCGAAGACCCCGAGCGGCGCCGCGCATTGAAGCGCGCCGGCTACCTGACCCGCGACGCTCGCAAGAAAGAGCGGAAGAAGTACGGTCAGCCGGGCGCCCGTAAGCGCTTCCAGTACTCGAAGCGCTAAGACACCGACTAAACCGCGGCAGACGCGGCTCGTTTCTCTCCGCCCGAGTGGCTGGGGACGGACCGACGGTGACCTTGCGCGAGGGAGCGCATTGGTGAACGATGACACGCTTTCCATGGCGTCTCCGTTCAAGCTGCGCTCCGATTTCGTCCCCAAGGGGGATCAGCCACAGGCCATCGAGGCCCTGATGAAGGGGCTCGAAGACGGCGTTCCGGCGCAGACGCTGCTCGGCATCACCGGAAGCGGCAAGACGTTCACCGTCGCGAACGTCATCCAAAAATGGGGCCGGCCCACCCTGATCATCGCGCCGAACAAGACGCTGGCCGCTCAGCTCTACGGCGAGATGAAGGACCTCTTCCCCGAGAACGCCGTCCACTACTTCGTCAGCTACTACGACTACTACCAGCCGGAAGCGTACATCCCGAGCACCGACACCTTCATCGAGAAGGACGCGATCATCAACGACCAGATCGATCGCATGCGACACGCCGCGACGCACGCGCTCTTGTCGCGCAGCGACGTGGTCATCGTCGCGAGCGTGAGCTGCATCTACGGCATCGGCTCGGCGGAGAGCTATCACGGGCTCCTCATCGAAATCGTGAAGGGCGAACAAATCCGCAGAGACGATCTCCTGCGACGGCTCGTCGATATTCAATACGAGCGCAACGACATCGATTTTCACCGCGGGACGTTCCGCGTCCGCGGCGACGTCGTCGAGATCTTCCCCGCGTACGAAGAAATGACCGCGATCCGCATCGAGTTCTTCGGCGACGAAGTCGACGCGATCCGAGAGGTCGATCCGCTCCGCGGCAAGGTGCTCGGCTCGCTCGATCGTTACGCCGTTTATCCGGGGTCGCACTACGTAACGCCGCGCCAGCAGCTCCAGCGCGCCATCGACGCCATTCGCGCAGAGCTCAAGATCCGGCTCGATTTCTACGATCAAGAAGGGCGCTTTCTCGAGAAGCAGCGGCTCGAGCAGCGCACGATGTACGACCTCGAAATGCTCGAACAGATGGGGTTCGTGCAAGGCATCGAGAACTACTCGCGTCACCTGTCGGTGCGAAATCCCGGTGATCCGCCGCCGACGCTCATCGACTATTTTCCGAAGGACTATCTCCTCGTGCTCGACGAGTCGCACCAGACGGTGCCCCAGGTCGGCGCGATGTATCGCGGCGACCGCTCGCGCAAAGAGACGCTCGTCGAGTTCGGGTTTCGGTTGCCGAGCGCGCTCGACAACCGCCCGCTGAAGTTCGAGGAGTTCGAGACGCACATGCATCGGACGCTGTTCGTCTCCGCGACGCCCGGAGACTACGAAGGCGTCAAATCCGGCAAGCACGTCGTCGAGCAGCTCATCCGCCCGACGGGCCTCACCGATCCCATCATCACCGTTCGCCCCGTGGGCGGCCAAGTCGACGATTTGCTCGGCATGATCCGCGAGCGAGTCGCGCTGGGCGAGCGCGTGCTGGTCACCACCCTGACCAAGCGGATGGCCGAGGACTTGACCGAGTACTACGCCGAACTCGGCGTGCGCGTCCGTTACCTGCACTCCGACATCGACACCCTCGAACGCATCGAGCTCTTACGCAGCCTTCGCGCCGGCGACTACGACGTGCTGGTGGGCATCAACCTGCTCCGCGAGGGATTGGATCTGCCGGAGGTGAGCCTCGTCGCGATCCTCGACGCGGACAAGGAAGGCTTTCTACGGAGCCCGCGTTCGCTCATCCAGACGATCGGGCGAGCGGCGCGCAACTCGCGCGGCGAGGTCATCATGTACGGCGATCGCATCACCGACGCGATGAAGTTCGCCATGAGCGAGACCGATCGACGCCGCGAAGTGCAGAAGGCGTACAACGTCGAGCACAACATCACGCCCGAGACCATCAAACGGGCGATCCTCGACATCAATCCGGCGAGCGGACAAACCGACTACTACGCGGTACCCCGATCGTCGTCGGCGGCGAAGAAGGGGGGAGCGTCCGAAGCGCTGCCCGAAGCGGAGCTCTTCGAACGCATCGAGGCGCTGCGACAAGAAATGTTCGCGGCAGCAGAGAACCTCGAATTCGAGCGTGCGGCGCGGCTTCGCGACGAGCTCCGTAAGTTGCAAGGCGGCAACGGCTCGACGGAAACGGCCGAAGCTCGCGCCGAGCGCGGCTCCGAGCGCCCATCGGCGAGGCCGAAAGCCCGACGCGGCAGCGGTCGCCCCCCTCCCCGCCGCTGACACCCCGGAAGCTGCCTCGGAAACCGTAGCGAGCACGCTTTCACGATGCCTAGGAAGGCCGACGCAGGCATACGCTGGTTACGCTGGTATTTCGAGGAGGCCGACCGACGCAGCGGGGCGCACAGTAGGTTTATGAGGCAGCTTCGCGAAGCGGCCAGTGAGGGTGCCAGGGGCGCTCGCGTTCGAACGCCCGCGCGGCTTGGAGCACGACGTCTTCACGATGGAGCGGCCCGACCAATTGCATGCCGATCGGGAAACCAGCGGTCGAGAGGCCCGCGCGGACGGTCGCCGCCGGGTTCCACGAGAGATTGAACGGGATCGTGAACGACGCGACGCTCGCGGTGATCTGCGGGCGCCCCGCGGTCTCGCTCGGAAGAGGGCCCTTCGCGGGCGGCGGATCGTAGGGAACCGTCGGAGTGACCAGGAGATCGAACTCGTCGAACAGATCCGCGCACCACCTCACGATGCGAGCGCGCTTGTCTCGGAGCGTCGCCCAGAGTTGCGGGCTCAGCGCCTCGACGAAGCTCATCGTCTCGAGGAGCGCGCGCCCGAAGTCGCGATCGTGCTCGGGCCTCAGATGCGCGATGCGCGCACCGATTTCGAGCGACGACAGAAGCCCCCACTCGCCGTTCATTTCCGGAGGCCCGGACGCGATCGCGCGGACGTCGTGACCGAGCCGTTGGAACACGAGCGCCGCCTCTTCGACGGCCGCGGCGATATCGGGCTGCACCACGGCGTAACCGAGGTCCGGCGAGTACGCGATGCGGAGCTTCCGCTCGAGCGGACGGCGAACCGCGTCGAGATACGAATATCCGGGGTGCGGGAGGCTCGTCGCGTCGCGCGCGTCGTGGCCGGCGACGACGTCGAGAAACAGCGCCGCGTCCTCCACCGTTTTGGTCAGCGGTCCGTACACGACGGTCGCGCCGTATTCCCAACTCGTCATCGGTCCGGTCGGCACGCGTCCGAACGACGGTTTCAACCCGAACGCGCCGACGAAGCTCGCCGGAATTCGGATCGAGCCGCCGCCGTCGCTCGCCGTGACCAACGGAAGCAGTTCGCCGGCCAGCGCTGCCGCCGAACCTCCGCTCGAACCGCCGGGCGTCCGCGACGGATCCCACGGAGAACCGGTAGCGCCGAAGAGTAGATTTCGCGTGATCCCCGCGCTCCCGAACTCCGGCGCGTTGGTCTTCCCGAGCACGATCGCACCCGCGGCGCGCAAGCGGGCGACCTGCGTCGAATCGTGCGACGCGACGTGATCGCGAAACGGTTTCGAACCGTGGGTGGTCGGGAGCCCCGCCGCGTCCTCGAGATCTTTGACGCCGAGAGGGATCCCTTCGAGCAAACGTCCGCGTCCCTCGGCGATCGCCGTTTCGGCGGCTCGCGCGTCGGCGAGGAGCGACTCGCGCGGTCGCGTCGCGACGACGGCGTTGAGCACCGGATTGTGCCGATCGAGCGCGTCGAGGACATCGCGCATCAATTCTACGGGCGACGCTCGCCGTGTTCTCAGCGCTTCCAAGAGCTCGAGCAACGTCAGCGAGCGAAGCTCCATCATCCGTTTCCATTTACAGGATTTTCGCTCCGCTCGGCGGCGTCAATTCAACACCGGAAGCCGGAAGAACATCGAGCGCGTCGAGGCGCAGCGGCGGCACCGGAGCTTCGCCTCGCGGAGGCGTCCGAACGGCCCGTTGATGGACGCGTGCTCGACCACCGCGTGCTCGCCCTCGCAGCGCGGACAAGGAACGGCGCGCGCTCGCGCTTCGACGACCGACGCCGATTCGACGAGGACGGGGTGCGCAGCCGAACCGCCGGTGCTCGCCGCGAAGAGACGCTCGCGATCCCGGCCGAGCGCGTCCGCTCGGCGCTCCGCTTCTCGGCGGATGGTGCGACTCCGCTTCGGTTGCTTCTTCTTCATGCGACCACTCGAGTAGTCATATTCTTCCTGCGAGCGCCGTCGCCCGTGTGACGAACGGTCCGCGCAGTCCATCGTTAGCTTTCGTGGCCATCACTTGCGTGAACTGTTTGGACCAGCTCACCCAACGCGTCGTCGCACATCCGCGCCTTTTTTTCCGGTATCGGCTTCGACGGCATGGGGGACGAATCAGGCCAAAACACGGGACTTCGTTGCAATCAACGTCCGCTTTCTCGACGCGCTCGAGCCCTCGCGTCGAAGACACTGCGGAGTAGCGCATCGCGTTGCGCGCAAAAACTCTCGTCACTCGAAGTGAAAATTCCGAACGGCGCGCCGGCCGAGGTTGGAAATGGCTTCGTCACCATGCTATCGACCCTTCCGCTATTCGTCGCTACGCGGCTCGACGAATCGGCAACGGAGAGACTTATGCGGATCCTATCAATCGTTTGCGGTGGCCTCTTGCTCGCCGCATGTTCATCAAAGACCCCCGACAACAGCGAGCCGTCGGGTGGCACGGGTGGCTCGTTCAGCTCAGTCGGAGGCACGCTTGGCGGTGGAGGATTTCCGGCGGGCAGCGGCGGCTTCCCCGCAGGTAGCGGCGGCTTCCCCGCGGGTAGCGGCGGCTTCCCCGCGGGTAGCGGCGGCTTCCCCGCAGGTAGCGGCGGCTTCCCCGCAGGTAGCGGCGGCTTCCCCGCGGGCACGGGCGGCAACATCGGATCGTCGGGCGGCGCTCCCGCAAGCGGCGGCGCTCCGGGCTCCGGTGGCACGATGTCGACCGGCCCAACCTTCACGGGATGCGACTCGGATGTGTTCCTCTCGCCTCCGACGCCGGCGGATCCGTCGACGCGCGGCGCGTGGGACGTCGGCGTGCAGACCGTCACGATCGGCCGCCTCACGGCGGAAGTGCTCTACCCGGCGCAGCCCGGAAGCACCGCGGGCAAGCCCGAAGCGACGTACGACCTTCGCAAGTGGTTGCCGGCGGACCAACAGGTGCTCGTGCCCGACAACGCATCGCCCGCAGTCGGTCCTTCCGGCGGTCATTTGTACCGTGACGTGCCGATCGACGGCGCACACGGACCGTATCCGGTGATCATCATGATCCACGGTACGGGCGCGTTCCGCATCGCCTCGGGAAGCTTGAACACGCAGTGGGCGAGCCGCGGGTTCATCGTGCTCGCCGCGGACTACCCCGGCCTCTTCCTCACCGATCAGCTCTGTGCGGCGGCTTCGTGCAAGAGCGGCGGAACGAACAGCGTGGGCAAGACGATCAAGGCGTCCGCGGATTGCGGAACCGTCGGGACGCAGGACATCCCGGGCGACGTGAAGACGCAGCTCGACGCGGTGACGAGTCCGACAGGTGGGCTCGCGTTCCTCGCCGGGCACGCGGACGTGAAGCACGTGGGCATCGCGGGGCACAGCCAGGGCGCTTGCGTCGCCGCGAGTGAAGACTTGCTGCCGAACGTCGAAGTCGTGATGCCCTACGATGGTGCGTTGAGCGTCAATCCGGGAACGTCTCTCAAGGCGGCGATGTTCGTCTCCGGTTTGGCGGACAAGGTGATGCCCTACGGGGCGCCGGGTACGACTAGTGGCATCGGGCCTGCCGTCTGTAGCCCGGTAGCGCCGGAAGCCGGGGCGGTGAGCACCTCGCAGGCGTACACCCAGTCGCCGATGCCGCCCGTGGACAAGTGGCTCGTCGGAATCACCGGCGGCGGTCACCTCGTCCCGACCGATCTCTGCCAAGACAACGCCCTCAACAGAAACGCGATCCAGGAAGCGGAGAACGACGGAGTCTGCGGAATCGACGATTCGATCCTCGGGCTCGGCCTGCCGTCGTTGTTCGATTGCGGAACCATCGCGCTCGCCGATGCGGTTCACACGATGAACTACGTCACCACGCCCCTCGTGGAGCAGGTACTCCAGTGCCAGGATCGGAGCTCGATCCTGTCGAGCCTGGACAAAGACGTGTCGACCATCGGCGACTTCCACCACTCGCCGTAACACCGCGAGCGTTCGAGACGAGGCGCTCGGTCGGAGGTTTCCGGCCGGGCGCTTTCGTCATTTCGGGGGTCGCCACGACCGAAACCCCTCGATTCTTCCCGCGATCCGGCGCTCGCACCCTCCGCTTTTCGGTCGTTTACGGCCCGGAGACCGCCCGGCAATACTTCCGGGGCGAAGGAAACAAGGCGTGTCGGACTATGACCTGCTCGTGATCGGCTGCGGCCCCGGCGGCCAGAAGGCGGCGATCGCCGCCGCGAAGCTCGGCAAACGCTCGGCCGTCATCGAACGCGAGGACGTCGTGGGCGGCGTCTGCCTGAACACCGGCACCATCCCGTCGAAGACGCTCCGCGAGACCGTGCTCTATCTCACCGGGCTCTCGCAGCGCGAGCTCTACGGACAGAGCTATCGCGTGAAGACCGAGATCACGATGGAGGACCTGTCGGGCCGCACCGAGCACGTCGTCTCTCGCGAGCTCCAGATCGTGAAGGATCAGCTCGCGCGAAACCGCGTGCAGCTCTTGCACGGCGCGGCGCGCTTCATCGACGAACACACCGTCGCGGTCGACGGAAAATCCGGCGTGACGAAATTCACGGCGGACAACATCGTCATCGCGACGGGAACGCGACCGGCGCGCCCGCCGAACGTCGCGTTCGACAACAAGAGCATCCTCGATTCGGACGGCATCCTCTGTCTCCAGCGCATCCCGACGTCGCTGGTCGTCGTGGGCGCCGGCGTGATCGGCATCGAGTACGCGTCGATCTTCGCCGCGCTCGGCACCAAGGTCACCGTCGTCGAGAAGCGCGATCGCATGCTCGACTTCTGCGACGAGGAGGTCGTCGAAGCTCTCCAGTATCACCTGCGCGAGCTCGCGGTGACCTTCCGCTTTCGCGAGACCGTCGCGGCCGTCGAGCTCCACGGCGATCGCACGCTGACCGTGCTGGCGAGCGGGAAAACGATCCCGGCGGACGCCGTGATGTACTCGGCGGGCCGCGTCGGCGCGACCGACACGCTCGATCTCGAGCTCGTGAACATCCCCGTCGACGATCGCAGCCGCATCAAGGTCGACGAGCACTACCGAACGAGCGTGCCGCACATCTACGCCGTCGGTGACGTCATCGGATTCCCTGCCCTCGCCGCGACGTCGATGGAGCAAGGGCGCCTCGCCGCGTATCACGCCTTCGACGAACCGACGCCGAGCATCGGCAAATCGATGCCCATCGGCATCTACACCATCCCGGAAATCAGCTACGTCGGCCAAACCGAAGCGGAGCTCACCGACAAGAGCATCCCCTACGAAGTCGGCGTCTCGCGCTATCGCGAGCTCGCGCGCGGGCAAATCGCCGGCGACTCGTACGGCATGCTGAAGCTCCTCGTGTCGCTCGAAGACCGCAAGCTGCTCGGCGTTCACCTGTTCGGGACGGGCGCGACCGAAGGTGTCCACATCGGCCAAGCCGTCATGGGTTGCGGCGGCACCGTCGACTACCTCGTCGACGCCGTCTTCAACTACCCGACTCTCGCGGAAGCCTACAAAGTCGCCGCGCTCGACGTGACCAACAAGCTCCGCGCCGTCCGCACGATGCGCAATTGATCGAGAGGATGCCCCACCCCGCCGCAACCCGCCGCCCCGAGCCGCGGCGTTCGGGGAGGGACGACCTCTTTACGTCCGATTCGATTGACCGCGCTTGGCGAGCGCTTCGACGACTTTGCGGACGTCCTGGGCTTGGGAGCGAGGCATGACGAGCAGGGCGTCGTCGGTCTGGATGACGCAGAGATCGTGCACGCCGACGAGTGCGACGACGCGGTCGCCCGCGTGGGAACCGAGGTCGCGGACGAGGTTACCGGTCGCGTCGACGAGGAGCGCGCCGTCGGGGTTCACGTTGGCGTCCGCGTCGCGTTCGCCGAGTTCCCACGCGACGGACCAGCTTCCGAGATCGCTCCAACCGAAGTCGGCGGGAACGACGTGGACCTCGTCCAGGCGTTCCATCACGCCGTAGTCGATGCTGATGTTCGGGAGCTCGGGGAACACCGCGCGCGTCTCGCGATCTTCGGCGTCCTTGCCGCCACTCGCGGCCGCTTCGATGCGGGCGATTCCCTTCGCGAGCTCCGGCATGTGCGTGCGGATCGCGTCGCCCATCGCGCGGGCGGCGTAAAAGAACATCCCGCTGTTCCAGAAGAAACGGCCGCTCCGGAAATACTCTTCGGCGCGCACGCGATCCGGCTTTTCGACGAAACGCTTCGCGCGACGCACGCCGCTCCGAACCTCGTCGGTCGCTTCGATGTGCCCGTATCCGGTCTCGGGCCCGGTGGGCGTGATCCCGATCGTCGTGATCGGACCTTCGGCGGCGGAGCCGAGGGCGAGCAGGACGGCGTCGTGAAACGCCGCCTCGTTCTGGATGTGATGATCGCTCGGCAACGCCATCACGATCGCGTCCGGATCGCGCCGCGCGAGGAGCGCGGTTCCCCAACCGATGCAGGGCGCCGTGTTGCGCGCCACCGGCTCGGCGACGACCATCACGCCGGGAAACGCCGCGACCGCGGCGCGCGTCTGCTCGAGCAAATGGTCGCCGGTGACCACCAGAATTCGCTCCGGCGGAACGAGCCGCAAAATTCGACGGATCGTTCCGGCAAGCAGTGTGTCTTCGGTACCCGGCGCGAGCGCGAGGAGCTGCTTCGGGCGCGAGCGCCGCGACGCCGGCCAGAAGCGCGTACCGCTCCCTCCAGCCATGACGAGTGCGTGAAGATGATCGTGCGCCATGGCGACTTAGAAAGGCGAGCGTCGAAAATCAGTGAAGCGTGTGATCGGTGACCATGTTCGGCGGGGGAACCGTCGGATCGCCGCCGGGCGCGTTCATCGGTTTCTGCTCGTCGATCGCGAGCACCCGCTGGATTTCGGCGTCGAAGGTGCCGAGCAAGGACATCTCGCAGAGCTTGAGACTGGCGAGCACGGCGTACGGCACGTTCGCCGGCACGCCGACAACGGCGCCCTCGAGCATCTGACGCGCGACCCAGTTCGGCACCCAGGCGAGCGCCGCCGCGAGGACGAGCAAGCTTCCCCGCCGCGAAAGCACACCGGCCGCCGCGCACGCGACGCTCGCGCTGGTCGCGGCGAAGCGAGTGCGACGGGCGAGCGGGTTCACGTGCGCCCTGACGAACAGCACCCAATATTGCTCGAAGCTCATCCTGGAATCGGACATCGCGCGTTCGCGGGATTTTGTATCACGACGGGCCTCGGCCCGCACCCAGCGCTCGCTCACGACCCTTTGGTCCCGTCGGAAAGCGCGCTCGTGACCAGCTCTTCCAGCTCGTCTTCGTGAACCATGCGAGGCCGAACCGCGGTGATGACCCCCGCGGCGTTCAGCACGACCAAGGTCGGCAGCTCCTCGATTCGAAAGTCGTTCGCGGTGTGGTCGTTCTCGTCGAAGAGCGAGGGGTAGCCGATCCCGTGGGTTTTCACGAAGTCCTCGGCGCGCCGCCAATCGTCGCCGCTCGTCGCGACGCCGAGCACGACGACGCCCTTGCCTTCGTGTCGACGAGCAACGCGATCCACGATGGGCGCCTCGGCGCGACACGGCGCGCACCAGCTCGCCCAGAAATCGATCACGACGGCCTTGCCGCGGAGATCGGCGAGGTGCATGCGGCTGCCGGCTTCGCCGTTGGCGATCACCGGGAGCGTGAAGTCCGGCGCGGGAAACCCGACGAGCTTCGAGCGCGGCGGGTGGAACATCGGAAGGACGGTGATGCCGAGGATCGCGGCGATGGCCAGCACGGTGCCGACGATGAGCGCGCCCTGGGCGGGCGTCGCGGTCTTCGAATCGGTGGTCATGGGGTTCTCGCAGTCGCTTCCAGCTCGGCGCGCGGTCGCCCCGACGAGCCGGGATCGGCGTCGAACGCCGCCATCGCCGCGGCGGTGCCGATCGCCGGCAAGGACACTCGTACGTTGGCGCCGCCGATGGCGCCATCGTGAACGGTGATGCCGCCGCCGTGCTCGACCACGATCTTCTTCACGATCGCGAGGCCGAGGCCGGTGCCGTCGTGCTTCGTCGTAACATAGGGATCGAACACGCGCTCTCGAAGATCGACGGGGACGCCCGGGCCGTCGTCGTCGACGTCGACGACCCAGAAATCGCCCGACCGCGAGAGGCTGATCCGCACGTGACCATCCTTCTTTCCGGCATCGCGGAGTGCTTGCGCGGAGTTGCGAACGAGGTTCACGAGCACCCGGCGAAACATCTGCCGATCGAGATAGGCCGGGGCTTCCGTTTCCGGAAGCGCGAACGACACAATCGGAGGGCTCACCGCAGGCTCCTCGTCCGTGAGCGAAACGACCGCTTCGGCGAGGCCTCCATGTTCGGATTGTTCCCTAAGAAATTCCGCTAGATCCGTCGGTTCGAGGCGCGCGCGCGGCAAGCGCGCGAAGTCGGAGAATTCGGTCACCAGCCGCCGGAGCGTGCCCACTTCCGCTTCGACGACCTCGAGCGTCGCGTCGAGCAGCTTCCGGAACCCCGGATCGGTGCCGTCGTAGCGCTCATGGATTTCTTCGACGGCGAGCTGAATGGGCGTCAGCGGGTTTTTGATTTCGTGCGCGAGGCGCCGCGCCATTCCTTGCCACGCGCCGATGCGCTGCAGATATTCGATTCGAGTGCGACTCGTCTCCACTTCCTCGAGCATTCGATTGAAGGCGCGCGCGAGATCCGCGACTTCGTCGGAGCCGTCCTCGGCGACGCGTACGCTCAGGTCGCCGGCGCCGACCTTCGCGGTCGCTTCCGCGAGCCGAACGACGCGGGTCGACACGCCTCGAGCCATGAGCGCGCCCACGCCGATCGCGGCGATGATGGTGAACCCCAATAAAACCGCGAACGCGAGCAGATAGGCGTTCTCGTCTTGCTTCCGGCGTGCCGCGATTTTGCCGTACGTGTCGACGAACTCGCTCATCGTCTCGAGGCCCGCCTCGAAGCGCGAGCGATCCGTCGCGAACACCGCGGTGAGCGCGGGCGCGTCGTCGGGGACGTCTTCGCCGTCCGATTCGGCGGCGAGCGCGCCGACGCCGCGATGCACCTCGAGCGTGAGCTCGTGCGCGTCGTCGACCGGACGCCCGCGGTCGACCTTGGCGAGCTCCGCGTCGCCTTGCGCGACGCTGAGCGACACCAGCGCCGGATGCTTGACGAACGCGGCGCGAAGTTCGCGCGCGACGGCGCTCGGGTCGTGGGCAGCGACCGCCGCGACGAGCCCCGATCGATCGGCGATCGCGGTCGCCTCGTAGCGCATCACCGCTTTTTCGGAGCGCGCGAGGTCTTGATAGAGGCCGAGCGATTCGTCGAGGCGCGCGCCGATCTCGGGGACGAAGAACCGCGCCGAGGTTTTCTGGACGGCGCTCCTCGCGAGGTACACGGCGGCGAGGAGGGGAATGAGCGCCGTGAGCACGATCGCGGCGGCGAGCCGGCGCTCGATGCGTCCGCTCATTTCGAGCCCGGATCCTCGAAGAATTGGCGAATCACCGCGATCGGATCGAAACCGAGGAAGCGCCCGAAATCGCCGCGCTGCGCGGCGCCGCGCACGCGCTCGAACGTCGCGTCGAGGCGCCCCGACATGAGCGACGCGACGCCCCAGCGCTCGGCAATGTCGCGCGCGACGACGTAAGCGGCGCGGCCGACGTCCACGCCGAGCGGGATCGCCACGGCGGGAAGAAACGGATGAATCACGACGTCGCGCGCCGCGACGGCGGTCGCCCACGCGCCGGGCGTCGTATCCGTCACGAGCTCTTTCCACGTCGCGGTGCGCGCGAAGAGCCCGAGCGCGAGTGGCCCCACGGAGAGCTCGACGGCGCGCGCGAGCTGCTTCGCGTCGCGAGAGAAATCGCCGGTACGAAGGCCGAGCTCGCGCCGGGCGCGCTCCGGCCCGACGACGCGATCGAACCCGTGCGGCCCGCGGTGGAGCGTGATGCAGGTGTCCACGTCGTCGCCCTCGAAGGCCGCGAACACGACGGCCTTGCCGACCGGACAGCAAGCGTCGATGGCGCGAGCGAGCGCCCGCTCCGCGGTCTTCGACGGCCAGAGCAGGTTCTTCGGATGGAACTCGCAGGCGCCTTCGTCGACGAGCTCGGCGATCACGTCGCGAAGCTTCTGGGCCTGGGCGACGAAATCGTCGTCGCGTTCGATGCGTGCGCCGAACCGTTCGCTGAACGTCACGAGCGCGCGGCGCGTGACGCGGACCGCCCACGTCGCGCCGCGTTCCGCCGCCACGACCGACAGCGCACCTTTGGCTACCGGTTCCAGGCGTCCCGCGGTGGTCGAAACGACTTTGAGAACACGCTCGCCGTCCACGAGCACGAGCAAGCCCGAGCTCGGTTCGATAAGGCCCCGAGCGCGCGCGCGCGCACCGAGGATGTCTCCGAGGACGACCCAGTCTCGAGTATCGAAGTCTTCGATTCTCACATCGCGAGCGAGCATGGCGGGAGCGGCAGTATAGTCGGGGCAATGTCGCCGCCCACCACGGACGAAACCGTCTCCGACCTCATTCGGTTCATCGACGCCTCGCCCACGCCGTACCATGCGGCGTCCGAAGCGGCCCGAATGCTCCGCGAAAACGGCTTTCGCGAGCTCGACGAACGCGACGAGTGGCGCGTCGCGCCGGGCGATCGCATTTACGTCGTCCGCGGCGGCGGAACCCTCGTCGCATTGGTGGCCGGGGGCGCCGCGCCCTCTCGCGCCGGGTTCTTGTTGGTCTCGGCACACACGGATTCGCCGAATCTGAGGGTGAAACCGCGTCCGGAGCAGCGCGCACAGGGCTATCAGCAGCTCGGCGTCGAGGTGTACGGTAGCCCGCTGCTCCACACGTGGCTCGATCGCGACCTCGGGATCGCGGGCCGAGTG
>Ga0265320_10001701_pt1 | contig 15631 bp, 12 predicted proteins | sample 4827metaG_FD_202087 | JGI IMG/M metagenome (GOLD analysis project Ga0265320, IMG submission 202087) | Rhizosphere microbial communities from Carex aquatilis grown in University of Washington, Seatle, WA, United States - 4-8-27 metaG | ecosystem: Host-associated > Plants > Roots > Rhizosphere >...
AACGTGCTCGGCGGGTGCCAGGGCTCGACGGGGCCCAGCTCCGCGGACCCGGCCACCGGGCGCCCGTACGGGACGAGGTTCCCGTTCGTGACGGTGCGCGACATGGTCATCGCGCAGAAGCTCCTGCTGGACCACCTGGGGGTCGCCGAGCTCCACGCGATCCTCGGCGGCTCCATGGGCGGGATGACGGCGATGCTCTTCGCGATCGAGTACCCGCAGTTCACGAGGCGCCAGATCATCATGGCCTCGACGGCGAACGAGAGCGCCCAGGCGATCGCCTTCAACGAGGTCGGCCGCCAGGCGATCATGCAGGATCCCGCATGGAACAACGGCGACTACCCGCGCGACGGAGGCCCGCGGGTGGGCCTCGCGATCGCCCGGATGATGGCCCACATCACCTACCTGTCCGACGCGGGGATGGACCGGAAGTTCGGCCGGCGCAAGCGCGAGTCCGCCGGGGGCGAGTCCTACACGTTCGACGCCCAGTTCGAGGTCGAGAGCTACCTGCGCCACCAGGGCCAGAGCTTCATCAACCGCTTCGACGCCAACTCCTACCTCTACATCACGAGGGCGATCGACCAGTTCGACCCGGCCCGGGCCTTCGGCTCGCTCGAGCAGGCGCTCGCCCCGGTCCAGGCCGAGTCCCTCGTCGTCGGCTTCACGAGCGACTGGCTGTTTCCGCCCGAGCAGAACCGGGCGATCGCGCTCGCGCTCCTGCGCGCCGGGAAGAGGGCAAGCTACGCCGAGCTGTCGACCGACCTCGGCCATGACTCGTTCCTCCTGGAGAGCACCGACCTCTACGCCCTCGTCAGGGGGTTCCTCGAGCGCTCGGAGGCCTACGCCGTCGACTTCGCAATCTGACCCGCCGCACACCCATGCAAAGGCACGTTGAAAAGCGGACGGTCGACATGCAGGTCATCGGCGAATGGGTCGAGCCGCACTCGCGCGTCCTGGACCTCGGCTGCGGCAAGGGAGAGCTGATGGACTACCTGGTTCAGGCGAAGCAGGTGTCGGCAACCGGCGTCGACCTGGACTTCGGGCGCATCTCGGCGTGCGTCGCGCGCGGGCTGAGCGCCTACCAGGGCGACATGACCGAGTTCATGAGGGCCTTCCCGGACCAGCACTTTGACCGGATCATCTGCTCGCGGACCGTCCACGAGCTCAACGACCCGGCCGGTGTGGTCCTCGAGGCGCTGCGTGTCGGCAGCGCGGTCACGGTGGGGTTCGTGAACCATGGCTTCTGGAAGAACCGCCTCGGCGCGCTCTTCCGCGGGCGGAAGGTGCGAAACGCGGTCTACACGACCGCCTGGCACGAGAGCCGCCCCGCGAATCCTCTCTCGATCGCGGACTTCGAGGACTTCTGCCGCGAGAAGTCGATCCGGATCGCGCGCCGCGCCCACCTGCTCGGCGACTGGCGCACCCCCTGCCGCCTGCTTCCGAACCTCCTCGCCGGGTACGCCCTCTACGACCTTGCCCGGGCGTGACGCCGCAGCAGCCGCGCGGCCTGGATGAGGCACACGCAGTCGCTGCCGTCCTCGGTGTGGAACCAGTGGGGTTCGAGGTGGCCGAACTCGCGCTCGAACGCGTCGCGCCCCCCGCCCACCTCGATCATGAGTATCCCGCGCGGCCTGAGGCGCCGCGCCGACTGGCGGACGAGCCTGCGGACGAGCCCGAGGCCGTCCGGGCCGCCGTCCAGGGCGAGGCGCGGCTCCCGGCGGAACTCCTCGGGGAGCGCGTCCACGTGCGCCGACGGCTCATACGGCGGGTTGCTTAGGATCACGTCGTAGCGGCCCGCCGGCGCCGAGGCGAACAGGTTGCTTCGCACCAGCCGGACGCGGTCGCCGAGGCGGTGCCGCCTGACGTTCGCTTGCGCGACCTCGAGGGCTCCCGGCGAGAGGTCGATCCCGTCCACGCGGGCCCCCTTGAAGTGCCGCGCGAGCAGGACGGCGAGGCATCCGGAGCCCGTGCACACGTCGGCCACCCGGGTGATCCGGGAAGGTTCCTGGATCCAGGGATCGACCTGCGTCGGCAGGATCTCGACGAAGTAGCTGCGCGGGATCAGGACGCGCTCATCGACGTGGAAGCGAAGGCCCCCGAGCCACGCCTCCCCGGTGATGTAGGCCGCCGGGACGCGGTCGACAAGACGCCTCCTGAAGACCTGCGCGATGGCCGCGGATTCCCCTGCCGACAGCCTCCGGGCAAGGACGGACGCGTGGCTGCCGAGGGGCAGCCCAAGCGTCCTCAATATCAGGTACAGGGCCTCGTCGCGGGCGTTGGTCGCCGTCTGGCCCAGCGCGGCGCCGTGGCCGCCGTACATCCGCACCGCCCGCGTGAGCCATTTGCCGAGGGTCACGTGCGGAAGATGAGGTGAAACGCGGTCGGGCTGATAAGCTGGCAGAGGATCGCGTAGGGGGCGCAGGCCTCCGCCACGAACCAGCCGATCAGGTTGCGGGTCACGCTGATGTTGATCACCAAAAGCAGGAGGAGGCCGCCCCACCGCGACAGGCCCAGGTAGGTCTCCTCGGACATCCCGATGAAGCGCCTGAGTATCGAGGCGCCGTCGAGCGGCGGGATGGGAATCAGGTTGAACACGGCGAGGCCGACGTTCATCACCACGAGCCCCTTCACCAGCTCGCCGAAGCGTGGCTGGCCGGCCACGACGAAGGAGCCGATCAGAATGGAGACCAGGGCCACGAGCAGATTGGCGGCCGGCCCCGCAAGGGTGGCGAGGATGTCGTCGCGCCAGGGGCGCCTGAAATTGGAGGGATTCGTCCTGACGGGCCTGCCCCACCCCATGAACGCGAACCCGCCGCCGAACACGAAGATGTTGATGAGCGGGATGAGGACGGTGCCTATCAGGTCCCAATGGGCGCGGGGATCGAGCGTCACCCGGCCGTCGGCGCGCGGGGTGTCGTCGCCCAGCAGGTCGGCCGCGAGGGCGTGGCCCCACTCGTGGATCGCGATGCTCGCAACAAGCAGGATGAAGATGATCAGGCCGCTGCGGAGGAATAGGGGGTCGAAATCCATGCGGCTCCTATTTCCCGGTGTCGGAATTCAGCCGGGCAGCCAGCTTCTGCCTCTGCTGGGCAAGCGCCGGATCCTTCACGGTATCAAGCACTTTGAGGGCATCGTCTTTCTTCCCCATGTCCAGGAGGACATTGACCTCATGCAGGCGCATCGTCTGGCGCTCCACCTCGGATTGCGCCTTCGCCTCTAGTCCCTCCCAGGCCCTGAGCGCGCCGGGCCAGTCGGGCTCCTGCATATCATAGAACGACTCGGCATAGCGGTAGGTGAATTCGATGCGGTCCGGGGCCAGTTCCGCGGCCTTCCTGAACGCCTCGTGCATCGAGTGGTCGATGGCGGCCCGGCTCCACTCGCCGCTCTTCAGGAAGTCGTCCCGGGCCTCGCAAAGCAGCCTGCCGAGCTGGTAGTGATAGAGCGGCTCAGTGGGTTCGAGGTCGATTGCGGACAGGAAATAATTGAGCGCCTCTATCGGCTTGCCCTCCTCGGCGAGGTAGTTCCCGAGCTCGTTCTTGACCAGGGGAATATTCGGATCCAACTGGTTGGCCCTCAATAGGATCTCCACGGCCCTCTTTCGAACGCCGATCTTCCAGAGCATATACCCGTACGATGCGTAGCCGGCGGCGAAATCCGGATTGTCGCGCAGGAGCGAGTCGTATTCGCGGGTCAGCTGCTCGGCCTGCGTCTTGAAGCTAGCCTCGTCCAGCTGCTTGCCCTGCGCGACCGCGTCCGCAAACAGGATCTTTTGGTGCTCGGCGATGTCCTTGAGCCGGTGCTCCGCCATCGTTTCCGCCGGAGCCGGGGTCGCGGGCGTGCCGGCCCTCGCGCAGATCGCGAGGAGGGCGGCAAGAACAGCGCAAATCAGCTTTGGTCGAAGGAGCATGGGATGCCGGGGGAACACCGTGGACAGCGGGACACCCGCAGCGTTCAAAAAATCTGCCCGCTGAGGGTCGGCCAAGGCGACATTAATTGCACTATAGGCTTTAGAACCGCGCCGGTTGTCCCCACAATAACCCCCTTACATGGGTCAGGCCATCCGTTCCGTATCACAGAACCCATTTGGGACCTACCTCCCGCCGGATGTGCTCGGCGCGGCGGTTGACCGGTTCAACGACATCGTGATGGTCACCGAGTCCTACCCCATCGAGGAACCCGGGCCTAGGGTGCTTTTCGTGAACCCGGCCTTCGAGAAGGTCACGGGATACCGGGTGGAGGAGGTGCTGGGCCGCTCGCCCCGCTTCATGCAGGGGCCGGGCACCTCGCACGACGAGATCCTCCGGATCGAGGCCGCCCTGCGCGCGCGCAAGCCCGTTCGGGCCGAGCTGCTTAACTACAAGAAGGACGGCACGGCCTTCTGGGTGGAGATTGAGGCCAACACGACGGTGAGCCCGACCACCGGGACCGAATACTTCGTGTTCATCGAAAGGGACATCACGGATCGCAAGAGGATCGAGGCGGCAAGGCGCGAGCAGGAGCGCTCGATAGGCACGCTGTTCAGCAACCTGCCCGGGATGGCCTACCGGTGCCTCAACGACGGTTCCTGGACGATGGAGTTCGTCAGCGCGGGCTGCCGCGAGCTGACCGGCTACGAGCCCGAGGCGCTCATCGGCAACCGGCTGACGAGCTTTGAGGAGATCATCGAGGCCGACGACAGGAAGGCGGTGCGCGAGATCGTGTCCCGCGCCCTCGAGAAGGGCGAGGCGTTCGAGCTGAACTACAGGATCCGCACGCGCGAGGGCGGGATCAAGTGGGTGTGGGAGCGCGGACGGGCCGTCCCCGGGCCCGACGGCCCCGTGGGGGCGCTGGAGGGGTTCATCACCGACATAACGGAGCGCAAGCAGCTCGAGTCCCAGCTGCTCCAGAACCAGCGCCTCGAAAGCATCGGGACGCTGGCGGGCGGGATCGCGCACGACCTGAACAACGTCTTCGCGCCGATCATGATGGCGGGCGACCTCCTGGTGGACAAGGTCGCGGACAAGGATTCCTCCCAGCTCCTCGAGGTCGTCTCAGCCAGCGCGCGCCGCGGCGCGGAGCTCGTCCGCCAGATACTCCTCTTTGCGCGCGGGATGGAGGGTCCGCGGATCGCGGTGCAACCGTCCGCGCTGTTCGCCGACATCAAGACCTTCCTCGACAGCACGCTTCCGAAGTCGATCCGCGTCAACTTCGAGATCGCGCCCGGCGTGTCGGCTATCTCCGGGGACCCCGTGCAGCTCCACCAGATGCTCCTCAATTTCTCGGTCAATGCGATGGACGCCATGCCCTCGGGAGGCAGGCTCGCGATATCGGCGACGCCGGTCACCGTGCCCGCCTCGTCCCCGCGGCCCCACCCGGACGCGGTGCCGGGGGCCTTTGTCCGCATAGACATCTCGGACACCGGCTGCGGAATCCCCGACATCCTCAAGGGCCAGATATTCGACCCGTTCTTCACGACCAAGGGCGTCGGGCGCGGGAGCGGGCTCGGGCTCTCCACGGCCCGCTCCATCGTCAAGGCCCACTGCGGATTCATCACGTTCGTCTCGACCGAGGGAATCGGCACGACGTTCTCCATCTTCCTTCCCACCGCCGACGCGGCGCTCCCGCCCACCGTCCGCAGCGACACCTCAAAGCCGGTCGCGACCCCGATTCCCCACGGAAAGGGCGAGAACATCCTCGTCGTCGATGACGAGGAGTCGGTGCGGCTCATCATGCGCAGCACGCTCGAGAGCTTCGGGTTCCGAGCCGTGTGCGCGGCGGACGGCGCCGAGGCCGTGGGGCTCTTCAGGAGCGCGCCCGCGCTCTTCTCCATGGCCATCGTCGACATGCAGATGCCCGGGCTTGACGGGGGGAGGACCATCGTCGCGCTGCGCCACATGCGGCCGGACCTCCCGATCATCGGCGCCAGCGGGCTCGCCACCAGCCAGAACCGGGAGCAGGCGGCGGAGAACGGCGTCAGGCACTTTCTCGACAAGCCCTTCAGCGTCGAGACCCTGATCCGCACGGTTCACGCCGCGCTGTCCAGGGCGCAGTCGTGAACCTGCTCGACCGGCACATCTTCAGGAGCATCCTCACGACGGCGCTGGCGGCCGTTGCCCTGTTCGCGTTCGTGCTCACGACCGGGAACATCATCCGCGACCTGCTCGGCCCCCTGCTTTCCGGCCAGCTGCCGCTGGTGTCGTTCGGGAGGCTCGTGCTGCTCCTGATACCCTTTGTCGTCTCCTACGCGCTTCCCCTCGGGATGCTGACCGGCGTCCTCCTCACGCTCGGGCGGATGTCATCCGACAGCGAGATCACGGCGATGCGCGCCGCGGGGATCAGCGTGACGAGGTTGGCCAGGCCCGCGCTGATCCTCGGCGTCCTGGGCGTCGCGCTCGGCCTGAGGATCAACTTCGCGTCGATGCCCTGGGCGCGCGTGCAGTACCACCGGGAGCTGGCCACCGCCGTGCGCGCCAATCCGCTCAGCTACATAAGGCAGAAGACGTTCATCAGGGATTTCCCGGACTGCGTGATCTACGTCGGGTCGATGGACGCGGGGTCGAAGGAGGGGTCGGACCTGCGCGACGTCTGGTTCTGGCAGCTCGATTCACAGCGCCGGGTGTTCCGGTTCATCCGCGCGCAGTCGGGGCACGTGGAGTATGACGAGGCGGCGAACGAGTTCATCGTCACGCTCGCGAACGCGCAGGAGCAGGAGCACGACCGCAGGGCCCCCGAGGATTTCTCCCAGGCGCTCAGGGCCCCCACGGCCGGGCGGGTTGACCCGATCCGGCTGTCCCTGGCGAGGTACTTCGGGGTCGAATCCGTCCACCAGAAGCTGCAGTGGATGACCTACGCCGAGCTCACGGCCGAGAAGGCCAGGCTCGAGCGCGAGCCCGTCCCGCCGGACGGGGCGAGGCAGCGCGAGCGCGACATCATGAAGGTCAAGCTCACGATCCAGGACAAGATCAACATGGCGCTCGCCATCTTCACGTTTGCGTTCGCGGGCGTGCCGCTCGGGATCAAGGTCTCGCGGCGCGAGACGAGCGCGAACCTGGGGGTGGCCGTGCTCCTCGCGCTCGCGTACTATTTTCTCATCGTCGTGGTCGGATGGATGGACCAGCACCCCGAGTACCACCCCGACCTCCTGCTCTGGGTACCAAACCTTGTCTTCCTAGTGTTGGGCCTGTGGCTTCTCAGGCGCCTGGACCGGGCGTAAGAGGATCTTGTCCATCCTGACTACGGGCAGCGCGAGCCCGTCCGCCATCGGCACGTCAAAGCGCTCGGACGCACCGTACCCGAACGACGCGTAGAGAGGCTCGCCGGCCAGCGTCGACACGATGGTGACGCTGCGGAACCCGGCCGCTGACATCGCCATTTCGCACGCGGCCATGATGCTGCCGCCAATCCCCAGCCGCGCCCAGCCGGGGTGAACGAAGAACGCCCGGATGCGCGCGGGTTCAGTCTGCGGATCGAGCTCCCGGTCCTCGCCAATCCGCCCCCCATCGCCCCCGAACAGCGAGGCTCGTCGGCTCCATCCCCCGCAGCCGATGATTTGTCCCTCGTGCTCGACGACAAAAAAGGTCCCGTCACGCACGAGCTGGCGGTCGACGCCAAACACGCTCCCGATGGCCGCCTCAATCTGAATAGGCGAGTAATAGGGAGACTGCAACGTCCTGACCGAGAGCGGTATAAGCGCCTCCAGCGCAGGTATGTCCCCCTCCCGCGCCCTGCGCGGCTTCCAAATCCCCCGGACTCGCGGGGACCCGTCCGCAGGTCGCGCGCCTTCCATGCGCGTCAGCCGTTTCCCGCGCCGGCAGCCTGCGTCGCGACCAGCCCGCTCCGCCCGTCGATGGCGGCCATCACCTGGTCGCAGACAGGCACCGACGCCCTGTTTGCAAGGATCCGCCTTGCCTCGCCGTCAAGCCGGACGAACTCGACCCCGGACTTCCGGCACGCGACGAGCAGCTCGCGGAATATCGCGCGGCGGCCCATGCCCTCGATCTCCGCATGAAGGGTGAACACGTTGAGCCGGTCCGCCCTGAGCAGCGAGACAAGGTGCCCGGCTATCGCCGAATCCGGGTATTCGGGCCTTCCCATGAGCTCGTCGAGCGTCGGCAGCGTGCTCGGGATCTCCAGCGTACGGAACACGGTGCCGCCGATCCTCGGGAAGAAAGGGTGCGCCCCGCGCGTGTCGCTGGAGTACAGCAGCCCCGCCTCGTCGTAGACCTCCCGGCTGTTCGAGCTGCTCTGCCAACCCGCGGCGCCGGCCGTGCGCGCCTCCTCCCCGAATATCCGCAGGAACTCGGCCCGGGCGGCGACGAACTCGGCCCGGACCGCGCCAAGGTCCATGCGGTGAAGGTAATCCTGCCAGCGGTAGTGGCTGTAGCAATGGATGCCGACCTCGAAGCCGGCCGCGCGCACCGAGCGCATGGCCGCCGTGTTCCGGCGCCCGATGTGCGGCGCGGGCAGCAGGGTCCCGTTCAGGAGCGTCCTGATCCCGTACAGCCGGACGACGCTCGTCCGGCTCACCTTGCTGAAGAATCCCGGCCTCAGGACCCGGGTGATCGCCCTCCCGGTCTGGTCGGGTCCCAGCGAGAACAGGAAACAGGCGGCCGCTCCGAACTCGGCGCAGTCGGCGGCGAGATTCGGGATCCCGATGCGCGTCCCGCGGTCCGTGTCGGCGTCAACCTTCAGCGCAAGTCGGACCGGCATGGCCTCAATCCAGCTTATAGTCCTTGTGGGCCAGGTGATAGTCGAGCGTGAGCCTTATCGCAGTCTTGAGGTCCACCTTCGGCCGCCAGCCGAGCTGCTTCCTGATCGCCGCGACGGAGGGCACCCGCCGCTGAATGTCCTGGTAATACTTGCCGAAGTACTTGCCCGAGGAGACGACGACCGTCCTCGCCTTCGCAGCCTGGGTGCGGTACTCCGGGAAGTCCCTGAAGGCGGCGATGATGAGCTTGGCGAGCTGCGCGACGCTCACGTTGTTGCCGGGATTGCCGATGTTGAAGATCTGCCGGGAGGCCCTTCCTCCCTTGTTCTCGATTATGCGCAGCAGCGCATCGACCCCGTCGTCGATGAACGTGAACGACCTGCCCTGCCTGCCGCCGTCGACAAGCTGGAGCGGCTTCTCAAAGATCACGTTGGAGATGAACTGCGTGAAGAGCCGCGAGCTCCCCTCCTTCGGCTCCATGACGTCGTCGAGCTTCGGGCCGATCCAGTTGAAGGGCCGGAAAAGCGTGTAGTCCACGCCGTCGCGCACGCCGTAGGCGTAGATCACGCGGTCGAGGAGCTGCTTCGAGCAGGCGTAGATCCAGCGCTGGCGCCCGATCGGCCCGTACACGAGCGGGCTCGTCTCCTCGTCGAGCTCGGGGTCCGGGCACATCCCGTAGACCTCCGAGGTGGACGGGAAAATGATCCGCTTTCGGTACTTGGCGCACTTGCGGACGATCTCGAGGTTGGCCTCAAAATCGAGCTCGAAGACCCTCAGGGGGTCCTTCACGTACTGCACCGGGTTCGCGATCGCGACCAGGGGAAGCACCGCGTCGCACTTCTTGACGTGATACTCGATCCACTCGCGGGAGATCGTGATGTCCCCCTCGACGAACTTGAACCGCGGATGCCCGAGGCAGTCCCCCAGCTTGTGGTCGCCAACGTCCATGCCGTAGACCTCCCAGTCCTTCTTCTTCAGGATGGCGTGGGTGAGGGAGCTGCCGATGAAGCCGTTGGCACCGAGGATGAGGACGCGAAGGGGCATGGGTGTGGGACCCCGATTAACCACGAAATTCCCCAAATGACACGAAAGAACATCGCGTCGTCGGGCCACAAAAAGGCCCGCGCCCTGGCAGGGGCGCGGGCCGGCGGACGGCGGAACTCAGAACAAAATGCCGGTTTCCAGCGCGAAGCGGGTCTGCGAGGTGCTCGTCCCACTCGTGCCAAAGGCCGCTCCGGGCGTCGTGGAGGACGCCCCGACGAACGAGACCTCGCCGCGCACGAAGAGCACGCCCACCTGGTAGGTCGGCGTGAAGGTAAAGGACCACGCCTTGCTTCCCGGGCCGTAGAGGAGGTTGGCCGAGCCGTCCGACACGCTGCCCGAGGACGAGATGTCCTCGACGCGGGCGGAGAGGTTCCATGACGTGTTCGGCACCGCGTAGTTGACCAGGAGGCCGAATCCCGTCGAGGAAGTGGCCTTTACGCCAATGGCCGCCGCATTGCCCGTTTCGGCATACTGGAAATAGGCCTGGGCGATCCAGGCCCCGGAGGTGCATTGATAGATGATATTATAGAGCTGCGTGTCGTTGTTCTGGACCTCGGGCGTTGCGGAGGTGCCGTAGTCTGTTGTGCCGAAATTCGCGCCCGCGATGAACGCGAGCGTGTTAGAGGAGTTTATCGTCCAGGACACCAGGCCCGAGCCCCAGTTGAAGCGATTGGAGTAGAAGCCGTCGTTCCACGAGGCGCTGATGGTGACAGGGCCGGCGGTGTAGTTCGCCTGCACGCCGCGGCTGATGAGCGGCTCCTGGTTCCAGAGGAGCCCCCGCGAGATGTTCATGTTCTCGTAGGTGAATCCGTACTCGGCGCCGATGAGCGTCGGCAGCTTGCCGGCCTCGATTGAGAAGTTGCCGCTGACGAGCTTGATGAAGCCCACGGGAAGCGGGCCGAAGGTGAGGCTGTTCATGTTGCCGGACGTTATGTACGGCACGCCGACCGTCGGGAACGAATAGGTTCCCGCGTCCAGGAAGAACTGGAATGCGCCGTCCACCTTCTGGACAAAGACCTGCGCGTTGCTGATGTCGGCGATCCCGGATTTTTCGCCAAAGAACCGGGGCGTATCCGACAGGGCGATCGCCGTCACGGCGCCCGAGACGTAAATCTTCCCGAAGTCGGGGATATCGAAGCTTTCCGGCTTAACGTTGACCGTCAGGGGTCCCTCCATCGCCGGGGTCGACACCGGGGACGTTGGAGCCGCCGCCGGGGCTGCAGCGGCCGCGGGCGCTGCGGGTGTGGCAGGCGCTGGCGCGGCTGGAGTGGCCTGCGCCTGGGCGGACACTGTCCACGTGGAAAGCGCACATAGAAGCCCCGCGGCTATTTTCATTTTCGCTTGATTCATAACGTTTTGGGTCATTTGTAGTGGTCTGTAGTTTAACTGAGGCCTGGCGAACGATTATCCGCGTCCTGCCCCTCGCAGTGGCAGCGGGTTGGCCTTGGTTAAGCAAGATTCCTGCCAGATTAACAAAATGCTATTATTCTGGGGCATCGGGACCGAGCTCCGGCGTGTGGCCTGCCAATTGGTCCCGAATCCAGCCTAGAGTCATAACTAGAAAATCCCCAATGGCGTCCATTTGCCGCATTCTAGCGGTTGCGCCCGGCGGGCGGTAATCAAGTCTTGGCCGAAATGCGTCTTGAAATCGCTAAGCTCCGCCTGGAATCCCCACTTTCAACCTCGGCGCGCTGAGCGTGCCGCTCAATGGTGCGTGCGGGACAGGAAGAGAAACAGCGCGAAGAACAGCCCTATCCATCCCAATACGCCGACCGCTATCAGAAGCGCGGTGTACTTCCGGTTCTTCCACGGCTGCGGCGCCCGCAGCCTTTGGTCGCGGTGCGTGACATCGACCTTGTCGAGGTCCGCGAGCTCGCGCTTCATCTCCGCGGCGGACTGGTACCGCGCGCGCGGGTCGCGCTCCATCGCGTGCAGGATGACCTCCTCCAGGGCGGGGTTGAGCTCGAGGTTGAGCTTTCGGGGCGCCTCAGGGTCGCCGCTGACCCGGGCGTTCATGACAATGTAGGGACTTTCCCCCTCGAACGGGGTCTCGCCCGTCACCATCTCATAGAGGATGGCGCCGAGGCTGTAGATGTCGCTCCGGTGGTCCCCCCTCTTCCCCCTAACCTGCTCGGGCGAGATGTAATCCGGCGTTCCCAGTGCCGGGGTGAGCCCGACAAAGGTCAGCCTGCGGGCCTTCTCGACCCGGGCTATTCCGAAATCGAACAGCCGGAGACTGCCGTCGGAGCAGACCATTATGTTCTGCGGCTTGAGGTCGCGGTGGGCGATGCCGTTTTCGTGGAGGTACTCGAGGGCGTCGCAGATCTTCACCGCGTAGGCCACGGCCTCCCCCTCCGAGAGCATCTTCCTCTTCGCAAGGACCTCCGCCAGGGTCTTGCCCTCGAGGAACTCCATTACCAGGTAGGGCCTGGATTTCGGGGAGTCGACCTTGATGACCTTCAGTATCGAGGGATGGTTGAGCCGCGCCCCGATCTCCTCCTCGCGCTGGAACCGCTCGTAGCCCGCGACGTCGCTCTCGAGGGCAAGGAGCGGAATCTTCAGCGCCACGCTCTGGCCGGTCGTGCGATCGGTCCCCTTGAAGATGGACGCCATGTTGCTCCGGGCGACAAGGTCCGTGAGCTCGAACCTGCCGTCGAGCAGCGTGCCCGGGCCTGGCTCGCCGGTGCCGGTCGCCACGAGCGCCGCGGCGACGGCGGCCCTTTTCGGCGTCACGTCGGCCCCGAGAGCCACGCGGGCGGTCTTCGCGACCTCCTCCCAGTTGCGCACCTCGATCAGCTGCATCGAGATGTTGTCGTCGCTGCCCCTCTTGATCGCCAGGGCAACGAGCTCCTTGCAGGCGTCGTAGGGGTGGGACCGGCAGATGATCTCACGCATCTCCTCATCGAGCACGCACGCGTGCAGGCCGTCGGTGCACTGCAGGACGAAGTCGCCGTGGTGGACGAGCTGCGTCGCGAAGTCGGGCTGGCAGAAGGGCTCCGGGCCCAGGCTCCGCGTCAATTCGCTGTGCTGCGGGCTGGCCATGGCCTGCCGCTCCAGCAGCAATCCGAGCTTCACGGGGACCGAGGTTGCGATGTGGTCCGTCGTCAGGCGCTTGATGGTCTTTTGGCGTATGAAATACGAACGGGTGTCGCCGACGTTCGCGACGCAGACGGCGCCGTCGCGGAATATCGATGCCACCAGCGTCGTGGCCATCTTCTGACCCTTATGCCCGGAGACCACCTTGTCGTGCACCTCGGAGCAGGCGCTTGCAAACATGCGGCGCAGGAGCGCGTAGGGCTTCATGTCGCCCGGCGCCGCCTGGAACTCGCGCATCGCAACCTCCACGGCAAGATGACTCGCAACCTCGCCGTTTTCGTAGCCCCCGACGCCGTCCGCGAGGAGGGCCACGGAGCCCTGCTTTTCCCTGGTCAGGGGATCCGGAGATTCCCAGTAGTCCAAATGGTCCTCGTTGATGGGGCGAACCGGACCCGTGGTGGTGTGGCGTGCGTAGCGCAGTCGCATGAAATGGGGCGAAAAAAATGGCCCCGCCGCGTCACGCGGGCGGAGCCATGAATCCTTGTGCGGCGCTAGGCCGCGTCAATGAGAACTACGCGGGCTTCTGGGTGAGGATCATCTCCTTGCCAGCGGCCTTGCTGCCCTTGGCGAAGTACCACACGCCATAGACGCCCCACAGGAACGCGACGCCGAGCGCGATGTACGACTCGTGCCAGCTCATGCCGGCGACCGAGAATGGCCCGATGAGGTAGAACAGCATGCAGAGCAGGTTTGCCAGGAACCCGAAGACGGGGATGACAAAGTGCTTAATCCCGTTGAACATGTGGTGCTCCTTGAAGGCCACTATCGCGACGATGCAGGTCGTCATGTAGAGCAGGAAGGTCCCGAAGTTGCTGATCAGCGTGATGATCAGGAACGTATTGGGTATCCACGTGTAGACGTGCGGGCTGAAGATGCCGAAGCTGTACCATATGTTGTGCTTGTCCAGGGCGGCAGGGTCGTTCGCCTGGCCCCCGAGGTACGTGGTGACAGTGATCATGCCGAGGAAGATCGAGAGGATCCCGAGCGTCCAGATCGACCGGTGGGGCGTCAGGTTCCTGCCGTGAAGCAGGCCGAAGTGCGCGCCGACCTCCTTGTCGCGGCCCATCGCGTACGTCACGCGGGCCCCCGTGTTCAGGCACGCGAGGGTCGTGCCGATCAGGGCTAGGAACACGGTGAACGCCTGGACAAGCATGAAGGCCTTGCCCGCGGCGTAGCTGCCGAAAACCCACGTGCCGGCGAGGACCATCATGTCCCCTATGGGGGCTCCGGAGGCGCCCGCATTGGACAGCGTGTAGCCGCTGTTCAGGAAGTAGCTCGCGGCGAAGTATTCGAACAGGTAGCAGATCGCGCCCTGGATCGTAAGCGAGAGAAGGATGGCCCACGGGAGGTGCTTCTTCGGGTTCTTGGCCTCCTCGCCCATCGACGTGACCGATTCAAATCCGACCAGGATCAGGATCGCGACGCAGGCCTGTACGATGATGAAGCTGAACTTGTGCGGCCCGATGACCGACTTGGCCGTGGGATGGTAGTTGAAGGTCGTCACACCTGAGGAGGAGTCCGTCGTGTAGGAGCCGTCCTTGTAGTCGATTGTGAACGGGGCGGCCTTTTCGACAGTCGTTGGCTTGCCATCGGCGTCGGCCGGCAGCGGGTTGCCGTCCTTGTCGGTCCCGTCCTGCATCTGGTATGCGGGGGTCCCGTCTGTGTTCTTGGTCGGCTTGCCGTTGGAGTCCAAGACAGGCAGCGGATTGCCCTTGTCGTCGTTCACGGTCACCTGCGCGACCTGGTAGTTCACCGCAACCCCACTCGACAGGTGGTAGGCCTTTGAGCCCTGCGGGTGCGAGCCACGGTAGGCCAGCGCGATCACCGAGAACACGACCAGCGCGGTGATCTGGATGATGTTGATCGCGATGTTCACCGCCGTGCTTCCGTTGACTCCGCGATAGGCGATGTAGGTAACGCCGATCGCGAAGACGATGCAGAACAGGTACATTTCAAGCGGGCTGTTGTAGATTCCGCTGAACGTGTCCGGAAACAGGTAGCCCGAGAGGTATCCCACGAGCAATGCCGTGACACCGACCATGCATCCCGGGTAGACCCAGTAGTACAGATGGCTCGCCCAGCCCGTGAAGAACTTGGCCACGCGTGCGAACTTGAATGCCTTGGTCTTCGCCAGGAAAGCCTGCTCGGCATAGAAATAGGACGAGCCTGCGCCCGGATAAAGCTTGGAGAGCTCGGCGTAGCTCACGGCCGTGGCATAGCACAGCAGCAGCGCCATCAGGATGCCGAACCACATGGAGGCACCAGCCATTGGAGCGCCGTAGAGCGCCTGCTCCTGGAAGGTCAGCCAAAGGAAGGCGCCTGGAGCAATCAGGGCCATGGCGTTAACGGTCAAACCGGTGAGACCCAGGGTGGGCTTCATCGTCGGCGTGGGCGTGGGCGTGGAGGTATCAGGCATAGGTCTTGGGAGTTGAGCTGGATCTATCGGGGCGACGGTTTTGCTGGGACTGTCGGGGTGGCGGTGTGGACTCTTGTTGGATGGCTTAATGCGGATTTAACGTCCGCCGTTGTGACATAGCCGATTGTATGCCAACGGTTTAGTTAAATTCATATTAAATCAAAGGCCACAGACGTTAAGTTTTTATTTCGTGGCATATAACGTGCTTTTCGACGTCGGCCTCCGGGCTTCAACCAACCACACAGTCACATCCCAAGAATCCCCAAAATCGAATCGGCGAACCTATGATAACCAAAAACTCCGGCACACACTGGCTGCGCGCAGCACTCTTCGGAATCCTGCTCCTTGGCTGTTGGTCCGCACCCAAGCTGCGTGCGGACGACGACACGAAA
>Ga0265320_10001703_pt1 | contig 15624 bp, 11 predicted proteins | sample 4827metaG_FD_202087 | JGI IMG/M metagenome (GOLD analysis project Ga0265320, IMG submission 202087) | Rhizosphere microbial communities from Carex aquatilis grown in University of Washington, Seatle, WA, United States - 4-8-27 metaG | ecosystem: Host-associated > Plants > Roots > Rhizosphere >...
CGAGACGATGCCGCCGCCGGCGTAGATGACCGGCCTCTTCGCGCCGGCCACGAGCGCGAGCACCTTCCTCAGGCTTTCGTCGTCCGCCCGGTGCTCCTCGGAGAGGAGCGGGTTGCGGAACTCGAGGGCCGCGGGGAACACCGGCTGGAACTTCGCCTGCTGGACGTCCTTGGGGATGTCGATGACGATGGGTCCCGGCCTGCCGCTGCGGGCGAGGTGGAACGCCTCCTTCATGATCCGGGGCAGCTCGTTCACGTCCATGACGAGGTACGAGTGCTTCACGATCGGCAGCGTCATCCCGAAGAAGTCGGTCTCCTGGAACGCCATCTTGCCGATGAACTCCTTCTTCACCTGGCCCGTGATCGCCACGAGCGGGATCGAGTCCATGTAGGCGTCGGCGATCGCCGAGACGAGGTTCGTGGCCCCCGGGCCGCTGGTCGCCATGCACACGCCGACCTTCCCGGTCACGCGGGCGTAGCCCTCGGCGGCGAAGGAGCCGCCCTGCTCGTGGCGCGGCAGGATGACGCGGATCTTGTCCGTGCGCGCCAGGGACTGGTGAAGCTCCTGCGAGGCCCCGCCCGGGTAGGCGAAGATCACGTCGACGCCCTCGCGGATGAGGCACTCGACGACGGCGTCCGAGCCCTTCATTTCGCGGCCGATGTCGGCCTTGGGAAACGGCGTGGGTGAGGGGTGAGTTTTCATGGCGGATGGCTTTGTAAAAAAAGCCCGCCATCTCAATACGCCGGGGCGTTTGAGGCAAGCCTCGGGTGGGCCGGCCGGACGGCCGCCGCGAGGGGCCCTTCGGATCCGCCGCCCGCGATCGGGGCGAGGATTGGTTTGATCGAAACGCCGCGATCAACTCCCATTCCCCGTTCAGCGTCGCAGCGGTTCCGCCCCAACCCCCAACAGATCATGCGCCTCCCCGATTGTCCTTCGTCCCGCGTCGCGACGAGCCCCAGGCTTGGCATCCGCTGCCTCGCCGCCGTCCTCGGGCTCCAGCTCGCCGCGGCGGGTAGCGCGCAGACCCCGCCCGGGGACCCGATGGCGGGATACGGCCCGGCGGCCGCGGCCGACTCGCCGCGGGTGGCCTGGTTCAGGGACGCGAAGCTCGGGATATTCATCCACTGGGGGATCTACTCGGAGGGCCTGGGCAGCGAGTCCTGGGCCTTCCACAACGGGGAGACCACCTACGAGGCCTACATGGCGCAGGCGGCCACCTTCACGGCCTCCGACTATCATCCCGACCAGTGGGCGGCGCTCTTCGCCGGGGCGGGCGCCCGCTACGCGGTCCTGACCAGCAAGCACCACGACGGCTTCGCGCTCTGGGACACCGCGTTCTCCAAGCTGAACGCGAAGGACGGCTCGCCGGCGGGCAGGGACCTGATCGGGCCCTACTGCGACGCGATGCGCCGGCAGGGCCTCAAGGTGGGGCTGTATTTCTCGCACCTGGACTGGTCCCATCCCGACTACGCGAGCGTCCTCTACGAGGGCAAGGGCCGCGATTCCGACAAGGAGTACAAGAACAGGTTCGGCTACCCCCAGGGCGCGGAGGACCCGGAGGCGTGGAAGCGCTTCCTCGCGTTCCACGACGGGCAGCTGAAGGAGCTGTGCGAGCGCTTCAGGCCCAACCTCCTCTGGTTTGACGGCGACTGGGAGCGCTCGGACAACCAGTGGCACTTCAGCGAGCTGCGACGGAGCATCGACCAGTGGGACCCGAACGTGGTGGTGAACGGGCGGATCGGGAAGTTCGGGGACTACGAGACGCCAGAGCAGTACATCCCGCTGGTCCCCCTCAAGCCGGTCTGGGAGCTCTGCGCGACCGTCAACGACTCGTGGGGGTTCCAGAAGAAGGACCACAACTTCAAGACGGCGCGCCAGTGCATCCGCATGCTCGCCGAATGCTCCGGGATGGGCGGCAACCTGCTCCTCGACATCGGGCCGAGGAGCGACGGGTCGATCCCCGACGAGGACGTCGCGGTGCTCAAGGGCCTCGGGCGCTGGACCCACAAGTTCGGCGAGGCGATCTACGGGTCCGAGGCGGGGCTTCCCGGCGGTTACTTCTACGGCGCCTCGACCCTGAACCGCGCGCGGGACACGGTCTACCTCATCTGCTTCGACAGGCCGAACGGCTCCATCGCCGTCAAGGGCATCCGAAACGAGATTAAGCGGGTCAGCGTCGTCGGGGGACCCGAGCTCGCGTCCCGGAAGATCGGGGGCGCCGCCTGGGTGAACATGCCCGGGGTCCTCTGGATAGACGTGCCGGACTCGGCCCTCGACCCGGACGCGACCGTGATCAAGGTCGAGCTGAAGGGCCCGCTCGACCTGGCGGCGGTCCCGCCGGCGGTCCACTAGGGGCTCTCACAGGGCGGCCGCGGCGCCGGAGACGCCCCGCAGCAGGCCGAGGGCGGTGTCGACCAGGACGGCGCCGCAGGCGTCAGCGCCAAGCGACGAGTCCCGCGTCGTCTCGTAGCCCCCGCGGGCCAGCTCCCCGGGCATGCCAACATAGATCATGCCGCTGCCGTTTGAATACCCGAGGACAAGGGTGTGCGGGTAGGGCGACTGCCTCTGGATCGCCATCGCGATCTCGATCATCGGCTCGCCGGGAAGGGCCACGATCGCGACGGAGCCGAGGACGAACACCTGCACCTCGGCAGGGCCAAACTCGGTCCCCGTCCGGGCGCGCTGCTCCGCGTTCCATGGCAGCATCGCCTGGGTCGACGCCTCCTCGAGCCGGGGCACGTCGACGCGAAGCCCGGCGGCGGCGGCGGCCTCGACGCGCGCACCCAGGAGGGATCCCATTTCCCTGGCCGCGGCGATGCCGCGCCGCGCGGGCACGAGATCCCCGGCGCAGCCCTGCAGGAAGATCGCCCTTCCGCCCATGTGCGCCTCGATCTGGTCCTCCGCGAAGCCCGGCCAGTCCGCGGAGGTGGCGTTGCTGTACGGATAGACGGACACCGCATGGCAGGGGTAGCTGAAGAGGGTGACCAGCGCGTGCCTCCCCGCGTCCCGGAACGCGAGCACGGTGGCCGTGGGGTCCATCGGCCCGAAGCGCAGTCCGTCCGGCTGGGTGTAGGGATCCTTGGGCTCAAACGTCGTCACGACCCGGCCGTCCGGCCCGCGCGGACGCCGGTTGTACTGCCACTCCGGCAGCAGCGCGCGGCTGACCTCGAGGCTCACGGGCCGAAGCGACGCGTCCGCGGCCTTGGCCGCAGCGACGCTTGCGCCGTAGAGCCTGTCCACCCACCGCCTGTTGACCGCCGCGTCAGGCGCGGGAACGGAGGCAAACTCGTTGATGGAGACCCGCCCGTCGTCCGGGCCGGGCGCCAGCGGCGCCGAATGGTCGTGCGAGGCGTTCACGAGGATGTCCCCGGGAGCTACGCCGATCGCGGCCGAGATGAGGCCGCGCACCTTCGCGACGCCGTCGGCGCGCGCGTTGACGAGGTCCCACTGCAGGACGACGAGCTTGCGGGTCCCGTCCGTCAGCACCAGGGCGCGCGCGTAGATGGGGCTCACCACGCCGTCGAAGGTGGCCTTCTCCGTCGCCCAGTGCCTGAAGCCCGGGGGAGGGGAGATGTCCTCGCGCGCGGCCCCGGCCATGAGCTGGACGGCCGACGTCCGCGGGAGGCCGATCGACACGGCCGCCAAAGCGGCGAGGAATTGGGCGCGCGTTCTCGTGGCCGAATGCTCTGGCCGGGCGCGCCGCAAGGTCAACCCAGAGTCACCTGCCGGTTACTTAAAAAGTGTTGCCTGTTCCCCCCTGGCGAAGAGGCTTTTCCCCTCGTCGCATCCCCATCGCCGGATCGGCCGCCCGCGACGCTCGACCATGACAATTCTTGCAGCAGGACCCGTCCGCAGGGCCGCCTTCGTGCTCTTTCTCGCCTCGGGCACGCTTGCGCGGGCCCAGCTGGGCGACAACAGGGATGAGTACCAGGGCAAGCAAACGGAAGTCGTGCCCCGCTCGGAGATCCCCCCGGCGGTGGCGCGCTCGGCCGAGGAGGAGCAGAAGACCTTCAAGGTCGCCCCGGGATTCCGCGTCGAGCTTGTCGCGGCGGACCCGGACATCGAGGCCCCGGTCGCGATCCAGTTCGACGAGGACGGTCGCATCTGGGTTGTGGAGATGCGCGGCTACATGAACACCCTCTCCGCCGAGGGCGAGGACCAGGCGAACGGCCGCATCGTCGTGCTCTCGGACCCCGGCAAGGACGGCCGGATGACGAAGAGCACCGTCTTCGCGGACAAGCTCGTGATGCCCCGGGCGGTGGCGCCCGTCGCGGGCGGGGCACTCGTCGGCGCGCCGCCCCATCTGTGGTTCATGCGGGACACCGACGGGGACGGGAGGGCCGACAAGGTGACCGAGCTCGAGGACAACTTCGGCGTGCCCGTCGTCTACGGGGCGCGCGCGGACCTGTTCGCCAACGACCCCGAGGAGCAGCCGAACAGCCCGCTCTGGGGCTTGGACAACTGGATCTACTTCGGCCACTACAACATGCGCCTGCGGTATGCGAAGGGAATGTTCCAGAGCGACTATGCCGCGGACAGGGGGGAATGGGGGCTCACCCAGGACGACGCTGGGCTGCAGTACTACAATTACAACGAGTCCAGCCTGTACGGCGACCTGGTCCCGGCTCAGTACGCGGGGCGCAATCCCGACCAGCCCCGCGCGCGCGGAACGAACGTCAATCTCGTGGAGGACGAGAGCGTCTGGCCCTCCCGCGTCAATCCGGGCGTCAACCGTGGCTACCGTCCCGGCATCCTCCAGAACGGGAGGCTGAAGAAATACACGGCTGCGTGCGCGCCCTGGATCTACCGCGGAGGCCTGTTTCCCGCAGAATTCGACGGGAACTGCTTCGTGTGCGAGCCGGCCGGCAATCTCGTGCGCCGCTACGTCTTCCAGGCGAAGGGAACCGCAAAGGTGGCCGTGAACGCCTATGACAAGGCGGAGTTCCTAACGTCGACGGACGAGCGCTTCAGGCCGGTCAACCTCTGCACGGGGCCGGACGGCTGCCTCTATGTCGTCGACATGTACCGGGGGGTGATCGAGCACCGCTATTCCGTCACGACCTATCTGGCGAACCAGATCCTTAGCCGGGGGCTGGAGCAGCCGCTCCACGACGGCCGCATCTGGCGGATCGTACCCGACGGGGTCCATCCCGCGGCCGCACCGAGCCTGTCACAGGCCTCCGCGGCCGAACTCGTCGGGCACCTCCGCGACGCAAACGGTTGGGTCCGGGACACGGCCCAGCGACTCCTGGTGGAAGGCGCCTCGGGGGCCGACAAGGCCCGGAGCCGCGAAGCCGCGTCGCGGGCCGTCCCGGCGCTTCGCGCCCTGGCCGGAAACAAGTCCGCAAATCCGCTTGGTCGGCTGCATGCGCTTTGGACGCTGGACGGGATCGCGGCCCTCGACGAGGGAGCCGTCGCGTCGTGCCTCGGCGACGCCGATCCGAGGGTGCGGGTAGGGGCGATCCGACTCTCCGAGGCCTGGCTGAGGGATCCGGACAGCCGGGCCCGGATGCTCGCGAGGCTCATCCCGCTTTCGTCCGATGCCTCGCGCGAGGTTCGGCTGCAGCTCGCGCTGTCGCTGGGCGAGGCGGCCCAACCCGGCTCCGACGCCGTGATGGCGAACCTGGTCCCGGGCGGCGAGGAGGACTCCATCCTCAACTATTCGGTCGTGAACGGGCTCGCCCATCGCGAGCTGGAGCTGCTCGAGAGCCTCAGGGGCGATCCCGGCTGGGCCCGCCTCTCGGGCGGCAGGGAAGGCCTGGTCCGGGAGCTCGCCAACTGCGTGGCCTACGAACGCCAGCCGGAGCGCATCGACCGGCTCCTGAAGCTCACGGTCGAGACGGGCTGGACGCTTCCCCTCCTCAGGGGCTTTGCCGACGCGGCGCCGTTCCTCAAGAACCGCCCCGTCGAGTTCCCCGGCCCCGTCGCGTCCGTGGCCGAGCTGAGCCGGTCGACCGACAAGGACGTGGCGGCCCTTGCCGCGGCGCTCGGGCCCCTCGTCACCTGGCCCGGAAAACCCGGGGCGCTCCAGCCACCGGTCCCGCTCACGGCGGAGGAATTGGTCCGTTATGAAAAGGGCAAGGTGTTCTTCGAGGGGATTTGCGCCGCCTGCCACCAGGTGCACGGCCGGGGCCTGGACGGGCTCGCCCCGCCCCTCGTTGACTCAGAGTACGTCAATGGCCCCCCGGGGCGGCTCGCGCGCATCGCCATCGCGGGCGTCCACGGCCCCATTGACGTCAACGGGATGGGCTTCTGGCTGGAGATGCCGCCCCGCGGCTCGCTGAGCGACGAGCAACTGGCCGACATCTTTACCTACATCCGCCGCGCCTGGGGCAACCGCGGGGATCCCATCGCGACAGAGACGGTCGCCAGGGTCCGCAGGGAGACCGCGGACCATCCGGATTCGTGGACGACCGAGGAACTGGCCAAGATCCACGAGTGAGGTCGTAGCGCCCCTCTGGGACCGGGCGGAGTTTGCCCTGCTGGGAATTGGCTGGCGCAGCCGCCTGCGCGGGCACTTCCTAGTGCGTGCTCAAGCTCCTCTTCATAGGCGACATCGTGGGAAAGCCCGGGCGGGAGATCGTGGAGGAGAAGGTGCCGCGGATGCGGCGCGAGGGCGGGATCGATTTCGTGATCGCGAACGCCGAGAACTCGGCCGCCGGCGCCGGCATCACCGGGACGATCGCCCGCTCGCTCCTGGAGTCGGGCGTCGACGCGATCACGCTCGGCGACCATGTCTGGGACCAGCGCGGATGGGAGAACGAGATCGGCCAGCTTGACCGGGTCTGCCGCCCGGCAAACCTGCCCGCCTCGTGCCCGGGGTGGGACCACGTCGTCATCGCCGCGCGCGGGTTCAAGGTCGCGGTCTTCACGGTGCTGGGCCGCCAGTACATGAACATGAAGGCCGAGGATCCCTTCCTCTGCGCGGACCGGATGGTTGAGCGGCTGAAGGGCCAGGCCGACGCGATCATCGTCGAGATCCATGCCGAGGCCACGTCTGAGAAGCAGGCGCTCGGCTGGCACCTGGACGGGCGCGTGACCGCGGTCCTCGGGACCCACACCCACGTCCCGACCGCAGACGCCTGCGTGCTCCCCAAGGGGACCGCCTTCATGTGCGACGTGGGGATGACGGGGCCCTACGCGAGCGTGCTCGGGCGCGAGACGGCCCCGGTCATCTCCCGGTTCATGGACGGGATGCCCCGGCGCTTCGAGGTCGCGACGGGCGACGTCCGGATGTCCGCGGCCCAGATTGAGATCGATCCCGCGATGGCCCGCGCCGCCAGGATCGAGCTCGTGACGGTCCGGCGCTGAGGCCGGCCCTAGGACTTCACGACACCGGCCTCCTGGTACGTGCCGATGTGCCGGTAGCGCTCGTAGCGCGTCTCAAGCAGCATGTCCAGGTCGAGCGCGCGCAGGTCGTTCAGGTGCTTCTGGAGGGAGTACTTCAGGGCCGCGGCCGCCTGCGCCGGGTTGTTGTGAGCCCCGCCCATGGGCTCGGGGATGACCTCGTTCACCGCGCCGAGCTTCTCCAGGTCGTCCGCGTCCACCTTCAGGGCCTCGGCCGCCTTCGGAGCCGCGGCGCCGTCCTTCCAGAGGATCGCGGCGCAGCCCTCGGGGGTGATCACGGAGTAGTAGCTGTTCTCGAACATGAGCACGCGGTCCGTCACGCCGATCCCGAGCGCCCCGCCTGAGCCGCCCTCGCCGATGACGACGGAGATCGTGGGCGTCCTCAGCATGGCCATCTCGCGCAGGTTGACGGCGATCGCCTCCGAGACGTGGCGCTCCTCGGAGCCGACTCCCGGGAACGCGCCGGGCGTGTCGATGAACGAGAGGATGGGAAGGCCAAATTTCTCGGCCATCTTCATTATCCTCAAGGCCTTGCGGTATCCCTCCGGCTGAGGCATCCCGAAGTTGCGGCTGATCCTCTCCTTGGGGTCGCGGCCCTTCTGCTGGGCGATGATCACCACGGCGTTCCCGTCGAAGAACGCGGTCCCGCCCACGAGGGCGCGGTCGTCGTTGAACTGCCTGTCCCCGTGGAGCTCCTGGAAGCCCGTGCACATCATCGAGACGTAGTCGAGGGCGTAGGGGCGCTTGGGGTGGCGCGCCATGAGGACCTTCTGCCAGGGGGTGAGGTTCGAGTATATCTGCTTCTCCTGCGCCTCTATCTTCTTCTCCAGCGCCCGGGCCTCCTTGCCCACGTCCGCGTTGGTCTCCACCGACTTCTGTCGGAGCTCGTCGAGCTGGCGCGCCAGGTCACGGAGAGGCTTCTCGAACTCCAGCGAATAGGAAGGGGTTTCCATCAATAGGTCGGTCTGGCCAAAAATACCCGCTGCGCGTTCGCCGTGTCAACGGGCTGGGACGCGCTCAACGCAACCCGCCTGCATCGGGCTGGGGAGGGGAGCTCAGCTCGTCCTTCCAGCCCTGCACCCGGGCCATGGCCCCGTAGTGCTCGGCCCGGTCCTTGTCGCCGCGCTCCATCCAGGTGCGCGAGAGGGTCGCGATCACGAGGGGGTCCGCCTTGCGCAGGGCGTGCGCCCTCTCGCCCGCCGCCAGCGCCTCGTCCAGTCGGCGCAGGCTCAGGTTGATCTCGGCGACGGCGTGCCACGCCTCGAACGAGTCGGGGTTCTCCGCCGTCGCCCTGCCGAGCTTGGAGAGCGCGGTGTCGGCGGCGCCGGAGACGTAGTCGAAAGTTGCGTCCTCTATGAGAGCCTGGAGCTCGTCCGGGCTCACTTCTTGAGGTCAGCCTCGACGGTAATCGAGACACCCACGTCGGAGCCCAGGGCCTTGCCCAGCATGGCCGGGCCGTTGACGCCGAAATCCTCGCGGTTGAGCGTGACGGAGGCGTCCCATCCGGAGAGCTGCGCGCCCATCATCCCCGGGCCGAAGCCGATCAGGTCGACCTTGAGCACGATCTCCTTGGTGACGCCGTGCATCGTCAGGTCGCCGGTCACGTCGAACGTTCCGTCGCCCGTCTTTTTCCACGACTTGCTCGTGAAGGTGATGGTCGCGAACTTGGCCGCGTCGAAGAAGTCGGGCGACTTGAGGTGGCCGTTGCGCTTGTCGTTGTCGGTGTCGACGCTGCCGACGTCGATCGACGCGTTGACGGAGCTGTTCTCAAGGTTGTCGCGGTCGACGGTGATCGTGCCGCTGAACTTCGTGAAGCGCCCGGGCACCTTCGTCAGGAAGTGGCGGACCGTGAAGGCGACCGAGGAGTGGACCGGATCGATCGTGTAGGTTTCGACGGCGGCGGAGGCGGAGAGGGAGAGGCCGGAGGCGACCGCGAGCAGGGTAAGGAACTTGGACGTGAGTTTCATAAGTTGCTGAGTTTTCTAAGGGAAGGGTGAAAATGGCCCCAGATCGGCCGGAATTCAACCCAACAAGAGCCTTTTAGGTGATTAGCATCGCATCCCCGTAGCTGAAGAACCGGTACCTGCGCGCGACGGCATCGGCGTAGATCTCCATCAGCCAGCCGATCCCCTCATCCGATCCCGGGGAGAGGAATGCGGCCACCAGGCAGAGCAGGGTGGAGCGGGGCTGGTGAAAATTCGTGAGAAGCGCGTCCACGCCCCTGAAGGCGTAGGGCGGATAGATGAAGAGGGACGCCTCGGCGACATGTGTCCCCGCCATGGGCTCCCGGTGGGAGGCGAGGAAGTCCTCGATCGACCGCGCCGAGGTCGTCCCCACCGCTATCCTCCTTCCCGAGAGGGGCGCGAAGAGGGCGCGCTGGGTCCCCTCCGGGATCTCGTAGGCCTCGCTATGGATGGTGTGCGCCTCGACGGCCTCGGTGGCGATCGGCCGGAAGGTGCCGAGGCCCACGTGGAGCGTGAGGTCAGCCGTCCGAACGCCGCCGCCGTGGATTATGGCGAGGAGCTCGGGGGTGAAGTGGAGTCCCGCCGTCGGCGCGGCCACGGCGACCTGGCGGCCGGGATCGGCATAGACCGTCTGGTAGCGCCTGCGGTCCTCCTCGCGCCTGGAGGCATCGGGCCTCTCTATGTAGGGAGGCAGCGGGATGTCCCCGGCGCGGTTCGCCGCGTCGGCGACCGTCCCGCCCCCGTGGCAGGCGAAGCGCACGAGGACCGAGCCGTCGCCCAGCACCGAGGCGACGGTGCCGGTGAGGGCCCCCTCGGCGGCCGTGAATACGCTCCCGATGGGAAGCCGACGGCCGGGGCGCACCAGGCACTGCCACTCCTCGGCGCCCCCGGCCGTTGCGATTTTCCTGAGGAGGAGGCACTCGACCTGCCCCCCGCTCGGCCTCCGTCCGTGCAGCCTCGCCGGCAGGACCGAAGCGTTGTTTCGGAAAAGCGTGTCCCCCGGCCTCAGGAGGCCGGGGAGCTCGTCGAACCTCCGGTGCTCGACGGATCGGGCGGCGCGGTCGACGACGAGGAGGCGCGAGCCGTCGCGCCTCTCGGCCGGAGTCTGCGCGACAAGCTCGGCCGGCAGGTTGAAGTCGAATCGGCTCGTGGGGATCACCGGCGCTACTCCCCTTTGGCCGAGAGCGCCAGCTGCCGCGCGTATTCTTCGACGAGCGCCGTCGCCTGCTCGCGCCGGATCACGCGGGGATCATAGTGGAGGTACACGGCGAGGTTCCCGAGGAAGAGGGCGACGTCGACGCAGGCGCAGGTTCCCGGCCTCGTCGGGGCGACCGCCCTAAGGTCCTCCAGGACGGCGCCCGGGACCGTGGGGCGGATGCCCTCATGCCGCAGCGGCATCCTCGTGAACACCTTCCCGACAAACGACATCACGACCGACATCCTCACGACCGGGCGGCGTGCGTAGGCGCGGATCCCTCCCGGCCACCACCGGCGCAGGCGCAGCAGCATCCAGAACGCGTAGCCGAACCTCCATTTCTCGATGAGGGACATGTCCTCGTGCGCGCGCCGCAGGAGCCTGGGCCGGTTGGCGAGGGACCTCGCCTGTCGGTCGATGATGGAGATGCCGAAGATGTTGGCCGCGGGCCAGGAGCCCTTGGTCTTGCGGCGCAGGCTGACGGCGGCGCCGAGTCGGATCCAGTCCCCGGGGCTGTCGATCCCCTGGGCGAGGCGCCACGCGCCGATCGCCGCCTGGAGATCGCGCATGCAGAGCTCGGCCAGGCTCACCTTGTCGCGCTTCGCGGCGCTCCTGAGGGCCGCCGTCTCCTCGGGCGTCCAGCTCCTGCAGGCGAGCGTGGGCCAGCCGTCCGGCCGCGGCCCGTCGGGCGCCGCCGGCTCGTGGGGAACCAGGGGCGCGACCGTCCGCCTCAGGAGCTTCGTCTCCGCGAGGATCCCGGCCACCTGCAGAACGGGCAGCCAGCAGCGCTCCCAGAGCGTCGTCCCGAACCGGCCGCGCTCCTCGAGCGCGCCCGGGGCGGGGTCGGGCTTCGGCTCCGCGGGCTCGCCGAGCTCGGCCGCGTACCGCGTGAAAACGTCCACGAGGATGTCGTGAAGCGAGAGCCCGTCGCAGACGGCGTGGTGAACGCAGAGGACCGCGTCGGTGAGGCCCTCGCCCTCGACCAAGTAGAGCCTGACCCCGGGCCCGTCCTCGAGGCTGATCGGCTGCCACTCGGGCCATTCCCTCCCGGGACTGCGCGGGACCCAGTGGACGGGGGGCGTCACCCCGTCCTGCAGTTCCCATTTGAGTTGGCCGAGGAAGCCGCGGCGCACGAGGGCGGTCAGGAGCGGATGGCGCGACGTCGCCGCCGACCAGGCACGCTCCAGGGGTTCCCTGCGGATCCGGCCGCGCCAGGTCAGGCGGAGCACCTGCCAGCAGGGATGCGCCGGGACGTCGTCGTGGTACAGGTACGTCTCGAACGGCGTGAGGGGCAGGGATTTCTTGGACTCCATGGGTGCAGTCTGCGCTCGACCGTCGGGCCGCGCATCCTACGCTTTCCCATAAGAACCGGCGGGCGGGCGCAGCGTCAACCGCGCACCACGCCAACCCCACACCGAATGCGCCAATTCCTCCGCGACACGATCGGCACCTTCAGGGCGCTGCGCCTTGCGAGGGACAACATGGTGGCGGCCTGGCCGGTGTCGTTCTACCGCAGGGAGTTCATCGCGGAGAACATCCTCGGCCGGCGGCTCTTCATAGTGAACTGCCCCGCCGGGGTCCAGCACGTCTTCGTCACCAATTCCAGGAACTACCGCAAGAGCCGCTCCAACTCGGCGACTTTGACTCCGCTCCTCGGGCGCGGGCTCTTCGTCAGCGAGGGCGAGCTCTGGAACCGCCAGCGAAAGGTCATGACGCCTGCCGTCGCGCACAGCCGGCTCGCGGACTATGCGCGGATCGTGATCGCCGCCGGCGAGGAGATGCTCCGCGAGTGGAGGGCGACGGGAGGAGCCCCGTTCGAGATCGACGTGAACGAGCCCTTCACGCTCCTCACGGCGGAGGTGATCTCGCAGATCATGTTTGGCTACAGGCTGGGCCCCATGGGCGTGACCCTCTACGAGGCGTTCAAGGAGTACACGGCCTCCGCCGGGCGCGTCCACGTGGCGGAGCTGATCGGCGTCCCCGATTGGCTCCCGCGGCCGCGGCGCAGGGGCCGCAAGGCCGTGGAGAAGTTCGACTCGGTGCTCCTTGAGATCATTGCCACGGGGCGCAGGCGCGGCGTCGAGGCGCCGGACGACATGCTCAACATGCTCCTCTCGTTCCGCGACGAGCAGGGAAACCCGATGGAGACGGACCTGGTGCGCGACGAGGTCGCGTCGATCTTCCTCGCCGGGCACGAGACGACCGCGATCACGCTCGCGTGGGCGTTCTACCTGCTTGACCGGCACCCCCAGGCCGAGGCCCGCGTGCACGAGGAGGTGGACCGCGTGTTCGGCGACCGGCCTGCGGCCTACGGCGACCTGGAGCACCTCGCCTACTGCCGCGCGGTGATCGACGAGACCCTGCGCCTCTTCCCGCCCGTGCACGTGTTCTCGAGGCAGGCCATTGCGGACGACGTGGTCTGCGGCCACAAGGTCCCCAAGGGATCGCATGTCACGGTGGCGTCCTGGGTGCTCCACAGGCACAAGCTCTTCTGGCAGGACCCGGGGGAGTTCAGGCCGGATCGGTTCCTTCCCGAGAACGCCGACAAGATCGACCGGTTCGCCTACATCCCGTTCGGCACGGGGCCGCGCGTTTGTCTGGGCAAGCACCTCGGCCTCCTCGAGGCGACGTTGCTCTTCGCGATGACGGCGCGGGAATTCAAGCTCAGGCTGAAGCCCGGGGCCGTGGTCGAGCCCGTCGGCCGCATGACGCTTCGGCCGCGCTGGGGCATGCCGATGATTGTGGGGGCGAGGCGCAAATCCCCTTAGGGCCCGCCTCGCCACGCCCCGCACTGAGGGATCAGCCTTCACTCCCATGTCGATCGATCCAGCGGAGACGGGCGAGACCGGCCGCGCAGGGAGGCTCGGCAGGGCGCTCGGGCGCTTCGCGATCTGGGCCTGGGCGATCGCCGCGGGCGGCGGCGGTTTCCTGCTTCTTCTTGAGAAGGGGCCGCTGCCGCTGACAAACGGTTGGTTCGCGATGTTTTCGGGCGTCTCGATCTGCCCGCTGACCGCGTGGCTCGTGACGCGGCTCACGGGCATCGCGATTTCTACCCGGGCGCAGGTTTTCGTCGCCGTCCTCTTCTTCATAGCCGGGCGTATTGCCCTTCTGGTGGGGATTTGACCGTCGGATCCGCCCTCCGGGGAGCGGCGCGCATGCAGGCGGCGGCGGGGCGCGTCCGGGGTGCTTCGTTGGGCCGGGCGCACTTGACAGCCCCTTTGGCCGCTGGTGGACTGACCCTTCTGACGCCGGCTTAGCTCAGTGGTAGAGCATCGGTATCGTAAACCGAGGGTCGTCGGTTCAATCCCGACAGCCGGCTCCATTCCCAGCCCCAAAAGGGAAAGCGTCAGGCAGATTCCGGGCGGCGCACCGTCCATCCCTGACTCCGACCGGCACGCGCCGAACGGTGCCGCGGGTGCGATAAGTCGCTCGCCATGAGCGGCGAACGGCCCTCGCCGGGATCATCCGTCCCGAAATTCCGTGGGTTCGCGGTATTTTACCGACGTTTCGTCGCAGAAGTGTGCACGCACCCCTGCCGGGTGGCGCTTGGATCAACCCCAAGCAAACACAGCTCCACACCTTGGAGCGGCTTCAAGCAAACCAACCTGTTACACCCATGCACCAAATGCGTAAACTCAAGGCCACGCTGGCCGCCCTCCTGGGCGCCGGCGCGGCTTTCTCCCTGCAGGCCCAGTCGACGACGACCACCACCACCACAACGACGTCCTCCGACGACGCCACCCCCCAGGTGATGGAGAAGTTCGTCGTCACCGGCTCGAACATCCAGAACGCAGGCGAGGCCCTGTCCATACCGGTCGCGGTGGTCCTGCCGGCCGACATCCAGAACAGCGGCGTCGAGACCAACGTCCTCGACGTCCTGCGCAAGATATCCCCCTCCGTCAGCGGGCTCGGAAGCGAGAACGCGACGACATCGGGGGGTTCCACCAACGGCGGCTCGCAGCTGCTTCTTCACAACCTGCCCACACTTGTCCTCGTCAACGGCCGCCGGATGGCCTACGACCCCGTGGACAGCGCGGGCGGCAACGAGTTTGTCGACCTGAACACGATCCCGCTGGCGGCGATCGACAAGATCGAGGTCCTGAGCGACGGGTCCTCGGCCATCTACGGCTCGGACGCCGTCGGCGGCGTGATCAACATCATCCTCAAGAAGGACTACAACGGCTGGGAGGCCGATGCCCACTACGGCTTCAGCGACCTTCCGGGCCACTACACCGAGCGCACGGGGTCGATCACCGGCGGCGTGAGCAACGGGACGACGTCCATCACGGCGTCGATTGAGTACTCCCAGAGCGACCCGATCTTCCAGAACCAGCGCCCTTACACGAACCCGTTCTATGCGACCACCTACGTCCCGGGCATCCTCGAGGTGTTCGGCCTGACGTCGTCCTACGACGAGGCGTTCCAGCTCGCGCCCGGGGTCAACGCCCCCCCTGGGGGCGGCTCGTACACCATCCAGCAGCTCGTCGCCATGGGCGTCTACAAGGACCTGGGGAGCTTCAACGACGCGGGCGTCCTGGCCTCGGTCCAGCAGATCTACAACCTCGCCGCGAACCAGTACATGGTCACGTCGGACAAGCGCCAGAGCGTCACGCTCAACGCCTCGCACAAGATCTTCGGCGACCGCCTCGAGGGCTTCGGCTACCTGCTCTACTCGCACGTGAACACCCAGTACGGGCTGAACGCGCAGCCGCTCTTCCCGTTCCTGACGGACCAGAACATCAGCCTGGGAGTATTCGGCACCTATCCGGTGCCGCCCGCCACGCAGTACCTGCCCGTGACCGCGCCGACCAACCCGCTGCTGCAGTCGAGCCTCGACCAGGGTTTCTCGGACGGTTCCGGCGGCTACGGGGCGCTCGTGCACAACCGGTTTGAGACGCACCCCCGCCTCTTCCAGGACAACGACGAGTCCTTCACGGCCGTGGCCGGCCTGCGCGGCACCATCAACGCCGACTGGTCCTGGGAGGCGGCGGCGAACTTCAACCGCTACACGGACAATTACACGAACCCGGGAGTCCTCGATGAGACCAACCTCATCGCGGCCTTCGTCAACGGAACGGTGAATCCCTTCGCCATCACACAGACCCCCGGCTCCCTCAA
>Ga0265320_10001704_pt1 | contig 15623 bp, 14 predicted proteins | sample 4827metaG_FD_202087 | JGI IMG/M metagenome (GOLD analysis project Ga0265320, IMG submission 202087) | Rhizosphere microbial communities from Carex aquatilis grown in University of Washington, Seatle, WA, United States - 4-8-27 metaG | ecosystem: Host-associated > Plants > Roots > Rhizosphere >...
GAGGCCGGCGATTTCGTCGTGCTGGAGGACAATCTGCGCGTTCCCTCCGGCGTCTCCTACATGCTCGCCAATCGCGACGTGGTGCGCCGGGCCTTCCCGGCCGTGTTCCGCTCCACCGGCGTGCGCGCGATCGAGCATTATCCCAATGAACTGCTGGCGACGCTGCGCAGCCTCGCGCCGTTCCACGAAGACGTGTCGATCGCGGTCTTGACGCCCGGCGTCTTCAACTCCGCCTTTTTCGAGCACGCCTTCCTCGCGCGCCAGATGGGCGTGGAGTTGGTGGAGGGCCGCGATCTTCTGGTCAACGACAACGTCGTCTATGCCCGCACCACCTCGGGCCTCAAACGCATCGACGTCATCTATCGCCGCATCGACGACGATTTCGTCGATCCCCTGATCTTCCGCGAGGATTCGGCGCTCGGCGTGCCCGGCATCTTCAACGCCTATCGGGCGGGCAATGTCGTGATCGCCAATGCCCTGGGCACGGGCGTCGCCGACGACAAGGCGGTCTATGCCTATGTCCCGCGTCTCATCCGCTACTACCTCTCCGAAGAGCCGATCCTCAACAATGTGGAGACCTATCTCTGCCGCGAGGAGAAGTCGCTCCACCACGTCCTCGCCAATCTCGACAAGCTGGTGGTGAAGGCGGTCGGCGAGAGCGGCGGCTACGGCATGCTGGTCGGCCCGCACGCCACCAAGCAGGAGCGCGAGGATTTCGCGCAGAAGGTCAAGGCTGATCCCGACAACTACATCGCCCAGCCGACCATCCAGCTTTCCACCGCGCCGACCTTCGTCGACGGCGGGGTCGAGCCGCGCCATGTCGATCTGCGCCCCTTCATCCTGCACGGCGAGCACACCACCATCGTGCCCGGCGCGCTGACGCGCGTCGCGCTCAAGCGCGGCAGCCTGGTGGTGAACTCCAGCCAAGGCGGCGGCTCGAAAGACACTTGGGTGCTGAGCGAATGAGGATCGTTCCTCCATCCCCCCACCCGTCATGGGCGGGCTTGACCCGCCCATCCATCCAGCGCGCTCCCGCGCGCCAAACGATTCACGCGGAGCCGCGGAGTGCGCGGAGAAGTGCATCTCCGCGTCTCCGCGCCTCCGCGTGCGAAATTTTTCTTGCGCCCGCGCGCATACGCTGTCGCTATGCGCCGGGCGCGATGGATGGGCGCCTCAAGGGCGCCCATGACGGAGAGGGATAATGCTCTCCCGCGTCGCTGATTCCCTCTACTGGATGGCCCGCTATATCGAGCGCGGCGAGCACACCGCGCGCCTGGTCGCGGTCAAGCTCGAATCGATGGTGGAGCAGACGCGCGAGGACGCCGACGCCGCCTGGCAACGCGTCGTCGAAGCGCTGGCCGGCGACGAGTTCGCGCCCAAGGCGCACGACGCCTACATCATCACCCAGGCGCTCGCCTTCAACCGCATCAACCCGTCGTCGCTCGTCTCCTCGCTGCGTTTCGCGCGCGACAACGCCCGCCAGGTGCGCGAGCAGCTTTCCACCGAAGTGTGGGAGCATCTGAACAAGCTCTATCTGCGCCTGCAACCGGTGACGACCGAGGCGGTGTGGGGCCATCATCCCGCGCGCATCTTCCGCGAGGCGCTGGAGGACTTCCACACGCTCGAAGGCGTCGTCTATTCGACGCTCAGCCATAACGAAGGCTGGTATTTCATCCAGCTCGGCCGCCATCTGGAGCGCGCGCAACTGGTCAGCCGCCTGCTCGACCTGCACTTCCGCAGCCTGCCCGGCGTGTCGGCGCCGAAATATTTCGACTGGCTGGTGCTGCTCAAATTCTGCTGCGCCTTCGAGCCCTATTGCAAAGCCTATACGGCGCAGATCCGGCCCGAGAAGATCGCCGAGTTCCTCGTCTTCGACGGCGAGTTTCCCCATTCGGTGCGCTTTTCCATCGACCGCGTCTGCGATTCGCTCGCCAAAGTCGCCGCCGCCGCGCCGCCGGCGCGCCGCGCCGGCGTCGAACGCCTCGCCGGCCGGCTGAAGGCCACCGTCGATTTCGGCCAGATCGAGGAGTTGATGGCCGGCGGCATCGTGCCCTTCCTCGCCGACATCACGCGCCAATGCGAACAGATCCACGAGAGCGTGCATCTGGCGTATATTTCTTATGGAGCCGAGACCGTCCTATGAAGCGAATAGCGAATAGCGAATGGCGAGTAGGGGCGGGTCGGCGCAAGCGTCCCTATTCGCTACTCGCTATTCGCCATTCGCGCGCTCCGAAGGAGCGCTGATGTTCTACTCCATCCGGCACATCACCCGCTTCCGCTACTCCCGTTCCGTGCGCGAGAGCGTGATGGAGCTGCGCATGCAGCCGCGCTCGGAAGGGCCGCAGATGCTGCGCTCCTTCCAGCTCACCACCAATCCGCGCGCCCAGCTTTATGCGTATACGGATTATCTCGGCAACGCGGTCTACCACTTCAACGTGCTGCGCGACCACGAGGAGCTGCGCATCGACGCCCAGGCGGTGGTCGAGATCGCCAACCTGCCGCCGCTGCCCGAACGCGCCGACGCGCTCGAATGGGGCCGCTACAACAGCTACAATCTGGACGACGATCATTTCGACCTGCTGGAGCCGTCCGCCTTCGCGCATGTGACGCCGTCGCTGCGCGACTTCATCGCGGCGAGCGATCTGAAGACGCCCAAGGACGATCCCCTGACCGCGCTCAAGCATCTGCGCACGACCATCCACGACGCCTTTGAATACAAGCCCGGCGTCACCGACGCCTCCTCGCCGATCGACGTGGCGCTCAAGGAACGGCGCGGCGTCTGCCAGGACTTCACCCACATCATGATCGCGATCGCGCGCGGCTGGGGCATCCCTTGCCGCTATGTCTCGGGCTATCTGCATCACGGCCGCGGCCGCGACCGTTCCGGCGAAGACGCCACTCATGCCTGGGTGGAGGCCTATCTGCCGAGCCTGGGCTGGGTCGGCCTGGATCCCACCAACGACATCCTGGCGGCGGAGCGGCACATCCGCGCCGCGGTCGGCCGCGACTATGCCGACGTGCCGCCGACGCGCGGCACCTACAAGGGCGGCGCGGAGAGCGAACTCGCCATCTCGGTGGCGGTCGAACCGACGGCGGCGCCGGTCCGGCACGAGGATTTCCTGCGCGTGGCGCGGCCGATGAGCGCGCCCCGGCCCACGCCCTCCATGCCCGAACACCTCTATCACCAGCAACAGCAGCAATAAGAGCCGTAACCCTCATGCTTCGACGGGCTCAGCATGAGGATTGTGAGATAGGTCCTCATCCTGAGCCTGTCGAAGGATGGGGACCGGCACGGCTGCGAAGGCCTGCGCCGCACGTGACGCAAGCATCATGTGCACAAGCGCCGCACCGCGTAGGCAGTGGCGCCCCGGGGGGCTATAAAAAGAGTCGCAGGGTAGGGGTGAAAGCATGAATTTGCGCGCGGCACTGTTGGCGATCAGCTTGGCCGGCTTCCTCGGCGGTTGCGACACGTTGAATGCCGACTACGATCCGTTCGGCGACGATTCGTCCGATAGCTCGTCCTCGTCCGCTTCCTCGGCGGTCCAGCCCAATGGCTGCACCCAACAAGGCTGCCCACAGGCGCCGCAATTTTGCATCGCGCGCGGCTACAAGCCCGACACCGAAGGCTATCGCCGCTGCATCATCTCGGTGGAACAAAATCTCCGCAAGGCCGCGCGCTGACCGATTTATCGACGCAGACGCGATTAAAAATGTCGTATGTTCAGTATGTTAGTATAAAATCGCGTCGATAAGTATTTTTTCCTGTTACCCCTTGAAATGACCGGGTGGGAGGCCAAGATTCCTCCCATGACGACGACCAAGGACCCCGCCGGCAGTGCGCCGGCCCATCTTCCCCGGCCCGGCTCCATCGAAGCGCGGATCGACGAACAGCTGCAGCTTCTGACCGAAGGCATGCGCGACGCGCTCCAAGGCGCCGGCCGGATCACGGCCGACTACGACCAATACGGCCATTGCCGAACGGCGGAATTCAACAATGCCATCGCCATCGCCAAGACCTCGGCGGAGATCGTCCTGGCCCTGGCCAAGCTCAACGGCCGCTTCCACCACGACATCAATGTCCGCCGCCTGACGGCGGACGGCGCACCCCCACCCCCTCCCCAGGATTGAGGTTCAATTGGGCGTGCGAACGGGGCGGCCGCGCGGCGCGCCGCCCGGCAATACCAACCGTCTCCGCCACGGCCGTTATACCAAGGCCGCGCGCGCCCGGCGCGACGAGGTCAAGGCGCTGATCGCCGGTGCCCGCGCGCTGATCGTGCGGGTAGAGATGGTGGGGTCGTCCCGCCGCGCGCTTGAAAACAAACGCTGCAGACTTGCCACTCAAATCTCGACTGTCATCCCGGCCAAGCGATGCGTTAGCAGCGCGCAGAGCCGGGACCCATCGAACAAGCGGCGCAATGGGTCCCGGATCGGCGCTGTCGCGCCGTCCGGGATGACAACGGTGGGAATTACTGGCGCGACTATGTTGCCGCAAACGCCGTCAAATCCGCGGCGACCCGCGGGATCAGGCTCGCCCAATCGCCGAACCGCTCGGGCGAATAGACATGCGTCTTGCGGTACCAGGGATATTCGTCGGTGCCGAGCTGCGGCCAGGTACGGCCCGCCGTCAGGAACCACACCTCGGTCCCCACTGCGCCGGCATTCGCCGCCGCCGCCGTCGGCGCCGAAATCGCCAGGTCCAATGCCGCCGATAGCGCCGCCGCGCCGTCGATGTCGTCCTTCAGATCGACGTCCATGGCGTGGATGTCCACGCCCAGCGTCTCGCGCACGGCCGCGATCTCCGCCGCCGCATCGCCATATTGCAGGTTGACGAAGGTGACGCCGGGGACTTTCAGGATCGGCGCCCACATCTGCAGCGCGCTGAAATACTTCGCGCGCTTGGCCGCCAGCATCATGGAGCGCCAGCAGATGCCGACATAAGGTCCCGGCCCTTTCGCCTTCAGCGCCTTGCGAAATCCGCGCACCCGGCCCTCGTCGGGCAGGATGAACGTCTCGTGCGGGAAATCGGCGATGTCCTTGCGCAGATATTGCAGCGCCGATCCCATCGGCACCCAGTAATCCGGCTGCTGCTTGTCGGTGATGAATTTGACGAAGCGCAGCGGCTTGTGTCCATCGGCGTCGATCAGCGTGCGGTCGTCATAGGCGCCGACCTCGGCGTTGGGGAAGGAGCGCTGGAACAGCGCGACGAGACGCGGATCCAGAGCGATCTGCATCAGGCCCGTGTCGCCGACCAGCCGCGCGATGTCGGGCAGGATGGTGGCGAACATGAATTCGTCGCCCAGGCCCTGCTCGCCGATCACCGCGATGCGCTTTCCCGTCAGGTCCTCGCCCTTCCACTGCGGCGCCTTGATGAGGTGATTGGTATAGGCGCGGAAGCGCGGATTGTTGCGCGTCTCGAACTCGCGGAAGCCCTCTTCCAGCCGGCCCATGCCGATCAGGCAGATCGCGCGCGAATGCTCGGTCTCCAGCTTCTCGGCCGGATCCTTGACGTGTTCGAGCGCCTTCTCATAGGCGGCGAAGGACTGCTCCAGCATGCCCAGATGCGCATAGGCATAGCCCAGATTGTGATGCAGCCGCGCGAATTTGGGATCGAGGCGAACAGACTCGTTGTAGAAGATCAGGCTCTCCTCGGCGCGGCCTTCCTCGGCCAGCACGGTCGCCAGCGCGTTCCACAGGATCGGCTCGTGCGGCATGCGGAAGATCGCGGCGCGCAGCGTCTCGATCGCATCGACCGGCCGGCCCATATCGCACAGCACGCTGCCCAGATTGTTGTAGCCGAGCGGGCTGTCGGGCCGCACGCCGATATAGAGGCTGAACATCTTCGCCGCGCCGTCGATCTGCTTCATGTTCCAGGCGATGAGGCCCAGATTGATCAGCAGCTCCGGGTCTTCGGGATCCAGATCGAACGCCCGCTGATAGGTGACGAGGGCCTTGTGCAGATGGCCCATGCGCTCCAGCGCCATGCCGAGCACGTGGTAGGCCTTCGAATTGGTTTCGTCGGCCGTCGTCGCATCGAGCGCGAGCTGGCCGGCGCGTGTGATGTCGCCTCGGCGCCAGGCCTTGATCGCACGGCGCAGGACGCCGTTCGACTTCTTGCGCGCGACGGCGGCGTGCACTTCCTCCTGGAAGGCTTCGAGCTTGGTGAGCGCCTCCATTTTGGCGTCGATGCCGACCAGGCTGTCCATGGAAGGGGCGGGTTGCGGTTGCGCCATGGTGGGTTTTCCGGATTTTCTCGCCCCATTCATGCCCGGTTAGGCTTAAGCCCGGGTGAACGCTTGGCTGCGTTTCGCAAGCATTTTGTTAACCACGCAGGGCTTAGGCTGCGTTCGTCGAAGGCGCGTGAACGCGCAAGGAGCGAACGGTCCATGCCGCTGAAACTGTCCCTGAAGCCGGGCGAGAAATTCGTGCTGAACGGCGCGGTGCTCACCAACGGCGATAAGCGCACCAGCCTCGTCATCCAGAACAAGGCCTGCGTGCTGCGCGAAAAGGACATCATGCAGCCGCACGAGGCGACGACGCCGGCGCGGCGCATCTACGTGCCGATCATGATGATGTATCTCGATCCGGACGCCTCCGAGCAGTACTACAACGAATTCGCGCTGCGCATGACCGAGTTCATGGGCGCCATCCAGAATCGCCAGACGCTCTCCAATTGCATCGAGATCAGCCGGGACGTCATGGCGGGCAACTACTACAAGGCGCTGATCTCGTGTCGCAAACTCTTCGACTTTGAACAGGAACGCTTGAACTATGACCCTGAAAGCCTATCAGAACACGCAGCGGGTCGTTGAAGATCCGCGCGCAACCGAGTACCGGTTGTTCGGCCAGGTTACAGGCGCGCTCATCGATGCGCAGAAGCGCGGTGTTGCCGGCGGACCGCTGGCCGAGGCCGTCGACTGGAACAGGACGCTTTGGCGCACGCTTGCCGCCGACTGCATGGACGATCGCAACGCACTGACCAACGAGGTCCGCGCCACGATCATCTCGCTCTCGCTGTGGGTGACCAAGTATTCCAAGCAGGTGACGCGCAACGGCGCCCCGCTCGATCCGCTGATCGCGATCAACCGCAACATCATGCAGGGCCTGCAAGGCGCCGCCTGAACCGCTTGCATCGACGAAACGCGAAAGGCCGGCGTGCGCAGCGCCGGCCTTTTCGTTTTTGCCGGGCGGCAGAATATGCCTAATCGCCGGCCCCCGGCCCACCATAAAACATTATATATATCAAAGACTTCCAAGGTTTACGCCCCGGCCGTTTCCTGGCACGGCGCTTGCGGAACCGGGGCGGGGCTTAGCCCCGGGACGCGCAGAACGCCGTCGCCCACCAGAATGGAATGGAGACAAAGATGTCTTTTAGCGTCAACACGAACACCGGCGCGCTCACCGCGCTGCAGTACCTCAATGCCACGCAGTCCGAACTCACCACGACACAGAACGCGATCAACAGCGGTTTCAAGGTGGCTTCGGCGAAGGACGACGGCTCGACCTATGCCATCGCCCAGAACCAACGCGGCTCCGTCGCCGGTTATGCGGCGGTTACCGACAGTCTCAGCCGTGGCTCGTCCGCGATCGATGTTGCGCTTTCCGCGGGACAGTCGATTTCGGATCTGCTGATTCAGCTGAAGACCAAGGCCCTCGCCGCGTCGGATGCTTCATTGGATACCGCCAGCCGCCAGGCCCTCAATCAGGACTTCGTCGCCCTGCGCGATCAGATCGCCACCATCGTGAAGAACGCTGTCTTCAATGGTATCAATCTGGTCGACGGTTCGACGACCCAGATCACGGCCCTGGCGTCCTCGGATGGCACCCGTCGCATCACGACCGCCGCCCAGAAGCTCGCGCTTTCGGGAACGATCGTGACGATCAAGTCCACGGCCACGATCTCGACGCAGTCCAAGGCGTCGACGCTGGTCGCGACCATCCAGGCGTCCTTGACCAACGTGAACTCCGCTCTCGCCAAGCTTTCCGCCGGCGCGAAGAAGTTCTCGATCCAGTCGACGTTCACGGGTAAGCTTACCGACACGCTGACCGCCGGTATCGGCCAGCTCGTCGATGCCAACATGGCGCAGGAAAGCGCGATGCTGCAGTCCTTGCAGGTCAAGCAGCAACTCGGCGTGCAGGCTCTGTCGATCGCCAATCAGGCGCCGCAGACCGTCCTGTCCCTGTTCAAGTAGCCGTAGCGTTCCGTCTCAAAGGAGCGGCGTGGCACTCCCACGCCGCTCTTTTTTTTGTCCATGGGCGGCAAATCTTGCCGCGTCACCCGGCAGTTTTTTCCCGGCGCGCGGTAGAAAATGCCTAATAGGCGCAATGCGCATAAAATTCTACCGGGTCGATTTTTCCGACCCCGCTCCGCAATCGATGGTTAGAAATTCCTCAAGCCGCTCCGGCACGGCGCTTGCCAATAGGCGAGTGCGGGCAAAACGCCCACGAGCATAACGCTCAGCCCAACCAGAATGGAGCTTACTCATGTCCTTCAGCGTCAACACCAACACCGGCGCTCTCGTCGCGCTGCAATACCTCAATTCCACGCAGGCGCAGTTGAGCCAGACCCAGACCGCGATCAACAGCGGCCTCAAGGTTGCCTCAGCCCGCGACGACGGCTCGACCTTCGCCATCGCGCAGAACCAGCGCGGCGCGGTCGCCGGCTATACGGCGGTCAACGACAGTCTCAGCCGCGCCACATCGGCGGTCGATGTCGCCCTGTCCGCCGGTCAGTCGGTTTCCGACCTGCTGATCCAGCTCAAGACGAAGGCGCTCAGCGCGTCCGACGCCTCGCTGGATACCGCCAGCCGTCAGGCCCTCAATCAGGACTTCGTCGCCCTGCGCGATCAGATCGCCACCATCGTGAAGAACGCGGTGTTCAACGGCACCAATCTGGTCGACGGTTCGACGACCAAGATCACCGCTCTGGCGTCCGCCGACGGCACGCGCCGCATCACGACCGCCGCCCAGAAGATGTCGTTGTCGGGTTCGATCGTGACGGTCACCTCGACGGCGTCGATCTCGACACAGACCAAAGCTTCGACGTTGGTCGCCACCATCCAGGCATCGCTCACGAACGTGAACGCCGCTCTCGCCAAGCTGTCGTCTGGCGCGAAGAAGTTCTCGATCCAGGCGACCTTCAGCCAGAAGCTGTCGGACACGCTGACGACCGGTATCGGCAATCTCGTGGACGCCAACATGGCCGAGGAAAGCGCTCAGTTGCAGTCCTTGCAGGTCAAGCAGCAGCTCGGCGTGCAGGCTCTGTCGATCGCCAACCAGGCGCCGCAGACCATTCTGTCTCTGTTCCACTAAGCCTGAGCGCGGCGGCGCGAAAGCGCCGCCGCGTCTCGCGGTCACGAAGGAACCGAAGAATCGGTCCTTCGCCCCGGGGCGTAGGGAATTTCATGCCGGTGGGTATAAGAGTGAGCGGGCGGCGACCTTCGGTCGTCGCCCGTATCTCTTTGTGCCGGACGTTCAGACGTTCGGGGCGCTCAAACTGAAGCGGAAGCGGCGCGGTCCGGCCCGGTAGACGGCGGGCTTGCGCGTGTCGTCGAGTTCCAGCGCCGAAAGCATGAATTGGCAGAATACGCCTTGGCTCGTCGGGCGATGGCTGATGAGGCCCAGAAGCGGCGCGGTCGCGCGGTCGACCTCGATCCGCAGCCTTGTGTCGGCATCGCCGATCTCCGCCCAGCCTTCGGTCATGCCAAGCCCGTGCGAGGACGACACCAGGAACGATACGGCGCGGCCGTGCTCGACCTCATGGTCCTTCAGATGAAATGTCTCGGGCGCATCGCCGCCATTGTGGGTCGTGACCGTGAGGTCCGGGCCGAAGGCATCGGGCAGCAGCGTGAAATGGCCGAGCCGCAAAACGCCTTTGCCCCAGGTGTCCCAATGGAACACGACATCGAAGTCGACGCGCGGCGCGGCCGCGTGAAACCTCATCGTCTTTTCGATCGGGCCGCGCGGCGTCTCGATGCGCGCGCGCGCCAACTTGTCGCCGTTCGGCGCATCCCAGACATGGGCGTCGCACCATTCCAGATCGGTGACCTTGTGCTCGCCGGGCGCCTCGAACACGCAATCGCCGGTGTACCAGTCGGCCTGCAGGGCGATGTCGTCGAACGTGCCGTGCGGCACGCCGCCGACCGACGCGCGGTTGCTTCCGGCAAAGCGCAGCCGGTCGATCGCCAATCCACGCCGCCGGTCCAGGCGGACGGAGAGCCGCGGCGTCTCGATATTGATGTGACGTTCGGCGATCGCGTCGCCTTGCGATGCGGCCGGCGCGTCGGCCGGGGCGGCGCTCCAACGTGCCTCGGCGGCGCGCAACCGCTCGCAATAAGCCAGCCAGCGCGTCTCGGTGAGATGGGTGCGGAAATCGCTCGCCCACAAATAGCAAAGCTCTTTCCAATCGGCCGGCGCCGCGTTCGCGTCGCGCATGCCGCGATAGACGCGCTCGCAGGCGGCATTGATTGCGGTGTTGTCGCGGCCGGTGACGGCCCAGCGCGCCAGATTGTATTTGCGCTGCTTCTTCACCGGTACAGGACAATCGGCGGTCTGCAGGGTCAGCCGATTGCCGGCGCCTTCGCGGCCGATCAGCTTGAGCGCATGCCGCGGCCCGATCAGATTGATGCCGCTCTCGGCGGTGACCGCCGTGAAGGCGCGATCGAGCCGATCCCACTCGCTCTCGCCCATGAGCTTGGTCTCGGTGCGAAAGCGCCCCGGGCGGAAGTCGAATATCTCCGCGTCGCTGGCATAGAGGCAGAGGGCACGCGTGGAAAGCGCGCGCCGGCCGCGCACGAAGCGCAGATAGGTTTCGAGGGCGGTGTCGCCGTGTACATAGCGCTGCAGCTGCTGGAACGCGGCGGTGTTGGTCCACAGGAGTTGGATCTGCCGTCCATCGGCACCGACGGCATATTGCGGAAGATATTGCAGCTCGGGATTCCAGCCCGGGTGATGCGCGGCCGGATTGTCCCAATCCATCAGGATCGCGGCATAGCCGGCGTCGAGATAGTGCCCGACCAGTCCGGCCGAATAGGCTTGCTCATTCACCAGTGCGATGGTCGGCGTGACGCCCAAAAGCGCGCCATAGACCTCGTTGCCGATCTCCAGGTTCTCGCGCACCACGCGCGCCGGCACCAGCGGCCCGATCATCTGGGAATAGCCCGAGCCGACCAGGTCCAGCCGGCCCTCGGCCAGCAGGCTCCGCGCCTTGGCGATCCATTCCGGATCGCGCCGCGCGATCTCTTCGAGCGTGCATCCGCTCACCTCGATGCCCAGGTGCCCGTGTTTCTCCGCCAGGCGCAGCAGCGGCCAATAACAGCGCGCGATGACCTCGTCGCGGCGTTCCACCTCGATCGAGGAGAACATCAGGTTCAGATGGAAGAAGGCGAACACCCGCAGCCAGCCGGGCACGGCCTGGACCTCGCGGCTGGTCAGCGGCGCATTCATGCGGTGTCGATCTTCAGGCAGGCGAGCGCGTCGTTCGCCGCCGCCAGTGCTTCGGCGCGCGATGCGCCCACGGTCAGCACCATGGCCGCCGACGGCCGTTTGTCGCCTGCGGCCGGGATGATGTCACCGGGCTTCGCGGTCACGATGACGTCGGCCACGCCGGATATTCTGCGTGCGTCCTCTTCGCCGCGCACGGCCACGACGCGGCCGGCTTGCGGAAAGGCATAGCGCTGGATCACCGGCGTGAAATGCTTCGGCTCCAGTTCCTCCGGCGTCACCGCCTCGCCGAGCGCAATCTTGATCGCCGCGCCGATGAAATCGACGCCGGTGTTGAGCGGGATCTCCCGCGTGCAGAAGAAGCCGCCCGACAGCCGCGCCGCCAGCTCGATGACATAGGCCTCACCCTTGTGGATGACGATGTCGCCCTTCACCGTGCCGTTCGCGATGCCGAGCGCGGCGGCGGCGCGCGCCACCACGTCCTTGACCTTGGCCTGGATCTCGTCCGGCAGATGGCTCGGCAGATCGCCGCCGTTCTCAATGAAGTACGGCGCATAGCGCTCGAGATATTCGTAGTTGCGGTCGGAAAAGCCCGGTGTGAAGCAACGGCCCTCGACGATGACGGATTCGGTGGAGACCTGCGGCCCGTCCAGGAATTGCTCGACCATGACGCGCTCGCTGGGCGAATGGGAACGGGCGAAGGCGAAAGCCTTGTCCAGATCGGCGACCTGCGCCACGCGCTGCACGCCGCGGGAGCCGCGCGAGTCCACCGGCTTGATCACCAAATCACGCCCGCGCTCGATGGCGATGCGCTGCAAGGCCTGGGGCGTCGAAACTTCGGCGAACCACGGCACCGGCACGCCGGCCTGCGCGAAGCGGCGTTTCATCGCCAGCTTGTCGCAGGCGAGCTCGGCACTTTCGATGGAGATGCCCGGAAGGCCCAGGCGTTGCGCCACCGTCGCGGCGGTCACCGGCGCATCGGCCGCGACGCAGATCACGCCGTCTATTCTGCGGATCTTGCGGCTGTAGCGTTCGGCCGCGGAGGCGGTCTCGTTCGCGCCATAGACGTCGGCGATCAGGCAAGAATCGGCGAATTGGAATCCGGGCGCCTGCGGGTCGCGGTCCGACACCACGACATAGTGGCCCAATTCCTTGGCCCGCTTGGCGGCGTCGGCCGCCTCGATGCCGCCGGATACGATGAGCAGCGTTTTACCCATGGCGCGATGGCCTTTCAGAAATAGAGACCGCCATTGACGTTGATCGTCTGTGCGGTGATGTAGGACGACGCGTCGCTGCCGAGGAACACGACGGCGTCAGCGACTTCATCGGGGCGGCCCAGCCGCTTCAAGATGATGCCTTCCGCCGCCTTCTGCACGCTGGCGGCTTTGAGGCCCGCGTCACCCATGTCGGAGGCGATCAGGCCCGCGGCCACGACATTGGAGCGTATATGCGCGGCGGCGCCAAAGCGCGCGATCACTTGCGACAGCGAAATCAGTCCGGCTTTCGACGCAGCATAGTGCGCGGTGCGCGGCCCGCCATATTGGCCGCTGACCGAGCCAATGTGCACGATCGAGCCGCCGCCGGCCTCGGCCAGCAGGGGCAGAAAGGTCTGGGCGCAGACGAACGGCCCGCGCAGATTGGTGGCCAGGATCGTGTCCCAGTCGCAATCGCTCACCTGGTCGAAATCGGTCGGCTTGTTGATGCCGGCATTGTTGACCAGGATCGAGATGCGGCCGAAGGCGCGCGCATCGCGCGTCGCCGCCTCGACGCTGGCGCGATCGGTTACGTCCATACGGAGGCTGAGCGCACGGCGGCCCAATGACTCGATCTGACGCACGACCGCCTCGGCCTCGTCGCGCTGCGCGCGATAGGTGAGCACGACGTCGGCGCCGGCTTCCGCCAGTCCGACCGCGATGGCGCGGCCGATGCCGCGACTGCCGCCGGTGACGACGGCATTGCGGCCGGCAAGCGAGAAGCGGCTCATGGCGCGATCATCTTACGGGTTAGAACGGCCTTGGCGGCCGTGGCGATATGCGGTGCCGTCAATCCAAAGAGCTCGGCCAACTCCTCCGGCTCGCCCGACGCGCCGAACACGTCCTTCACGCCGACGAATTCGATGGGGCAGGGCACGCTTGCCGCGAGCGATTCCGCGACCGCGCTGCCGAGCCCGCCGTGAATGTTGTGATCCTCGGCCGTCACGAAGGCGCCGGTCTCTTCGGCACAGCGGCGCAGAAGATCGGCATCGATCGGCTTGATCGTCGGCATGTTCACCACGCGCGCCGAAATACCATCCGCCGCCAGAAGCTCGGCCGCGTCCAGCGCCCGCGCAACTTCGACGCCGCAGGCGACGATGGTGAGGTCGCTGCCGTCGCGGATGATCTGCCCCTTGCCGATCTCGAATGCGTGGTCGTCGCCGAACAGGCGGCGCGCCGGGCTGCGACCCGTGCGCATATAAACGGGGCCGTCGAATTCCAGGATGGCGCGAGTCGCCTGCGCCATCTCGATGGGATCGGCCGGCGAGATCACCGTCATGCCGGGTATGGCGCGGAACGCGGCCATGTCTTCCAACGCCTGTGCCGAGCCGCCGTCGGGGCCGACGTCGAGGCCGGGATGGCTGGCCACGATCTTGGCGTTGCGCCGCGCATAGGCGAGCGAGAGCCGCGCCTGCTCGACCGCGCGCAAGCAGAACACGGCGAAGGTCGTGACCACGGGGATGAGGCCGGTGGCGGCTAAGCCGCCGGCCGCCGCCATCATGTTCTGCTCCGCGATGCCGAATTGCAGAAGGCGCTCGGGATGGCTCTTGCGGAAATGATGCACGCCGGTGCCGCCGGCGATATCGGCGTCGAGCACCACGACATTGGGGAACTCGTCGGCGAGGCCCGACAGCGTCTTGCCGAACGCCTCGCGCAGCGAATCGCCGCTCGTGCCGATCAGGGCCGGAGATTCAGCAGCCATCGAGAAGCTCCTTGATCTCGGCGCTTCTGGCGCCCAGCGATTGCAGCGCGTCCTCCGCCTGGTCACGCGTCAGCTTCACGCTGCCGTGCCAGGCCGGCACGTCTTCCATGTATTTGACGCCCTTGCCCTTGATCGTATGGGCGATGATCACAGACGGGCGATCCTTGGTGATCCCGGCGCGCCGGAAGGTGGACAGGATCTCGTGGATGTCGTGGCCGTCGATCTCGGCGATGCCCCAATCGAAGGCGCGCCATTTCGCGGCCAGCGGCTCCAGCCGCATGATGGCCGAATTGCGGTTGTCGCTCTGCAGCTTGTTGTAGTCGATGATGACGCACAGATTGTCGAGGCAATGATGCGCCGCGCACATCGCGGCCTCCCACACTTCGCCTTCCTGCAATTCGCCGTCACCCAGTAGCGCATAGACGCGCGCGCTGCTGCCTTGCATTTTCAAGCCCATCGCCATGCCGAGCGCGACCGAGACGCCCTGGCCGAGCGAGCCGGTCGAGGTCTCGACCCAGGGCAGGTCGAGGACGTGCGGGTGACCCTGGAACGGGCTTCCCAGCTTGCGCAGTCGAAGCGCCGCCTTGGCGTCGCAGAAACCGTAATTCGCGCCCACGGCATAGAGCGCGGGTGCCGCGTGGCCCTTGGAGAGCACGAACCGGTCGCGATGCGGGTCGTCTATCGCGTTGGGCCAGAAATTGAGTTCGGCGCCGAACAGACAGGCGAGAAGATCGGCGCAGGACAGGGCACCGCCGGGATGTCCCGAACCGGCGTGATAGATGGAGGCGATGGTGTGCTTGCGCACGAACGCGGCCGCGACGGCAAGCTGGTCTTCGAGACTTTGCGCGCGCGTGCGCGGCGCCTCTTCGGCGATCGACCGCAGATTGAGCACCATGATGCCTCCTATGCCGCCCGCCGGGCTCTGCTCATCAGATCGGAATAGAGAATAATCTCGGCGCCCGGCGTCAGCTTGCCGACTTCGGCGGCGATCTCGCTGGCGAAGTCACGGGACATCACGACCACGACGCCAGGATCGGTTTTCGCCAGATCCTCCGGCGCGGTCAGGGCGCAGCCATGACGTTCGCCGACATGGGCCTTCAGATGCTTGTCGACCAGGGCGGTCAGCGCGCGCGCATCGAACCGGCCGTGGGTCACCAGGCTGTCGAACAGCCGTCCCGCACCCCACATCGCCACCCGGCGCGGCGCGAGGCGCACCAGCTCCACCGCCA
>Ga0265320_10001706_pt1 | contig 15606 bp, 14 predicted proteins | sample 4827metaG_FD_202087 | JGI IMG/M metagenome (GOLD analysis project Ga0265320, IMG submission 202087) | Rhizosphere microbial communities from Carex aquatilis grown in University of Washington, Seatle, WA, United States - 4-8-27 metaG | ecosystem: Host-associated > Plants > Roots > Rhizosphere >...
CGCAAGAGCCAAGCGGTCTTCCGGTGCGTCGCCTGCGCCAGCCACATCAACGCCGATCGCAATGCGGCGCTCAACATCCTGGCGGCCGGACATGGCCGTTTCTGCGCAGGGAGGCCCGGGGTCACCCCGGCCGGCGAACTGCGAACCCATCCGAGGAACCGGCTGCGCAAGCGGCACGGTCCGACGGGAATCCCGGCCAAAGCGGCTTCAGCCGCTTAGACCGGGAGGATGTCAACTCACCTGTCACCGGATCGAGTCGTAGGCCAGGAGGGAGTCCTGTAGCGGAATAACTCGTGGGCGAGCCCGTTGCCGTGATGAGATAAGTGCGGAATGTAGTACCGTCTGTACCTGAGGCCATGATCAACGGTGAGGACGACGGCGGGGGCGACATGAACATCCTCGCGGATGACTACCATTGGACGCAGCACCAGATAATATTCACGTACAACCACCTCGCAGACGCGTGCCTCGCGTCGATCATAGTCATCTATCTCATCTTCAACCTCCGGCTGAACCGCGCGTTCAACCCGCTTCTTGCCCGCTGCTTCTCAATCGGACTTGCAACACCCGAGCGATAGGCAAGGGGAGGCCGCTTCCACGTTGACGGTCTCGTACAGGAACAGGAGCGATCGTGCCCGCGCGAGACGGCGCCACGCCTTGATCGGGCTCTAGAGCGCAAGCGGCGGTCCCAGGACCTCCATCCCGTGTTGCTCCCAGAGCCCTTTCATAACGGTTTCCTGATTCTTGGGGACGTCGCTGCCAAACCTGGCCATCTGTTTGAAGAAGTCCTCCATGCTTCCGGCCGGTTGAAACACAATCAACAACTGACCCACGGCCTCGCTGACACTGGCAAAGGCATGGGGGATCTCCCTCGGTGCGAATGCCGAGTCGCCGGGGTGCAAACTCATTCTGACGCCACCCACCTCGACGATGAAATCTCCCCGGATGACATAGAACCATTCGTCCTGGTAATGATGTCGGTGGAGCGCGGGGCCTCCCTTGGTCCTTCTGATCGTGTCATAGATGCACAGATCGCCCCCTGTGTCCTTGCCTGAGACTTTGCAGTCGAAGCTTCCTCCCATGATCAGGAGTTCCTCGGCATCGCGATCCTCGTGCGATTTCACGCTGAAACCTCTCCTGGGCCTCTCCTGCCCGCCGGCCCTCGCATCAAGGGTGAACGCTGCGGCGGCCAAGGGAAGCCTAAGGAACTGCCGCCTATTCATCGTAGACAGGTGGGGATTGAAGGGAAAAGCCCGGTAGAGGTCTTGTCTACGGCCTCAGCCTCCGTTCTGCAATAGGTAAGACCCTGCCTCAAGAGACATCGATCAGGTAACCCCCTGAAACATCAAAGCTAGGCGGCGGTTTTCCGGCGGCGGCGGACGGCGACGATTCCAGCCAGGGAGATTCCCACGAAGATGGCTCCGTAGGTGGACGGCTCCGGAGCGGGAACGATCTGGTGTTGGTTGTCGGGTCCGTCCGTGTAGGTGTTCCAGTGGATGACCGGGGCGGTGCTCCCTGTGAAGGTGATCTGGTTCACCGCGGCGCCCGGGTCGGTGTTGCTGTAGAAGTAATCGACGGCATAGCCCCAGTTGTTGACCGTTAGCGTCTGCCCGGAGCCGATTGAGACTCCGCTGACGTCGAAGATGGACGCCGCCGGGTTGGCGAAGTCGACGATGGAGCTCGAGTTGATCGTGAGGCTGCCGAAGACGTCGTTCGTCCCATTCAGCTTTAGTGTACCTCCGTTCAGCACGAGGTTGAGCCCCGAGTCGTTGAAATTGGCCCCGAGGGTCAAAGTCTCCCCCGCACCGAGCGTCAGGTACCGGTGCCGGTGATCGCGCCGCTCAGCGTGCCGGTGCTTCCCGTAAGCGTGAGACTGCCTCCCGACCCAAACGCAAGGGTGCCCGCGTTGTTGAATAACCCCGTCAGCGCGTCGCTGGTGCCATTCAGGGCCAGGGTTCCGCCGGAGTTGACTGTGATCGCCCCGCTCGTCGCGAGAGAGTTGGCGGCGTTCGACAGGAGCGTGCCCCCGGAATTGACCGTGATCGACGAGGCATTTGAGAGAGCGCTGCCGACGTTCGCTTGGAGGGTGCCGACCGTGACGGTCACGGCGCCGTGGAAAGCGGCGTTCGCCGCGCCAAGGGCGAGCGTGCCCGACCCGTCCTTGGTGAGCGCGGTCGTAACCCCGCCCGTGATCGCCCCGTTTATCGTGGTGTTTCCCGAGCCACCCACATTCAGGGTCGTGCCGTTGGCGAGGCTGACGGGGCCGCTGGCGGTCAGCGTGCCCGCGTCCGACTGAATCCTTGAGTTGGCCGTGGTGGACACGGTGCCGGTGAGGGTGTTGGTTCCCGATAGGTTCTCGATCGCCCCGTTGTTTGTGGCCGCGCCGTTGGTTGATAGATTGAAGTTGCTCGCGAGGGTGGAGCTGCCCTGCACCTCGAAGTTGCCCGTGCCGGACACGTTGACGGTCGAGGTCCCGGTCGCGTTCGTGGCCCCGCCGACGATGACACCGTTGCTCAGGTTCACGGTCCCCGTGAATCCCACGCTCGCTCCCGTGAGGGTGAGCGAACCGGTATTGGTGTTGGCGAGGGTTCCGCTGCCGGTAATCAACCCGGCATACGAGGTCGTCCCGGTCCCCCCGAGGGTGAGCGCACCGGTGCTGAGGGCCAGGGTGCCGCCGGTGCCGCTCAGGTTCGAGATGCTCTCCGTATGGGCGCCGAGGTTGAACGAGCCGCTGTTGATAGCGAGGCCCGAGGACGACGCGAACTGGTTGGAGGCGTTGTCGTTCACCGTGCCGCCGCCGACCGTGAGGCTCCCGTTGACTGCCGTTGAGCTCAGGTTGAGGATGCCCGAGTTGACCGTGGTCATCCCCGTGTACGTGTTGGCCCCGGAGAACGTCGTCGTGCCGGAGCCGTTCAGGGTGACGGATCCCGTGCCCGTGGCGATGGCGCTGCCAATGGTGCTGTTGCCCGCGCCCGTCAGCGTGAGGTTGTTGCCCGCTCCGGTGATTCCGCCGTTCACGGCGAGCGTGCCGGAGCCCAGGTTGATCGTCGTGGCGCCACCGAGCGTTAGCGCTCCGGTGAGTGTCGCGGTGTTGCCGGCGCCCGGCGTCGCGTTGAGGGCCCCGTTTCCTCCCGCTCCGGTGCCCGCGAGGGAGAGCGCGTTTCCGAGGGTGAGCCCCGAGTTCACCTGAAGCGTGGCGCCGGAAAGGACCGTGGTGGACCCGGTGCCCAGCACATTGTTGCTTCCGGAGACCTGGAGGGTCCCGCCGTTGACCCCGATCGCGCCGCTGTACGCGCTGTCATTGCCGCTCAGCGCGAGGGTCCCGACGCTCAGCTTGGTGAGGCTGCCGGTCCCGCTGAGCGCCGAGCTGATGGTGAGGCTGCCGGCTCCGCTTACGTCCACGACGCTGTTCGCGGAGACCGCGATCGTGCCCCCGCTGATCGACTGGTTGGACGCGGACTGCTGGATGATGCTTGGAAGCGGGCCGTTGAGCGTCAGGGTGTTGCCGGCCTGCGCGATGGCGAATGCCCCCGCGGACGAGTCGAACTTGAGCGCGTTGATGTAGTAGCTGTTGTTCATCGCCGGTGCGAGCCGGGTGCTCCCGGTGAAATCAAGCTTCTGCACGCTTCCGATCGTCAGGACCGGGGCGGTGCCCCCGATCCAGTTGCCTCCGGTGCTCCAGTTGTTGTTGGCACCCCCGCCGCTCCAGTTCAAAAAGCCGACGCTGGGCGTGAGGAGGTACGCCATTCCTTCGCCGTTGCCCGCGATTGCCAGCGAGCCTGCCTCGATGGCGCCGGAGCCGCTGCCCGTGAAGTAGACTTCGTTCAGCAGCCCCGCGGCGATCCCTGCGGTGGTGGCTCCCAGGGTCGTGCTCCCGCTGGTCCAGCCATTGATCGTGAGGAGGCCGGCTCCCGAGGTAATGTTCCCGAACACGAGCGTGTTGGTCGGGGAGCCGCTTCCGAAGTTGATCGTGCCGTTGTTGAACGAGAGGTTCCCGATCTTGTCGGAGAAGCCGTTCAGGTTGAGGGTGCTGTTGTTTAGGGAGACTGCCGACGAGGAGCCGATGGCGTTGTTTGCGCCGAGCTGGACGGTGCCGGCATTCACGGTTGTCGCACCCGTGTAGGTGTCTACCCCGCCCAGGACCAGCGTCCCATTCCCCGTTTTCGTCAGACCCCCCGCTCCCGCGCCGCCGTTCCCAATGATACCGGAGATCGTGGACGTTCCGCTGTCCACTTGGGTCGTGAGGGTGAAGCCCGTGCTGTTGGCCGAAAGGTTGACGGCGCCCGTCTGGGTTGCGTTCGCCATGATGAGGTTGTAGTTCCCTCCCGATTGGGTGAGCGTCCCGCCCGTCGTTATTCCCGAGAGGGTGGCGTTGCCCTGGAGCGTGATGGCATTCGTGATGGAGCTCGCATTGGTCGAGCCAAGGGTCCCGCTGCTGATCGCCACCGCGCCCGTGCCGAGGGCCGTGTTGCTGTTCGCCTCGATTGTGCCGGCGGATAGGGTTGTGGTTCCCGTGTAGGTGTTGGCGCCGGAAAGGGTCAGCGTGCCGTTGCCGGTTTTGGTGATGTTGGCGCCCGTGATCGCGCTCGAGATGGTCAGGTCGCTTGCCAGGGAGCCGTCCTTGGCCACGCTGAAGGTCGTGGTGGGTGAAACCAGGCCCAGCGTGCCTCCGAGTATCTGGGAGGTCTGGTGGGCGGTGTTCGTGTTCGAAGTGATGCCGTTGCTGAGGGTTATCGTCTGGCCGCTCGCGATGTTGACGGTTCCTCCGTTCATCGTGAACGACCCTGCGGTGGTGGAGACGCCGTCATTGAAGGTTCCCCCCGCATTCATGGTGATGGCGGACGTGGGCGAGATCTGGTTGGCGTAGCTCGCCCCAACGGGGTGGCCTGCGCCCCAGATGTCGACCACGGCGCTGTTGGTCAGGGACCCGGTGCCGACCGTGAGCGATCCGTTGACGCCATACCAACCGGAGGTCATCGGGCCGACGACAAGTTCCAGGGAACCCGCATTGACCACGGTGGCTCCCGTGTAGAAGCTGTTGTATCCCCAGAGTGTGAGGGTTCCGGTTCCGTTCTTGGTGAGCCCTCCGGTGTCCCCGGCGACGCCGAGACTGGAGTTGATGAAGGTGTCTCCGGCCCCGTCGACGGTGAGGGTGTTGCTCCCGAGGGTGAACAGGCTGGAACCTCCGGCATTGCCGATGTAGAGCACGTTGCCTGCGGTGGCGTTGGCGATGGTGGCGTTGGAGCCCAGCGAGACGGCGCTGTTCCAGGTGTTGTCCGCGCTGATGTTCTGGAGGGCTCCCTGGCCAGCTCCGGTTCCGTTGAGGACCAGGGTGCCCGCGTTGGTCGTGGTGATGTTTCCCTGGATCGTGAGAACAGCCCCGTTGGCGATCGTCGTATTGGCGGTGTTGGATGCGGTGCCGAGGGCACCCGCATTCTGGATGTTGAGGGTGCCGGAGTTGACCGTGGTTGAACCGGTGTAGGTGTTGGCTCCGGTCAGCGAAAGGGTGCCGGTGCCGGAATATGTGAGGTTTCCCGCGGCCGATCCCCCGTTCCCAATGACGCTGCCGACGTTGACCGCGCCGTTTCCGGCGACGGTCAGCGTGTTGCCCAGCGCGCCGGAACCCAGGTTCACGTTGCCATAGAAGATCATCGACCCGCCGTTGTTGGTCCACGTCTGGCTTCCCCCCAATGTGGTGGCGTTGTAGAACGTCAGGGCGGCCGTGTCCGAATTCGTGATTCCCGAAGCGAGCGTCAGCGTGTTGGTGTTCTGATTCCCAGCTGTGTCAAACGTGTAGGCATTCGCGCCGCCCGTGTTTGAGAACACGAGCGAGTATGCCGTCGATGTGGGTATGAGATTGAAGGAGGTCTGGAGCCCAGAAGAGTTGTTGAAAGTCGCGATGCTCGTGTTCGTCGGAATTCCCGTGCTCCAGTTGCCCGCGGTGCCCCAAAGGCTGGAGGATGTGCTAGTCCAGATATCCGTCGTTTGAGCCCACGCCAAGTTCGTCAGGATCGCGGCGATCCCTAGTGCGACCAACTTGAGTGGGTTCGGGCGTTTCATCGTCTTGCCGGTGAGTTATTTATCGCGCAAATCAGGGTCGATGCCAATGGGGGATATTACTCAATGTCTTTTCAATTGGGTCGGGCCGAATCCAATGGCTAAGAATGGCATTCCCCGCTTCCGTCAATGAGACATGGGATGGACCTGGGAATGGGAGTAACTCTCTCGCATTTAGCGACTTGTAACTATTATTGTAATGGCTGCCCGGGCTGGGATCGAACCGTTTCTTTATGGGAACACCAACGTCTTACACGATTTTAGGGGCGCTTCGAGCGGGGTCTTATGAGGAGAATTCCATGCACCCGTGCTTGACCAACGCGCCGAGTGAACCGAATTGGCGGACTCACGTCAATCCGAGCCGGGTCCAAATTCAGGGGCACCGGCCCAGCCGACCAGGACGGGTTCTCTTCACGACGAGAGCCAATACGTGATCTTCACCAGGAACTGGTTATCGGGCCGCCGGTGCCGAAGTCCGCTGAGCGCCGACCATGCGCCCTCGCTCTTCGCCGCATCCGCGCCGTCGCGTTGCTGCGACCAGACCAGATAGAGCGTCGACCCGCGCCGGTATTCCCACTTGAGCACAAGATTCGAATGAAAGCTGGCACCATTGCCATCGGGATCACCGAGCTGGTAGTCGGTTAGCCCATCGCCATTCTCGTCAAAGGTGTAGAGTCCACCAGCGAGGGTCGCGGGCAGCACGGCGCCGAAGCGTCGCGCATAATTGGCCGCTTCGGGCGCCAGCACGCGGCGAAACTCCGAGTAGCGCACGGTCGACCCAAAAGGATTGCTGTAATACTGCAGACTGACCTCCGGGCGGAGATTCCATTCCGCGCGAAACGCCAGCGAGCGGGACTGGCCCTCGAGCTTCGAAACGAACCAGCCCGAGGCACCGTTGACCGGCGTCAGCGCCGCGTATCGCTGCCGGTCGGCCTCGCTGGTCGAATCGGCCGCGAGCGAAAGCAGCACTGACGGAACCGGCCGGACGCTGATCTTGCCGCCAAAGCCAGAAGAGCTGGACACCCCGCGCTGCGCCTGCGTGCCCTTGCCATAAAGACCGCCCCAGATTCGCCTAGTCTCGTCCGTGTTCAAAGAGACGGACCAGCTCCAAATTTGGGGCTCGCGTAACATGGGGCCGCCGCGGAGGGCCACCGGGTCGTGCCCTTCCCCTTGCGCGCCCAGCGAGATGGTCGCGCTCCATTTGTTCTTGAGGTCCGCCGAGGCATCAAGCTCCAGCGCGGAGCAGAGAAACTCATTCCGGGTGGTCCAGGCATTCTTTTGCGCCAGGTCCAGCTCATAGTCGCGATACCAAGCGGCCGGCATCTTTTCCAAATAGGAAACCGTGGAGCCTTGCTCCAGCCGGTCGGCTTGGGCTAGGTAGCCGAGATCGTTGAACTCCAGGCCGGGGCTCTTCGTGGTCAGCTCCTCGAACCAGCGCCAGTGGCCCTGGCTCGCCTTGCCGGCCTTCAGCCAGAATCCGCCGCCCGTCAGATCGTCTCGCGTTGGATCATAATCACTGGCACCGTCAATCGGGCGTTGGAAATAGCGGGCCGAGTTCAACTGCAACAGGCTGATTGCGCGGGGATCGCCCCGGACCTCGCTCGCCACCGCGACAGCGTGGAGAAAATACTCCCGGTCCGCCCAGTAATGCGTCACATCCAGGCCCGCCACCGTGGCCAGGGTCGCCGTCTGCGCGGTGAGTTCGTCCGACGGCATGGTCCGCCTCACCTGCGTGACGATGCCGCCCACCAGCGTATCACCTTGGCGAAAGTCCTGCTGGCCGCGCAGCACGATCTGCACCGCCCGCGGCGCCACGGCGACCCGCTTGGGGCCCTGGCTGTCGGCAACGAGAACCCCCTCCTGGTCCGTGATTGTGCCGAGCAGCCCGAGAGAAAAGCCCTGCGCAGTCTTGCCCGACACTTTCAATGCGCCGAGCAGCGTCGTGCTCTCCGGCATGGGTTCCACCGCGCCGGCCGGGGAATAGGACGGAGGCTGCCCGATGCGCCGCGAATAGAACAGGGCATCGTCATGGAACGGAAAATCGAAGATGTCCTTGCCCTCGAGAAAAAGCGGACGTTTCTCGGTGAGAAAAGTCTCGAAGGCCGTCAGGTTCATCACCGACGGATCCGCCTCCACCTGGCCGAAGTCGGGCAGCAGCGAGGCGTCGAGGGTTATATTGCTGGTGAGGCCGAGCTTGGCGTCGAGTCCGGCCCGGAATTTGGTCTTTGTTTCACCGCCGGCCACCGTCTCGACGCGAGCCGAGCTGAACGGAGCCAGCTCGAAACGCCGCGCCGGGCGCAGTCCCGTCAATCCGCGCAATTCGCCAAACGACTTCACATTGCCGGAGCCGTCGTTGGCGAGCAGGTTCCAGTCGGATTCCTCCTTCAGGCGGTCGATCCAGCGCCACGCATGCAGGCCCCACACGCCGTTGCGCGAATCGTAGCGCAACTGGCTCAGCGGGATGAGAAACTCCGCAGTCCAGCAATCGGTCTCGTGCACCACCTTGCCCTCCCAGACGGCGTTCCAGGTGGTGTCCCAAAAATCATTGAACAGGCGCAGGTCGATCTTTTGGCCGCTTCCGGTCAGATCGAACTCGAAGCCGGAGCGCTGGTCATGGTAGCTGTCGAAATTGACGCCCATGACATCGCCGGTAAACGTGTCGCGGTCGCCCGCCTGCCGCGAACGCCGGGCAATGGGTTCGTCCTGCGCCCGCATCGCAACGTAGAGATTGCGGTCGTCATAGAGGATCTTGAGCTCGGTCGCCCGGGAGGCGGGAGTCCCGTAATTCGGTGTGAGTTGCGTGAATCCGCCGGTCCACTCGCCGACGCCAGCCCAACAGGCATCATCGAGGCGGCCGTCGATCACCGGGGCGGGACCCGTCAGGCGCGTGATGTGATAGACGCGTTTCGGACGGGATGATTGCGGCAGATTCGCCGGTTCGGCCGCCGGCAACCCAACCATCAGCCCGGCAAGTGCAATCAGGAGCCCGGGCGCAAGGTTGATGAGGATACGCCGGGTGGGCATTTGGTGGAAGCCACGCGACCTTACCTCCACAGCGACGTCTTTTCCCAGCAATGATTATCCTTTGCCGGTCACTTATTAACAGGCCGCAGGACGAGGTGGAAGTTCCCTAATGTGAAAGGCGCGGTTCTCACCAGGAAAGCAGGGGCCGCAGGGTCGGGCCGGGGGGCGAGCGATTTAAGAACTGAATGGTTCGATCCCTGTCGGGACTTTTGACCCAGAGCAGGGATCGAATACAAAAGAAATGCCCAGGAACTCGGACGCTCGGTTTCAAGTTTTTGCTCTCCAACGACGAGAGAACCGCGGTCATTTCTTGTCTCTCATACTCAAATGGCTGCCCGGGCGGGGATCGAACCCAGGGGCTGTACTCATTGCCTATGGCTTAGCCCCGGCAATCGACTGTTTCAATGGCGGTTGTGTGACGAATTCCATGCACGGGCCTCAAGCAACGGCGTGTACCCGCCGTGTTTTCCCTTGCCCACGATATGACTCAGTCGCCGGCGCCTTTGCTACTGCCGTGAGAACACCTCAATCGTCAGATCAATCGCGTCTCTTTTGGCGGATTAACTTCTCCAAGAAGTCGCGGTCAGTTGAGTCCTTTTCGTGGGGGCTTTGCTTCATCCTGAGCATCATTTCGGCGCTGGCGAAAGGAATGGGAACCCCATCGATCACTTCGGTCTCGATCCCGCTCACCGTATCTTCATACCGCACTCCGCAGGCCTCGGTCGTGAGGTCAACTGTGATATCGTCGTTCACGCGCACCACGACCCATTTGGCGATGTCCTCATCTCCGAGTTCTTTGATCGCCCTATCTGGAAGCGTTTCGAGTGCCTTCTTTAGAAGCGTCTGGTTAGCTCGATCGCGAGCCACCAGCAGGTCAATGTCCTCAGTTGCGCGAACAAGACCCAGGCGATTGATGGCAAAGCCGCTTACCACTAACGTATGCCACGCCGAGACGGTTAAGCTCGCGCGCGAGCGAAACCAAATCGGCGTCTGTTGGAATGCGGTTTACTTCCCGCTCCGATTCAGATTCGCGGTCCATTGGGAGCACGCCTCATTGGTAGCGAACCTAAAGACACCTTTGGGTTGACCGCGGCCAAGTGCAATTCGAGCAGCGGTATGCTGGAGCCTAACAAAGCGTTGCCACGGAGTCTTTTTCACCCTGCCGATGACTTTAATTGCCGCTCCCTCCATTACGATACGCTCACACTTCAGACGGGAAGGGTCAAAAGCGCCCACTTCCTATCGTGGCATCTTGGCAATTCGTCCGCATTCTTCGACAGGGTCGCTCGGACCAGGGGTCAATCGAACCTGTGGTTCCCATTTTGACCTTCCAGCTACGGCGGGCAGGTCAGGTCCATAATCGGACTACATCAACCTCAATTCGGGTATTACCCCATGGTTCGCATCTGCCCGCTGCTGTACCATGGTGCCACTGCGAACCTATGTCCGCGGAAATTCTAAACGAACCTTAAACAACCTCCAATTCGCTCAACCATCTTGGATGAGGAATCAATCGATATGAAAACCACAACCAGTCTTTCGCTCGCTATGATAGTCGCGCTAGCCGGTGCATCCGCGTCATTCGGCGACGCCGTAGTCCAGACCACTGTCGTGACCACGACCAGCCCGGCTCCCGTCGCCGTTGTGAGGGATGGGTTTTCCGTGAGCTATGCGCGGGTGGTGATAACGCGGAACGGCACAACCAAGGTAATGGAGAACAACATGAAGCTCAGTAACGGCATCGTGGTCCGTCCGGACGGAACCATCGTCGTTCCCGGCAAGATGAACATATCGTTGCACTCGGGCGATTGGCTCGCCTTCGACGGCACACTCACTAGGGCCGGCACTGGCGAGGTGGAGACCCTTCGGCCCGCGAAGTAGGCGGTTTCACAAGCGGACTCTTTACCGCGAATCGCTCATGCTGTCTCATTGAGATGGCTGCCCAATGCGGGACCCGAGACAAAATTCTGCGGGTCTCTGATGCCTATCGAAAAGGGAAGAAATTCGGCGAGAAGTGTGACGACGAGAATTCCGCGGAAACGCTTGTTGTTTGGGAATGCCACAGATACTTGGTCGGTGGTACTCAAAATCCGTTCGTGGGCCACGCAGCTCTAAGAGAGGGGAAGATTCGTTTGTGTGCGGAAATAAATAGAATGGAGGAGATTACGTGGGTTCATGTCTCCCAGCTTTGGCCGTTGTGCTTGATTACGAAGGAATAGGCGCAACAAGCGCTGAGCGAGGGCACGAGAAAAGACGCTAGCCTTCGGACCCTGATCAGATTCGCTCGGAATACCAGGGTGAGACTAGAGAGTTCTGGTAGCAGAAATATGGCCTGAGGGTAGCTAAATGGCCGCTGTCAGACAGCACCGTGCAAGCCACTATGGCGCGGCCTCTTCAATTACTCTTAGATACACCCCTTTCAAGGATGGATACTTTTTGCGGGTATCACCCCATGGTTCACGGTTGGATACTCCTATAGTGTGACTCCGCAGCAAACCTATGAAAACACCTATCGACGAGTCTTCTTCGGACCCCGCGGTTCACTCCGCACACTTGCAGCAGGAAATCGCTGGTTTGATCGACCATTTGCATAAGGACATTGAGCGTGCGCCTGAACCGCAGTTCCAAGCGCTGCTTGAAACCAGCGCCGAGGTGTTGGGCGGCTTGCGCAAGGCATTCGAGGACTATGGCAAGCATGCCGAAGCTGCATGGCGTAGTTCGGCAAAGCGATCGACTTGAGGCGCGGAAGGCGCTTCGGATAGCGCAGGAAGCGCTCACAAATAACACAGGCTCTATGGCCTCTGGTTCGACGAAACATCATACTTCAGAAAAAATTAAAAAACATGAAATCAAGTACTGACGACAAAGTTGAAGGCACCGCCAAGGATATTGCGGGCAACATCAAAGTAGCCGCCGGCAAGGCGACCGGAAACGATCAACTGAAAGCCTCGGGCAAAGCGGAACAGGTCGAAGGTCGGACACAGAAGAAGATCGGAGAAATCAAGAAAGTACTAGGGACATAAAGCTGATCCATTCTATGAAAACATCCCTCCAATTAGCGACGTCTGCATCGTTTCTCGCATTGATCGGCGCCCTCGCGCTTGGCGGTCTGACTAGTGGCTGCGCGCCGAAATCCACACCCGAAACCACCGGGCAATACGTGGACGATACGGTGGTCACAACCAAGGTGAAGAGCGCCCTTCTGGGTGACGACGCGGTGAAATCATTCCAGATCAAAGTCGAGACGCACCAGGGAGTCGTTCAACTCAGCGGCTTTGTGGACACTTCGGACCAGAAGTCGGCAGCAGGCAAAGATGCTTCGGCGGTTCCCAATGTGAAGGACGTGAAGAACGACCTCGTCGTCAAGTAGCCCGCCGAACCGAGCCACGCGAGAGACCCCGGGAAGATATCTCGGAGAGCATTTGGCCGACGCCTTTTCTTGGGCGCTTACCTTCCGGCTTACTCCCCTGGTCAAACCCCCGGGCTGGCCCAAGAACATTTCCATTTTCCTGCAATCCCTCGCGGACGATCGACAGAAACGTGCGATAGCAGTCATCCTGTCAGGATTCGACTCCGATGGGTCGGCGGCGCTCAAATCGATCAAGGAAGCCGGCGGGCTCGTGTTTGCCCAAGAGTTCCAGACGGCCCAGCAGCCGGACATGCCGCAAAGTGCCGTGAAGACGGGATGTGTTGACCGGCTGCTGTCGCCGACCGAGATCGCTGTTCAATTGGGACGCATCGGCGAGGAACGGGCTCGGTTCAAGGAGCGGATAGAGGGTTAGGTTGACTGGACGGCCGTGGATTTGACCGTATCGCTGGCTCTCCTCCGTGCCTGCAGCTACAGGTTCTGAAAAGGTCGGGTAAGGCCCCATGGGCGTATTCGCTGCGATGGGCTATCCTGTAGCCATGAGTCTTCTCCTTATGCCTGTCGCCGCTATCGGTTTTTCGCTGATCTATCTCCTTTTCGGCGGCGGAATAGCCGGTGCCGTCGTGATCTATTTTATTGCGAAGATGTTCGGTAAATGAACCAGCACGCAGCGGATGCTGCGCGGAGCCGGCCTCTTCCTTTCAAGATGACGAGGCCATTTGCAGCCTCGCTATTTCATGAAGACTCATGCCGGACGTTCTAAGTCGGTTTGGATGGACACGGCCAAGTGGCCCACTTTCCCGAGCCTCACCCAAAATGAGTGCGCCGATGTTTGTATCGTCGGCGCTGGGATGGCCGGTCTAACCACGGCGTATCTCCTTACGAAGGCCGGCAAAACCGTGATCGTGCTGGACGACGGTCCGATCTTCTCGGGTGAAACCGAACGAACGACGGCGCACCTCGTCACCGTTCTCGACAAGAGGTATTTCGAACTGGAACACCTATATGGCGAAGGCGGCGCCAAACTGGCCGCCGAAAGTCATGCGGCGGCCATCGACACGATCGAGCGCATTGTTTGCGAGGAACGCATCGACTGCGGTTTCGAGCGCGTGGATGGCTACCTTTTCAATGCTCCGGATCAACCGCCGGACCTCTTGGACCGTGAGCTGGCGGCAGCCCGGCGCGCCGGACTCGCGAACACCGAGCTGGTGGATCGAGCGCCGCCGACTTCTTTTGATACCGGACGAGCATTGCGGTTCCGACGTCAGGCTCAGTTTAATCCCCTGAAATATCTGGCGGCTCTCGCACAATGCATCGTCCGCGACGGAGGGCATATCTATACGGATACTCACGCGACAAAATTCGATGGAGGAAAGCTCGCTCAGGTCGCGACGCGTGACGGCAGTACCGTGTCATGCGAAGCGATTGTTATCGCTACCAACACTCCGGTGAACGATTGGATTGTCCTTCAGGCGAAGCAGGCCGCCTATCGGAGCTACGTCATTGGCATCGCCGTTCCCGTTCGGGCGGTGCCCAAAGCCTTATATTGGGACACCGGCGATCCTTACCACTACATCCGGCTCGCAGAGACGAAGGCCGGCGGAACGGCCTCCGCCCAGGAGACCCTGCTTGTGGGTGGCGAGGACCACAGAACCGGTCAGGCCGACGATGCCGACACACGGTATGCGCGACTGGAGCAATGGACTCGCCAGCGTTTCCCGATGGCCGCCGAAGTCCGGTTTCGTTGGTCGGGACAGATCATGGAGTCAGTTGACGGGCTCGCCTTCATCGGTCGGAATCCGCTGGACCATGAGAACGTCTATGTGGTCACCGGCGACTCGGGGACCGGGATAGTGCACGGTACCATCGCCGGACTTCTAATCACCGATCTGATTCAGGGCCGGGAGAACCCGTGGACCGGTCTGTACAGTCCAGCGCGCGTGACCCTGGGAGCAGCTACAGACTTCGCTCGAGAAGCGGTCAACACGGCCTCGCAATACGTCGATTGGCTGACCTCGGGGGACCTGGAGAAAGACGAACTCGTTCCCGTGGAAACCGGCGCAATCGTGCGTCATGGTCTGATGAAGGTTGCTGTGTATCGCGACACGAAGGGAGCGCTTCAAGAACGCTGCGCCGTGTGTCCACACCTCGGCGGCATTGTTGCGTGGAATCATGCCGAGAACACTTGGGACTGTCCCGCGCATGGCTCGCGATTCGCCCCCTTGGGCACGGTGCTGAACGGACCCGCCAATGAGAATCTTCATTCGACGGCGGTCGCCGCTGCGATGGGGCGCTCCACCAAGGGCTAATTCAACGTCCTTCTCGATGCGCCGTATTTGCCGCTAGTTGAAAATAGATACCGGCAAATGGCCCGAGAGCGCGGGGATAGCCCAATGATGTAGCTACTCCTATGGGGTCTTCTCCTGTGTAAGAACTGCCTCCGAAAGGCAGCGCGCGCAACCATCGCGAAACGAAACTGGGACAAAATGTCCGCTGACGGTGTTAACCATCGGACATTCCACGCGAACCATCGGAGAATTCATCCAACTGCTCCAGGCGCACGGGGTGATCCGCTCGTCGCGGCCAGCGGCCATCCAGAGCAAGTTGGAATCCTGCAAGCGTTGCACCTCTTGGCGGGTTACACCCCATAGCGGACGCAGATCGTTGCGCGCATCCTGTTCCAGGCCCGTTGCCATTAAAATCATGAACAAACCCATCTCACTCGCGCTGCTCGTCGTCGGAATCATCCTCATCATTTACGGCGTCAGTGCTTCTAATTCCACCGCCTCTGGCTTCTCACGTTTCTTTTCCGGAAATCCGACCGATAGAACCATGTGGCTGCTCATTGGCGGTGCCATTGCAGCCGTCATTGGGGCGGTCGGCTTACTTCGTGGATCGAAAGCACCGTAGCCGCCCTGTTTTCGTCTCCACCGTTAATCCAATAATCCAATAGCTAGCCCGATAACCCATGAATGCTACCAAAAAAGAATTCGGTAAAAACGACAAATCACGGAATCCCGATCCTATTACCAAAACCCAAAGTTCACATCTTGTAGGGACTGGAATTGGCGCGGTCGCCGGTGGTGCTGCAGCCGGAGCCGCTGTGGGAACTGTCGCTGGACCCGCTGGCACCATCGCAGGCGCAGCCGTCGGAGCTG
>Ga0265320_10001708_pt1 | contig 15600 bp, 10 predicted proteins | sample 4827metaG_FD_202087 | JGI IMG/M metagenome (GOLD analysis project Ga0265320, IMG submission 202087) | Rhizosphere microbial communities from Carex aquatilis grown in University of Washington, Seatle, WA, United States - 4-8-27 metaG | ecosystem: Host-associated > Plants > Roots > Rhizosphere >...
GTACCCGGCAAAAAGTGTTTTTACATTGGATCCTGCCATTTTGCGTGGTTGGACTTGCGTATTTTGCAGGGAAACAGGATTGGTTCGATCTTGGAGGAGGGGAAACCGAAAGCTCCACGAATCCCCGTAAGGCAAATCAAGCTATTGACTTCCTCCGATCACAACTGCCCTCGGTTACGAAGGACGAAGCCATAGCGAAAATATTGGACCTTTTGGCTGGAAACTGGCCCCCAACAGAAAAACCAAGCTCAAGGGGTTTTGTGATCCGTCATATGTTTCGTGACGGTACCATCAACTTCAAGGACATTCCCGATATTATTGCTGCCATTCATGACGCACCACCCAGCCCAGATAGGGAAACCATCATGTTCGAGCTCATTTCCCTTTTAGCGGGCAATGCATCGCCTTCTGCACCGTCTGATCCCATGGCCGCCTTGAAGTTACTTGACGAATTGAAAGATCCAACTATGCGCCAGCAGGTCGCAGGAATGGCAATCGCCAAGGAAATACAAACCGATCCGCAGCAAGCATTGGGCGCCCTCGGGCAGCTTGCGCCAGGAACTTTATCTTCGCAGGTGTATTCATCACTACTGAGATCATCCTTGGGGTTTTTGGCCCAATCCGACCCTGGGCAAGCATTAACCATTTTGGAGCAACTTCCGAGCGGAACCACGTCAACAGAGGTATATTCCTCGGTGTTTATGGGTTGGGCTAACCAGAATTTCTCTGAAGCCTTGGCGGCTGCCCAGGCGCTGGCGCCGGGATCTGCCCACGACGAGGCCTTGCTGGGCGTTGTGTTAAGCAAAATCAACACCGACCCGCAGGGCGCTTTGAATTGGTTGCTCGATTTGCCACCGGAGAACCTCAAATCGTTCGTTGGGATTTTACCTTCGCTCGAAAATGCCAATCCCCAGGTAGTTAAAGCCAGCCTCGATAAATTGATGTCGATCCCCGACCCTGCAATGCATAGCCAACTAATTAACTGGTATACCCAAACACTATCCAAAGACAATCCGTCGGCGGCAATTAGTTGGCTTGGCACCGTAACAAGCGGCGATACCTACAATACCGCTGTTGCCGGCCTGATAAATACGCTTTCCGTCCCAGACCACGGATATACAAAGGACGCGTCTGGCGAGACGGACGAATATACCAATTCAAAAAATCTTCAAGCGGTCGCCAACCTTTTGGGCAATGTCACCGACCCGGCGGCTCGGGCGGTGGCAATTACTACTCTGGCCAACAACTGGAGCCTAACCGACCCGAAAGCTGCATTGACTTGGGCCACTTCACTTCCGAGCAGTGATGCCGCGACGCGTGCATCGGTACTGAACACAATAGTGTCCGCTTGGGCCAAAACCGATCCAGCGTCTGCTTTGGCTTATATGCAAAATTCAGACAATCCGGCGGGGTTTCTGTCCAGCGCCCCGGCAATCGCTCAGTCTCTGGGAGCAGCGGATGCGCAATCGGCTTTTGCTTTCGTGCAGGGCCTGCCCGATGGAACGATCAAGGACCAAGCGCTCAACAGCGCGCTAGCAAGTATCGCGAAATCTGATGTTACCGGTGCGCTGACATATGCCTCTAATCTCCAAGACGGCCCCAATCGGGATTCGGCCGTTGGCGGCATTGTAAACATGGTGGCCAGGAAAGACCCGGCCCAAGCAGCTGCCCTGCTTGGGCAAATCCCAATGGGCACCGCCCAGCTCAATGCTACTACTGTTGTCGCCTCGATTTGGGTCAGTAAGGATCCTCCAACTTTCTTAGACTGGCTCGGCGGGCTGCCCGAAGGTGATGTGCGAGATGCTGCGATTGTTCAACTGGATTCCTCGGGCCAAGCCGCAAAGCACCCATCCACCGTGTTTGCTCAAGCCAATAGTATATCAAACCCGGATTTACGGGCCGTACAAATCCAGACAGTACTCACCAATTGGGCAGTCAAAGATCCTCAGGCCGCGCTGGCCGCCGCTCAAAACGCCAACCTTCCAGACGAGCAGCGCACATCCCTTGTGCAATTACTGACAAAAAGGAATTAGTCCGGCGATTGATTGTTTCTATTGAATCTCCTGCCAAATGAAAACCAAGTTCCGCAGCGGCTTTGTCCCCTTCGCCCTCTGGGTCGCAGCCACCGTGGCGGCATACTGGATTGGCATGTCGCAACAAAGTCGTTCCGACGCTTTGGTCGATAGTCACAATCGAAAGGGATCCCTCAATGGGACAAACAATAATTCAGCTGCTAATGCTAAAAAAGCACAAAACAACCCGCTGCTCGGCCATGGAGATCCGAACGAGGAATTGGCCAGCCGTTTTGTTCGCGATCCGGATAAGGGCATCATTGAATTGGAAAAGTTACCGCCGGGGAAAAGCACTCAAGACGCCTACCAAGATGTTTTTGAAGAGCTCGCCAGTATTGATGCCCTGCGTGCCGCTGCCTTGGCGCTAAATCTTTCTCCCGGCCCAAACCGCGCGGCGGCCTTGACGGGAGTGCAGCTTATCTGGCTCGGCGACCCCAAGGCTCTGCTGGATTGGGCCAGCACCGCCGCAGACACCGACCCAGATGTTTTGCAGAGCTCTTTGATGATGGTGGTAAAAAGCGAAGAGAAACCCGCGCTCGCTGCCCAATATCTTGACAAGATCGCGGATCCTTCCGCCCGCAATCAAGTGATCACCGCCATAGCCTCAGTCATGTCCCAAAGCGACCCGGCAGGCACGCTGAGCTTCCTTGGCCAGGTTGCCTCAGGGATGACCTACAATAACAACGTGCAAATCCTTTTTGGAAATCTTTCCAAGCACGACCCGCCAACTGCCGCTACTTTGATCAACCAATTGACTGATTTGAATACTCGCCAGGCGGTGATTGCCACGCTCGCAACCAATTGGGGCCAGAGCGATCCGCAAGCGGCGGTTCTTTGGACACAAACTCTGCAAGGCGCAGATGCCACCAGCGCCTTAAATTCAGTTCTTTCAGGCTGGGCGCAAAACGACCCAAAGTCCGTTTTGGCGTATATTACCGGCACCGCCGACCCATCAACTTACTATTCTGCCGTTCCAGCCCTCGCCCAGTCTATGTCTGCCTCTGATCCACAGTCGGCGCTGGCACTGGTGCAAAGCTTGCCTGACGGCTCGACCAAGGATAAGGCGCTCAACAGTGCCCTACTCGGTATGGCCAAATCCAACTTCGCCTACGCGCTGGATTACGCCATCAATTTGCCAGTGGGATCCAACCGCGACACGGAAATTGGAAGCCTTGTGGGTCTTCAAGCCAATGCCAGTCCGGCCCAAGCCGCCAAGTTGCTTGATCAGATTCCCGCCGGTAACGCTCAGCTCAACGCCGCAAGCACGGTTGCTGCGGCATGGGTAAAACAGAATTCTCCAACTTTCTTAGACTGGCTCGGCGGGCTGCCCGAAGGTGATGTGCGAGATGCTGCGATTGTTCAACTGGATTCCTCGGGCCAAGCCGCAAAGCACCCATCCGCCGTGTTTGCTCAAGCCAACAGTATTTCAAACCCGGATTTACGGGCCGTACAAATCCAGACGGTACTCATCAACTGGGCAGTCAAAGATCCTCAGGCCGCGCTGGCCGCCGCTCAAAACGCCAACCTTCCAGACGACCAACGCGCATCCCTTGTGCAAAAACTTACGCAATCTGTCACCCGCAGCAAGAATTCCCCCTGAAAATGTCACCATCTGGGCGGTCTATCCGGACACCGAGCGGTAGCCAGCCAAAGCTTAATACCTGAACATCCGCATTTTCTGCATTTCCCAATTCCGAGCATGGCATGGGCCTGCCAATATTCGCATGCCAGGCAGACTGAGTGGGCGATTACTGACAAGAAATTGCCTTTCCGGGATAGCCTTGGATTAGAGGAAGGGGTTAATCGCGCGGCGATAAGTATTTGGTCTGGGCGTAAACGGCCGGCAAATAGTGTCGTCATGGCGATGATGATGAGAGAGACTGATAACGTTACCATGAGCCCCTTCACCCAACTGGCGGCCAGGCTTTCCCGGCTGGTCGTTGCTTTGGGCATCGTCGTGCTAACCCTGGTGGGTTGTGGAGAAGTCATGCCAACGGTGTCGGCACTGACGTCGGAGCCGGTGGTGGCGGGCGGTGCGAAGATCACGCTGTCCTCCGAGCGCTTGGAATATTTTTTGGGCGAGACGGTGCGGTTGAAATTTGTGCTGACCAACGTGGGCGACCGGCCAATTGCCCTTACCGAAGGCGGCGATTATGAATGGTCCGACCATGCGCTGCGGTTTGAGGTCACGGCCACCGATGGGAGGGGAAATCCAGTTCCGCAATCGCTGTCGCCCTTTATGAAGACCCAGATGGGAGGCATCAGCAGTGGAATCGGCCTGGAGCCGGGGGAATCGTGGACCACCAGCCTGCGGCCGCTCCGGTACCTCAAAATTCCAGGGCCGGGTGTGTATGCTTTGCAAGTGACCCACGATTTGGGTTGGCCAAAGGAAACCGCGCATCCGGTGGGTGGGATTATACTCAAGTTGACAATGCCGAACGCCTCTCAGGCGTCGGCGGTCGTGGCGGCTGCGGCCAAGGCTTTGTCGCAATCCGATGGCGAAATTCCCGGGCCGGACCTCACTGCCCTGTGCTGGCCGGTGTACCTTCCGGCACTATTGGCACAAGTGGACCAGGGGCGGGCCGAATTTCTGGAAAGCATTGACCTAATCAATTCACGCGAAGCCACCGCGGCACTCATTCGCCTCGCCGGGAGCGCCAAAGTTGAAATTGCCCGGGAGGCAGCCCGATTGTTGAAACGCCGTTTGCCGTCTCCGCCGGCGGCCCTCGGCCCCGTGCCGGGCTATGCCGAGGCGGACACGAGTATTTGGGATGCCGCAATGGCACCAGAGGTGCGGGCTCTGGGCAAACACTTGTTGGTGAGCGCGGATCAGGCGAGCGTGGGTGAAGGTGCGGCTCTGCTGGCGTCAGTGGGCTTGTCGGCGGATGCGCCCGAGATTTTGGCGGCGTTGGAAACGGCGATGGAACGTGGCGCCATCGGTCCCCGCCACAAGGATGAGGACGACATCCTTGACGAACCCGGCCCCATTTCACCCCTGGTGCAGGCGATGTCGGCATTGCGGGCCCGCGGGTATGCGCTGGGAGAAGGATTGTCCGGCTCCGCCGAGTTGCTGCTTTATTTTACCTGGCTTGCGAATGATCCGGCTCGGCGACCGGAAAATTGGCTGTCCACCCTGAATACCTTTGGACGAGATGGAAATTTTGTTGTGCGCGAAGCGGCCCTGCGCTCCATCCCCCAGCCCATTCCCGCGGGGTGTGTTTCCCTGGTGCTGGAGCGACTGCGCAACGAAAAGGACCTTGGGGCACTGAGGGCGGCCTGCGACGTGGCGGGAGAATCCGGCAATGGCATTTTTGTTCCGCCGCTCCTGGATGTCATTTCAACGGAGACCCACCATTCGGTAATGGCGTCCGCCGGAGCGGCGGCCGCGCGGTTGGGCGCCGGGTATCCGTTGCTCGAGGCATGGGCCCGGCGTTTGGGCGATGAACACCTTTATGGCATGGCACTGGGAGCGCTGAGCAAGGTGGTTGACGGCCTGCCGGGCTCCACCTCCGGCCGGACCGATTTATCGCGGCCGGAACGGCTGGCGCTGCGGACCGCGTGGGAGAAATTTCTGGCGGACCACAAAGCTGAACTGGAGGGCGGCAAGAAATTCAAGCAGAACGACCCGGCATTGACGCGGGATCTCTTTGGACGGGCGATGGCATGGCAAATGCCGGATGGCACTTATTGGCCGGCGAGGCCGGCGAATGCGACGCTGCCGTACCCCTGAGACACCCATAGCACAGGGTCAGGCAATCGCAAAACGGCGAATGCCTTTTCATTCAGCGCCCCCGGATTTTTGATTTTCCTAACGGTCGAATTTATGATAGATAAACGGAGTTTTCCGGGGATTTATGGCCGGAGAATTGACGTCATCAAGCTTCTGATTCTGCCATGCTCGTGCATTCTGCAATTTTCCCACGACCGCTGGTTTTTTTGCTGGTCATTGCCTTCGCTGTCCTGATGACTTTTTCCGCACCAGCGATTGCCCAACCCGCGGTCACCGTCATCAATGCAGGAGATGGCCACAATCTGTTCCTTAAGAGTGACAACAGCCTGTGGGGAATGGGCGAGAACACCTACGGCCAGTTGGGTGATGGCACAACGACAAGCCGTAACACCCCCGGTCAAATCGAATCCAGCGGCGTCACCGCCATCGCCGGTGGCGGCACGGAAACGCTATTCCTCGAAACCGGGGGCAGTCTGTGGGCCATGGGATATAATGGCTATGGCGAACTCGGCGACGGGAGCACCAATGATAGCCACAGTCCCGAGCAAATTGTGGCCAGCGGGGTTATCGCCATCGCCGGCGGCGGCTTCCACAGTCTGTTTATAAAAGGCGATGGAAGCCTCTGGGGTATGGGGCGCAACAGCTTTTATCAGCTCGGTGACGGGACCACGACCCAGCACAACTCTCCGGAACAAATCGCCGCCAGCGGCGTCGTCGCCATCGCCGCCGGAGTATTCCACAGCCTATTCCTGAAAAGCGATGGAAGTCTTTGGACCATGGGCTGGAATGTATTTGGTCAACTGGGCGACGGGACGACGAATAATGGGGAAAGCCCGGAAAAAATTGTGGCCGATGGCGTCGTGGCCATTGCCGCCGGCTCTGGCCACAGCTTGTTCCTCAAGAGTGATGGCAGTCTTTGGGGGATGGGTTTTAATAACTTTGGCCAACTGGGCGACGGGACGACAAGCGAACAAAACCTGCCGGAACAAATCGTGGCCGGTGGCGTCGTGGCCGTCGCGGCGGGACTATATCACAGCATATTCCTGAAGAGTGATGGCAGTCTGTGGGCCATGGGTTACAACAATTTTGGCCAGTTGGGCGATGGGACCACAACGCAGCGTAATTCGCCCGTGCAAATCGTGGCCGGTGGCGTCGTCGCCATTTCCGCCAACGGCTACCAAAGTCTGTTTCTGAAGAATGACAGCAGTCTGTGGGCCATGGGGGATAATCAAGATGGCGAGATTGGCGACGGTACGAATATTGACAGTCATAGTCCCAAGCAAATTGTCGCAGGGATTGTCGCCACCATTCCTGCCATCACCGCCCCGCCAACCAGTGCTGCTGTGGTTGCCGGAGGCAATGCCACGTTCACCGTCAGCGCCAACGGCACGCCAGCGCCGACTTACCAATGGCAAAGCTCCCAGGACGGCGGCAAAACCTGGAATAATGTCAACGGCCCCGGCTATACGGGGGCCACGACCGCGACGCTGACGTGCCTAAACGCAAACACCAGCCAGCTGGGCTACCAGTATCAAGCGGTCATTACCAACTCTGCGGGTACCACCACCACCGCTCCGGTGCCGCTCATTGTCGGCACCTCCAACGCCAAACTGGCCTGGCTGCAGAATAATTTTTCCTCCATCCAATTGGGCACTCCCGGCATGGTGGGAGACTCGGCCACGCCCGCCCAAGACGGCATTACGAACCTGGTTAAATACGCTTTTGATCTCAATCCGCTGGTAAATGGGCGCCCCTATTTGCCCCAGCCAACCATCGCCTCAAGCAGCGTGATGCTCGTCTTTCAGGCCCTGCGGTCCGACCTGACCTATACCGTGCAGGCCAGCCCGGATTTGATCAACTGGACCACGACGGGTGTGGTCACACAAGTCAACGGCATGGAAGTGACGTCCAGTTACAGTCTGCCGGTCAATGGACCGGCGTTTCTGCAAATTGCGATAGCGCCCAATCCTTCGCCGTGACCATGGGCAGACGCAATGCCGTTGGGAAAATCAGGTGAATCCCGCTTTGATTCAGCCGGAAAGGCGGGTAACGTCGCCACACCCGGAACGTGGCATCCGAGTGTGCGCGATTGGCGTCCTGGTTTCGGGGTGGATTGGCACGCGGTGGCGAGAAGTTGATCATGGGTGTCGGCAAAGCGCATGGGCAGGATGCCCATGTCCCTAACCGACCAGCCAAGGGTCTGCGCCGAGCGTGCCGACCAATGTCTCGACATAGCCCGGGGCCTCGACTTGGGCCAGGGATTCGCGCACGGCGGCGAGGCGGGCGCAGAGATCGAGTGATTGGGATACTTCTCCGTGCGAGGTTCGGGCCAGGAAGTTTTCGAGGCTCTTGATGCCGCGGCGCAAATGGGCGGCCTCGACCCGCTGCCGGGCGCGGAGCCTCGCCTGGTACCAATCGCTGGCCAGCAGCGAGTCGCGGGTGAACAGGCCGCGGATGCCGGGGTCGCCGAGGTCTTTGCCCTCGAAATGCCCCCGTGCCATGATGTGCAAGAGGGCGTGCAAGGGCGGACAGGCGCCGGCGATGGAGCCATCCTCGAAATACAATTCTGCGGCCACCCGGTGGGTTTCGATAATCACCTCCATGCTTTGGGCAAAGACTTCGGGGTCCTGCAATTCGGGGCGCAGCATTTCCTCGGTGAAGACGCTGGAGGGATTCGCAAAAATGCGCGCGAAATACTCCCGCACGAATTTGCCGTTGATCCGGCAGCCCAGCCGGCCCGCCTGCACCAGTTTGCCGTTGTGGGTGAAGTCCCGGCAGCGTTCGAGGGCGCCTTCGCGCAGCAGGTTTTGCGGATCGCGTTCGTCGGGCCGCATGCGGCTCCAGATCTCGGGAATCAGCAACGTCACATCGTGGTCCACCCGGTATTTGGGGCCGAGGCAACCCGCCGAGGTGACCCAGCCGTCATACCCGGTGACCAAATACGAAACCAGCGCGTTATTCAAATCGGTGATGGCGCACAACGCATTGAAGGGGCTCTTCGTCAGTGCGCCTTCCGAGCCCGCGCCAGTCGTCGAGGGCGACTTGCCGGTCATGCTCGCGATGAACTCCATGAACAGCTCGGGCAATTCGAAATGGTGAATGGGCCCATACACGCAGAGCGGCCGCACGCCGTCTTCGGGCGGATTGTTGCGCCGCCCGGCCAACACGGCATTGACGGGAAACCGCACTGGCTCGCGCAGCGGAATGCGCCGGAACAGGCGCGCCCCCAGCTGGGCCAGATAATAATCCCGCGGGCGGATCAGGTCCTGCCGGTCCTGCAAAAAGCGGGGGTTCTTGCTGGGCTTGCCGCCGACGATCCGGGGATTGGCCGACGATACCACATACGCCGGTTTGCCGTCATGCAAAAAGGATTCCAGCAACTCCCGCATCGGCGCGGTGAAACGGTGAAACTGTATCGTGTCCCCGGCCATTTCCTGCACTTTCGCCCGCGTGAGCGGCTCAAAGTTGGATATGAAATTGCCGGGTTGGGCGAGGTCGGCCTCGGTGGCCTTGTCGTATCCGCGCACGACGGCGTCGTCTGGCCGTTGAAACAGGCGGTACTCGCAATTCTCGGCAAATTTGACCGACGAATTCCGGTAGAGGGGATTGAGGCCCTTGACCTGCTTGCGCGGCACGGTGACCGACGCGGTGATGTCGTCCTCCGTCTGCACTTTGCGGGCGGGGAAGAAGTCCTTGCGCACGCCAAAGATGCGCCACGAGCCATCTTCGGTGTAGCCGACGCGCAGGTATTGGGTCACCATTTTCGCGTCGTTATATTTCAGCTCATTGCCGGGCGCGCCGTTGATGAGGTCCACGCGAAAACGGTCGCGCCAACCATCCCCGCCCCATTCCGGCTTGTAGACGCGTTTGACGATGAACAACAGTTCCTTGATGTAGTAGGGGATGGTGGTGGTCCAAGAGTTGTATTCATCCGTGAATTCCGGGGAAGGCATCATCAATTTGATGACGGAACCGAGCGAGCGTTTCGGGCTGAGCAGCGGCCGGCCCTGCGGCTTGCAGCGGGCGGGGTCGCGGAATCGCATGCCGTATTCCTTGCGGATGATCGCCTCCACCTGGTCGAGGTCGCGCGCGAAATCCGCCACGATCACGGGTCCATAAATGACGGCGTCAAACAAGCTTTTGGAAATTTCCGATTTGCCGCCGCCCGAAACGGTGCAGGGCTTGTGGCAAAAAGTTCCCTCGGCGGTGGTGCCGACGAGCCGCCAGCGCCGCCCGTCGGTGGGCTGCAGCATTTCGATCTTGTAGCCGCTCGGCATGACGTAAGTGACGCCGGGCCGGATGCGCAGTGAGTGCAACGCCTCGTCGCGCTTCCAAGTGATGGTCTGTTCGCGCAGGGAAAAAAACGCCTCGCGCGGGACGTAAACGATGTCCGGGTAATTTTTGTCCACCGCGTAGCCGTCCGGGTGCACTTCGAGAATTTCGCCGTACGACTTCACCAGGCCGTCGAAGGAATGATTCAGTTCCGGGTCGAGTTCAGTGAGTTTGAAATCTTCGCCTAAATCATAGCACGGGAAGGCGATGGCGCCGCCGGCATGCTCCTCCTCGGCCTGACCATGCAGGTTCGCCGCAAAGCTGATTTGGGTTTTGACCTCCTTTTTGCAGTAGCCGTAATAATTGTCGGCGATGATTGTCACGATCACCCCGCGCCGGTCGCGTGCGGTTACTTTGAACGCCGAGCCGCTGTTGTAGCGCTCGCCTGGGTCCTTCCAGCACATTCCCGCGCGGCGCAAATGTTCCGGCGCGTCGTCATAAGCCGGCAGGCCCAGGGCGCGCTTGGTGCAATTGACCAGGTGTGGCGCCAAAATTACACAGCCGGTGTGGCCGGACCATCCCTCCGGGTCCAGCGCGGCATCGTTTTCCGCCAATGCCGGGTGGCCGGCATTGCCGAAGATGGACTCGACGAAATCAAGATTGCTGACCAGATTGCCCGGCGCAAAAAAACGCACTTCCATGGTTTTGGCACGCGCCAGCCCGGGCACCTCTGGCACCACCAGCGGCCGCAACATCAGCGACACCCACAACCGTGCCTGCGCTTCCTGGCTGCTGGTAAACGGCAGGCGCAGTAATTCCTCAGGTGGGTTAAATGCTTCTTCCAACAGGCGCGCGAAGACATTTTTGGGCACGGGAACCTTGTCCGCGGGAATTGGCAACCCACCCTCGCAAACGTGGAACACGCCCTGGGTCGTGCGGCGGTCGTTGCTTGGATTGTGCAGGAGGCCCTGGCGCACCCGGTAGGTTTTTAAGATGCTCGATTCGAACAGGTCGCGGTCCGGCGGCAAGGACAACAATCGCGCCAGCCCATGCCGGTCCAGCACCAGGGTTCCGTGCGGCAGCATGGGAGCGACGGTGGGGCGCTCTGCCCCAAGATAATCATGCAGAAACGCCTGGATGCGCCCGTCCACTGGGCAGTGCCGGTCGGCCAGCAATCGCGATTGTTCCTGAAAATCCGCCAGCAATGGTTGCGCCAATTGCAGCAGGGGATAATCCTGCGCCGAGCCGAAAATCGGCGCGCCGACGCCGGCGAGCTTGAGGTTGGCGTATTCGAGCAAACCATTGTCAGACCTGCCGCGCGCCGGTGCGTCCGGGTCAAAACCAATCGTCGTTTTGAGATTAAGGGAAGAAAATGCGCTCATAGAATGAGGTGGATGAATTGCGGGGGTGCCCGCCGGGGCAACGCGAAACCGTCGTGCCGCAGTGGGCGGCGCGCCGGAGGCTGCGCAGCGTAAAGCACGTTGCGTTCCCAAATTGAAGAAGGTGAACAATTCGACGGAGTGGCGGGCGAACTTTGAATTTCCACCATTGAATGGCAGACAAAACCGGAGGCAACGGGGCGCTTACTGCAGTTGGGGAATGGCTTGGGCAACTTGGCGGTGGATGTTGGATGCTCGGAACATTTTAACCGCCCATCTCAGGGCAGAGCCCATAAGCAAGATAGCCGTGCCCCGTTCCCGGGCTAATTCTCGCCCCTCCTTACATTCTTCCTGCGCCACCCGTTTTCAGTGCTGGTCCCCCGGATCTGGCACACAGGCCGGCGGTGGGGTGGGCGGAGGGCTGGGAGCTTCCGGTTGCGCCGGATAGAATCCGGCGTAGCCGGGCGCATACGGATCGTTGCCCGGATACCCCGGATTGCCCGGAGAACTGGGGAATCCCGGGCTCAAGTTGGGATTATATCCACCCGTCTGGAATCCCGGGTTCGGGCGGGGTGCCGGGCGAACGGGCGTGACTGGCGTATTGGGAAAAGCCGGCCGGCCCGGGACGGGCGTGCTCCCAGGCGGTAGGGGCAGCGTGGAGGCTGCGAACGCGGGAAAAATGGCCGGCAGTGCAATCGCAACGATGGCCGTGGCGAACTTGAAGGTGGTTTTCATGGGCGGAACTCCGGGGTGGTTGAGGGGGATTGCGCACGGGCGTTGCCCTATTAATACGCTCGTTTGAATATTTGTTCCCCGGTCGTTCAGCGGACGAGTGCGCTCCCGCGCTTTATTCATTCCCAGTCCACCGATTTCGTTTGATAAAATATTAAACTTTACGCACTCCGCGTGCTCTGGATTCTGCTGGCGGTTGCCTAGGCCTTTGGGGGTCCGGGCGGCGGCCTTGGCATCGTGGGCGGGGGCGGCATCCTCGGCGGAGCGGGCATGGTGGGTGGATTGGGCATTCTCGGCGGGGCCGGCATGGTGGGCGGATTGGGCATTCTCGGAGGAGCCGGCATAGTCGGGGGCGTCGGCATGGTCGGGGGATCCGGCATCGTGGGCGGGGGCGGCATGGTCGGCGCGTCGGGCAGCGCCGGGTAGGTGGGGTTACTCGGATAGTCGGGGTATCCCGGAGTACCTGGGGTGCTCGGATATCCGGGGCTGACACCCGGACTATAATACGGAGCCCCGCCATCAGTTCCGCTATTGGCCGCCGGGCGGGGCGGCCTTCCTGGCGGGTTTGGAGAAGCTGGCCTCCCCGGCGTGGACATTCCGTCCGCCTGATCCGGCAACGTGGAGGCCGCAAAAACCGAAATTCCGCAGCATAGGGCAAGCGTGGCCGCGACGGCGAAAGAATGGGACATGGTCTTCATGGTTGGTACGACCCCGGGGCTTGGTTCAATTCCGGCCCCCAACACCAAACCATACGCTCGTTTGAATGTTTTATCAATGGCAATTTTGACGTCATTTTGCCGTTTAGACATGACGTGCCGCGCAGGTCATGGAAAACACGACTATGCCAGGGGTTAATCCCCGGCGTAGTCCATTTACCCGTAGCCTGGCATCAGCGCGGAAGTATTCAGCCGCCCGTGTTCGCGCCGCCACCGGGAATGGGTGTGGCTGGACCTTGGGGCAACGGTTGCTTCGGGGGGTTAATCGGCCCTGGCGGGGGTGTGGGCGGCACGGGCGGACTCTGCAGGCTAAAAGTCTCGGTGTTAAAAGATATTCTTCCCGTGGGACCAGGCTGGGGAGCGGGCATCGTTGGTGCCTGTGGCATGACGGGTGCCGGTGGCATTACCGGGGCTGGTGGCATGACTGGTGGCGGCGGCATGGTTGGCGGTGGCGGCATGACCGGTGCCGGCGGCATCACTGGCGCGGGGGGCATGACCGGCGGTGGTGGACCGACCGGAGGCGGTACGGGAGGGGGATCGGACGGCGTACCGGGCAGGACCGAGCCACTGTCGGGGAACCCTGGATTTCCCGGTGTGCTCGGGAAGCCCGGATTCACATTTGGGCCAGTGCTCCCCGGAGGCGCCGGGGTTTGCGGGTTAACCGGGCTGTTCGGAAAAGCCGGTTTGCCAGGCACCGGGGTGCTGCCCGGAGGCATCGGGAGGGTGGAGGCCGCGTAGCCGGCGAGACCGCAACAACCGGCCAGGGCAAAAGTGGCGAGGATAATTTTGTGTTCGATTTTCATGGATGGAATTTTCCGGGCCGCTGGATTGCTCCCGATTTGGATGTTCCCAGTTTATCCGCACGGGGGAAATATTACCATGGGGCCTTCACCCCCTCGGGCGCAGCGGCGGGTGCAAACGTCATTCGCTGTTTTTAATAATAATTTTTGGTAGGGCAAGGCCCCATGGCAGACGCGGGCCGCAAGGGGTATAGTCGGGCTTTCCCGCCCGCATTCCCCCAATTAAAACATGCCCGCCACCAATTCCTCCCCCGGTCCCTCCACTCCCGGTGGCGAACTGCAGCAAATCAGCCCCGATGCCTGGCCCACGGCGACCGGCGGGCAGAGTGAGCATTCCCTCCCGGCGGTCGCGATTTCTCCGCCCCCTCCGGCGCCGATCAACTGCATGGCCGAACAATTGCGCGACAATTGGGAGCGCGTCAAAGGCGGCCTGCGGAAGAAATACGGCGAGTTGACTGACGCCGACCTCAGCTACGTGGAAGGGCAGGAATCGGCCTTGATTCACCGCCTCCAGCAAAAGACCGGCCGGACGCGGGCCGAAATTGAAGCGGCGCTGAACGTGCCGGAATGAAGCGGCAGCGTCGTTGAAAAAGTTTTTCCAAAAAAATCCACCCGGCTACCCGGTGGAAAACGAAACCAACACCCATGAGCACCAACCAACCTGCGGGCACCCCTGCATTTACCTCCGATCATGCAACCCACCATCACTGGTTGATGGCGCGCTTGTCCTGGGGGTCCATCTTTGCCGGCAGCCTCGTGGCCATGAGCCTGCATCTGTTGCTCACCATGCTCGGCCTTGGCCTCGGCTTGCGGATGGTCAATCCCTCCACCACCGGGAATCCGGCCATGGGCTTCACCATTGCGGCGGGTGTGGCGTGGACGGTAAGCGCATTGATTTCACTTTGGGTCGGCGGCTGGGTGGCCGGGCGCACTTCCGGGAAAGGCTATGGCAACGTGGGAGGTCTGCATGGCGTGGTGGTTTGGAGCGTCGCGACCGTACTTACCTTTACGGTTTTTTCGGGTACGGTCGGCCTGTTGGCGGGTGGCGCAGCGGCGGCGGTGGGCACTGTCGGCGTGGCCACGGTTAATGCTGCGGCCAATTTTCCCGGTGGGCCGGTCGCCGCCTCTATCGCGCTGGCACCGGAAGGTCTCCCGGCAGTCGTGGCCAGTTTTCTCGACGAGATCGCACCTGCTTCCGGTGGCGTGTGGGTCGTGCCGAATGCCAGCACCGGAACAGGAACTAATTTGCCGCGCGCCCGCCGCGAAATTGGCGCCGCGCTCTATCGAAATTTCTCGGCCCGGGGTGCGGCCAACCACCAGGCGCTGGTGCTGGCGTTGACGGACGACGCCGGAAGATCGCCGGCCGAAGCAGAGACGGCGGTCAGACAATGGGAGGTGTCTTATGATCAAATCAAGGCCGATGGGGATCAGTTCTTGGCCCGGGCGGACGCAACCGCGAGGGAAGCGACCGACCGCGTTGCGGCGACAATGGCCATTCTGGCCACGTGGACCTTTCTGATGTTTGGCGTCGGCGCCTTTGCCGCCGCGTGGGGCGGCCGCTGCGGCGGACAGCGTGCGCTGGTACACCACGATTGGGCGGCACCGGTAGAATTTGTACCGGTGAGTTAAGCAACGGTTCTTCCGCCAAAGAAAACATTCTTAAACTCAAAACGATACCCCCATGTTAATCTACGCCTTTTTCTTTCTCGTCATTGCCTTGATTGCCGCGGCCCTGGGCTTTGGGGGCGTGGCGGGCATCGCCATCAGCCTCGCCCGGGTCTTTTTCTTCCTTTTTCTGGTAATCTTCGTGGTGGTGCTCTTCTTCGCCGTGATGGCACCCATGGTCGGGGTAACCTCGCATAGATTTGTCTGGTGAGTGCCCAAGCAGCATTGCGCAGG
>Ga0265320_10001709_pt1 | contig 15593 bp, 10 predicted proteins | sample 4827metaG_FD_202087 | JGI IMG/M metagenome (GOLD analysis project Ga0265320, IMG submission 202087) | Rhizosphere microbial communities from Carex aquatilis grown in University of Washington, Seatle, WA, United States - 4-8-27 metaG | ecosystem: Host-associated > Plants > Roots > Rhizosphere >...
TGAGCAGGAACAGGGTCGTCCCGCCGCATGCCGGGTCGGCCCGGATCGCCTCGGCCAGCTCGAGGCCGTTCAGGTCGGGCATGTTGAAATCCAGGATGGCCAGGTCGAAGGGCTCGAAGCGCAGCGCGGCGTCGCGGAGCTGCCGCAATCCCGCCGCGGCGGAGACCGCCTCCTGCGGCCGGACCCCCCAGCGGCGGAGCGTATGGACCAGGATCCGGCGGTTCGTCTCATGGTCGTCGACGATGAGGACCCGCCGGGTCGCCATCGCCGCCAGGAGTGCGGCATTGTCCGGCACGCGGTGGGCGCCCAGGTCGAGGACCAGCTCAAACCAGAAGGTGGACCCGCGGCCGGCCTCGCTCTCGACGCCGATCCGGCCCCCCATCAGCTCGACCAGCTGCTTGGAGATCGCCAGCCCCAGCCCGGTGCCGCCGAAGCGGCGGGTGGTCGAGCTGTCCACCTGGGTGAAGGACTGGAACAGCCGGCCCTGGGCCTCCGGCGTCATGCCGAGGCCGGTGTCATGGATCTCAAGGCGGAGGCGGGTCCGGTGCGCGGCCCCGGGAGTCGCGGACAGCCGGACGAAGACCTCCCCCTTCTCCGTGAACTTGATCGCGTTGCCGATCAGGTTGAGCAGGATCTGGCGGAAGCGGCCGGGATCGCCGAGCACCTCCTCGGGCACGTGGTCCTCGACCCAGCAGCCGAGCTCGAGCTTCTTGCGCTGCGCGATGTCGGCCAGGAGCTCGAGGGCGTCCTCCACCACGCCGCGCGGGTCGAAGGCGACCTTCTCCAGCTCGATCTTGCCGGCCTCGATCTTCGAGAAATCCAGGACGTCGTTGATGATGCCGAGGAGCGCCTCGCCGGACTTGCGCACGGTGTCGGCGTATTCCCGCTGCTCCTCGTCGAGCGTGGTGTCAAGGAGGAGCCCCGTCATGCCGATCACCCCGTTCATCGGCGTGCGGATCTCGTGGCTCATGTTGGCCAGGAACAGGCTCTTGGCGCGCGTCGCCGCCTCGGCCTCCTCCTTGGCCCGCACCAGCTCCCGCGTGCGCTCGCTGATCCGCAGCTCCAGGCGCTCGTTCTCACGCCGCAGCGCGTGCGTGCGCCAGCGGAAGATGCCCGCGCCCAGGCCGGCGACGCCCGCGGCGACCAGGCCGTAGAACCACCAGGTCTCGTAGAACCAGGGCTCCTGTGTGAAGGCCAGCGTCGTGAAGGCCGGGTTCCAGAGCCCGTCCTCATTGGCGCCGGTGACCTGGAATTGATAGTGGCCGGGCGTGAGGCTCGTGTAGTAGGCCGTGCGGCGGTTCTCGGCCTCCACCCAGCCGTGGTCGTGGCCGACCAGGCGGTAGCGGAAAACCATGCGGCCGGGCTGGACGAAGCTGGGGGCGGCGTAGTCGATCGACAGGCTGCGGGCCCCGGGCGGAAGGACCACCTCGGAGCCGAGCGGCGTCGTGTTGCCGTCCACCGTCACCCGTTCGATCGTCACGACCGGGACCACGGGATTGACCGCCAGATCGGCGGGCTGGACGGCCAGCAGCCCCGCGCCCGTCGCAAACCAGATCGTTCCGTCCGGCGCGCGGCTGGCCGTCGGCTGGGCGCCGAAGCCCACCCGCCCGGAATTGACCCCTTCCCCCTCGCCCGCGAGGTGGAAGGTTGCGTGGATCCCCTCGCCACGAGCCTGTGAAAGGATCTCATCCTTGAGGACCCAGAATACACCCTTGGGCGCTCCGAGCCAGAGATGGCCCTGGTCATCCTCGACGATGGCCGTGATCAGGTCGCTGAACGGCTCGACCAGGTTGTCCGGATTGAACCAGCGGGGATGCGCGCCGGCCGCCGGGAGGAGGGCCAGCCCCCGGCGCTTCATCCCGACCCAGAGATTGCCGTCGCGGTCGGCGTAGAGCGAACGGATCTGGTCTTCCGGGAGGCCGTTGGCCGTGTTGTAGATCGTCTTGGCGCCCCCCTGCAGCTTCACGATCCCGCCCTGCTCAAAACCGACGTAGAAATCCCCCCGCGAACCCTCGGCAAAGGCGGAGGCCACGCCCGAGGGCAGGCCCAGCCGGGCCGTCATGTCGGAGAATTCGCCATTCTGGTAGCGGAGGACCCCGCCGCCCCACTGGCCGAACCAGACGGCGCCGGCGCGGTCCTCGAAGATCGAGCGGGTGTTCCGCACCTCGGGAAAGCGCTGGACCGAGCCCGCGCGGTAGAGGCAGAGCGGCCCCCGCTCCCCCACCCAGACGTCGCCGGCGGCGGTTGCGCAGACTGCCCAGGTCTCCGCCTCGCGCCCGGTTCCCAGGGCCGTCACGGCCATGGCCCCGTCCGGCGTGATTTCCACCAGCCCGCGGCTTGCAACGCCCGTCCAGACATTCCCCGCGCGATCGACCGATACCGCATGGACCCCTCCCTTGGGCAGTCCCTCCTGCGGCGTGATCATCCGGAAGGCGGAGGCCCGCATCCGGATGAGGCCGTCACCCGCGGTGCCAATCCAATAGGTCCCCTCCCGGTCCTGTATGACCGACCGGCTGTAGTCGCCGGCCGTGGGGAGGGAGACGCGGGTGAAGGCGCCGCTGCCCGGTTCGAAGGCAAGGTAGACGGAGCGGTTCGCGACCCAAAGGTGCCCGAATTGGTCGACGGAAAGGGCAGTGATCGGATCCGCGGAGTTGAAGCCCTGCTCGCGGCCATATAGCTGGAACTTACCGTCCCGGTAACGATAGAGCCCCTGGCTGGTGCCGAACCAGAGGGTGCCGCGCGGCGCCTCGGCGATGTCGTTCACCTCGGGCAGGATCGCGCCCAGCCCGGCGACCCCGTGGAACACGCCGTTTTCCCGCACGGCGATCCCGCGGCCGCGAAACCCGATCCAGATCCGGCCGGCCGAGTCAACGTCCAGGTCGGTCACCCACTTGTCGGCCGGAAGGATCGGATCGTCCGCATGGGAAACGAGGCTGCCGCCCGCGTATACCCAGATCCCCTGGCCCCACGTGGCGATCCAGATCGCGCCGTCCGCGTCGGCCGCGATGGCGGAGACGGCCTTGCTGATCCCCGCCACCTGGTCGAATTTGCCGGCGCGGTACCGGGAGAGGCCGGCCCCGGTGCCGATCCAGAGCGTGCCGTCACGGTCCTCGTAGAAACAGCGGATGAGGTTGTCGGCGAGACCGGGCGTAAAGGCCACGCGGAAGGTCGTGAAGCGCACGCCGTCGAACCGAGCCAGGCCCGCCTCCGTCCCAACCCAGAGGTAGCCGTCGCGGGTCTGAAAGACTGGGGCCAGGATGACATTGTTCGGCAGGCCCGCCTCGATGCTATAGGTGGTGAAGGCGTAGGAGAGACCGCTGCCGCCTGTCTTGGGGACGGCCGCCCGCACCCCGGTGCCGAGGACGACCGCCAGCACCAGCGCGCCAAGGCTCCGTGCGCCGGCGGCGCAGGGGGTTCGGAGGAAGCGGGGCAGACCCATGAAGTTGGAAGACGGCCGGCGGGCTCAAGGGAGGCGCCACGCCGACCCGCTGGCGGACCAGGGGCGCGGAGATTTCGGGGCGATCGAGGCTGATTTTCGAATTTACGCCTTTGCCCGGGCTTTGCAAGTCTGCGACCCTCATGGCGATGATCGAAGTCAGCCATCTCACGCGCGTCTTTCGGACCTACAAGAAGCAGCCCGGGTTCTGGGGCGGCGTCAAGGGGCTGGTCCGGCGGGAATTCGAGGAGACCCGCGCGGCCGACGACGTCAATTTCTCGATTGCCGAGGGCGAGTTCGTGGGGTTCCTGGGGCCGAACGGCGCGGGTAAGACGACGACCCTCAAGATGCTGTCGGGCCTGATCCATCCGACCAGCGGGACGGCGCGGGTCGCCGGCTTCGACCCGACCCGGCGGGAGAACGCCTACCGGCGGATCTTTGCCCTCGTCATGGGCCAGAAGAACCAGCTCTGGTGGGACCTTCCGGCCAGCGAATCCTTCACCCTCTTCCGCGCGATCTACGGCCTCCCCGCCGACTCGTTCCAGCGGACGCTCGACGAGCTGCTGGACCTCCTCGACGTGCGTGCGAAACTGCACGTCATGGTGCGCGAGCTCTCGCTCGGCGAGCGGATGAAGATGGAGCTGATCGCGGCGCTGATCCACCGGCCGCGGGTCCTCTTCCTCGACGAGCCGACCATCGGCCTCGACATCGTCTCGCAAAGGGCCGTCCGCCAGTTCCTCCGCGAGTACAACCGGAAGCACCGGGTGACGATCCTCCTCACCAGCCACTACATGGCCGACATCCAGGCGCTCTGCGAGCGGGTCATCGTCATCCACCGCGGCAAGAAGATCTACGACGGCGGCCTCGACCGCCTCGAGGCCGGCGCCGGCAGCCGCCAGAAGATCATCACCTTCCTGCCCTCGGCCCCGGACGCCGCCGGGCGCCGGGGAGCCTTTCCCGAGGCGTGGCAGTCGCGCTATGGCGACACGGTGCGCGGGGAGGACGGAAAATTCCGGCTGCGCGTGCCGACGACGGACATCGCCGCCGTCTCCCAGGAGATCCTGCACGCCGGCCCCGTGGCCGACATCACGATCGAGGATGTCCCGCTGGAGGACGTGATCGCCGAACTGTTCGCCAATCCGGCCTCCGGCGCCAGCGTGCCCGGCCAGTCCGCCGAGGGCGGGTTGGCCAACGCGCCCTAGAGGGGCCAGCGCCAGGCATCGCCCACGAGGGCGGCCATCAGCTCGCGGCAGGTGGCCGCGCTCTTCTCAACCGCGGCCTGGAGCGAGGCCGGCTCGAGCCGGGCCTCCACGGTGACGCCGGCCACCTCCGCCGGGCGGCCGATGCGCTCGAGGCGCCGGGCCTCGGGAAAGGTCCTTTCACCCCGCCGGAGCCTGACCTCATGGAGGAGCCGAAAGTTCGCCTCGGCCAGCTCTCGGTGCAGCATTCGCTGGGCGGCCAGCAGCTCGCCCCGGGCGAGCTTGCGCAGCGTCCAGACATAGTCGCAGACGAAGCCGTCGGCCAGCCGGTGCGCCAGCTCGTCGCCGATCCGAGGATCCGGCACCTCCGCCACCACCCGCCGATAGAATCGGTCCCACCGCCCGGTATCCTTGAGAAACCGCCAGCCCGGCCGGATCACGATCGCCAGGTCTTGCAGCTGGCGGCGGAGCCGCCCCGGGCCGCGATGGCGGCCAAGCGCCATGAGGATCCGCGTGAGCCGGGCGGCCCGGGCGGGAATTATGACAAAATCGGCCTCGCCGCCCTCATACAGGAGGTTGATCTTGGGCACGCCGCCAATGGCCGCGGTGCGCGGCGCGTAGGCCAGGACCCGGATGCCGCCGAGCCCGCGGGTCCACTCCCGCTGGGCAAATATCCCCGGTCGCGAAGTGATGAGCTGAAAGTCCCAGTCCGACTGGGCATCGGCGCGCCAGACGGCGTCGCCGGCCTCGCGCTGGCGCGACCCGATGAGGACGAGTCCCGAGACGGCGGGATCGCCCGCGGCCCAGGCCGCCATCACCTGGCCAAAATCAGGCGGCATTCGTTCCGGGCCCCCGGTCACAGGCTCCGCAGGGAAAACAGGATTTCCGTGCCTTCGATCCCGGGCCCCGCGTGGATCTCCCCGTGGTGCAGCCGCAGGACCTCCTTGGCCAGAAAGACGCCCAGCCGGCCCTGGTTCGGGACGGCCCCGTCCGTCGGCTCCGGCAGGATGCCCTCGAGTTCCAGATTTTTGCCCTTGAGGGACAGGAGGGCGGTCCGCTCGGCCCCCGTGCCGGTCGTCCGGACCTGCAGCATCAGCTCCCGGAGCCCGTGGGCCGGCCGGTTTTCGCCGACCGTGGCAATCAGCGACCGCAGCGCAAAGCCCACCAGGTCCTTGGCCACCGTGAGCCGGATGGGCTCCGGCCCCACCTCGACGCGCAGGTCCAGGGCGTCGCCGATGTCCCGGGCCAGCTCGCGGATATCGATCTCGACCGGGTCCGCCTCGTGCATCGACTGCATCATGGTCAGGCTGCGGTTGAGCGTCTCGAGATTGGTGACGTCGGCGCGGGCGGTCGCCAGGATGGGCGGCGGCAGCGCCTGCCCCGGCTGGAGCTGCCGCATGATCGTCAGGGAAACCAGGCCGTTGCTGACCTCATGGCTGAGGGTGAGGCCGATCTCCCGCAGCAGGACGCGCCGGTCCGCCCGCTCCCGGGCCGCGAAGTCGTGCACCTCGGCGCTCGCCTCCTCCCAGAAAGCCCAGATCCCGCCCGTTTCCTGGATGATGCCGGCACTGGCCCGGAAAGGCTGGTGCGGATCCGGCGCAATCCGCCGGGATTCCCGGCCGTGCCGCACCTGGCCGATCAGGTCGCGGACCGCCAGGGGGACCTCGCGCGGCACCCGCTCCTCCGGCCCGAGCACGAGCGTGCTGGGCAGGTACTTGGCCCCGAGGCTGGCCTTTTCGACCAGCTGCCGGAGCCGGCCGAACTCGGCGGATTTCGCGAGGAAATGGCGCAGGAGGCGGGCAAAGGAGATGGCGCGCGCCCGATCCGCCTCGTCGTAGGGCTGGCCGTCCTGCCGCACCCCGAGGGCGATCAGGCCCAGCAGGTGCCCGTTGTCGTGGATCGGCACGAGCAGTCGCGCACCCCAGAGCGACAGATGGGTGCGCAGCGACAACTCCGCGACCGGATCGGACGGGCCCTCCCAGGCGCTGCCGTCGATCACGGCCGGATGGCTCTCGAAATAGGCCACCACCGGATCTCGCAGGGGCACGAAGGAGGTGCCGCGATCCGCGCGAAATCCATCGGACTCGAGCAGGAAAAAGACCACGTGGGATGCCTTGAGGATGTGGCGGGAAGCCCGCCGGAACTCGGCGATGACCTGCTCGCGGGAATCGAAGCTCTCCACGACCCCCTCCAGGAAATCCCACCATTCGGTCGGGCTGTACGCCGCCGCCGGCGGGCGGGCGGCCGGCGCGGCATGGCGGGTCTTCTGCACCAGGAGATCGAACATCGACTGTTTTTCCGCCAGTTCCTCCACCAGGGAAAGGAGGTCGCCCAGCCGCGACGCGCTCTCCTCGTACGAGAGGTAGACCTTGGCCCGGCCCGAAAGCCTGGCCTGTTCAAACGGCAGGCTGCGCGGCTCGCCGACGAAAATGGTCGGGCACTGCTGGAGCGTCGCCGGCAGGTCCTTTTCCACCGTGGCGTCGAGGATGACGACGGCCGCCAGGCCCGCCGCCAGGTTGGCCGAAAAGGACTTGGGCTCGAAGCGCACCGTCATCCGGTCCGGCGGCAGCTGGCGCGCCCAGGCGGCGGCAAGCCCCGGATCGGCGGTGGCCAGGACGATCAGGGCGGACATGGGAAGGTCACCCGGAAGGTCGCGCCCTGACCGGGCGTGGGCTTGTCGATGGAGATGGGGGCTTTCAGGCTGGCCAGAATATCACGGCAGACCGTCAATCCCAGACCAAAGCCGGAGGACTTCGTGGTGTTGAACGGCTTGAACAAACGGATGCGCATCTCGGGCGTGATGCCGGGGCCGTTGTCGGTGACCGCCAGCTCGACGCCCCCCTCCGTGTTGCGCGTGGCGATCCGGATCCACCGGTCCCGCGGGCGGACCTCCAGCGCCTGGATCGCATTGAAGCAGAGATTGAGCAGGACCTGGGTCACGGCCGCCGGATCGGTGAACGCCTTGTCCGGGGCCGCCTCGAATTCCGGGATGAGCTGGACCTGCTTGTCGGTCGCCCGCGGGGCCACGAGCTCGAGGCTGCTCTTGAGCAGGAGGTGCAGGTCGACCGGCCGCGCCGTGTAGACATGCGGCGAGGCCAGGTCGAGCAGCTGCTCGGTCAGCCGGTCGATCCGCACCACCTCGTCGCTGATCAGGCGGAAGAATTTCTCGCGGAATTTCTCCTCCTGGTAGCGCGTGGGCAGCAGCTGGACGATCGCCTTGATCGAGACCAGGGGATTGCGGATCTCGTGGGCCAGGCTGGCCCCGAGCAGGCCGACGGTCGCCAGCTGCTCGGTGTGCTGGATCTTGAGCACCATGAGCGTCCGCTCGAGCGCGCCCTCGATGATGGCCGCCAACTCCTGCAGCTGGGTGATCTGGGGATAGGTGAAGGCGCGGTGGGACGCCGAATGTCCGACCCCCACGACCACGCTCAGCATCGGGGTCTCGCAGAACACCGCCGCGCCGAGCTGGTGTTCCGCGAGGAACGCGGCCATCAGCTCGTGATTAGGGGTCGAGCGTTCGCGGATCAGGCGTTCGGGCGTGGCCCAGCGCAGCTGGCGCATCGCCGCCGCCACGCGCTCGTCCATGGTCTGGTCATCGTCCTTCCCCCCCGTTTTCCCGCCGGCGCCCGTGATGATCAGCGCCCGCTCGCTCCGGCCCCAGCCCCGGAGAATTTCGAGGAACGCGGCCTCCATGTTCTCCACCCGGTTCTCATCGTGGGCGACATTGTAGGCGGCCTGGCGCGCCGCCGTGTCCTGCGCATAGAACTTGAACCAATTGTCGAGCCGGCTGCGGAGCATGGACGCGCAAATCAGCGCGATGATCACCGTGGGCAGCAGGGCCACCGGGGGCTCGAGGAACAGGGCCAGGCCCTGGAAAATCCCCAGTGCCACCAGGGCCACGAACATGCCGAGGATCAGCCGGCTCAGGACAATCCGGGCGATCTGCGTCGCATCGAAAATCCGGTTGGTTGTGATGGCAATCGCGGTCCCGGCATAGAAGGTCAGGACCAGCAGGGGCTGGACGTGGATATAGAGGCGGTTCCGGGTCAGGGCGTCCAAGGCCATGGTGACCAAGATGCTGAGCGTCATGGCACAGCCGCCGTAAACCCAGACCTGCATTTCGAGGCGCCGGCCGCCGGTCAGGCGGCGGATCATTCGGAAGCTGTGCGACAGCACCCAGCCATAAAGGCTGAACAAACCCACGATATAGGCGTAGTAGCCCCAGCCGTGCAGGCGCCCCGATCCGGGCGCCACCGAGGGAATGAACGCCGTGCTGAAGCAAATCAGGGTCAACAGCGCCGAAACCACGACCCACGGCCAGCCCCGCCGCGCCCAGCGGACTCTCTCCCCCGGGGCCTTGGCGATGTTTTCCTCGATGATCCAAAAATGCATCGGTCCCCAGGTGGAAATCGCGCAGGCGCAGCGCAGCCACATCAGTCCCGGATGCAAATTGAAAGCCAGGTGCAGGAAGGCCAGCCAGAGGGCGATGTGCAGGGAGCAGCTGAACACCACGCGATTCACATCGCGCCGCGAATTGGACCAAAGCAGCAGGAATCCCACCGTCGCCACCACCAGCGAGGCGGAAAGGGCCGACCACGAGGCCAGCGGTATCGACCAGGTTAGCATCGCTCCAGCACCATGCAGGAATTCACTCCGCCAAGTCCGTGGCTGCTAATCAAGGTGATATCATGGTCGATCGCCCGAAAATCCGCGGTGAGATTCAGCGGGCAAGCCGGGTCCGACTGCCGCCAATTGACGGTCGGCGGCAACTTGCCGAAGCGCTGGCCGAGGGCGGCCGCCGCGACCTGCATCGCCGGCGCCGCGCCCAGGGCGCTCCCGACGGCCCCCTTGATCGAACCCGCGGGGATATGGGCCAGGTCCGAGTGAAAGACCCGGAGCAGGGAATCGTATTCGGCCTGGTCGATCAGCCGATGTCCCGGGCCCCAGGCGTTGATGGCCTCGACCTGGGCCGGCCGCAGATTGGCGGCGGCCAGCGCCTGCTTGGCCGCGAGGATGATGCCGCTGCAAAGCTGCTCCCCTTCGTCGTTCGCGAAGGCATAGCCCGAGATGTAGCTATAGCCCGGCCGGGGACTTTCCTCGGGCTCGAGGACAAACATGACCGCGCCCTCGCTCACGACCCCGGTGGTCCGCCAGAGGTCAAACGGCCGCGCCACGCGCTCGGACATTTCCGTGTTCAGGGGCGTCAGCCCCGCCTGGCGCAGCTCGATCATGGGACAGCGGTGCAGGGGAGCCTCCGTGCCGCCGCAGATCGCCATGTCGACATCGCCCCGCGCGACCAGGTCGGCGGCGTAGCCGATGGCATCCAGGCCCGAGCAGCAGGCGCTTTGCAGTCCGAGCGACCGGGCGTGGCTGCCCAGCGCCTGGTTGATCGCCTCCTGCGTGCCGCTGCAGTTGGCCGTGAAGACCGTGCGGGCCTGGGCGCCGCGGGCCCCCCGGTTGGTCACCGAATCCATCGTGCTGATGATGCCGCCGAAGTCCATCAGGGAGCTGCCCGTCACCACCGCCGCATTGGCCGCCGCGAACTCCTCCTTCTCCAGGCCGGCGTCCTGCAGGGCCAGGATCGCGCCGGCCACGGCGAAGAGGCTCTGGCGGGCCGCGCCCTTGGGCACGTTCTTCAGGTCGACGAAGTCGACGATCGCGAAATCGTCGATATAGGCGGCGACAAACGGACCGTGCTCGGTCCCGATGTTGCGGAAAGGCCGCACCCGGCTCACCGGTTCCAGGATGCCCTTCCAGAAGGTCGGACGACTCGTCCCCGCCGGGGTCACCGGCCCGATTCCGGTGATCTTGACGCGTCGGCGTCTCATGCAGCTCGCGGGCGGGGCCGGCGCTCAGGCCTTGGCCACGGCGGGAAAGGACAGGCGGATCGTGGTGCCCTGCCCCACCTGGGATTCGAGCTGAAAGGTCGCGCCGTGGGCGTTGAGCAGGTGGCGGCAGATGCTCAGCCCGAGCCCCATGCCCGATTCCTTGCTGGTGAAACCGCCGCCGAGGGCCCGGCGCACCCGGTCGGGGTCCATGCCGCCGCCGTCGTCCGCCAGGACGAGGCCGACGCGGTCGCCGTCGCGGGAAAAGGTGACGGTCACCTTCTTGGCCCCCGCCTCGAGCGCGTTTTTCAGCAGGTTCTGGAAGATGCGCATCAGTTCATACTTGGCGCCGTTGATCGGCGTGTCGGCGACGCCGCCAATCTCGATCATGGGATTCCCGAAGAAGATCACCTGCTTCACCTCCTCCACGCTCTGCCGGAGGTCGAGCGGCGTGAATTCCGCGGTCTTCTTCGCGGCGCGGCGCCAGTTCTCGGCCAGGTGGCGGCAGTACTCGGCCGCCTTTTCCACCATGACCGCGTTGTCCAGGAGCTTCTGGGCGAGGACCGGATCCTGCTTGGAGAGCGCCCGCGCCTCCTCGATCAGCAGCGTGGCGTAGCCGATCACCACCGTCAGGGGATTGTTGAGGTCATGGACCAGCTCGATCGAGGCCCGGCCGTGCCAGACGTGGGGCTCGTTCACCTCGATCTCCTTCTTCAGGGCGACGCTGAGCGACTGCGCGTCCCGGGTGAGCTGGGCCTGGTGCCGCCGCAGCCGGGTCCCTTCCGACTGGTGCCGGGCGGCCCGGACCAGCTCATCGACGTCCGGCGGCTTGCGCAGGTATTGGTTGGCGCCGCCCACCATCGCCTGCTGGGCGGTCAGGAGCGTGCCGTAACCGGTCAGCATGATCACGGAGACGAGGGGATCGATCTTGCGGATCTCCTCGAGGGCGCGGATTCCGTCCATGCCGGGCATGCGGATGTCGAGCAGGATGGCATCGAAGGCCTTCTCCCGCAGCTTGGCCAGGGCCTCGGCCGCGCTTCCCGCCGTCTCGACGGAGAAATCCGTCGAGAGAATGAAGGCGACGGATTCACGCGGACCGTACTCATCATCGATGACAAGAACGGTGGATTTGGCGGTTCCAGTGCCGGGAGAGGTGGCTTCGTCCATCAGCATGTAAGCTTTGCCTTCGGACTCCAGCCGGGGATGGACCAGAGTACTAAAGCTTACTATTTATTTGCCCGCGATTTAACCCTCTGTCAAGGTGGTTCAGAATCCTGCAATGCAACCGCTCGCATCAACCGCATTGGCGTGCAGCCTCGCCGCCGTGCTGGTGTGGCTGTGGCGGCGCGGGCGCGAGGCGGCGCTCGCGGAACGGCTGGGTGGACAGGAGCGCGAGAACGCGCGCCTGGGCGCCGAGCTCGCCGCGCTGCGGGAGGCGCGGGACGAGCTGACCGCGCGGGCCGCGGGGCTCCAGACGCGCCTCGCGGCCGAGCAGGACGCGCATGAGCGGCTGGTCCACGAGTTCAAGTCGCTCTCCGCGGACGCCCTGCGCGTGAACCGCGCGGATTTTCTCGACCAGGCCAAGCAGGCGTTTGCCCAGCTGCAGCAGCAGTCGGTGGGCGACCTGGACCAGCGCAAGCAGGCGGTCGAGTCGCTGGTCCAGCCGCTCCGCGAGTCGCTCGAGAAGGTGGACCAGAAGATCGCCGAGATCGAGAAGACGCGCGCCTCCGCCTACGGCGCCCTCGGCGAGCAGCTGAAGGCGCTGAGCATCGCGCAGCTGCAGCTCCAAGGCGAGGCCTCGCGCCTGTCCACCGCCCTGCGCTCCACCAGCTATGCGGGCAGCTGGGGGGAACTCCAGCTCCGCCGCGTCGTCGAGATGGCGGACATGCTGCCCTATTGCGACTTCACCGAGCAGGAGAGCTCCGGCGGCCTCCGCGCCGACCTCGTGATCCGCCTCCCCGGCGGGCAGCGCATCGTCGTCGACGCCAAGACGCCGCTCGACGCCTACCGGGCCGCGGGCGAGGCGGCCGAGGGGGCCGCCCGCGACGCGGCCCTGGCCGAGCACGCGCTCAAGATTCGCGGCCACATCGACGCGCTCGGGGCCAAGAACTACTGGGAGCAGTTTCAGCCGGCGCCGGAATTCGTGGTCCTCTTCCTGCCCGGCGACCACTTCCTGACCGCGGCGCTGCAGTCCGATCCCACGCTGATGGACCGCGCGCTCGCGCGGCGGGTGCTCCTCGCCACCCCCACGACGCTCATCGCGCTGCTCAAGGCCTCCGCCTACGGCTGGCGGCAGGAGGCCGTCTCGCGCAACGCGGAGGAGGTCAGCGTGCTGGGGCGGCAGCTTTACGACCGGGTCGTCACCTTCGCCGATAATTTCGACAAGGTCGGGCGCGGGCTCGATTCGGCCGTCAAGGGCTTCAACGCGGCGGTGGGCTCCTTCGAGCAGACCCTCCTCCCTGGCGCGCGGCGGTTCGCCGAGCTGGGCGCCAAGGGGGCCAAGGAGCTCAGCCCGCCCGCCGTCGTGGACACGGCCGTCCGGGAAATCGCCAAGAAAAGCTGATGGGTGCCGTGGAGGTCACCGGAATCTTCCTCTATCCGGTCAAATCGCTCCGCGGCATCGCGGTGGAGGAGGCCACCGTCGACGAGCTGGGCCTGGACGGCGACCGCCGGTTCATGGTGATCGACGGCACGGGGAAGATGCTGACCCAGCGCTCGCTGCCGCGCATGGCGCTGGTTGAGACCGCGCTCGCCGCGGACCGGCTCATCCTGCGGGCGGAGGGCGCGGGTGAGACCACCGTCGGCCGGGCGTCGGATCCCGCGGCGCCGGTCCGCGCCGTCGCGGTCTGGAAGAGCGCCGGGCTCCAGACGGAGGATTGCGGGGACGGCGCCGCCCGCTGGCTGGCGGACTTTCTCGGCGTCCCCTGCCGGCTGGTCCGGATCGGCTCCGCGTTCGCGCGTCCCATTCCGACCCACCGGGCTTATGCCCCGGAGGGCGAGACCGTCGCGCACCGGGTCACCTTCGCCGACTCCCATCCCATCATGCTGCTCGGCGAGGCGAGTCTGGAGGAGCTCAACGGCCGGATGCGCGCCCAGGGCGAGGCGGCGCTGCCGATGGACCGGTTCCGGCCGAACCTGGTCGTGCGCGGGGGCGCGCCCTTCGCCGAGGACGGGTGGGGTCGCATCCGCGTGGGCACCGTGACCCTGCGCGGGTGCGACCCGTGCGCGCGCTGCATCATCACCACCATCGACCAGCGCACCACCGCGCGCGGCGTGGAGCCGCTGCGCACCCTCGCCACCTACCGGCGCGATGCGCGGGAGCCCACCAACGTCAATTTCGGGCGAAACTTCCTCCATGAGACCAAGTCGGGCGCGCTGCGCGCCGGCGACACGGTCGAACTGCTCTAGGGCGGGATCAGTCCCAGTCGCTCACCCTGGCCCGCTGGGACTTGTTCCCGGCACGGTGGTGCTTGGCCGCGACCATCTTCCGTTTCTGGCCCCAGCTCTTCTGCCGGACCCGGCGGCGGTGCGCCTCCTTCGCCTGCACCTGGGCGCTCGTCGCCACCCGGGCCCTTTCCTCCAGCTTCGCGCACAGGATCCACCAGGCCGCCTCGCGGTTGACGACCTGCGAGCGTTCCCGCTGGCTGCGGACCTCGAGCCCGGTGGGCCGGTGGCGCAGCCAGACGGTGGAGGAGGTCTTGTTGATCTTCTGCCCGCCCGGCCCCGCCCCCCGCACGAAGCGCTCGTCGACGTCCGCCGGGCTCGCGCCCAGCGCGGCCAGTTTCTCGACGATTTGGGTTGGTAGGCTCATGCCGGAACGCTTTGCTTGGGAGGAAACTCTTTCCAAAGCTTCGAGTCAAACCAGCCTCCCCATGTCCACCGGTCCCCTTTGGTCCCAGAAACTCCGCGAGGAAATCGGCAAGGCCGTCATCGGCCAGGATGCCGTCGTCGAGCGCCTGCTCGTGGCGCTGCTGGCCAACGGCCACGTGCTGCTCGAGGGCATGCCCGGCCTGGCCAAGACGCTGCTGGTCAAGTCGCTCGGCACCGCGCTCGGCGTGCAGTTTGAGCGGATCCAGTTCACCCCCGACCTGCTTCCGAGCGACGTCGTGGGCACGATGATTTTCCAGCCCAAGACCGGGGCCTTCACCGCCCATCGCGGGCCGATCTTCGCCAACCTCGTCCTCGCCGACGAGATCAACCGCGCCCCGGCCAAGGTGCAAAGCGCGCTGCTCGAGGCCATGCAGGAGCGGCAGGTCACGATCGGCGGCCAGACCCATCCGCTGGCGCCGCCCTTCTTCGTCATGGCCACACAGAACCCGATCGAGCAGGAGGGCACCTATCCCCTCCCGGAGGCGCAGACCGACCGGTTCCTCTTCAAGCTGATCGTCGATTATCCCAGCGCGGCCGAGGAGTCGGCCATGATGCTGCGCTGGGGCCAGGTGACGAGGCAGCCCGTGCTGGCCGCCGCCTCGAGCGGCGAGGAGCTCCTGCGCCTGCGGGCCGAGGTCGACCTGATCCATGCCTCGCCCGCCCTGCAGGCCTACATCCTGGCGGTCGTGCGGGCGACGCGCGACCTGGCGCAGGGCCGGCCCGGCGCCAAGCGCCACCTCAACTTCGGCGCCTCGCCCCGCGCCTCCCTGGCCCTGTTCCAGGCCGGTCGCGCGCTGGCCTGGCTCCGCGGCCAGGACTATGTCTCGCCCTCCCTGATCCAGGAGCTCGCGCCCGATGTCCTCCGCCACCGCCTCGGCCTCACCTATGAGGCCGAGGCCGAGGAGGTGACCGCCGACCAGATCGTCGCCCGGGTCCTGGCCGCCACCCCCGTGCCGGCGGAGGCCTGACCTTGGCCAGCGCCGCCCATAGCGTATCCGCCTCCGCGCTGCCCCTGCTGCGGCAGCTGGAATGGCGCGTGCGCCACGCGGTCGAGAACATCCTCAGCGGCGAGTACCGCTCTGCCTTCCGGGGCCGCGGCATCGAGTTTGACCAGGTGGTGAAGTATGAGTTCGGGGACGACGTCCGCGACATCGACTGGAACGTCACCGCGCGCCTCGGCGAGCCCTACCGCAAGAAATTCGTGGAGGAGCGCGAGGTCACGCTGCTCCTCGTCTTCGAGGACGCGCCGACGCTCAACTTCGG
>Ga0265320_10001710_pt1 | contig 15590 bp, 15 predicted proteins | sample 4827metaG_FD_202087 | JGI IMG/M metagenome (GOLD analysis project Ga0265320, IMG submission 202087) | Rhizosphere microbial communities from Carex aquatilis grown in University of Washington, Seatle, WA, United States - 4-8-27 metaG | ecosystem: Host-associated > Plants > Roots > Rhizosphere >...
GCCCGCATCTCCCTGATTAATTGAAATCTCTGCTCCTGCTGGTTCGTTGTTTTCCATGGCATATAGACCATGAAAGTGTCACCTATCTGCTGAGAACAAAGTGTTACCTATGTCCTGAGACCATGCCGACCTCGCGATCCGTCGCCGCTACGCTTTGACGCGTCCAAGCCGGCTCGTCAGCAGCCTCGCCCCACCGAATATGCCGCCCCGCTGGGGCTGAAAACGATTTCGGTTATTGATGCTGCAAGGATGCCGCGCCTACGGCGCTCCGGAACGCGAGTTGTCTCAACTCGCAGCGCGGGGATGGGATGGACGGTGAAAATCATCAGGCGATGTTTGTGTGCGGGCGGGCTGCGGCCAGCCCGGATATTTCATAGCCGAAACGTAGCGCAGACTTCCCAGTCTGCGGTATCGCGGGTTTCCAAACCCGCAGGCGCTCCCGGCGTTGCAATGCTCTGCCGATTTGGAAATCGGTCAGAAAGCGCCGACCGGAGCAACTGCTGCTTCAATTGTTTCAATAGTTCGTCCAAAATTCGAATCAGCCATTCTCCAATATGGTCGTTTTTGCCAATGGCAAAAACAAAGACGTTTTACCGGTCCCGCTTCAGCAGAAATTCCGCCAGGGCTTCGAGGGCAATGGCTTTGCCCTTGAAAACCTTGAGCGCGGCAAAAGCTTTGGCCGTCAGTTGCGCCGCAATCTTTCGTGATTTTTCCAGGCCCACAATCGCCGGGTAGGTCGCCTTTTGCACGGCCACGTCCTTGCCCGCCGTCTTGCCGAGCTGCTCGCTGGTCTGCGTCACGTCCAAAATGTCGTCGATCACCTGAAAGGCGAGCCCGACGTGATAACCGAAGTCCGTGAGCGCCTTGAGCTGTGCCGCCGTGCAGTTCGCGCTCATGCCGCCGAGCCGCACGGAACAGCACAGCAGCGCCGACGTCTTGCGTTCGTGGATGTATTTCAACTGCGCCGCCGAAGTCTTTTTACCTTCGCCTTCCAGGTCCGCCACCTGTCCAGCGACGAGCTGCAGCGAGCCGGAGGCTTTCGCGATTTCCCGAATCAGGGCACGATGCGGATAGCGCGGCCAGCCTTTGGCCTGCGCGGCGATTTCAAACGCCTGGGTCAACAGCGCGTCGCCCGCCAGCACGGCAATGCCTTCGCCGAAGACCTTGTGGTTGGTCGGCTTGCCGCGGCGGAAATCGTCGTCGTCCATCGCCGGCAAATCGTCGTGGATGAGCGAATAGGTGTGGATGCACTCGACAGCGCAGGCGAGCGGCATCGCCACCGCTTCCTGGCCGCCGCAGGCCTGGGCCGCGGCGAGACAAAGGGCCGGGCGCATACGTTTGCCGCCGGCGAAGAGCGAGTAACGCATCGCCTTGTGGATGGTGGCGGGGCGGGTGGTGGCGGACGGCAGGAATTGGTCGAGCGCAGCGTTGACGCTTTGGGTGCGTGTGGCCAGAAATTGCTGCAAATCAAACTGGATGGTTGCGGACATGCCGGTTTGTTTTAGGAAACGCCCTCCTTTCATGCAAGTTTTAAGGGGATTTTTCTTATTGCATTCACGAACAACTTGATTAGACTTCCCGGCTCTGGTTATAAAAACATATTGTGAACGCTGAACTTTGCAAACGAGCCGCTGAAAAAGTCGGCAATCCCAACGTCCTGGTGAACCTCATTTCGCGCCGGGTGCGCCAGTTGACTTCCGGTAACGGCGGCCTGAGCCGTCCGCTGATTGCCGACGTGGGCAACCTGGGCATGGCTGACATCGCGTTGCGCGAGATTCTTGAGGAAAAAATCGGCTGGGAAATGCCGGACATGGTGGAGTTGGTCCGGCCGACCCCCAAGAAACGCAAGAAACGCTGACTCATTTACGATTGGCGATTTACGATTTACGAGTCGCCCCTCGTTTCAAATTCCCCTCGTAAATCATATACTGCAAATCTAAAATTGGTCATGGCCGACATCGTGACCAATCACAAAGCCCGGCGCGATTACCACATCCTCGAAACCTTCGAGGCGGGGATCGTGTTGCACGGCACGGAGGTCAAGTCGCTGCGCGCGGGCAAGGGACAGATTGCCGACGCGTTCGCGCGCGTGGAAAAGGACGAGGTCTGGCTCTACAACGCGCACATTGACGAATACACGCACGGCAACCTCCAGAACCACCAGCCCAAGGCCCCGCGCAAACTGCTCCTGCACCGGTCGGAAATCCGGAAACTGTTTGGCCTGGCGTCGATCAAGGGCCACACGCTGGTGCCGCTGGCATTCTACTGGAAGGACGGAAAGGTGAAGGTCGCGCTCGGCGTCGGCAAGGGCAAGCAGGAGTTCGATCGGCGCGACGACATCAAGCAACGGGATTCCGACCGCGAACTCAAGCGCGCGACCATGAAGTGGTCCAAAGGAAAATAGAATGAACCGGTGTTGGAAAATATTTCCGGCCGCGGTTGTCCTGTGTCTGACCTTGGTTGCCGCCACGGCGCAGGAATCCACCAATCGCCCGGCCGCCTGGGCGCAAAAGATTGAGGTGGCCGGCGTCAGAAATTGTTACCGGGTCACCCCCCATCTTTACCGCGGCGCCCAGCCAACCACCGAAGGCGTGGCCCATTTGAAGGCGATGGGCATCAGAACCATCATCAATCTGCGCGCCCATCATTCAGACCGGGACCAGATCGCCGGCACAGGTTTGAAAAGCGTGCGCTTTGAAATGGAGCCGTGGCATGGCGACGAAGCCGAGGTGGTCAGTTTCCTGAAGGTCGTCACGGACACGAACCTGGCGCCGGTATTTGTGCATTGCGAGCGCGGCGCGGACCGCACCGGCATGATGTGCGCCATGTATCGCATCGTGGTTTATGGCTGGACGAAACCGGAAGCGATTGACGAAATGGAAAACGGCGGGTTTGGGTTCAGTCCGGTCTGGCAGGAACTCGTCAGCTTCATCGAGCAGGCCGACATCGCCGACATCAAACGCCGTGCGGGCGTGGCAGGAAAATAGGGAACGAGGATGAAAAACAAAAAGAGGACGTCGCTTTCACGTCGTCCTCGCTCTGCAATTCTCGATTTCCGCCGGGAAAATCAGGCCTTCTTGGCTTCTTCCTTCTTCCAGGTCCGTTTGGGCGCCTTGGTGACGAGGCCTTTTTTGAGGGCGCTGGCGGCGACACGGATATAGCGGATTTCGCCGCTGGGCAACTGGGCTTTCACGCGCTGCAAATTGGGCATGAAGCGCCGCTTGGTGATGGCGGTGATGTGCGTGCCGATGCCGCCCTGTTTCTTGGGTTTGCCACTGCGCCAGATGATGCTGCCCTTGCGCGGGCCTTTGCCGGTCAATTCACAAATACGTGCCATAAATTTTCAGTAATGAGCCGCAAAGATTAGCAGCCAAATCCACCGCGGCAAGCACTATTTCCCGGGAATTTTGTCCCGGATCACCGCTGGGATTTGAAATATGGGCTTGGCTTTCCCGCCGGTTTGCCGTTGTCTTGGAGTGAAATGAATGTCAACTCGTCCGGACGCAACCTCCTCAAAACGCTGTTCTTAACCGCCAGTCTCACGGTATCCTTCAGCGCGATCCCCATTGCTGCGGCGGAGGCTGACGCCACGACGAACACGCCGGCTGAAATCAAGTTGGACGCCGTGGCGAATTCGGTGGTCAAGGTCTTTTCCACCCTGCGCTATCCTGATGTGTACAAACCCTGGACCAAGGACTCACCCAGCGACGCCACCGGCACCGGGGTGGTCATCGAAGGCAAACGGATCCTCACCTGTGCGCACGTGGTCCTGTACGCCAGCCAGGTGCAAATCCAGGCCAATCAGGCCGGAGACAAGCTTTCCGCCAAGGTCGAGGCCATCGCCCCGGGCATCGACCTGGCCGTGCTCAAGCTGGATGACGAATCGTTCTTTGACACGCACCCGCCATTGATCCGGGCGAAGGCGCTTCCCGAAATCCGGGACATGGTCATGGCGTACGGTTATCCCGAGGGCGGCACCAGCCTTTCCATCACCAAGGGCATCGTTTCCCGCATCGAGTTTGAATCCTACAACTTTCCCGTTTCCGGGCTGCGGATCCAGATTGACGCCGCCATCAATCCCGGCAACAGCGGCGGCCCGGCCGTGGTGGGCGACAAAATGATCGGCCTCGCCTTCAGCCACCTCGGCACCGCGGACAATATCGGCTACATCATTCCCAATGAGGAAATCGAGCTGTTCCTCCGGGACATTGCGGACGGCCATTACGAAGGGAAGCCGGCCATGTTCGACGACCTGCAGACGCTGGAAAACCTGGCCCTGCGGACTTTTCTCAAACTTGACAAATCCGTCGCCGGAATGGTGGTGCACAAGCCCGATGGCAACGAGCCCGCGTATCCATTGAAGCAATGGGACGTCATCGCCAAAATCGGCGACACGCCGGTGGACGACCAGGGCATGATCAAGCTGGGCCCCAACCTGCGGGTGCGCTTCGCTTACCTGGTCCAGAAAATTGCGCAGGATGGGAAGGTTCCGTTGACCGTGGTGCGCGCCGGGAAAGAAATCCAAATCGAACTGCCAGTGTCGGCGAAACGTCCGATGATCATGCCGGACCTGGGCGGCGCCTACCCGTCCTATTTCGTGTACGGACCGTTGGTATTTTCCACCGCCACGGAACAATTCATCAACGGTTTGATGCGGGGCAGTCGCGGTCCCCGATGGGTCAACTGGCTGAGCACCATGGGCAGTCCGCTGGTAAAACGGATCAGCGACAAACCGGAATTTGCCGGGGAGGAGCTCGTGGTGGTTCCGTCCCCGTTCTTTCCGCATCAACTGGCCAAGGGTTATTCGGACCCTTTTTGCCAGGTGGTCAAAAACATCAATGGCATCCCCATCAAGAACCTGGCCCATCTGGTGGAAGTCCTGCGTGATGCCAAGGGCCCGTTCATCACCGTTGAGTTCAACCAGCGTGATGGCGAGACCCTGATCTTTCCGCGCGCGGACATGCTGGCCGTCACGGACGACATTCTGACGGACAACGGTGTCCGCAGCCAGGGTTCGCCCGACACGCTGGCCATCTGGAACGCCAAGCCTTCCCAATAAATGAAAGACCTGAAAATGTCCCAACCCGCTTCGGCCGCGCCGGCCCCGGCACTGACACGCCACCTGATGGATGCCATCCAGCCTTTTGCCGCGTTGCGGCCCGAACCGGCACTGGCCGGGAAAATTTGCGAACTGCCGTATGATGTCATGTCGTCGGATGAAGCCCGCAAAATTGCCGCCGGCAACCCGCTCAGTTTTTTGCACGTCAGCAAACCAGAAATTGATTTGCCACCGGGCACGGACCCGCATGCGCCGGAAGTTTACGCCCGGGGCAGGGAATATTTCCAAAAACTCATTACTGACGGCGCGTTGAAACAGGATGCGCAGCCGTGTTTTTATCTTTACCGGCAGGTCATGGGCAGGCATTCGCAAACCGGCCTCGTCGCCGCGGCCAGTTGCCGGGAATACCTGGCCGGCACCATCAAAAAGCACGAGTTGACGCGGCCGGACAAGGAGGACGACCGGGTCCGGCATATCGAAACCCTCGACGCGCAGACCGGGCCGGTCTTTTTGACTTACCGGGCGGTTGCCGAATTGGATGCCTTTGTAGCAAGGAAGACTTCCGAAAAACCGGAAGTGGACTTCACCGCCCCGGACGGAGTGCGCCACACGTCCTGGGTGATCGCCGACGGGGGCGATCTGAAATTCATCTGGACCCAATTCGCCAGAATTCCGGCGCTCTACATCGCCGACGGCCATCATCGCAGCGCGGCCGCGGCGCGGGTCTGCCAGTCGCGCAAGGGCGCCGGCCAGAGCGGCCACTTCCTCGCCGTGATTTTTCCGCACAACCAGATGCAGATCCTGCCGTACAATCGCGTCTTGAAGGATTTGAACGGCTGGTCGCCGGAACAGTTGCTGGAAATTCTCGGCACCATTCTTGCCACCGATCCCAGTGGCACCGGTGTGCCGGCGCGCAAACACGAGTTGGGCCTTTATTTAAAGGGCAAATGGCGGACCCTGGTCTTCAACAAAAAACTCACCGCCACCGACAGCCTGGTGGATACACTCGATGTGTCCCTGCTGCAAACCGAGGTCCTGTCACAGGTGCTCGGCATCGACGACCCGCGCACGAGCCAGCGCATTAACTTCGTTGGCGGCATTCGCGGTCCGGCAGAACTGGAAAAACTCGTGGACAGCGGCGATTACGCCTGCGCGTTTTCCATGTTCCCGACCAGCATTGAGGATTTGATGTCCATCGCCGACGCAGGCGGCATCATGCCGCCGAAGAGCACCTGGTTCGAGCCGAAGCTCCGCGACGCGATGTTTTGTCATCTGATCTGACCGCGTGGCAGTCCTTGTAAAAGCACCGCAAAATCTTGCCTGGCAGCGCCGCGCTCTCACGAGGCGCGGCCACAACGAAATTCTTTCGTGTCCTTTCGTGTGTTTCGTGGTTTATAATTCCGTGTGCCATTGAACCGTCTCCAACGCGGCTTGCGCGCCACCTTTGCGGGAATGGCGGTCAACGTCGTGTTCTCCGGCACAAAACTCGCCGCCGGCATCATCGGCCATTCGCACGCCCTCGTCGCGGATGCCGTTGAATCCTTCGCGGACGTTTTCAGTTCGCTCGTCGTGTGGCGCGGTCTGGTCGTGGCGGCGGCGCCGCCGGACGAGGATCATCCCTACGGCCACGGCAAGGCTGAACCGATTGCCTCGGCCATCGTCGCGGCGATGTTGTTGGGAGCGGCGCTGTGGATTGCCATCACGGCGTTCGCCGAAATCAGGAAACCCCACCAGTCGCCGGCGCCGTTTACGCTCATCGTGTTGCTGGTGGTCGTGGCCGTGAAGGAGGGCCTGTTCCGGTTTGTTTCGCGGGAAGGCCACGCCGTGGACAGTTCGGCGGTCAAAACCGACGCCTGGCATCATCGCAGTGATGCCATCACCTCTGTGGCCGCCGGCATCGGCATCAGCGTGGCACTAATCGGTGGCAAGGGATTCGAGGCGGCCGACGACGTGGCGGCGATTGCGGCGGCGGGGGTGATTGCGTGGAACGGCTGGCATTTGCTGCGTCCGGCGCTCAATGAACTCATGGACACCGCCCCCGGTCATGAAGTGATTGATCAAATCCGTCAGATTGCAGCCATCACCCCGGGCGTGGACAGCGTGGAGAAATGCATCGTGCGCAAGGTGGGTTACCAGTATTTCGTGGACATGCATGTGGAAGTGGACCCGCAAATGACGGTGCTGCGTTCCCATGAAATCGCCCATGACGTGAAGAATCAAATCCGCCAGGCCATCCCGGCCGTAAGCGACGTGTTGGTCCATATCGAACCGTTGAACATTCCGGCCAAACCGCCACCGTTGTGACTGTGTATTTCAAAGGCTGGGCCAAACCCGGCCCGGTGCCGCCGGGACTTGGAGCGCCGAGTACCGGCTCGGCTCGAAGCGAAATCAATCAGCACGCCGCGCCGGCGCCCGGCGCGCCGCTTATCGTCGAACCAAACGAAACCCTCGATGCCATCTGCGGACATTTCTGGCTGTTCCAGCTCCGTGCCGGCCATCGCTTTTCCACCGACGACATTCTGGTGGCATGGTATGGCACCTCCTGGTGCCCGAGTGCCCGGACCGTGCTCGACCTCGGGAGCGGCATCGGCACGGTGGGGATGATTTGCGCGTGGCGGCTGCCGGGCGCGCGATTGGTCACCGTGGAAGCGCAAGGCGAGAGCATCGCGCTGGCCAAGAAATCAGCGCAATTCAACGGACTGGTGGAACGCTACGAAATCCGGGCCGGCGATTTTCGCGAACCCGGCGTGGTGCGGGACACCGAAAAATTTGATCTCGTCTCCGGCAGCCCGCCCTATTTCCAGCCGGAATCCGGGCTCAAGAGCCGGCATCCGCAACGGGAGGCGTGCCGGTTTGAATTGCGCGGCACCGTGGCGGATTATTGTGCCACAGCGGCCAAACATCTCGCCCCGGGCGGGTTCTTCGCCTGCGTGTTTCCGGCCGATCCAGCGCAACTGGCGCGCGCCAAAACCGGCGCGCAGAATGCCGGGCTCGTCATCGTCCGCACACGACCGGTGGTTTTCCGCGAAGGCGATCCCCCGCTCATCGCGCTCTTCGGCATGATGCGCGCGGATGACCTGCCGGAATGGTTCCGCGGGCAGACCTGGGAGGAACCGCCGCTGGTCATCCGCACCCGCGATGGAAAAATTCATCCCGAGTACTCCGCCGTGAAGCTGGCCATTGGTTTTCCGCCTTGAATGAAGCATCGGCGGTTTGCTCCGCGACCGCCGCAGTCCTACGCGCTTTGAACGACGCTAGGCACCGGCGTTCCCATTTGAAAATGACACTTTATTTCCCCCGCCCTGTCCAACGATTGAAGATGTTGATTCAAAAGCTAAAGTTTTTGCCCAAAGTACCGATGCCATTTGTACCCAGTCCGTTGGCGGTTTCGATCTGTAGCACGACAGGCAACTGGTCCTGCCATGGCGAAACGCCGCCCGACCGGGAATCAAACCGGTTCATTATGAAAAAACAGCGCATTTGGCATCGCATCGCAATCGAATTTGTCCGCACCGAGGAAGTGGCCGTCCAGGTGGGCCGACCGGCCATGCCTGCCGCGTTGACGGAGATTGATTTCACCCCGGCACCGGCCCGATCCGGCCGGAGAATTTTCCCATCCAGTGCTTTCGACAAACAGCCCACCGCCAAACCAGAAGGCGACGACCTCAAAGGACACCAGGGGCAGACATTCCGGTTTTGATTCTGGTTGAAAACCGGTTCTTAGGGCCGGAGCGCGGAAGTCCTCCTTCCAACCTCCGGCCCCACTCTTTTTGCAAACCAACGGGTCGCCACTGCGCTTGATTTGGTCTGGTATGCTTGGGCGACCTGCCGTCCGCCTTTTCATCACTCCCAGGCTGGCGCTTCCAGACTGAGACCAAGGGTTTTCCCAGCGGCGGCGAGGAACACCCTAGTCGCCGCCAGAACTCGCGGGAGGTATTGGTTAATCATGACCATTTTTCACAAACGCATTGCGCAAACTACGAACGTTGTTTGGCGTGGGTTTTCAAAAATCACCGGCCTGACGAATTTTCTGGGAGGGTTCTTGATCCTCGCTGCTTTCAGCCCGGCCGCGCAAGCCGGCAGTATCAGTTTGGCCTGGAACCAAAGCCCGGACCCAACCGTGGCGGGTTACAACATCTATTACGGCGGAACCAGCGGCGTCTACACGAATGAGATTTCTGCCAGCAGCGCAACGAATGCAACTATTTCCGGCCTCGTCGAAGGCGTGACGTACTACTTTGCCGCCACCGCGTATACCCTCCTCGGACAGGAGAGCAATTTTTCGACCGAATTCAGTTACCAGATTCCCCCAACTGTTGAAGCGTCCCTCTGGCCAGGCACGGCCGTGCCCGCAGTGGTGGATGGCGGCCCGGACAGTGCCGTCGAGCTGGGGGTGAAGTTTCAATCGGATGTGGCCGGGAACATCACCGGCATACGCTTCTACAAGGCGAGCGCCAATACGGGCACCCACGTGGGCAGCCTGTGGACGAGCGCAGGGACATTGCTGGCGACAGGGACGTTCACCAGCGAGACCGCTTCAGGTTGGCAGCAGATGAACTTTGCGACGCCAGTGCCGATCACCGCCAACACGGTCTATGTGGCCTCCTACCACGCCGACAACGGGCACTTCAGTTACGATGACAACTACTTTTCAGCCAATGGCGTTGATAATCCGCCCCTGCATGCGCTGGCCGATGGCGTGTCGGGTGGTAATGGCGTCTTTGTGTACAGCTCCAACAGTGCATTCCCAAACCAGGCGTCTTTGAATGCCCGCAATTATTGGGTGGATGCGGAGTGGCAGGCTGGGATTTCCGGATTGAAACTCCGGGTGACACCGGCGAAACAATTTGTTTTGACCGTGTCCGGCCCGACCGGCCACACGTATGACATCCAGGCGACGCAGGATTTCATCACCTGGACCGTCATCGGCACCGTGACCGTGGGTGCCAGCGGTTCGCTGGATTTCACCGATACAAACGCGGCGGCCTTTTCAAAGCGCTTCTATCGCACCCGCGGATAACTGTGAAGTATTCTTAAAGTTAGGGGGCTGATGCTCCGATAGCATGATCGGACCGCGAAACCGCTATGGCTGTTTCAGGTAAAGAATCAATCGAGGTTAAAAACATGTCACTCTATCTCAGCCAAAGATGTTGGGGCCGATCCTGCCTGCACCTGGCGGCGGCGATGCGCGCCGGCCACTGGCGGTGGCATCTCGCCGGCATCGGTCGCGAGATTCATTTCCCGAGGCCCTGACCCGCAAGGCCACGGCGAACACCGTTCATTTTCCCATTGCACCTTTTTGGAACGCCGGTCTCCGTCCCGGCGAGTTTGGGTAAACCAACCACGAACTCCCAATGGTTGCCTTGGAACCTTCCTTGGATTTTGAGCGTTGAATGTTGAATGCTGAATGTTTTCCTGTTGTCTGGGGCCAACCCGGTGTTCTGCGCTTCGGTAAATTTTTCTGAAACGAGTTCTCACGAGCGATGTCTATAAATCCGTAGCCCTGACCGTTTATTTACATTCGGTGGGGCAAAGCTCCTGACGAGCCGATGTAGCGTTGGCGCTGTGCGCCAATCCCATCGCCCCACAGGCCCACATTACAATAGCAAACGCCTTTCATTTCCTCTTTGCGCACCCGGCGTTTTGGCGGTTTAATGTGCGGACATGAAAATTGTTCTAGCTTATTCGGGCGGCCTCGACACCTCGGTGCTGCTGTCGTGGATCAAGGAGGAATACAACGCCGAGATGATCGCCTTCTGCGCCAACATCGGCCAGGAGGACGAACTCACCGGCCTCGAAGCCAAGGCCAAACGCACCGGCGCCTCCAAAATATACATCGACGATTTGCAGGAGGAGTTCGCGCGCGACTTCATCTACCCCATCATCCATGCTGGCGCGATTTACGAGGGCCAGTATTTCCTCGGCACCAGCATCGCCCGGCCGCTCATCGCCAAACGCATGGTGGAAATCGCCAAAAAGGAAAAAGCCGATGCCATCGCCCACGGCGCCACCGGCAAGGGCAACGACCAGGTGCGGTTCGAACTCACCGCCGCCGCGCTCGCGCCTGACCTGCAGGTCATCGCCCCGTGGCGGGATGCGCGGTATCGCAACGAATTTCCCGGCCGGGCCGAAATGATCAAGTATTGCGAACAGCGGAAAATCCCCGTCCAGGCCAGCGCCAAGAAACCATTCTCCAGCGACCGGAACCTGCTGCATATCTCCTACGAGGCGGGCATTCTCGAAGACCCGTGGATGGATGCCAGCGACAAAAAGTATCGTGGCTCATTCACCACGTTGTCCGTATTCCCCGAGGACGCGCCGAACAAGCCGGAATTCGTCCTGCTGGATTTCGTGAAAGGCAATTGCGCGGCGGTGAACGGCAAAAAACTTTCCCCGCTCGGCGTGATGAAGACGTTGAATAAAATCGGCGGCAAACACGGCGTGGGCCGGGTGGACATGGTGGAGAACCGGTTTGTGGGCATGAAATCGCGGGGCGTGTATGAAACGCCCGGCGGCGCCATCCTACACTTTGCGCACCGGCAGATGGAAAGCCTGACCATGGACCGGGAAGTCATGCATCAGCGCGACGCGTTGATCCCGAAATATGCCTCGCTGGTGTACAACGGCTTCTGGTTTGCGCCCGAACGGCTGGCGTTGCAGGCCTACGTGACCGAGAGCCAAAAGAACGTGACCGGCACCGTGCGGGTGAAACTGTACAAGGGCAACATCATGGTCGCCGGCCGCAAGAGCCCGGTGAGCCTGTACAACCCACACATCGCCACCATGGAAGCCGACCCGACCAAGGCCTACAACCAGGACGACGCCACCGGCTTCATCCGGTTGAATGCGTTGCGGTTGAAGGTCGCCGCCAAAGTCCAAAAGAAAAAGTGGCTGTAGTGTTGAGCCTGTGGCTCAATCGAGCGAAGCGAAGCTGGACGGCAAGTACCTTTAAGGTCACAAATTGTGACCTTAAACAGTGGCGGAAGCCCATCGCGTTTTGCGATAGGTTCGTTTAATGGCAATGGGTAATCTGCTTTGATATCGCAAATTGCGATATCAAGCTGAAAGGGTATGCGGTCGCAAATTGCGACCGCATCGGGAATGGAACGCTATGAGCAACCAAATGTTACCGCACATGGACGACATCGGCTCATTGATCCGCACAATTCGCGGACAGAAAGTTATTCTCGATTCCGACTTGGCGCGCATCTTCGGTGTCCCGACGTTTCGTTTTAACGAAGCAGTCAAACGCAATCGCAAGCGGTTTCCAGCGGATTTTCTGTTTCAGCTTACAGCGGAAGAGTTCAAATCTTTAACATCGCAATTTGCGATCTTAAAGAAAGGGCGTGGTCAGCATCGAAAATTTCTCCCCTACGCCTTTACCGAAAACGGCGCGATCATGGCGGCCAATGTTCTCAACAGCCCGGAAGCGGTGCGAATGAGCGTGTTCGTGGTGCGGGCGTTTGTACAGATGCGCGATTTGCTGGGCGGGACGAAGGAACTCGCCCGCCAACTGGCCGACCTGGAAAAGAAGCTGACCGCCCGTCTGGATGTGCATGAGACCGTGATTGTGGATGTGCTGCGACGCGTCATGGAAATTCTCGATCCGCCACCACCACCGCCCGACCCGCCGAAACGGCGGATTGGCTTTCACGTAGAGCCGGAGGGCAAGCCGGGCAGCCAGGCAAAGAAAAAAAGTGTGACCCGCGCCCCAGTGCCGGTATGATTGCCACGATGGAAGCCGACCTGACGACAGCCTGACTGCGCTGGACGTTGACTCCGTCCTCAAACAGCATCTGGCCGCTTCGCCAAAAACTTTTGCGTTTCATACTGGCAAAGTGAAGCAGAACGAAACAATTAGAAAAAAGCTGGATGCTCTTGGTTATCGAGAAAACCTATGAACTGGCTCGATACAGAAACGAAAGCCATCCTGCAAAAGGCAAACGAGCCAAATCGGACGCAGGCGTTTCAGGTCGTCAGGGTGAGCAAAATGTCGGCGTACCAGGCGCAGTTCAGCCCGAGCGATTCATCGATTTTCAAGTCGCGGCTGCCCATGTCCATGCTCGCGGAGTGCACGCCGAGCAGTTTCCAGGGCAGTTGCGGATCGGTGGACGGGCTGCGCATCACCACCGGCGCGCCGCTGGTGCCGCGATGCGTCCGCGCATCGGTGAGAAAATAACCCAGGCCCTGAAAGCGCAGGCCGAAGGACGAGGCAATCACTGCCTGCCGCACCACGGGTAGATGGTGCACCGCGTCGTGGAAACCGAGCGGGAAGCCGACGATCAACAGTGAGGTGCCGACTTCCACCTCCTGGAGCGAGCGCTGCAGGTGCGCCGGCGTGAAGCATCGCATCACCACCGACTTGGGCAGCGCCGCGCGATCGAGTTCGATCACCGCCACGTCGATCTCGCCACCGGTATCTTTGCCCTGATGCCAGACACTCTTGCCGTCGCGGTACAACAGCATCGACAGACCAATCGAATTGGTGAGGTTCTTGGCGTCGTTGTGGAGTTCGATCTCGATGCGATCGGGGAAATGCTTGCTCGGCTCGTCGATCACCACATGCCGGCTCGTCACGAGGAACAGCCGGCCCTCGCGTTCGAAGAAAAAGCCGCTCGCACCGGTGAGCGGACGCTTGCCGTCGAAGGTCGAGACCCGGGCGGTGGTCAGCAACAATGGCTCAATCATGGGTGTTTCTCCTTATCCGGATGGGACTTTGCGTTCAGATGCCGCGCGGTTCAAGGAAATTACGCGTCGAGCGCGACGGGAAAGGGTTGTGGAAACCATTATTTTCCATTGGGTGTTTGGTCCATCAAATTGGCCTTGTCTTGAAAGCCCGTTCGTCCGAGGCTTGGCTTCGCCATGAAAACTTCGTCAGTTGTCGCTTGCCTTCGCCGCCGGTTCGCGGGTTGTCTAACCGTCCTATTCTTTTTTCTGCTGTTGTCCCGGGGCGACGCGGCTCCGCCGGCCAGGCCACCGGCGTACGGAACGAATGAGGATTTTTCGGCCGTTAGCCAGGCCGTGGTCATCTTGCTCCAGACCCGTGACCCGGCCCGTTTCGCCGTGACCCTGGCTCCGGCCTCCGAGGATTGGCAAGCCATGCTTTCCACCAATCTGCCGGCGACCGGCGAGGACCCGCTGAAGGGGTTTCAAAATTCGGTGCCGCGTCAGCGCCAGCAACTTGAATCCAGTGCAAAGGCGTTTTTGGCCCGGGCCGAGGCGCTGCGCCTGGACTTTTCCCGCGGCGATTTGCATGCCCGCATCGTCCCTCCCAAGTATCTGGGCAATACCCATTATCCCAGTTTGCAGGCCGAGGACGAAACCGTGCCCTGGGCGCAACAGGTGGAAATCGTCCTGCCACCCGACTCTGTCACCAATGGGCAGGCCGGGGGTGATTTCAAAATCGTCATCCGAAGTTTGATGAAATTTCCGGGGGGCTGGCGTTGCATGGAAGGCGTACAATGGGAGGCATTCCCCGCCGGTGTGGCGGACGAAAAGACCACCCGCGAACTGGCGCTCTTGGACAAGGTGGCGGCTTACAAGGGATTTACCGGCCAGGACGATCCCGCGCTGCTCAAACTCGGCGAAGTACTGGTGCGTTTCCTCCGCGACCGCGACCCCGCCGCTTACGCAAAGGACGCGCTGGTGAACAGCGACCTGATTTGGGCGCAATTGCAAAAACGGGGCGGGCAAGGACCTTCCCGGCAGGAGGTTGACCAGCAAATGAGCACGGTCCGGCACGAGCAGTCGGAAATCGCGCGGGCGGTGCTCAACCAGATGGAAGATGCGGGCGTGGATTTGAAAAACGCAGACATTCAAATCAAGGCAGCCGCCGTCGGGCGGGCCCAGGCCCAGGGCGGTGCCGGGACGCTGGACGGTATAATGGGCGACCAGTTCAAGTTGACGCTGGCAGTGAAAACGGACGCCAAGGCAAAGAATGGCGCGTCCTTGTCTGGTGATTACGTTCTGGCGGCAAATGTTCTGATGCGATTTGCGGATGACTGGAGGATCCAGGACAACCTGCGTTGGTATCAATTGCCGGCCGGGGTCGTGGACGAGAAAACCCTCGCCGCGATGGAGTTGGAAGATTACATCGTCGAACATCGCGCGCTGCCGCCCGGAACTGCCGCCCCGGAGATCACTTTCATCACGATCGACGGCGAAAAGAAAATGAAGCTCTCCGACCTGCGCGGCAAGGTGGTGGTGCTGGACTTTTGGGCGACGTGGTGCGGGCCCTGTCAGGAGCCGATGGCCAAATTACAGACCCTCCGGCAGGAACATCCAGACTGGCAGGATCGCGTGGCCATCGTGCCACTGAGCATCGACGACACCCTCAAAGAGGTCCGCAACCACGTGGACAAACGCGGTTGGACGAACACCTTCAACGCCTGGGCGGGTGACGGCGGATGGCATGCGGCGCCAACCACCTCCTTCCGGGTGACGGGCGTACCGACTACCTACATCATTGATGGCCAGGGCAAAATCATCAAAGCCGGACATCCGGCGGCGATGAACATCGGCAACGAAGTGG
>Ga0265320_10001712_pt1 | contig 15584 bp, 11 predicted proteins | sample 4827metaG_FD_202087 | JGI IMG/M metagenome (GOLD analysis project Ga0265320, IMG submission 202087) | Rhizosphere microbial communities from Carex aquatilis grown in University of Washington, Seatle, WA, United States - 4-8-27 metaG | ecosystem: Host-associated > Plants > Roots > Rhizosphere >...
GGGCGAGATGGCGGTGTGCCTCGACGGCACCCTGGTCCAGGTCGCGAGCGTCCGTGCCGAGATCGACGGCAGCGACGCCATCATCGAGGGCACCTTCACCGAGCGCGAGGCCTTCAACACGGCGAACGACCTCAACAACCCCCTCGACCTGCCGCTCGTCGTCAAGAGCCAGTACGAGGTCGGCCCGTCGCTCGCCGAGGACGCGATCTCGAGCGGGTTCCGTGCTTCGCTCATAGGGCTGGCCCTGGTCGTGGCCTTCATGGTCACCTTCTACACCACGGGCGGCCTGGTCGCCGTGGGCACGCTGGCGGTGAACCTCGTCATCATCCTCGGCGTCATGGCCAACGTAGGCGTGACGATGACGCTGCCCGGCCTGGCCGGCATCGTGCTCACGATCGGCATGGCGGTCGACGCCAACATCCTGATCTTCGAGCGCATGAGGGAGGAGCTGGCCGCGGGCAAGACCCTCTCGACGGCCAACCAGACGGGATACTCGAAGGCGCTCATGACGATCGTCGACGCGCACATCGTCCAGCTGATCATCTGCGCCATCATGATCTGGCTCGGGCAGGGCGCCATCCGCGGCTTCGGCGTCACGCTCGCGATCGGTGTCCTCTCGACCATGTTCTCGGTCCTGATCACGGCCCACCTCGTCATGGAGCTGCTGGTCGACTCCGGCGTCGTCAAGCGCTTCACGATGCGCCACCTCCTAAAGTCGATCCACGTTGACTTCGTCAGGTACGGCAAGCCCGCCTTCATCGGCTCCGGCCTCCTGGTCGTCCTCGGGATGGCCGTCACCTTCTACGAGGGCAACGCGATCTTCGGCGTCGACTTCTCGGGCGGCGACGTGGTCACCGTCCAGTACAAGCAGCGCCTGGACGTCGGCAAGATCCGCGACGTGGCCGACGCCGCGAAGGTCGGCGAGATCAACGTCACCTACGAGAGCGGACTTGGCGGCGAGAACGAGCAGCTCAAGGTCGAGACGCCCGAGGGCAAGTCGCAGGTCCTCCTCGACGCGCTCCAGAGGGCCTACCCGCAGGCGGGCCTCGCCAAGGCGGGCGAGGAGCACGTCGGCGCCTCCATCGGCAGGGAGATCCTTCTCAACGCCGCGCTGGCGGTCGGCGTCTCCATGCTGACGATCCTGGTCTACATCGCCTTCCGGTTTGAGTTCGGCTTCGGCGTAGGGGCGATGTTCTCCACGCTTCACGACATCATGATGACGATCGGGATCTTCGTCCTCACAGGCCACAAGTTCTCGGCGCCCATGGTGGCGGCCATCCTCTGCATCGCGGGCTACTCCATCAACGAGACGGTGGTCGTGTTCGACCGAATCCGCGAGGAGCTCAAGATCAACCCCACGGGCTCGCTCAAGGACATCGTGAACAGCGCGATCAACAAGGTCTTCGCCCGCACGATCATGACGTCGTCGACCACGTTCCTCGCGGCCCTGTCCCTCTACCTGTTCGGCAGCGGCGTCCTCCGGGACATCTCCTTCACCTTCCTCGTCGGCATCGTCACGAGCACGTTCTCCGCGATCTTCGTCGCCGCCCAGGTCTTCTACTGGTGGCACAAGGGCGACAGGAAGCACGTCGAGGCCCACTCGGACGTCGCGCCCAAATACGAGTGGACGGGTTCGAGCAAGGCGTCGCGGTAATGGGCATCCGGCGCGATGCTCTGGACCCACACGCCCGTCCCGGCCGTCGAGGCTGAGGAGCTCAGCAAGCGCGCGGGCGTGGGCCCGGTGCTGGCGGAGCTCCTCGTGCGCGGCGGCCACGCCGACCCGGCCCTGGCCGCGGAATTCCTGAGGCCGGACCTGTCCCGCCTGGAGGACCCGTTCCTTGTCGGCAACATCGTCCCGGCGGTCGCCAGGCTCAAGGCCGCAATCGCCGCGCGCGAGAAGGTGGTCGTCCTCGGCGACTACGACGTGGACGGGGTCAGCAGCACGGCCCTTCTCGTCCTCGTCCTGAGGCGCTTCGGCCTGGACCCGAGCTTCGTCGTGCCGCGCCGCTCCGAGGACGGCTACGGGCTCTCCAGGAGCGCGATCGACCGGGCCCTGGAGGGGGGCAAGCCCGCGCTCTTCATCGCTCTCGACTGCGGCACCAACTCCCACGAGGAGGTGGCCTACCTGATGGGGCAGGGGATAGACGTGCTCGTGGTCGACCACCACCGCTCCCGCGACAACGCCCTCCAGCAGGGGCTCCTCGTGAACCCGCACGTCCAGGCCAGGGACGGCGCGCCCGCGGACCCGGCCTGGCAGCACCTCTGCACGGTGGGCCTCGTCTTCAAGCTCATGCACGGGCTCCTGAAGCAGCTGCGCTCCGAGAACCACCCGGTCGCGGCCCGGGTGAAGCTGAAGGACCACCTGGACCTCGTGGCCATGGGCACGATCGCCGACCTGGTCCCCCTCCTCGGGGAGAACCGCATCCTGGCGAAGAACGGGCTGCGGATCCTCCAGGAGACCGCGCGCCCGGGCCTTCGCGCCCTCATGGACGTCTCGGGGATCTCGGCGACGCAGATGATCCAGCCGGTCGACATCTCCTTCAGGCTGGGGCCGCGGATCAACGCCTCAGGCCGGCTGGCCGACGCGGCGCTCTCGGTGGAGCTCCTCCTGAGCGAGGACCCCGTGTTCTCGAGGGAGACGGCGCAGCAGCTCGACGCGTTCAACCGCGAGCGCCAGGACATCGAGAGGAAGATCACCGAGGACGCCGAGCGGATGATCGAGGAGCAGTACATCGCGGACGCCGGGATCGTCCTCTTCAGCGAGGCGTGGCACCCCGGGGTCGTCGGGATCGTGGCCGGGCGCGTGTCGAGGCGCTACAACCGCCCGTGCATCGTCCTCGGCAACGAGGGGGACATGGCGAAGGGCTCGGGGCGCAGCGTGGACGGGGTCAACCTGGTGGAGATCCTGGGCGGGTGCCCGGAGGGGCTGACCAGCTGGGGCGGCCATCCCATGGCGGTCGGCGTGTCGCTTCCCAAGGTCGAGCTCGAGGGGTTCCGGGGGAGGTTCGCCGCCGCGGTGAGGAGCCACCTGGGCTCGGCGATCGCGGAGCTGCGCCTCGGGATCTCGGCGTGGCTGACGCCCGACCAGGTGAACGACGACCTCATGGACGAACTCGACGCGCTCCATCCCTACGGCCAGGGCAACCCCGAGCCGGTCTTCGGTCTGCGCGGCGTTGCGTTTCGGCGGCGCCCCGAGGTCTTCAAGGAGCGCCACTTCAGGTTCTGGTTGGAGGACTCGAGGGGCCGGGGGCTGAACGGCGTCGCGTGGAAGATGGCCGACCGGATCCCGCCCGTCGGCGTGCCCCTGGACCTGGCGGTCGAGCTCAACTGGAATTTCTTCAACGACCGCAAGCTCCTGCAGCTGGAGCTGATCGACTGGCGCAGGGCCACCTGACGCCCAGTTCTCGCTTGCCCTCGGGGTCACTAGCCTGCTTTTTCCTTGGGTTCCTCGCGCACCCGTAGCTCAATTGGATAGAGCGTCTGACTACGGATCAGAAGGTTGGGAGTTCGACTCTCTCCGGGTGCACCACTTTATGCCTCGCGGCCCCGGGGCTCCCGGGAAACCGGGTCCCTGCCCCTAGTCGATCGGCGCGTTGTTCTTCGGGTCCGCCAGAAGCGCCTGGAAACGGGGATCGTCCCTTATGGGAAGCCAGCCGGGGTCAAAGCGGTCCCCGTAGACGCTTGTGCCGTAGGGGACGTGCAGCAGCCGCGAGAATTCCGCGAGGGCCTGGTCCTTCTCGCCGGCCCAGGCCAGGATCTTCGCCCGCCACAGGCTGCGGACAGGCCCGTCAACCGCGTCGTTCGATTCCGGCACCAGCTCGACAACCTTGGCCGCCGCGGCGAGAGCCTGCTCCCGGTCGCCGAGGGCGGCCTGCGTCCTCCCCAGCGCGGCCCAGAGACCGGAGTTTCGGGGCTCGGTGACCAGCTCGGCCTTCAGCTGGGGAAGGAGCTTCTCAAGCCGGGCGCGGCCGGCCGACGTGTCGCCAACGGCGTAATAGTCGAACGCCGCGTCGTGGTCCTGCTGCCAGTGCGGCGTCCCGTCGCCGTCATAGTAGGGCTGCGCGGAATCCATGCGGACAGCCTCGGCGAAGTCGCCTTTCAGCCGCGCCCAGTTCCTTCGGAAAATCGGGACCAGGGGATCCTTTGAGCTGGCCATCTCCGAACCGGAAAAGAAGGCGTCGGCCTTGTCCCGGGTCCCGTCGGCGAAGAAGGGGATGGCTACGGTGAAAAACCTCCAGATAAAGGCTCCCTTCGCTATGTCGACGCAGCGGAGCATCTCCTTCTCCGATTCCGCGTATCGGCGCATGGCGAATATGTGGGTGGCGATCGTCGACTGGTACCGCGCGTTCTGCGGGTCGAGCTCAATGGACCTGCGCAGGGCCGCCAGGCAATCGGCCCAGCGTCCAAGGCGGCGGTAGATGAGCCCGAGGGAGCCTATGGCCTCGGGCGAGTTGGGCCGAAGAAGCTGCAGGCGCCGGTACTCCTCGGCGGCGGTCTTGTAGTCGCGGTACCCATAGTAGTAGTAGTCGCCCTGCATCTCGATGACCACGGGGTCCTCCGGCGCGAGCCGCACGGCGGTCTCGATCGCGGCCTTTGCCTTCTCCATCGTCGCGTCCGAGGCGTCTATCTCGGCAAAATGATTGGCGGCCTCGAGCGCGCCGAGAAGCGCCCAGGCCTGCGCAAAGTTGGGGTCGAGCTGCACGGCGTCCACGAGCCATTTCACCTGTGCCAGCACGTCGAGGTCGTTTGCCTCGTACGCGGCGCGCGCCTGGAGGAACAGGTCGTAGGCCGCGGGGTTATTGGTCGGCTTGCGCTGGATGAGCGTCTGCTCCTGCGGGGAGATGGCCGCCTGGAGGGAGTCCGCGATGGACTGCGCCAGCTCCGCCTGGATGGCGAAGACATCGGTGACGTCCCGGTCGTAGGCCTTGGCCCACACGTGCTCGTCCGTGGCGGCGTGGATCAGCTGGCCGGTGACCCGCACCTTGTTGCCGGCCCTGCGGACGCTCCCCTCGAGGACGTAGGTGACGCCCAATTCCTGCGCGATCTGGCGGATCGGCTTCACCGTCCCCCTGTACTGCATGACGGACGTGCGCGAGACGACCCTCAGGTCCTTGATGAAGGACAGGTTGGTCAGGATGTCCTCCTGGACGCCGTCGGCGAAGAAGGCGCTCGCATCCTTCTCCTCGCTCATGTTGTCGAAGGGCAGCACGGCCACGGACTTGTCGTTCACCGCGGGCGTGACCGCGGGGGGCGCGGGAGCCGGGGGCTTGGACTCCGCCGCCGGCTGCGGGGCGGCCGCCGGCTCAGCCGGCCTGCGCGCGACATAGACGGCCACCGCGGCGCCAATGAAGCCCGCGATCAACGCGCCCCACACCCAGCCGGGGGGGCCCGACCTCTGCGGCAGGGCATGGGAGGCAAGGCCCGCCCCGGAGACGGGGCTGCGCGATCCCGCCACCTGGACGTTTCGTCCGGGCGACTCGACCAGCTTCTTCACCTGGCCCACGAACTCGGGGGTGGGGACGCCGTGGGGCAGGCGGGTCCACTGGTACCTCATGAACTCCTCCGGCACGAGGGCGGCCGACTCGGGGGTCTCGTCGATCACGACCGGCGTGATGAACGCGACGCCGCCGGCCATGTCGTGCGTGCGCTCGACCCCCAGCTTCCACTCCCGCCGGAAGTAGCCCTCCATCCGCGACTGCGTGTGGGCGGAGATGATCGGCAGGAAGAGGGCGCATTCCCGGATCTGGCGCTTGATGTTGGCGTCCCACGCGTCGCCGCCGCGCAGCTCATTCTGGTCGAACCAGACCTCAAGGCCGAAGGCACGCAGCGCGTCGGCGATGCGGCGCGCCGGCTCGGCATCCTCGCGGGAATAGCTCAGGAAGACGGCCCTTCCCCCGGTGCTGGATTTGTCCTCTGGCATGGCTGCGCAGGTATATGCGCATGAGGCCGATACCTTGCCAGCCCAAAGCCGCATCTCGAACGGGGCCACACGCCCTGAATTGCGGCAATTGACCCCAGAGGAGTTCCCGGGGCGCCCCTTTAGTCCCATAGTTTGCCCTATGCACCCGGACCGCGACGAGACCCTCCAGATCTCCTGGGTGCTGCGCATCGGGGCGGCCATGGAGTTCATCGGGCACGGGGCCCTCGGCATCAACCGGGTGGCCGCCTGGTCCACCTACTTCGCGGTCGTCGGGATCTCGAGGGAGAACGCGTTGCACTTGATGCCCCTCGTCGGCCTCTTCGACGTCGCGATGGCGCTCGCCGTCCTGTTCTACCCCATGCGGTCCGTCATCCTCTACATGGCGGCGTGGGGCCTCTGGACGGCGCTCCTGCGGCCCCTCGCCGGCGAATCCTCATGGGAGGCGGTTGAGCGCGCCGGCAATTTCGGGGCGCTGTTCGCACTATTCCTTTTGGCTAGGGGCGGCGGCGTTTCATGGCTGCGCTTCGGGCTGGTCGACGCCTGGAGCGAAAGGCTCAGGCGCATCATCGGCTGGATCCTGCGCCTGACGACGGTGCTCCTGCTCCTGGGCCACGGTGCCCTGAACGCATTCGTGATGAAGCCGGTCTTCGCCACACAGTATGCGCTCCTGGGAATGAGCGGCACATCGGTCGAGCCCTGGGTCGGCGCATTTGAGTGCCTGCTTGCCCTCGCGGTCCTCATCCGGCCGGGCTTCGGCCTCCTTGTCTTTGTGCTCGCCTGGAAGTTCGCGACCGAGGCGCTCTCGCCGATGGCGGGATCGCCGATGTGGGTCTTCATAGAGCACGGGGGCAGCTATGCGGCCCCGCTCGCGCTCGCCCTGCTCATGAGGAGCAGCGAGGCTCCGGCTAGTCTGCAGGCTCGTCGCTCCGCTGCGTAGCGTGGGCGGGTAATCCCGCCGGCGTTCGCCTAGCTCCTGGCCGTCGTGCTCGCCAGCTCGTAGCTGATCTTGCCCTCGATGATCTCGCGCAGTGCGGTGTCCTCTGGGGAAAGCTTCTCGAGCGACTCAACGAGCGGGCGGTTGCCGCGCTTGAGCTGCTTCACGCGGCGGGAGACGACGTTCACCAGGATATTGGGATCGTCGATCGTCTTGAGGGCTTCCTTGATATAGTCGTCTCTCATGCCGGGACATTTTACGGGCCGCCCGGGCGGAACACGACCCATATCGGGGATTTGGTATCTAAAACACAGTCAACCGCTTCGCCTGTGGATCGGTTAGGACGATTTTAACCGCACGCGTTTCACCCTTGCACGTCGTCAGGATGGCGACAACGGAGTTGACGGGCAAAAGCAGAGATACATAGTAACATAATGTCTTCTACGTATTCTATAACGGAGGGTCAGGCGAATTTTCCCAAGATGGTGAAAGAGGTCCAGGCCGGGTACATCGCCACGATCACAAAGCGAGACGAGCCCGTGGCCTATCTCGTCAGCAAGGAACGCATGAGCGCTCTCATCGAGACGATGGAGATCCTCGCAAATCCCGAGGCCATGAAGGCAATTCGGGACAATGAAGCGGGGAAAATGAAGTTCTACCAGATCGAGGATATCCCCGATTGAGCTACAAGGTGATCATAGGCGAGGCCGCGCTGAGCTTCGTGCGGCGGCTCGCCCCGGACCCTCGCCGGGCACTTAAGAAATCCTTCACGGAACTGCGTGCCGAGCGCGGCGACATCCGGTCGCTGGACGATCCCCTCACGGGTCACTACCGGGTGCGGGTCGGCAAGTATCGTGTCATCTTTCGGTACATTGAAAACAAGACCATCGAGGTGGTGTTTGTTGAGGAAAGAAGGATGGTCTACGAGGTCTACGAGGAACAACTGGCTCGGAAACTGCGATCTTGAGCGGAGCGTTCCGCGCGTGCGGACGGGCCCGGTACCCCGACGAGCGTTGCGATCACTCCTCGACCAGCCGGTAGCCGATTCCAGATTCTGTCCTGAGGTGCCTCGGCTTGTGGGGCTCAGCCTCCAGCTTCTGGCGGATGTGCGTCATGTGGACGCGCAGGTAGTGGGTGTTCTCCTCGGCCTTGGGCCCCCAGAGTTCCCGGAGCATCTGCCCGTGCGTCACGACCTTGCCTCGGTGGAGCACGAGGAGCCGCAGCATGGCATATTCCTTCGCGGTCAGGCGGACCTCCGCCCCCGCGCGCCGAACGACGCGCGCGGCCAGGTCCACCTGGATGTCGCCGAAGGCCACGACGGCCGGCTCATTCTCGCCGGGGGCGCGCCGAAGGATGGCCCGGATCCGGGCCGTCAGCTCCTCGGACCCGAAGGGCTTTGTCAGGTAGTCGTCCGCGCCCGCGTTGAGCGCCGCCACCTTGTCCCTCTCGGCGGCGAGCACCGTCAGGACGAGGACGGGGACCTTCGACCACTCGCGCAGCTGCTTCAGGACCTCGAGGCCCCCGAGATCCGGCAGGCCGAGGTCCAGGATGACCGCGTCGGGCTGGCACCGGGCCGCTTCCTCGAGGCCGATCTTCCCCGTGCCGGACTCGATGACGGCGAAACCCGCGGCCTCGAGCGTGATCTTCAGGAGCCGCAGGATCTGCACCTCGTCGTCGATCACGAGGATCGTCTGCTTTGCCGCGCCCGTGGTCATTCGGCGGGCACGTCGCCGTGCGGTGTGTAGGGAAGGTAGACCGTCAGGACGGCCCCGCCGCCCGGGTTCTCGCCGGCGACGACGTCCCCGCCCTGGGCGGTCACGAAGCCGCGGATGATCGAGAGGCCGAGGCCGAGGCCCCCGGCCCGCGCCGCGTCGCCCCTCTGGAATTTCTGGAAAAGTCGTTCACGCATCGCCGCGGGCAGGCCCGGGCCGCGGTCGGCCACGGTGAAGTAGATCCGTGACTTGGCGCGGTCCACGCCGGCGGCCAGGAAGATTTCAGTTCCTGCGGGCGTGTGCAATGCCGAGTTGAGGAGGAGGTTCGCAATCACCTGCTCCATCAGGGCCGCGTCCGCCCGGAAGAGGGGCAGGTCCCTCGGGATGCTGGTCTCGAAGGGGTGCCCGTTCAGCGCCTCCCTGACCCCATCGACGGCCGCGTTGACCAGGTCGTGGCCGTCGCACCAGTCGAGCCGCGGCCTGAGGGCGCCCGACTCGAGGCGGGTCTGGTCCAGGAGGTTGTTGACGAGGCGGTTCAGCCGGCGGGTGGCGGTGCGGATCTCGCCCGCCAGGTCCGCGCGCGTGGCCTCGTCGGCCGAGGCGAGGTTCTCCACGGCGGCGCTCAGGACGGCGAGCGGCGTCTTCAGCTCGTGGGAGACGCCGTCGAGCAGCGTGCGGTGCAGCTTGTCCGACTCGGCGAGCAGCTTCTCGCGCTCCCCGGCGGCGCGCAGCTGCTCCCGCTCCACGAGCTGCGCCAGCTGGTCGGCGAAGCTGTCGGCCAGGTCCCTCTGGGACAGCGTGAGCGTGGCCTCCGGCGGAAGCTTGAGGACCAGGACCCCGATCGCCGTGTCCTCGCGCACGAGCGGCAGGTGGAAGCCCTCCGCCGAGGGGAGGGTGTCCGTGAACCTCCCCGCCTTCTTCCTGTTCCTCCAGGCCCAGTCGGCCACGCCGCGCTCCTTGTCGTTGAGCACGTACGAGCCCGCGAAATGCGGCATGAGGGCGGAGCCGTTGCCGTCGTCCAGGAGGAGCGCCGTCGTCGCACCGAAGTAGCTCTCGGCCTGGCGCAGCGCGGCGAAGACGGCGTCGTCCATCGTGGGCGCGGCGCTCAGGGCCTGCGTCAGGTGGAAGAGCGCGGTCGCCCGGTCCTCCCGCATGCGCTCGTTGCGCGCCTGCGCGCGGACCCGGGCCGTCAGCTGGCCGGAGATAACCGCCACCACGAAATAGGTGACGAACATGAGCCCGTCCTCGAACCGGCTTATGTAGAAGGTGTACAGGGGCGGGATGAAGAGGAAATCCCAGGTGAGGGCGCTCGCCACGCCCGCGAAGAGCACCGGCCCGGGGCCGACCCGAAGACTGAGGACGATCACGGCAAGCAGGAAGAACAGGCCCACGGAGAGGTAGCCGGAGTGGGGGACGACGAACCGGCTCAGGAGGGTGAGCGCGGCCAGCACCCCGAGCACCTCCGCGTATTCCCGGCCGGGCGAGACCTCGGCCGGCCGCCAGTCGATCCATGTCCTCGGCTTCTCCGCCGTGCGCTCGGCCGGGACGACGTAGATGTCGATCGTCCCCGCGTTCCTCAGGAGCCTGTCCGCGAGGTTGCCGCCTCGCAGGACGTCGAGCCACCTCGGGTTGCGCGACTTGCCGACGACGATCTGCGTGGCGTTGTTCTGCAGCGCGACGCGCACGAGCGCGTCGGCGACGTCCGTGTCATGGGTGACGACGACCTCGGCGCCGAGCTCGCGGGCGAGCGAGAGGTTCTTCTCCAGGCGGCGCTGTGCGTCGCCGTCGAGGGGCCGGGGGGACTCGACGCTGACGGCGATCCAGCTCGCTCCCTGCGAGGCGGCCATGCGCCTCGTCCAGCGGACCAGCTGGGTCGACGACGGGCTGGGGCCCACGGCCACGAGGAGCCGCTCGCCCGAGCGCCACACGGTGCTGGGGGTCCCGACCGAGCGGAGCTCGCGCAGGCGCTTGTCGACGTGCTCGGCCACGAAGCGCAGCGCGAGCTCCCGGAGCGCCGTCAGGTGCGTGTCCTTGAAGAAGTTCTCGGCCGCCGCCGCCGCGCGGCCGTCCATGTAGACCTTGCCCTCGCTAAGCCGCTCCCGGAGCGCCTCGGGCGTGATGTCGACCAGCTCGATCTGGTCGGCCAGGCCGAACACCGAGTCCGGTACGGTCTCGTGCACCGTGGCGCCCGTGATCTGGCGAACGGCGTCCGCGCGGCTCTCGATGTGCTGGACGTTGAGCGTCGTGACGACGTCGATGCCCGCGTCCAGGAGCTCGACCACGTCCTGGTAGCGCTTGGGGTGGCGCGACCCCGGGGCGTTCGTGTGGGCGAACTCGTCGACGAGGACAAGCTTCGGCTTGCGCGCGAGGATGGCCTCGAGGTCCATCTCGGTGATGTCGATGTTCTTGTAGGTGATGTGCCGTCTCGGGATGACAGGCAGCCCCTCGAGGAGGGCCTCCGTCTCGGCGCGCCTGTGGGTTTCCACCACGCCGACGACCAGGTCGACCCCCTCCTTCAGGTCCTGCTGGGCGGCCCGCAGCATCGCGAAGGTCTTGCCGACCCCCGGGCACATGCCGAAGAAGACCTTCAGCTTGCCGCGCTGGGCGCGCTGCTGCTCGCGTTTCAGCGACGCAAGCAGCGCGTCGGGATCGGGTCGGTTGTCAGGCATGGGCCGGAGAATGCCTGTTTAGGGTATGCGCGGGTGAGGCGCAAGCCACCCGGTGATCTGGCCCGCCAGCGCGCTCGCGGCAACAGGCGCACGGGGGACTCAAGGCTGAAGGGAGCGGGGATGGGGCACCGCGGGGGTCGGCCAGTGGACGCGCGAGCCGCCGAGGCCGCGACTCGCCGCCAGCTGGCCCAGGGCAAGCCCCACCATGAAGGCGATGATCGCCACCAGGAGGTAAGTCCAGGACCGCGAGTGCTCGTCTTCCATCACCATGGGGAGGGGCTATTTCGTTGGTGCGGGCGACGCCCCGTCCAAGGCTAGGTTGAGGCGCAGGACATTCACGCCAGCCTCGCCGAGGACGCCCAGGTCGCGCCCCTCGGTGAACTGCGCGACAAGAGCCTGGACCCTGTCCAGGGCGAGACCGCGAGCCTTTGCCACCCGAGCCGCCTGGTCCAGGGCGTTGGAGACGCTGATGTGCGGGTCGAGGCCGCTCGCGGACGATGTGACCGCGTCGGCGGGGACGCTCGCATCGGCAGCGAGGCCGTTGGAGGTGCGGTACGCCGCGACGGCGGCCTTGACGCTGTCGTTCAGCTTCTGGCTCGTCGGGCCGAGGTTCGTGCCCGAAGAAGCCGTCGCATCGTAGCCGGTGCCCGCGGCCGACGCCCGCGGCTGGAAGTACTTGTCGCTCGAGAAGTTCTGCGCGAGGAGCAGCGAGCCGCGCACGGTGCCGTCCTTCTCGACGATCAGGCTTCCGTTCGCCTTCGCGGGGAACAGCGCCTGAGCGCCCGCCCAGACGACGAGCGGGTACGCGCCGCAGAGGAGCACGGCGAACACGAGGGTGAGGAGCACCGAGGTCTTAAGCTCAAGGAATAGCGTTTTCATGGTTCAGACGAGGTGGGCGGCGTGGATGAGCACGTCGATCAGCTTGATGCCGATGAACGGGATGATGATGCCGCCGAACCCGTAGATGATGAGGTTGCGCCTGAGCATGGCCGCGGCGCCGATGGGCCTGTAGGCGACCCCCTTGAGCGCGAGCGGGATGAGGGCGATGATGACGAGCGCGTTGAAGATGACCGCGCTCAGGATGGCGCTCAGCGGCGAGGCGAGGTGCATGACGTTCAAGGGGGCGATCGCAGGGAAGACCCCGACCAGCATCGCCGGGATGATCGCGAAGTACTTGGCCACGTCGTTCGCGATGCTGAAGGTCGTCAGCGCGCCGCGCGTGATGAGCAGCTGCTTGCCGATCTCGACGATGTCCAGGAGCTTGGTCGGGTTGGAGTCGAGGTCGACCATGTTGCCGGCCTCCTTGGCGGCCTGGGTGCCGGTGTTCATGGCGACCCCCACGTCGGCCTGGGCGAGCGCGGGCGCGTCATTGGTGCCGTCGCCCGTCATGGCGACCAGGTGCCCCGCGGCCTGCTCCTCGCGGATGCGCGCCAGCTTCATCTCCGGCGTCGCCTGGGCGAGGAAGTCGTCGACGCCCGCCTCGGCGGCGATCGCCGCCGCCGTGAGCGGATTGTCGCCCGTGATCATGACGGTGCGGATGCCCATCGCCCGCAGCTGGGCGAAGCGCTCCTTGATCCCGCCCTTGACCACGTCCTTCAGGAAGATGACGCCGAGCGCCTCGCGCCCCTCGGCGACGACGAGCGGCGTGCCGCCCTTCCTCGAGATGTCGTCCACGGCCGCGGAGACCGGGTCGGGGTAGACGCCGCCCTGCGCCTCGACCCACGCCTTGACGTTGGCCGCCGCGCCCTTGCGTATGGTGCGGGCCGGTGCGCCGTCGCCGGCGGCCAGATCCACCCCGCTCATCCGCGTCTGCGCCGTGAACGGCACGAAGGTCGCCCGTGCGGCCGACAGGTCGCGCCCGCGCAGGTTGAACCGCTCCTTGGCGAGGACGACGATGCTTCGCCCCTCGGGTGTCTCGTCGGCAAGGGAGGCGAGCTGCGCCGCGTCCGCCAGGCGCTCGGCCGACACGCCCGGCGCCGCGATGAATTCCGACGCCATGCGGTTGCCGAGCGTGATCGTGCCCGTCTTGTCGAGGAGGAGGACGTCGATGTCGCCCGCGGCCTCCACGGCGCGCCCGCTCATGGCGAGCACGTTGCGCTGCAGGAGGCGGTCCATGCCCGCGATGCCGATCGCGCTCAGGAGCCCGCCGATCGTCGTCGGGATGAGGCAGACAAGGAGCGCGATCAGCGCCGTGATCGAGAACGCCACGCTTGAGTAGATGCCGAAGGGCTTCAGCGCGATGATGACCAGCAGGAAGATGAACGTGAGGGCCGAGAGGAGGATCGTGAGGGCGATCTCGTTAGGCGTCTTCTGGCGGGTGGCGCCCTCGACGAGGCTGATCATGTGGTCGAGGAACCCCTCGCCTGGGTTTGCCGTGATGCGGATGACCAGGCTGTCCGAGAGGACGCCGGTCCCCCCGGTCACAGCGCTCCTGTCGCCGCCCGCCTCCCGGATGACGGGGGCGGATTCCCCGGTGATGGCGGACTCGTCGACCGACGCGGCGCCCTCGACCACCTCCCCGTCGCCGGGGATGAGCTCGCCGGCGACGACGAGGACCACGTCGTCCCTGCGCAGCAGCGAGGCGTCCACGGACTCTGTGGTCCCGTCCTTGCGGCGGCGCTTGGCGACCAGCTGCTTGCGGGACGCGCGCAGAGCGCGCGCCTGCGCCTTGCCGCGGCCCTCCGCCACGGCCTCGGCAAAGTTGGCGAAGACGACCGTGAAGAGAAGCCAGAGGGCGATCTGCAGCACGTAGCTGAAGGGTTCCTTGGAGGTGAAGAGCTGCTGGAACGTGAGGAGCGCGCCGACCAGCGTGACGAACATCACGGGGTTCTTCAGCTGCTGGCGCGGGTCCAGCTTCGTGAACGAGTCCACGACGGCCTTCTGCATGATGTCGCGGTCAAAGAGTGAGATGGATTTGGTGCTCATGGTCGGTGGGGGGTCCCTTGTGGTGGGGCGGGCGTCAGAAGAGCGTGCCGGCGCCCATGAGGTAGTGCTCGACGATCGGGCCGACGGCCAGGGCCGGCAGGAACGTGAGCGCGCCCACGAGGACGACGGTGCCTATCAGGAGGATGATGAACGTGACGCCCTCGGTCTTGAATGTGCCGGCGCTGGCCGGGATCAGCTTCTTTGAGGCGAGGTTGCCGGCCAGGGCCAGGATGGGGACGATCATGAGGAAGCGCCCGATCAGCGCGGCGATGCCCAGGGTCGTGTCCCAGTGCGGGTTGTTGTCGGCCGGCGCCGCGGTGAGGCCGGCGAAGGCGCTCCCGTTGTTGCCGACGCAGGAGCTGAAGGCGTAGAGCATCTCGCTGAAGCCGTGCGGCCCGGAATTGTTCAGGCCGGCCGCGCCCCAGTCCGACACGCTGGCCCAGGCCGTGAACCCGAGTATCGTGGCCGAGAGCACCATGAGGACCAGCATGACGAGCTTCACGTCATAGGCCTCGATCTTCTTGCCGAGGTACTCGGGCGTGCGCCCGACCATGAGCCCGGCGATGAACACGGCGAGGACGACGAAGATGAGCATCCCGTAGAGGCCCGCGCCGACGCCGCCGAAGATCACCTCGCCCGTCTCGATGTTGAAGAGGGGCACGAGGCCGCCGAGCGGGGTGAAGGAGTCGTGCATCGCGTTGACCGCCCCGCAGGAGGCGTCGGTCGTGATCGTGGCGAATAGGGCCGAGTTGAAGATGCCGAAGCGCACCTCCTTGCCCTCCATGTTCCCATCGGCCGCGGCCACGCCGAGCTTCTGGTGGATGGGGTTGCCCGAGGCCTCGGCTCCCCAGCACACGAGGACGCCGACCGCGAACATCGCGAACATCGCGCCCCAGACGGCCCAGCCGTGGCGCTGGTTGCGGACCATTCTGCCGAGGTAGTAGGTGAGCGCGCTCGGGATCGCGAAGATCGAGAGCATCTGGATGAAGTTGGAGAGGGGGGTGGGGTTCTCGAAGGGATGCGAGGCGTTGGCGTTCGTGTAGCCGCCGCCGTTCGTGCCGAGCATCTTGATCGCGATCTGCGAGGCCATCGGCCCCTGGACGATCGTCTGGGTGTCGACCGCCTGGTCCACCTGGACGGGCGTCTTGCCGTCGGCCGCCATGACGGGCTTGCCCGCGGCGTCAACCTTCGGGACCTGGATCGTGTAGGCCTCGTAGGTCTTTGCGACCGTGTACGGCTTGAAGTTCTGGATCATGCCCTGCGAGACGAGGAAGAGGGCGAAGACGAGGCAGATCGGGACCAGCAGGTAGTAGGTGGTGCGCACCGTATCGACCCAGAAGTTGCCGATGGTCGCGACGGACTGGCGCGCGATGCCGCGCACGAGCGCCGCGGCGATGGCGATCCCGGCCGCGGCCGAGGTGAAG
>Ga0265320_10001713_pt1 | contig 15574 bp, 13 predicted proteins | sample 4827metaG_FD_202087 | JGI IMG/M metagenome (GOLD analysis project Ga0265320, IMG submission 202087) | Rhizosphere microbial communities from Carex aquatilis grown in University of Washington, Seatle, WA, United States - 4-8-27 metaG | ecosystem: Host-associated > Plants > Roots > Rhizosphere >...
GGAGCAGGACCGCGGCCCCGGACGCCGCGACCACGTCACCCCACCCCGCGCGCTCCGCGAACTCGGCGGGCAGCCTTCCCCGCGCGTGCAGCCAGATGAAGTACAGGCCGACGAAGCGCGCAAGGTGGGCCGCCAGTATCCCGCGCGGACCGAGCGAATCCATCCCCTCGCGGAGGCTACCGGGCCGAAGGACGCCCGCCGTGAACGCCGCGGTCGCGCCGGCGATCACTAACGGGACGGCCTGCGGGGGGACCCTCGCCATCGCGTGGAAGGAGCCGGCAACGCCCGCGGCGATGCCCCACGAGGCGACGAGCGCGAGGAAGCGGGGATTCGGCGCGCCCATGCCGGCCTATCCCCCCAGCTTCACGACGTGCTCAAACTCCGCGCGGGTGAGCGGCATGACGGAAAGCCGGCTGTGGCGCACGAGGATCACGCCCGCGAGCGCCGGGTCCGCCTTCACCTGCGCCAGCGGCACCGGTCGGGCGAGCCTGCGGACCGCCTCGAGCTCCACCGACACCCAGGCGGGCTCGTCCGCCGTGGGATCCGGGTAGGCGGAGCGGGTCACCCTGGCGACGGCGACGACGGACTTGCTCTCGCCGCTCTCGTAGAAGAGCACGGGGTCGCCGGGGCGCATGCCGTTCAGGTTGTTTCGGGCCTGGTAGTTGCGGACGCCGTCCCAGGACGTGCGGCGGTCCCGCTCGAACATCGCCCACGAGTAGCTCTCGGGCTCCTGCTTCACGAGCCAGTGCCCCCCTCCCCCGGCATCCCCGGCGCCCGGCGGCTTGGTTCTTGGGCTCATGGCGCGGGGATCATGGGGCCGCGCGCCGGGGCCCGGCAAAGCGAAATTTCGGGACGGCCCAGGGAACTGTAGGATTGCCGCCCGGGCGCGGGTGCGCCTTCCTGCGTGCATCCCCCTTTCGCCCGTACCAGGCGGCAACACGCGGCCCCAGGGGGACACGATGAACAAAACCCTCGCACGCTTAAGCCTCCTTCTCTGCACCCTCCTGCCCGCCGCCCCCCTGGCGCGCGCCTCCGAGCCCAACACGCTCTCCGACACGGAGCAGTCGGGGGGCTGGCACCTCCTCTTTGACGGGAGCTCGCTCAAGGGCTGGCGCAGCCTCACCGACCCGGACCCGGGAGCGGGCTGGAAGGTCATCGACGGCTGCATCGTGCGCACGGCCAAGGCCGGCGACCTGCTGACCATCGATGATTTCGGGGACTTTGAGCTCTCGATCGAGTGGAAGGTCGCGGACGAGACCAACAGCGGCATTCTCTACCGGGTATCGCTCAGCGAGGCCCAGACGTTCTACACGGGCCCCGAGTTCCAGATACTGGACAACATCCACGGGGGCGACCGCCTCGACCCGAAGCACACGGCCGGGGCGCTCTACGACCTCGTTGCCCCGACGAAGGACGTCACTCGCCCCGTCGGCTCATGGAACGAGACGCGAATCCTCGTGAAGGGCTGGCACATCGAGCACTGGCTCAACGGCGAGAAGATCGTGGACATCGACCTCGACAGCCCCGAGGGCCGGGCGCTCAAGGCGCACAGCAAGTTCAGCTCGATGTCCTCGTTCGCCAGCTACAAGCACGGCCACTTCGCGCTGCAGGACCACGGCGGCATGGTTAGCTTCCGCAACATCAAGGTCCGCGAGCTGCCCTCCGGCCCCTGATGCCGCGGGGCTGAAGGAACGATGCCCTGGATCCAGGCCTACGCCCCGGTCGGGGAAGGCGTGGCCCTTTCGGCCGGCGTCGCGGCGGTCCCGCTCGCCGTCCTGTTCGTCTGCCTCGCCCTCCTCAGGATGAAGGTGTTCAAGGCGGCCCTCTGCGCCCTGGCCGCGGCCTCGGTCCTGTCCGTAACCGCGTGGGGCATGCCCGCGGGGCTGGCGGCCCGGGCGGCCGCGCAGGGCGCGGCCTTCGGGCTCTTCCCCGTCTTCTTCATCGTCCTCGCCAGCCTCTTTCTCTTCAACATCACGGTGAAGAGCGGGCAGTTCGACGTCATCCGGGCGTCGCTGGCGGACCTGACGGCCGACCGCAGGCTCCAGGCGCTCCTCATCGCGTTCTGCTTCGGCGCGTTCATCGAGGGCGCCGCGGGATTTGGCGCGCCCGTGGCCATCGCGGGCGCGACGCTGGTGGGGCTGGGATTCCGGCCGTTCCAAGCCGCGGGCCTGTGCCTCGTGGCGAACACGGCCCCTGTCGCTTTCGGCACCATCGGCATCCCCATCGTCGCCCTCGGAGGCGTGATGGGCCTAAACGACGCCGGGCTCATGAAGCTCTCGGCCGTCGTCGGCCACCAGCTTCCCTTCATCTCCCTGATCCTGCCCGCCTACCTCGTCCTCATCATGGCGGGACCCCGGAAGACGGCCGAGGTCCTGCCCGCGGTCGTGGCCTGCGGCGCCGCATTCGCCGGCTGCCAGTGGTTCGTCGCCAGCCGCCTCGGGCCCTACCTGCCGGACATCATCTCGTCCCTCGCCGCCATGGCCGCCCTGGTGGTCCTGCTCCGGTTCTGGCGGCCGCGGACCTTGTTCCGCTTCGACCACGATCCGTCCATCGGGGCCGGCCACGGCCACGGGCCGGCCGTGGTCCTGCGGGCGTGGTTCCCCTACCTGGCCCTGACGGCGATGGTCCTCCTCTGGGGCGCGCCCCCGGTGAAGGCCACCCTCAACCGGACCACTGTCATGATTCCCGTCGCCGGCCTGGACAACGCCATCGCGAAGCCGCCGGCGGCGCCGGGCGGCGCCGCGGTCCCCATCCCCGCGAAGTACAAGCTCGACTACCTCGCGAGCGGGGGATCCGCCGTCCTCATCGCGGCCCTTCTCTCCGGGGTGCTCTCAGGGTTGGGGGCGGGCGAGGTGCTGCGCATCTTCGGCAGGACGCTCCACGACCTGCGCTTTCCGGCGCTCACGTTCGCGTCCGTCCTTGCCCTGGCCTACGTGATGAACGCCTCCGGCATGACCGCCGCGCTCGGCATCTTCTGCACCCGGGCCGGCCGGCTCTTCCCCTTCGTCGCGCCCGTCCTCGGGTGGATTGGCGTCTTCCTGACGGGATCCGACACGTCGAGCAACGTCCTCTTCGGCGGCCTCCAGAAATCCGCCGCCGAGCAGCTGGGCATAAACCCGCTCCTGACCGCCGCGGCCAACACGAGCGGCGGCGTCATGGGAAAGATGATCTCGCCGCAGTCCCTCGCCGTCGCCTGCGCGGCGACGGGCATGGTCGGCGAGGAGGGATCCCTCTTCCGGTTCACGCTGAAGCACTCGGTCCCGCTGCTGCTCGTCATCTGCGCGATCACCTACCTGCAGGCCTACTACCTGACATGGATGGTCCCGTCCTGACGCCATGGCTCTCGCGCTCTTCCCGACAGCCTTCGGCACCTGCGGCCTCTCGTGGGACGAGGGGCGCCTGAGCGGATTCCAGCTCCCCGGCCCGACGGAGGAGCACACGCTTGGCCGGCTCGCGCAAAGGGGCGGGGACGTCGTCGCCGAGCGCGAGGCGCCCGAGTGGGTGCGCGCGGTCGTCGCGCGGGTGCGCCGGCATTTCGAGGGCGACCTGCAGGACTTCTCGGACGCCCCGCTCGACTGGAAGCGGGTCAGCGAGTTCCAAAGGGCCGTGTACCTCCAGGCGCAGGCGGTGCGGCCGGGATTCAAGACGAGCTACGGGGACATCGCCAAGGCCATCGCCCTCGGCCCCGAGTCGGCTCGCGCCGTCGGCGTCGCCCTCGCGACGAACCCGTGGCCCCTCCTCGTGCCCTGCCACCGGGTCGTGTCCGCGAACGACAGGATGACGGGGTTCTCAGCGCCCGGCGGGATCCTCACGAAGACGCGCCTGCTCGCGCTCGAGGGAGCCGAGTTGCTTTCGGAGTGATATCTCCCGGGCCCGCTCGACAAAGCGGGATTTTTCGGTGTCTTGCGCCTTCGCCCGCAATGCCGACCCTCTTCGATCCCGTCACCCTGGGCGACCTAATCCTGCCCAACCGCATCGTCATGGCGCCCCTCACCCGGGCGCGCGCGGGCGCGGAGCGCGTCCCGAACGCGCTCATGGCCGAGTACTACGCGCAGCGCGCCTCCGCCGGTCTGATCATCTCGGAGGCGACCTCCGTGACGCCCATGGGTGTCGGCTACGCCGACACGCCGGGCATCTGGTCGGCAGAGCAGGTCGAGGGCTGGAGGCTCGTGACGGCCGCGGTGCACGCGGCCGGCGGCCGGATGATCCTGCAGCTCTGGCATGTCGGCCGCGTCTCGGACCCGGTCTTCCTCGACGGGGCGCTCCCCGTGGCCCCGAGCGCGCTGGCGCCCGCGGGACTCGTCCGGCTTGTCCGCCCGCAGAGGCCCTACACGACGCCTCGCGCGCTCGAGACCGCCGAGTTGCCGGGCATCGTGGAGGCCTACCGCACGGGCGCGCTCAACGCGCGCGACGCGGGCTTCGACGGCGTCGAGGTGCACGGGGCGAACGGATACCTCCTGGACCAGTTCCTCCAGGACGGCTCCAACCGGCGCACGGACAAATACGGGGGACCGGTCGAGAACCGGGCGCGCCTGATGCTCGAGGTGACGGACGCCGTGATCTCCGTCTGGGGGGCGCGAAGGGTCGGCATGCACCTCGCCCCGCGCGGGGACGCGCAGTCCATGGGCGATTCCAACCCCCTTGCGACCTTCGGCTACGTCGCCCGAGAGCTCGGCGCCCGCGGGATCGCCTTCATCTGTGCCCGCGAGTCGCTCGGCGAGAACCGCATCGGGCCCCAGCTGAAGGCGGCCTTCGGCGGCGCCTACATCGCAAACGAGAAGTTCTCGCAGGCGACCGCGGAGGAGGTCCTCGCCAGGGGCGAAGCCGACGCCGTGGCCTTCGGGGTACCTTTCCTCGCAAACCCGGACCTGCCCCGGCGCTTCGCCCTTAGGGCCCCGCTGAACGAGCCGCTGCCCGATTACTTCTACGTTCCCGGCCCCAGGGGATACACGGACTACCCCGCCCTCCCCGCATCTGGGTAATGACTGCAGGGCCCGCGTTAAAAATCTATAAACCAATGCCTTCGGAGCGCCGGCGACGCCCATAGGCAGGGCTTTGGTGTTGCGTCGCGCCCTCCCCGGCTGAGACGATCCCGCGCCCCTGTCCAGCGGGCAAACCGAGCCACGCACCGTGCCTACCACACCGCCCGAACTCGTTCTGGTCGTTCCCGTCTTCAATGAGCAGGACGCGATCGTGCCCGTCCTTCAGGAATGGCGCGCGGAACTCGCCAAGACGGTTGGCGATGGGCGCTTCACAATCCTGGTGGTCGACGACGGGTCCACCGATGCCACGCCCGCCCGGCTCGCGGGGCTGGACTGGCCCGAGCTTCGCGTCCACCGGCACGCGAACCGGGGCCACGGCCAGAGCTGCCTGGTCGGCTACATCGAGGCCGAACGGATGGGGGCCACGTACATCTTCCAGATCGACTCAGACGGGCAGTGCGATCCGGTGGGGTTCGCGAGCGTGTGGGAGCGCCGGGAGCTGGCGCCCGCGGTCTACGGGCGGCGCACAAGCCGGGACGACGGGCGCGCCCGGCGGGTGATCAGCGCCGTCCTGCGCGCCTCGCTCAAGCTCGCCCGCCGCACGAAGCTCAACGACACGAACGTCCCGTTCCGCCTGTACCGAGCGCCCCTCGCGGCGGCGGCCGCGAGGCGGGTTCCCGCCGACTTCAACCTGGCCAACATCGCGATGGCGATCCTCCTCGAGCCCGAGGGGTTCATCGAGGTGCCCATACACTTCCGCGACCGCATCGGCGGGCAGCCCGCGGTGCGCCTGTGGGGCTTCGCGCCCAAGGCCCTGCGCCTGCACCGCGACCTCCTCAAGCTGGGGAAATAGGGGATGCGCGACAGCTACGACTACCTGATCGTCGGAGCGGGACTCTCGGGGCTCGTCCTCGCGGAGCGGCTGGGCTCGCTCGGCCGCAGCTGCCTCGTCGTCGAGCGCCGCGACCACATCGGGGGCAACTGCCACGACCGCAAGGACCGCAACGGGCTGTTCTTCCACGTCTACGGGCCGCACTATTTCCGCACGAACTCCGAGCTCGTGCGCACGTACCTGAGCCGGTTCACAGAGTGGAACGACGCGAAGTACCGGGTGAACGTCTTCGCCGGGGGCCGCTACTGGAGCTTCCCGATCAACCTCGGCACGTTCCGGCAGTTCAGCGGGAACCCCGCGGCGACGGAGGAGGACTTCAAGGCGTACCTCGCCCGCAGCGCCGTGCCGATCGCGTCCCCCGCGAACTCCAAGGAGGCGATCCTCTCCGCGGTGGGAGTCGAGCTCTACGAGTTCTTCTACAAGGGCTACACGCAGAAGCAGTGGGGGCGCCCCGCCGAGGCGCTCGACGCCTCCGTCTGCCGCAGGATCCCGATCCACACGGGCCTTGACGAGCGCTACTTCAAGGACGAGTTCCAGGCGCTGCCCAGGCTCGGGTACAACGCGATGTTCGAGGCGATCCTCGAGGCCTCGAAGGCCGACCTCCGGCTGGAGACCGACTACCGCGAGGTCCTGCCGAGGGTTCGCCACCGCCACCTGATCTATTCCGGGCCGCTGGACGAGTACTTCGACTGCAAGTACGGGCACCTGCCCTACCGCACGGCGCGCTACGCGCTCGAGGAGCTGGACGAGGCCTCCGTCCCCAAGGGCGGGTTCGTCCAGCCGGTCCTGCAGGTGAACTACCCGGGCCCGGAGGCGTTCACGAGGACCGTCGAGCTGAAGCACGTCACCGGGCAGGTGAGCCGCAGCTCCAACCTCGTGCGCGAGTTCCCGGCCGAGTACAAGCCGGGTGAGAGCGACCCCAACTACCCGATTCCGGGCCCGGAGAGCGATGCGCTCGCGGCGCGCTACCGGGACCTCGCGCAGGCGCAGCAGGGCGTGACCTTCATCGGCCGCCTGGCGCAGTACCGCTACCTCAACATGGACCAGGTCGTAGGGGCCGCGTTGCACACCTTCGAGAAGCTGCGCGACGGGAAGGCGTGAGGGCGGGCGCGCCTCAGCGCGCGGCCGCGTGGGCCCGCTTCCAGAGGCCCACCTTCCGGGCGGCGTCGCTCCCGTTCTCATAGGTCAGGATGTCGCACCAGATGTACTCTGGCCCCACGGAGCTGTTCACCTTGCCCCAGAGCTCCGGCTCGTCGCCCGGCCTGTACCAGAGGACGTAGTCTATCCCCTGCGCCACGAGCCATTTGCCGGCGTCGGGCATCGTCCCGTCGAACAGGCTGACGAGGCTGTCGTGCCGGCGCCTCACGTCCTCCCTGTAGGCGCGCCAGAGGAGCTCGTGGCCGTACCACCCGAGCCACATCCTCTGGCCGGCGAAGAGCGGGATCACCGCGGAATTCGTGAAGCCCCCCGCGCTCTCGGGGCGCTCCGCGACCACCCCGGGCCGCTCGATCTTGAGGCGCCCGAGCATGAGGCGCGGAAACTCCTCCCTCGTGAGGTAGTTTGTCCCCTCCAGCTTGCCGATCGAGTCCCTGGGGCCCGCGAGGAACGGCCGCCAGAGGTCGAGCACGTAGAAGCACGGGTAGAGGCAGAAGAGGAGGCCGGCGGCGCGGACCCAGCGGCTCGTGGCACGCTCCAGGACGAACGGGCCCAGCGTCACCAGGCAGCCCGCGGCGATCCAGGGCCACCACTTGAGCGTCGTGTTGAATCGTTCATATATGCCCGAATACACGTCGTCCACGTACACGTACTCCGAAAAAATGAGGAAGGTGAGCCACAGGACCGCGAGGCGCCGGCCCTGGGCGCTGCCGGAGAGCAGGCCGAGCAGGATGAGGGCGATCGTGGGAAGCATGAAGAGAAGAAGGAGGAGAGGGGGCGTGTGCTCCCTCCACGGCACCAGCCTGAGGGCGGCATCGTAGCCCGCGGCCGACGCCGTGAATGCCGAAAGGTAGACCCAGGCCGCGAGCCACACGGCCGCCGCGCCGAGCGCCACCGAGGGCAGCAGGCGCCGCCATTCCCTGAGATCCGCGAGCAGCCACGCGGCGATGCCCAGGGCCTGAAGCGGAAGGGCCCACGTGTTGGCGAGGACGGTCCAGGTGAGCGTGCACCCGGCCATGACCGCGTAGCGCCGCTGCCGCAGACGCGACCAGAGCTGCACGGACATGGCACAGAGGCCGAGGAGGTAGTACCCGGAGAGCGGGGCGTGGTAGTCGCCGAGGTAGATCGAGTAGGAGAACGGCTCCCCGGGGAGCTCCAGGTGCTCGTACCTCGACTGGTAGGCCCTGAGCCACGCGCCGACCGGCGCCTTGTCCATGGGAGCACTCCCGATGAACCTCATGCTGGTCCAGGGCTGGACGTTGGTGTCCGAAAGGTGCACGAACAAGGTCGTCCCCATCCCGCCGATCACGAACCCGGCGATGACCACGGCCCTGACCCAGGATTTCCGGGCGGCGAGGCACACGGAGCCGGCGAGCGCCGAGCCCGCCAGAGCGATCAGCAGGCAGAAGCCTATATTGTAGCTCTCGCCCGTCGTGATCGACAGGAGCCGCCCCATGAGGGCGGCGCCGTAGTGCTGGAAGCTGTAGTACTGCGTCGAGGCGTAAGGGTAGAACCAGGCATCGGGCACCGGAATCGTCGCCCCGGTCGCGTAGCTGCAGATGAAGGAGAGGTCCGCGATCTTCTCCGATGAGCCGTCGATGTCGGGCGACGTGAACCTCCAGAGCATCGCATAGAGGAAAATGGCGCAGAAGACGCCGAAGCACCCGAGGAGGCGCCTCGGGGCGAACTCGGCGCGCCACTCCGCCACGAGGGAGGCCGCGCGCCCGCACAGGAAGGACGGCTCCCAGCCGGGGACGCTGAGCGCGATCATCGCCGCGGAAACCGCGGTCGAAACGAGGCAGAGCCCGGCGAGCGACGGGCCCAGCCCGACCTGGCATTCGACCGCGTATATCCCTGTGACACCGAGAATTGGGCCGGCGGCCAGCGCGAGCCAGCGGTTGCGCCAATATAGACCCGCTATAAGCATCAGTCCCCAGAGATTGACCGCCAGAAGCGCCAGCGTGAACAGCAGTCCGAGGTATTGCATGCAGCTATACGGTAGATACGTATTACGATTGTTTGACGACGAATTGCGTTGAAAGGGCCATCTACTTGCAATGCTATTGCCACACGCAGAGTCAGGTCCATCCGACAGCATTCACCCACGTGCATCTCTTGAAATACGCGCCCGAATCCGGCCCCTCCACGGGCCCGAGCCGCGCTCCTGCGAGGAAGGGATTCACGCTTGTGGAGGTCATGGTGGCGACGGTGCTCCTCTCGATGATCATCCTGGGCATCCTTCAGGTGCTCATCGGATCCTACAGGGTCGCGGCGAAGGCCCGGTACAACGACCACGCGCGCTACGTGATCAAGTCGATGGCCGACCAGTTCCTCACGCAGCAGCCGTTCGACAACAACGGAAACGTCCTGACCCTCTTCCAGCCGACGGTGGACGGCGGCGGCAACCTTAGCCCGCTCGGCACGGGGATGACCTGGACAAACTCGGACGGCTCGGCCGGGACGGTCTCCAACGACTCGCTCGGGCTTTATTTCTACGTGCTGCTGGGGGACAACTCGGGGGCGCCCATCAAGGCGACCGTCACCCGCACCGTGCAGTACCTCTATCCCTACCCCAGCGGACAGCCGACGCTGGTCGGCCAGTCCGCGCCTCCCGGATACCTGCTTCAGGGCACGTTTAAGATCACCTTCCCGTACCCCGCGACGTCGACGACGACGCTCAGCCAGTCGATCACCGTGGTCCGGTCCATCCCGTGAAGAACACCGAGGGCAATTCCGGCGAGGACAGGGGCGCGATCCGCCAGGACCCGCCCCGGGTGGCGTTCACGCTCGTGGAGATGATCGTCACCCTGACGGTCGCCTGCATCCTGATGGTCGCGATCGTCGCGTTCCTCGTCAACGGGGTCGTCAGCACGACGAAGACGACCGCCATCAACGACACGTCCACCAAGGGCCGGTACATCTTCGAGCACCTCTCGAAGGAGATGGCCCGCGCGAATGACCTGACCATTTCACCCACGCCCGCCGGCGGGTTCTTCGGCCCGAACCCGAGCTACTCCTACCCGCCGACCCCCACGCCGGGAAACCCCGGCCTGGGTTACTCGGGCTTCAACTACCTTATCCCCGTCGGGGGCCAGGCGCTCAATTCAAACACGATCCCGGTAACGGCCGGCGTGAGCCCGGGCATCACCCTCACCCTCGGCCCCGCCTCTCCGCCCGACTACCTCGTCCCCCAGGCCGGCGACTACCTGCAGATCCCCGGGCTCAACATCGGAACGCCGAAGATCGGCGTCCCGATCGCCTCCGTGAGCGGGCCGAACAGCGTTGATGGATCGGGGAACTGGACCATCTACCTGTCCGCGCCGCTGTACACGCTGGCCAACGTCGCGTCGACCAACGCCGACATTCCCGCCGAGACCGTCGAGACGATCCAGCGCCAGCGCAGCTATGCGGTGCAGACGGTTGGGGGAGACACCCAGCTTCTGTGGTATCCCAACACCACAGCGTCCCCGCCCCAGAAGGCGCTGCCGACGAGCGTGGTCGTCGCCAAGGGGCTCCCCTCGGCCAACGGGAACATGTACCCCTTCTTCGCGCAACCCAAGGTGCCGATCGCGAACGGCGGGGACGGGACCGTGTACGTCGGCGTGAGCCTGGCCCTGACCGTCCCCACGGGGATGACGGCGGGCGGCGTCGAGGGCGTGAACGTCCTGAAGGGCCAGTCCAGCTTCTATTCGAACAACACGATCAACGCCGTCTTCGCCAACAGGTCCGGCAAGACATTCGCCCTGATCTACCTGCCGACGCCGACACCGACGCCGTCGCCCACCCCAACGCCTTCGCCGACCCCGTCGCCCACGCCGACACCTTCGCCGACGCCGTCGCCCACGCCGACACCGACGCCCACGCCGTCGCCCACGCCGACACCGACGCCCACGCCGACCCCATCGCCGACCCACACCCCGTCGCCCGTCCCGACGCCGACACCTTCGCCGACGCCTACACCCTCGCCGACGCCCACGCCTTCGCCCACACCCACGCCCTCGCCCACACCCACGCCGACGCCGTCGCCCACGCACACCCCGTCGCCCACGCCGACACCTTCGCCCACGCCCACGCCCTCGCCTACACCGACGCATACCCCGACGCCTTCGCCCACCCCGACGCCGTCGCCCACCCCGACGCACACGCCCACGCCGTCGCCCACCCCGACGCCGACGCCTTCGCCGACGCACACCCCGTCGCCGACGCCGACGCCGTCGCCCACGCACACGCCTTCACCGACGCCGTCACCCACCCCGACACCGTCGCCGACGCACACGCCTTCGCCGACCCCGTCGCCCACACCGACGCCCACACCGTCGCCGACGCCGACCCCGTCGCCCACGCATACGCCGTCGCCCACGCCGTCGCCGACACCCACGCCGTCACCGACTCCGACGCCCACGCCTTCGCCGACGCCCACCCCGTCGCCGACGCACACCCCGTCGCCCACACCGTCTCCCACGCCTTCGCCGACGCCGACGCCCTCGCCGACGCACACCCCGTCGCCCACACCGACGCCGTCGCCCACGCCCACGCCCACGCCGTCGCCCACGCCCACGCCGTCGCCCACACCGACGCACACACCTTCGCCGACGCCGACGCCGACGCCCTCGCCGACGCCCACGCCGTCACCCACGCCGACGCCCACGCCGACTCCGTCGCCCACACCGTCGCCGACGCCGACGCCGCCGCCCGATGACTAGAAGCGCATTTTTGGCCATGAAGACTCGAATCAATAGGGGGTCCGTACGGGGGAGCGCGCTCCTGGCAGCGCTGATCGTCATCGTTATCCTGACGTTCGCGGCGGCGGGCGTCCTCTCGTACAGCCTCACGACCTACCGAAACTCGGTGCGGCAGGCCATGCTGGACCAGGGAAAGGTGATCGCGGACAGCGAGATGGAGAACCTGTACTACAACTGGAAGAACCAGCTCCTCCTCAAGAAGCCGGTCGACAATATCGTCTCCCTTCTCGGGCCGACCTCCGGCGGCGGCAACGGGCTGACCGATCCCCTCAATACCTATCCCTACGACCAGACGATGGTCACGACGAACGGGTGGTCGGTGACCCGCAGCCTCACGTACAACCCTATCCCCACGGCCAGCGGGGCCGCCACGGGGATGGTCGCGGGCACGAACCAGGTCGGGAACATCTATTACTTCACGGCGAAGACGAGCGCCACGATCAACCTTCCCCTCCTGGGCAACGTCACCTACAGGTCCGGCCGCACGTTCGAATACTCGAGCACCTCGCTCTTCCAGTTCGCGGTCTTCTACCAGGGCAACCTGGAGATCGGCGCCGGCGGCAACATGACGATCGGCGGGCCGATCTCGACGAACGCGAGCGCCTACCTGGGCGCCCAGAGCAACAACAACAACCCGTTCACGCTGGCCCTGACCGACATGGTCTACTATTTCCAGAACTACAACGGGGCCTCGGACCCGCTCACGGGGGAGACGAACTACATCCCCTACACCAACCCGGCGCTTGACCCATCGCTGGTCGACCCCATCTACAACCCGGGGGCCGCGGACATCCCGCCGGCCGCGGCGCCGGCGAACCAGGCCGCCCAGAGGGCGCTCCAGGTATCCAAGCTCGCCACGCAGGCGAGCTTCATCGGCGCGGTCGACGTCGCCGCCGACATCGCGAACCCCACCTTCGCGGCCGCGTACACAAACCTGCAGAACCAGGTTGACCCCAACGAGATTTACCGCGCGGTCGTGGCCCCGCCGCCAGTGAGCACCTCGACCGGCGCGCTCCTCCCGGAGGACCAGACCGTGGCGGGAAGCCGCATGTACAACAGCGCGGGCATCCTCATCACCATCACGCAGACGACGCCCGGAACCGCTTCCCTCGGCGTGAACGGCGTGGGCGGGAACATCACGATCCACTGCGGCATCTCGCCCACGGCGACGACGCCGCCCAGCCAGGCCAACCTCTCGATGTATGACAACGAGACATGGGCGTTGCCGATCGTGAACCCGACTTCGCCCTCCATAACGAGCCCGCCGGTGATCACGGCCGCGCGCCAGGTCATCCAGGACCCACGCGAGGCGCTCAACGGGGCGAGCGGCGTCAACCTGACGACCGTCGACATCGGGGCCCTGAACGTCGCCCTGCATAACGGCGCCATGACCAACGCGGACCTGGCCTCCAACTACAACGGCGTGGTCTACGTCTACGACAACTCGAACAACTCGGGCAACCACTCCCAGTCCTACCAGACGCCCCTCTCCGCCTCGGCCAACCTGAACGGGATCCTCCTGACGAACGGGACGACGACCCCGGCCTTCAACGACCAGAACGGCAACCCCCTCGGGTTCTCGGTCGTCTCCGACAACGGCGTCTACGTGAAGGGCGACTACAACAAGACGCAGATCAACATCAACGGGCAGCCGTACGACAACCCGGCGTCGATCATGGGCGACGCGGTCACGGTCGTCTCGTCGGCGTGGACCCCCGCGTCCGCGGCCACTCTCCTGCCCATCAGCAGCCGCGAGGCCGCCGCAAGCGGGCCGACCTCCCAGTACCCGGCCACGGGCACCGTCATCAACGCCGCCGATTCGGGCACGGCCAATGGCATGACCGTCAACGCGGCCATCCTCACCGGCAACACGCCGACCTCCGGCGACGTCGGCAGCGGCGGGGCCCAGAACCTGGTCCGCATGATCGAGGACTGGTACTACCCGAACCTGACGCTGAACCTCAACGGGTCGCTCGGGCAGATCTTCACCTCCAAGTATTTCTCGGGAGCCTACAAGTCGGGCGTTCAGGCGGGCCTGGGCGCAGCCCAGCGCGTCTACATCCAGCCGACGACCCGCAAGTTCACGTTCGATAACGTCTTCAAGGCGGGCTACACGCCGGCCAGCTCGCCCTCGACGACGGGATTCGCGCGCGGGCCCTTCTTCAACTGGTGAGAGTGAAGCGGGGCACGGGATCGGGCTGACAGGGCCGTCGGGCCCCTGTTTCCACGGAACACGGGCGGTGTATCTTTTGTCGTCAAAAGGCGTCATATCCAGACATGCACGCCATGAACTACAGGACTCTCCTCCTCCTTCCCGCGGCCCTCGCTCTGGGCTCGCAAGCCCATGCCAGGGTCGGGTTCGGTATCGACCTCGCCGTCCCGCTCCCCCTCTTCTATCCGGCGCCCGGATATTATTATCCGGCACCCGTTTACACGCGGGGCGTCGCCTATGACGCCGAGCCGGTCGGCCACCCCGAGCAGATCACCCCGGCCCCCGGTCCCGGCTATGTCTGGATGGCCGGGCACTGGAACAACGTGGCGCAGCGCTGGGTCTGGGTCGCCGGCCACTGGGAGATGCCGCCCTCGCCGAGCGCCACCTGGGTGGCCGGCCACTGGGTCCAGGGAAGCTCCGGCTGGGCCTGGGTCGACGGCGCGTGGATGATCGCGCCCTCGGCCGCGCAGCCCCCGGCGCCCCCGGTCGCACCGGCCGGGCCGGCCCCGGCCGAGGCCCAGCCCGCCGACCCGCAGCCCGCGCCCCCCTCGGCGGCGGCCGTCCCCGCTCCCGCGACGCCCGCCCCGGAGATACCCGAGGGCATGGTCGTGGAGAACGACCCCCCCGCGCCGATCGTGGAGTACGTGCCCGTGGCGCCCTATCCCGACTATGTCTGGCTCGGCGGATTCTGGGGGTGGAGCGGGGGCTGGGTATGGCACGCGGGCCACTACGCCCCGCGCCCCTTCCGCGGAGCCGCTTGGGTCTCCGGGGGCTGGGCGCGCGGCGCGCGCGGCTGGGCCTGGCACGGCGGCCGCTGGCGCTAGGAATGGGAGCCCCGGGCCGGCTAATATTAGACTTGTCTAATAATTTGGGTTAATTTCGGTTCCGGGAATGACCCGGGCCCAGTACGCGCGCTACATCCTCTCTAGGATCGCCGAGTCCGCGGCCGTGGCCCTCGCCGCGGCGGCCCTCGCGGCGGCCCTCCAGCGCTCGGGGCTCCTTACGCCGCTCGCGAGGACGCCGCCATGGGCCGGCCACGGGCCCGCGGCCCGGGCCCTCGGGCACATCGGATGGTGGGGCTGGCCCGCCCTCTGGGCCGCGTTCGCCCACGTGCTCCTGGGCCCCAAGCAGGAGCGGCCCGTCTACCTGAGGCTGCCTGGGGCCATGTACGCCTACGCGGGCGTCAAGGTGGACAGGAGCGCAGGCTGCCGGGGCGGGTGCGTGACCGGGGCCACCGGGTCGGGCAAGACCCTCGCCTGCATCCTTCCCCGCCTTCACTCGCTCTGCATCAACGAGGCCGGCGTCGAGCGACCCGGCTGGGCCGCCAGCCCCGCAAGGCTCGACCTCGAGCGGATGAGGGGGGAGCACCGGGCGCGCTCGGGCGAGGCCCGGGCCGAGATCGCCCGCCTCGACCCCAGCGCCGAGGAGCGCGTCGCGGGCCTCAGGTGGGGGTGCGACCGGAGCGCCCAGGGCCTGCAGCAGGCCTCGGATGCCTGCCGCCGCGCCCGGTTCAGGGTCCCTCCGTGGGGCGGGTTTGTCTGCGGCGAGAAGGGAAACGAATGGCAGTCGGTCGAGTCGCTGCTTCGCCACC
>Ga0265320_10001715_pt1 | contig 15568 bp, 16 predicted proteins | sample 4827metaG_FD_202087 | JGI IMG/M metagenome (GOLD analysis project Ga0265320, IMG submission 202087) | Rhizosphere microbial communities from Carex aquatilis grown in University of Washington, Seatle, WA, United States - 4-8-27 metaG | ecosystem: Host-associated > Plants > Roots > Rhizosphere >...
GCCGATCCGGGTGCCCTCCCCCAAAGCTCGTAATCGGCAGTACACGACGTCGTCATCGTCGACGCGCTCCTGGCGCGAAAGATCGCGAACGAGATGCACGCCGAGGGACTTCGCCGCGCGACTCGATTCTTCGTCACCCCAGACGCCGCGCGGCTCCCACGCGATGCGTCGCTCGTCCACGCGCAAGCGGCCGATCAAGGCTTCCAAGCCGCGCAAGGCTCGCGGATTCGGCGTCACCGTCGCCGGCGTGCGCAAGACCCACCACGCGGCGGAGAGCGCGCTGGCGACGCTTTCTGCGTGTGTCACGAGCTCGTCCGTCGCGGCGCCCGCGTCGAGCGCGGCGAGCGACGACGGAACGACGACGCTGAACGCGAAGTCTTCGCGCGCCTTTCGTCGCCACGCGGTCAAGACGGCGCGCCGCGGATGCTTCGACGGATCGCCGGACACCTCGACCATGTCGAAGCGCTCGGCGTATCGTTGGATATTGCCGTGAAGCGCCGATTCGCCCACGAACACCTGTGCTCGGTTTTCAACGTTCATGAGAGGCCGCCACGGCGGAAGATGGGCCGGATAGTCCCCTAGCGGCCAAAATGAAACCACTCCGTTGGATTATTTCGTAAAAAGCGGTTCATTTCCTGGGTAGCCAGGGTCGCGGCACGCGAGACCTCGTCGATCGACGCGCGACGTGGCAGCCGGATTCCCGGACGAACGTCGATCTCGTACCGAAAATAGCCCGTGCGCCGGGCAAATATCGGGACAACGGGGGCGCGAGCGAGCATCGCGAGCCGAAATGGGCCTTCGGGAACGAGAAATCGACCGTCGGGAAGACTCACGTCGATCGCCGTGGCGGGATCGCCGGGGCGGTCGAGCTGGAGGGCGACGATCCCACCTCGTCGCAAATGGCCGAGGAGCGGCAGCGCGTCGAGGGCGTCGCGCCCGACGTGCAAGACGCGGATCCCCGCGCGCGTTCGCGCGCCGTCATGGAGCTCACGGGCTCGGTCATTGGATTCAGCGGCCATGACGACGAGCACGTCCGCCGCGTAGTCTCGACCGAGCCAGCGCGCCGCGGCGTCCCACGCCCCGGTGTGTGCGGTAACGATCACCACGCCACGTCCTTCTCCAATGGCGGTCGCAAGATGCTCCGCGCCGTGGACCAACGGCTCCGCGCGCTGCGCCTCGGGGCGCTCCATCGCCAGCGATTCGGCGAGACAGTGAGCGTACGCGACGAACGTCTTCACCACGTCGAGGCGCTCGCCCCAGGGGCCGCGGTGTCTACCGAGACGCCTCAGGTTGTCGCGCACGACGGCGCGCTGAGCGGGGAGCAGGGCCGCGAACACGACGCCGAAGAACGCCGGACTGAACTCGACCCACGGTCTGGGCCCGTAGCGCGCGCCGGCGTAAGCGAGCCGGCGGAGAGCGGCCGTGCGAACGTCGACCAATTTGAGGAGCACCTCGCCGAACGTCGAGCGCGGCTCAAGGAGCAGCGAGCTTGCGTCGGATTGCGGCTTTGTCCGCGGTCGAATCGCCGGCGAGCGCCTTCTGGTAGGCCGACACGGCCCCCGCCTTGTCTTTCAACGCGACGTCCACGTCGCCGACGGCTTCCCACGCTGCAGCCGACTTCGGAAAATCGTCCGTCGCCCGATCCGCGAACGCCTTGGCGGTCGTGAGGCGTCCCGCCTTCGCGCAAGCGTGCGCCGCGTCGATGAGCGGCGCGGGGTCGGTCCGCATCAAACCGTAGGCGGCCTGAAACGACTCGACGGCGAGATCGATTTCGCCCTTCGCCGCGAGCGCCTTCGCTTCGACCCACTTGGCGGGGCCGTGATTGCCGACGATCTTCAGGGCGTCGCGCGCGCTCTCGAGGGCGAGGTCGGGTTGATTCTTCGCGAGCTCGACACTGCCGAGGAGTGCGTGCCAATCGGCTTGTCGCGGCTCGATCGCGAGCGCGGCCTTGAGCGCCTGGTCGGCGCCGTCGAGATCGCCGGCGGCGAGGAGCACTTCGCCGAGCCTCGCGCGGGCGCGCGCGAACGTCGGGCGAATCGTGAGGGCGTGCTCGAGATCTCCCTGCGCCTCTTTGCCGGGGTCCAGCGTCTCGCCGAGGAGAACCAGCACCTCCGGGTCGTCGGGTGAAGCGGCGAGCGCCTTTCGGAGCGCGACGATCGCGTCGGCTTTTTTCCCCTGCGCGACGAGGAGTTGACCCAGATAGCGCGGCGCCTCGGAGCGGTCGGGCTTCGAGCTCGCCGCGTCGCTGAACACCGTCGCGGCCTCTTGGGGTTTGCCGAGCTCGGCGAGCGCACGCCCCTTCGCGACGGTCGCGTCGTAGTCGCCGGGAGACAGCGCGAGTGCTTGCTCCGCCGCGGGCAGCGCGATGCTGCCGCGTCGAGAGAGTAACTGCGCTTCGGCAGTGCACAGCTGCTCGTCGAACGGCGACAGCTTGTGAATCTGACCGCACGCGATCATCGCGAGCTTCTGCTTGTTCTGGTCGATGCGACCCCGCGCGAGCTCGAGGAACAGCGACGCGACCGGCTCGTTCCCGCGGGCGCTTTCGAGCGCCTTTTGCACGGCGAAGATCGCTTCGTTCACCCGCCCCGCGCGGCGGAGCGCGCGCGAGGTTTCGATCGCCTCCGTCGGATTGGCAGGCTTCTTCGCGCGCGCGCCGAGGTCGTCCGCGGCGGCGGCGTGCACCGACAGCGCGAGCGACGAAATCGCGGCAAGGGCGAAAAACCGCGTGTTCTCTCGTGACATGGTCGAGACTTCCCTATCAGATGAGAAAGACCGGCGGAAAGCTCGGAACGTCCGCCTCACGCAGCGAACTTTACCTGAGACGCCCCGGTGGAGCCCACGATTCAACGATGAACCCGCTGACGCGAGCCGTCGTAGAGGACGGGCTGTTCGACGGAAGGCTCGTGTTGCTGCAGCCGGCTCGCGGCTATCGCGTCAACGTCGACACCTTGCTCCTCGCGGCGTTTGCCGCGCAATTTTGGCCAAAAACGCGCCGGCTCGTCGACCTGGGCGCCGGCGTGGGCGCGCTCGCGCTCGCACTGCATCACTTCGGCGAGGTGCTCCGCGCCGACCTCGTCGAGCGCGAACCCACGCTCGCCGCGCTCGCTGAACGGAATCTTCGCGCCGCACCGCTCGCCGGAGCCGTCCACGTCGCGGATCTCGGCCGCGGACTCCCCGCGGCTCTGACCAGCTCGGCGGACGCAGTCGTCTGCAACCCGCCATTTTTCGGCGCGGGTTCGAGCAACGACGCGGCGGCGGCGTCGCTCCGGCGAACCGCGCGCTCGGGACGCGTCGAGCCGTTCCTGCTCGCTGCGGCTCGCGCGATGGGCCGTCGCTCCCGCGCCTTCTTCGTATACCCCGCGGCGGCGCTCACCGAGTTTTTCCTCGCTGCACGCGACGCGGGCCTGGTCCCGAAGCGCCTGCGCCTCGTGCACGCCTACGCGGACTCCGCGGGTCGCGTCGCGCTGGTAGAGCTGAAGCGAGCGAAGCCAGGCGGCCTCGTCGTCGAGCCGCCGCTCGTCGAATGGAGCGCACCCGGGGTTCGTTCGCCGGAGCTCGCCGCGATCGTCGAAGGCCGGCTCACGACGCCAGCGCCGGCCGCAACGCCGCGCTGATTCGGGTGCCGTGCTCCGGCCAAAACGTGATCGCGCGCCGACGCACCCGCGCCGGCGAAGACTGCGCGAGCTTCAAATCCGCACCAGCAATGATCGTCCCGAGCACGACCTTCATTTCGTAGAGCGCGAACGCGGCGCCGATGCACCGCCGCACGCCGCCGCCGAAAGGAAGATACGCGTTCGGATCGGGCGACGAATTCAGGAATCGCTCGGGACGGAATTCGTTCGGCTCCGGATAAACATCGGGGTTTCGATGGGCGAGGTAGATGCACGGCGCGACGATGGTGCCCTCGGGCAGATCGAACCCGCCGATGCGGAACGGTTTCTTGAGCATGCGCCCGACGAGCGGGATCACCGGGCGAAGACGCAGGATTTCCTTCACCGTCGCGTCGAGATACGGCAAGGCGGCGAGCCGCTCGGGATCGGGCGTCGTGCCGTCGGTGACGCTCGCGATCTCGTCGCGAAGGTGCTGATAGATCGCGGGGTGAGACAGGATGCGCTCGAACGCCCAGGCGAGCGCGGTCGCCGTCGTTTCGTGGCCGGCCGCGAGCGCCGTCATGAGCTCGTCCCGGAGCTCGACGTCCGTCATCGACTGCCCGTCCTCGTCTTTTGCTTGAAGCAACATCGAGAGAACGTCTTTTCGTCCGTTCGCGAGATCGCCGCGCCGCTCGGCGATCTGACCATAGAGCAGCCGATCGGTGCGCTCGCGATCGCGAAGCAGGAAACGCCAGGGCAAGCGCGCTTCGGCGTCGGGATGTTCGGAAAGGTAGAACAGGATGATCGGCATCAGCGGGAACTCGGCCGTCGAGAGGAGACGTTGGATCTGATCGCGGAGCGCGACGAGACGCGCCCCCTCATCGACGCCGAACACCGTTCGTAGAATCACTTCCAGGGTGATGTGCTGCGTAGACTCGTGGAGCGAGAACGCACCGGTCTTCGGCCAGGTCGCCATGGTGCCCTGCGTGATGTCGACCATGGTCTTGCCGTAGTAACGCATGCGCTCGCCGTGAAACGACGGCATGAGCAATTTGCGTTCGCGCATGTGAGGAGCGCGATCGAGGAGCAGGACCGATTGATCGCCGACGAGCGCGCGGAGAACGCGATTCACTTCGCCCGCGTGCATCTCGTCCGGGCGCGCGCTGAACACGGTGCGGATCGCCTCCGGGTCGGAGAGGAACACCATCTTCGACGGCGGCAGCTTCAACGTGAAGGTCGGGCCATAGCGCTTCCGGCAAAAGTCCATGAACTCCGTCGGATGACGGATCCAGAAATACAATTGCGCCGGACCGGGAAGCGGAGGACCGGGTGGGAGCGACATGGCGAAAGTGTCGCAGGGAGCCGCGTTCGAGGCGAGGGCCCCGAAACGCCAAAAAGCGGACAATTTAGCCCGCGGACGATCTCGGGCTCCTACGGCACGCCGAACAAACGATCGAACGCGATGGCTACGGCGGCTCGGACGCTCAGGTGATTGTACCCGTCCGCTCGCGGCGACCGGATCGGCACGAGACGGCGCGCCGCCCGGTCGAGAACCGACGGAGCGAGACCCCACCCCGTGCCGAAACAGAGGACGACCGGCGGCCCGTCGCGCTCGAGCTCGGCCCGCCCTTCGGCGAACGTGAGAGTGCCGCCCTCCATCGCGCTGGTCACCCAGAGCTCGACCTCGCCGCCGAGGGCGCGGACGACGTCGTCGAGCGTCTCGACGATGCGCAAGCACTCCATCGCGAGCTTGCGATCGGGGATGCGCTTGGCGCCCGAGCCGTCGACCCAGTGTTCGCGAATTCGATTCACGAGCTCGCGCTGGGCGCCGACCGGATGAACGACGAAAAAATCCGGAACGCCGAAGGTGTGCGCGCTCCGCGCGATGTCGTGGACGTCGAGGTTCGTGACCGCGGTCGTCACGACGGCGCCCTGTCGATCGACGACCGGGTGATGCACGAGCGCAACGGCGACCCGTCGCATCAGCGGCCCCGCGAACGCGCGCGCGAAATGAGATCCGGGCGCCGCTCCGTCGTGCGTTCGACGGCGCGCTCGGTGCGCCACGCCGCGATGCGTGCATGGTCGCCACTGGTCAGAATTTCCGGGACGTCGAGGCCGCGAAATGTCTTCGGGCGCGTGTACTGCGGATATTCGAGGATGCCGTCGCTCGCGTCGCTGAACGACTCCTCGGCGATCGACGCCTCGTTGCCGAGCACGCCCGGCAAGAGCCGGACACAGCACTCGATGACGGCCATCGCCGGCACCTCGCCGCCCGCGAGCACGAAGTCGCCGAGCGAAATCTCTTCGTCGACGAGTGTCCGCACGCGCTCGTCGAACCCTTCGTAGCGGCCGCACAAAAGGGTGAGCTCGGAACGCGCGACGAGCGCCTCCGCCGTCGCTTGCCGAAAGGGCGCGCCTTGCGGCGTCATGAGAACGCGATGCGTGCGCCCGTGTCCTTCTTCGGCGGCTTCGATCGCCTGTGCGACGCAATCGACGCGCAGCACCATGCCGGCACCGCCGCCGTACGGCGTGTCATCGACGGCGAGGTGCTTGCCGAGACCGTGACGTCGGAGCGGCTCGAGGTGCACCGAGAGCTCGCCCATCGCGATCGCTTTCTTGACGAAGCTCGTCTCCAGAAAGGGGCCGAACAGCTCGGGAAACAGGGTGACGATCCGAACCTTCATCGAAGCTCCGCCGTCAGATGAGCCCGTCGAGAGTCGACAGCTCGACGAGCTTGTTCTCGGCGTCGACCGAGACGACCCACGGATCGGTGAGCGGCTGTTCGAGCAACGTGCCGTCCGGCGTTTTCACGACGATCGTGTCCACCGAGGGGTGCGCCCGCACTTCGACGACTTCGCCGACCTCCGCGCCGGGCGCGACGACCTTGGCGCCCACCAAATCGCAAAGATAGTATTCTCCGGGCTCGAGCGGCGGGAGCGCGCTCCGCGGCACGGACACCAGCGCGTCGCGAAACGACTCGGCGGCGTTCCGGTCGTCGACGCCTTGGAGCTTCAACAGCACGGCTTTCTCGGCTCGCCGCGCAAACGCGACTTTGCCACTGAAGAGCGTGCGACCGTCGCGCTCGAGCGTCACCGAGCCCGCGTGCTCGAACGCGTCGCTCTCCGGCCAATGCAGTTGCACGCGCAACTCGCCGCGGATGCCGTGCGGACGAGTGACGCGGCCGATCTCGACGAGGTCCACGCGAGCGTTGCGCTCAGTCGACGATGTCGAGCTGTGCGCGACGGCCGGCTTTCTGCGAAGCGGCGCTCAGAATGGCGCGCATCGACTGCGCGGTCCGACCGTCTTTGCCGATCACCTTGCCGATGTCGCTATCGGCGACGCGAAGCTCGATCAGGCAATTGTGGTCGCCTTCGATTTCGTGAACCTCGACGGCCTCGGGTTCGTCAACCAGAGCTTCGGCAACGATTCGAATCAGATCCTTGAGGCCCATCTTGTAAAAACTCCGGAGCGTTCTGAAACAGTCGCGGCGGGTACGGCTCAGGAAGCGGCCGGCGGCGTCGCGCCGGGCACCGTGGCGCTCGCGCCGTGATTCTTGATGAGACGCTCGACCGTGTGCGACGGCGCCGCACCTTTGCCCTGCCAATACTCGTAGCGCTCCTTGTTGAAGGAGAGCGCCACCGGGTTCGACAGCGGATTCCACGTGCCAATATTTTCGATGAACCGTCCATCGCGGCGGTTGCGCTGATCGGTCACGACGATCCGGTAAAACGGAGTCTTCTTCGTGCCGTAGCGGGAGAGTCGAATATGAACGGCCATGAAACCTCTAACAGTGCCTCGGGGAATTGAAGTCGGCGGAAGGTAGCAGCCGCCGCGGCTTTTGCCAGGGCGGAACGCGAGGAACGCGACTTGGGCGCGCTCGCGCGACGGGAAAGTAGAGGAAGCCTCGCGACCAGGTCAAGCACCGTGGTAACGTTTCGGGTAGGCCGATGAGCGATATCCGCGAGGAAATCCTGAGGGTAGTCCGCGACGTGGTCGCTCCCCTGGTCCGGGCCGACAGCGGCAGCCTGTACGTCGTCCACGTCGATGCCGACACGGTCGCGCTCCACCTCGGGGGCCGGTTCGCGGGATGCCCGGGCAACACACTGGCGACCCGACGAGTGATCGAACCCGCGATTTTCACGGTCGCCCCGCGGGCGCGCGTCACCATCACATCCGGCGCGTTGGTCCCGAAGGACGCTCAGCTCATCGAGGGGTGAGCGCCTCCGCGGTAGGCCCGGGTCGCCGCGCCGTCACCGCGACTACTTCTTTTTCGTGGTCACGCCGTCGGGGGGCGGCCCCTTGTCGAGCCGGGTCGCTTCCGACACGACCGCGTCGACGCCCTCGTTGGTCGAGGCCTTGTTCGAGCGGAACTTGCCGATGTTGTCTTCGATCTTCCGGTCGACGTACAGGAGCCCGGCGCTCCCCCCGCCTCGGTCGATCAGGCGAATGATGGTGTCCTTGTTTTCCCAGTCGACCTGATCGAGGTGGACCCCTTCGGCGGAGTCTGCCTTGCGCACGCGCGGCGGCTTGGCGAAGTCCTTGGTCAACGTCGCGACCACGTCGTCGTAGGTGGCGCCCAGCTTGCTCTTGGGCCCGAGCTTGTGCACGTCGTAGATCTTCCACATCCGATTGCTGAAGAAGAAGAAGTAACGCTCGATCCCCGAACGGAGCTTCACGTGCGTGACGCTCTCGTTGTTGTTGTACGTGAACTCGCCGGCGAACGGCGTGTTGTCGAGGCCGCTCGGAATGCTGCCGAAGTCGAGTTTATTTCGGAGGATGAGCTGCTTCTTGTCGGCGAGCTCCGAATCGAGCTCGTTCATTCGCGGGCCGGGCTCGACGCTCTGGTAGAGCGGGACGAACTCCTTGTCGAACTCTTGCTCATAAAGCTTCGAGAGCTCTTCGACGCTCATGCCGAACTTGATCCCGTCGGGCGACAGCTTCACCTGTTTGGTGATCAGCGCCGGCGCTGGACCGGACTTCGCCGACTTTGCCTTCGCGAAGAGCGCGGGTCGCGCGCTCGCCGACATGCCGGAAAATCCACTCGCGGCGACGGCCGCGATGACCAACAAAAGAGTGCTCGATCTCATGAGTTTGCCCTCACCCCTTTACCTCGCCGTGTGCTCCGTGGGAAGGAGACCGGAAGTCTCGGTGCGTCGATCCGGCGAATGGTTTTCGACGAGACGGCGGGCAGCGCAGCGCGATGCTTTCTCGTGATTTTCGATCTTTCCGATGAACCCCTACTCGAACCTGGGTGCCGCGGAGCGGCGGCGGCTTTCGAAGCGAATCGCGGTGGGGTGGCGGCGCTGCCTCGCCGTTGGCCTCGCGGTCGCCACCACGGTGGGATGCGACACGCCCGAGCCACGCGTCGCGTCGGCAACCGCCGGTCTTCCCGAATACAGCGCCGAGGAGTCGGGCATCTTCGACGACATCCTGACGCCGGGAACGTTCGGGTTGCCGTCCGTCGTGCCCGCGACGCAAGACCCCCAGCTCGGGCCGCGGGTGCACGAAGCCGACACGGTATCCCCGGTTCGAATCGCCACGGCGACCACGGAAAGCCTCGACGGAAACGACACCTCGACCCTGGCGTTCAACCCGGACGGCGCCCCGCTCGCAGGCCACGCGCTCGACGGCCCCGTCGAGCTCCGGTTTTCCGTCGGGAATCCGTCGGCCGAGAGCATCGACCGACTGGGCGACTCGCTCGTCGGAAAGCACCTGGTCCTGTTCCTCAAGCGGTTCGACGATCAGGGCGAGCCGAAGGTTCATTTTCATGGCGACGCGGACACCCCCGAGCTCCGGAATGCCATCGGACGCGAGAAGACCCTCGACGCGCTCCGAGGAAAAGCTAAAAACTAGGGCAGATGCACTTTCGACCCAAGACCGTTCAGGTCAAGACTGCGCGCGAAATCGAGATCATGCGCGAAGCGGGTCGCCTCGCCGGCGAAACGCTCGTCGCCGTTGCCGACCTGATCCACGCCGGCATCACGACCGACGAAATCAACACCTTCGTTCACGAGGACACCCTGAAAAAGGGGGCGAAACCAGCTCCGCTCAACTACCTCGGGTTCCCGAAGAGCGTGTGCACGTCCATCAACGAGGTGGTTTGCCACGGCATCCCCGGGCCACAGAAACTCGTGGACGGCGACATCATCAACGTCGATGTGACGCACCTCTATCAAGGGTATCACGGCGACACGTCCGCGACGTTCTACGTGGGCACGCCGTCCGAGGAGGCGAAAAAGGTGACCGAGATCGCGCGCCGCTCACTCGAGCTCGGCATTCGCGAGGTCGGGCCCGGGTCGCGCCTGGGCGATATCGGAGCGGCGATTCAGGAGTTTGCCGAGGGCCTCGGCTGCTCGGTAGTCACGGATTTCGTCGGCCACGGGATCGGGCGGAAGTTCCACGAGGAACCCAAGGTGTTGCACGTCGGCACTCGGGGGCGGGGCATTCGTCTGAAACCGGGAATGACCTTCACCATCGAGCCGATGATCAACATCGGCGTGCCCGACGTGGAGGTCCTCGAGGACGAGTGGACCGCGATCACGACCGACGGCAAGCTGTCGGCGCAATTCGAGCACACGCTCCTCGTCACCGACTCCGGGTGCGAAGTGCTCACGGCGAGGTCTCAACCGTTGAAAAACAGTGAGATTTTTCCGGACTACTGGGCCTCCGCCAAACCGGGTTGACTTCCGGTCGGAGCCATGAGGCTTCGCTTGACGGAATGCGTTCGAGGCGACTAGCCTCGCGGCTCCCGATTTCCGGGGTTTAACCCGGTTCGGGCGGCCCCTCGGGGCGCTTGCGTGGGCGGACCAATCGCGGGGCCGCGTGAGCTACCGGGGGGGATCGGGCACGCGCCAGTGGCGGTCAAAAGAAAAGCGAAGACCCGGAAAACTCCAGTGAAAACGAAGGCGCGGCGCAGCAAGCGGACCGGCTCCGGGCGTCAGGCGGCACCATCCAAGTCCCGCCGCAAGGCACCCTCCGGCAGCCGGAAACCATCCCGGTCCGGGGTTCGAGCCAAGAAGAAGACTTCGAAGCATCCTCCTGCCACTGGCAAGCGGACGGCGAAGGCCTCGAAGACCGACAAGGCGCGGCTTCTGAAGAAGAAGAAGGCTGAAAAACAGCTGCTTCTGAAGGCGAAAGCGCGCGCGAAACGCGAGGCCGACGCCGAGAAAAAGCGACTGAGCGCACTGAAAGAGCGCGAGAAGCAGCAAAAAGAGCGACAGCGTCTCGAGCTCAAGAAGCGTGCTGACAAGGAGCGCGCGGCCGCGGAGGCCAAAAAGAAGCGCGAGCGCGAGGAGGCGGAGAAAGAGCGCAAGAAGCTCGCCGCCCTCAAGGAGCGCGAAAAGCAGGAGCTCCTGAAGAAGCGCGAGCAGGAAAAGCTCCAGAAAGAGCGTGAGAAGGAGAAGCTCAAGGCTCAGAAGGAGAGGGACCGCGTCGCGGCCCAGAAGGAAAAAGAGCGCGCCGCACAGCTGAAGGCTCAGGAGAAGGCTCGCGAGCAAGCGCTCAAGGAAAAAGAAGCGGCCAAGGTCGCCGCCAAGAAGGCCCGCGAAGAAGAAACCGCGCGCAAGAAGGCCGAACGCGAGGCCGAAAAGATTCGGCTGCGTACCGAACGCGACGCCGAGCGCGAGCGGCTCCGGGACGAAGCAAAGAAGAAGAAGGACGAAGAGCGCGCCCGTCGCGACGCCGAGCGTGAGGCATATCGGAAGGCAAAGGAGGGCGAGCAAGCCCGCATCCGTGCCGAACGCGAAGCAGCCAAGCGAGCGCTCGAAGGTCGCGTCGTTCGGGCGACGCGCGCGAGTCGCGCCGCGCAGGGCGGCCGCGCCGCAAGCACGACGCGCGTGTATCAGCCGTCGGCCATTCCGGATCAATCCGGCACGCGCCGGGCCACCGAAGGCGATTTGCCGGTGTCGAACCGGTTCGCGAATCTACGGACGCAGAAGGCGCCACCTCCGTCCGATACCGGACGCCCGATCCCGCGGACGATTCCGCCGCCGCCCCCTCCCCCGCCGCCGGCGACCATCGAGGAGCGCTACGCGCGCATCAACGAGCGCCTCGCGCTGACCGACGACGCATTTCGTCACGAGTACGAAGAGAGCCTCTTGATGTCGTGGATTTATCACGACAGCGCGCTCGAGGGCGTCGTGTACTCGTACGACGAGCTTCGGATGGCCATCAATCCGAACATCACCGTCGTGCCCGACTCGACGCTGCAGACCGTGTGCGACGAGATCCGGCGCCACAAAGCCGCCATCGAGTTCGTCCGCGATCAAGCAGAGAAGAAGCGCGTGGCGATCACGATCGACACGGTGAAGCGTATCTATCTGATCCTCCACCCCGAAGAGGGCGATCTGAAGACGGTGAAGTATCGGAAGGACATTCCGCAGCACCGCCTCTACTTCCACGAGTACGCGCCGCCGGATAAAATCGCCTACAAGGTCCGACAAGTCTTCGAGTGGTTGAACGGACCGGAACCGAAGAAGATCAAGAACGCGGTGCGGATCGCCGCGCGCGCTCACTACGATCTCCTGCGCATCTTCCCGTTCGCGCTCGACAGCGGCAAGGTCTCGCGCCTGTTCATGAATCTGCTGCTCATGCGCGCGGATTGTCCGCCGGCACTGGTTCACTCGACCGAACGGCAGCGTTACTACGAGGCGCTTCGCGGCTCGCTCCCCATCATCAACTCGATGGTGAACGACTCGATCATGAACGCGATCTCGAGCATCGAAAAGAAGCTCGACGAGCGCGACACCAAGCTCCGGCCTTTCGGCTGAGCGAGTTCGCCAGGACCCGGAGCGGGATGCGAAGGCGACGCAGCTCGCCCGATCACTCACTCGGAGCGACGGCGTCCCACCCGGTCGCGAGCGCGAGCTTCGCGAGCGCCATGTTGTAATCGAGGGTCGCGCTCATCTGGTAGAAGCGCTTGAGCGCGTATTCCTTCGCGGGGTCGACGACGTCCTCGTCGTTGAACGTGCCGACGTCGATGCCTTCCTGCACCTTGACGAGCCATTGCTTGGCGAAGCGCGCCGCGTCGGTCCACGCCTCGAGGCGCTTCGCGGCGTCCTCGGTCTCGGCAAACGCGGTTTCCACTTCGACGCCCACGCCGCCGAGCGCGTAGCGCTCCGTCGCGCGAATTTCTTCGAGCTGCGCGCGCGCTTGCGCGACCCTCGCAGCCTGCGGCAAGAAATCGAGCTTCCAGTTCAAGACGAGCCCGAAACCGTAACGAAGGTAGTTCGCGTCGTCGCGAACGAAGGGATTGAGCTGATCGGCGACCTCGGGCGCGTAAGAGCGCGACGCCGAGAGCGCGAGCGCGAAATCGGGGAAAAATCGGGCCTTCTCGAGCTCGACCTGGGCGCGTCGCGCGACGACGCCGGCGCGCGCCATGTTCACTTCGGGGCGGAAGAGCCGCGCCGCGGTCAGGTATTGCGAAACCGGGCCGAGCACGCGGTGCAAGGGCTTCAACGGTTCATCGGGGACGTCGAGCTCGGCGCCCATTCCGGTCAAGAACCGGAGACCCGACAGCGCCACGCGCTCTTGCCGCTCCGCCTCGCTGCGGCGCGCGATGAGCTCGGCGCGATGGATCTTCAATTTGAGGAGCTGAATGTCGTCGCCGTCGCCGTTCTGCACCTTCTCCTCGACGCGAGGGAGATACTTGTCGACGCGTTGGAGCGCGTCGTCGACCAACGACCGCGCATCGCGCGCCAGCTCGACGCCATAGAAGGCTTGCCGAACCGTCAATCGGACTTCGTTCTTCGACTTCTGAACGTTCTCTTCGCCGACCTTGACCTGCGCCTTCGCGGCGTCGATGGCGTTCGAGATCTTGCCGAAGGTCCAGAGCGGGACCGCGCCGTCGATGCCGACGCGCCAGGCGAGCGCCATGCTCGACGTGATCGCGGCGTCCGTGTTCGGGCTGTAAAACGCGGTACCGGACACCGTCGGCGCGAGCGCCACGCCGGCGGTTGCCGTGAAGCCCCCGAAGGGGAGCATCCGCACTTCGAACAGCTGCGCGCGCATCCGGTCGAGCTGCGCCCCGGCCTCGTGGACCTTCGGGTAGTTCGACTCGGCGAACCGCAGACACTCGGCGAGGGTGTACGCATGCCGGGCGCGAAGCGGCACCGCGGGCATGGTCAGCGGCACCGGCGTCGGCGGCGAATCGGGCGCTCCGAGCGCCGCGGTCGTCGCCATGCCGACGCACACCGCGATCAAAGGAACGAACGGGCCGAGCCGCATGGCGGGGCGGAGCCTAGCAAAACCCCGGCCGCCCGCGGAGAAACCTACCCGCGCGAGTTCACCCCGGCGCGGCGCGCTGCCCGGCGAAAATTCGATCGATCGAGCCCGGATTGGCGCGCCGCCTCGGACACGTTGCCTCCCGCTCGCTCGAGCACTTCCGAGAAATAGGATTGCTCGAAGGCAGCGACCGCGCGCTGCTTGGCCTCCCGATACGGCAGATCGGCGAGAGACCGCGCCGGCACTTCATTTTCGGTGGAAACGGGCGGCTCGTCGGGGACGAGTGGCCCCTTGCGCCCGAACGGCATATCGCCGATCTCGACGGTATCGTTCGAGCAGAACACGACCGCGTGCTCGAGCGCGTTCTCGAGCTCGCGCACGTTGCCCGGCCAGAGCTGGCTCTGCAGAGCGCGCATCGCGTCTGGGGAAATCTTCCTCACGTCGCGCCCCGTCCGCGCCGCGTACTTTTGCAAGAAGTGGTACGCGAGGAGCGGAATGTCGTCGCGGCGGGAGCGCAAGGCGGGCAGCTCGATGGCCACCACGTTCAGACGATAGAACAGATCTTCACGAAACTTGGATTCGGCGATCCGGGCGCGAAGGTCCACGTTGGTTGCCGCGACGACGCGCACGTCGACCAGGCGCGTGTCGTTCGAACCGACTCGCTTGATTTCGCCCTCCTGGAGCACGCGCAGCAATTTGACCTGCGCGAGGGGCGGCAGATCGCCCACCTCGTCGAGGAAGATCGTGCCACCGTTCGCCGCTTCGAAGAGCCCCTCGCGCGTCGCCGTCGCACCGGTAAAAGCGCCTCGGACGTGTCCGAAGAGCTCGCTCTCGATGAGGTCCACCGGAATCGCCGAGCAGTTGACCGCGACGAACGGCTTTTGTGCGCGCGTCGAGTGTTGATGAATCGCTCGCGCGGTGAGCTCCTTGCCGGTCCCACTCTCGCCGAGAATGAGCACCGTCGACGAGGTGGGCGCGACGCCAACGGCGAGGCGATACACCTCGCGCATCCGCTTCGAGTTTCCTACGAGATCGCCGAACTGCTCCTGCTCGAGCTTTTGTTCGAGCAAGTGCGCGTGATAAACGAGCCGCCGGTGCTCGGCGGCCTTGGCCACCGTGAGCACGACTTCGTCGTTCGACCGGAACGGCTTCGTGAGGAAGTGATAAGCGCCCGCGCGAACCGCCTGCACTGCGGTCTCTACGTCGCCGAACGCCGTCATCATGATGATCTCGACCTCGACGCCCTTCTCTTTGACGTGAGAGAGGAGTTCGAGGCCGCCGACGTTCGGCATCATCAGATCGACCAGGGCCACGTCGAACCGCTCGCGGTCGAGCCACTCGAGCGCCGCGCGGCCGTCGTCGGCCGTTTCCACTTCCATTCCGCGGCCGAGGAGCATGCGGGCGAGGCTCCGTCGCACGGTGGGCTCGTCGTCGACGACGAGAACGCGGCTCACCGTCGGAACCACTCGCGCGGTTCGGTCTTCGAGGACCGCGGCCGATGCGGGTGTTCTCGTCATCGGGTACCTCCGGGGGGGGCCGCGCGTCGAAGGTCGGGCGCCGCGCCCTCGGCGACCGGGGTGTACAGGTAACCCTCCTGTTGAAACACGCAGATCCGGTTGCCGCCGTCGTGCTTGGCCTGTCTGAGGGCGGTGTCGGCGGCGCGCAGGAGCGCGTCCTTGCTCCGCACGTCGCGCGACGGATAGAGCGCCACGCCGATCGAAATCGTCGCGCGACGGCGCTTCGGTCCGTCTCCGGAC
>Ga0265320_10001720_pt1 | contig 15534 bp, 13 predicted proteins | sample 4827metaG_FD_202087 | JGI IMG/M metagenome (GOLD analysis project Ga0265320, IMG submission 202087) | Rhizosphere microbial communities from Carex aquatilis grown in University of Washington, Seatle, WA, United States - 4-8-27 metaG | ecosystem: Host-associated > Plants > Roots > Rhizosphere >...
CAAAAAGTGCAGCTTTCACTTTATCCCATTCCTTATTATTCTCTCCTCGGTTCGGTTCTGAATGGTTCCGAAGCCAAAAAAGTTCTGTTGTCTTCGTCTGACCTTACGCGCGTGAAAGTCACCCGCCACGATCCGGTGACCAAAAAAAAGCACGAATGGGTGATAAATTGCGCGACATCGCCGGAAGCGGCTCCGTTCGGCAGCAGCTTCTCGCAACGTTTGCAGGCAATCACGGATCGCAGTCGCAATGACGGGCAATTTGGCGCCGGGCCCGACCTCTGGCTTCGCGACGGCGATGTGATTGAAGTGCCGGAGAAGTAGGATCATCGGGGCTTGTGGCGGCGGGCATCCTTGCCTGCCGTGGAGCCGGCGCTTCCAGCCCGGCGGAATAAAACTTTTGACCACGCCAACGGCTTGAATTGTTCAACAGCCCTGTCCTTTCAATCCTAATCCGGGTGGCAGGATGCCACCCTCTACGGCAGCCAGGATGGCTGCCGCTACTTCTGATAAACGTTCACGCGGGCGGGCGGGAGATTGAACCAGACGATTTTTGAGGCGAGCAGATGGAATTTTGAGGTGCCGCGCGTGCGCCGTTTGTGAATGCGGTAGCTGTATTGCACCCACTTGCCCTGGGGTTCCAGCATCGTCCGGATTTTTTGTGCCAGCCCCTCCGCTTCTTCGGGCGCAAAATTCAATAACGGCAGGCTGGAAATGACCGCGCCGACGGATTCAATCGGTTCGGGCCGCTCCCGCAACAGGTCGTCCAGATGCCAGGCATCGCCGGTGATGATGTGCGCGCTGGGAAAACGTTTGCGGAGCAGGCGCGCCATCTTTGGATTCCGTTCGATGGCCACCAGACGGTCCTCGCGCAGGCCGCGCCCGATGAGCGCTTCCGTGACCGCACCGGTGCCGGGTCCGAGTTCAAGCACGTAACTTTCCGGGTCGGCGGGCAGCCAGCGCGCCATGGCGGCCGCGAGCTTGGGCGAACTGGGCGTGACCGAGCCGGTCCGCTGCGGGTCGGCAAACCATTCCCGCAGGAACATCCCCGAGTCAGCCAGTGCCGCGATGAATTTTTTAGCCATATCAATTACCGTCCCAACAGCTTTCAAGCTCAAGAGTAGCTCAACCGCGTGATTGCGCCATAGTAAATTTCAGTTCAGAGAACCTTTCGGCGCTTTCCCCGCGGCCGGACTTTCGCCGAGTTTTTCGCGCGCGGCATCGCGCCGGGTTTCCCAGTCGGCCCAGCTTCGCTCCCAGGCCTCGCCGCTGAAATTCGTCCGGGCCGCCGGCCAGAGGGCGTCAAGGTGTTGCAAGGCCTTGCCGGCGGCTTCCAGTTCCTTCCACTGCGAATACGATTCAACCAGATACAACTGGTTCTCGGGATAATCGGGCGCGAGTTTGGCGGCCTGTTCCAGCCATTCGCGTGCCTTGTGCCGGCTTCCGACACTGATCGGCCAGCCGGGCGCATCCCGATACAACAGGCCCAGGCAACGCGCGGGACCGGCGTAATCGAAATGTTCGTCCAAGTCGTCCGCCGTTTTGAACTCGCGCTCCATTTCCCGCACCATTTTGATGGCCGACAGGTTTCTCTTGGTGTCAGCGAGCTGGCCGAGTTCAATGGCCAGATAATAATGGCCCGGAGTCGAATTGGTTTCACGCGCCAGCAGTTGCCGGCAGGCGGCAATCCCCTGGCCGGCCAGTTCGGCGCGCCCGGCATTGTTCGTGATGAAGTCATTCAGGTCGTAACATGCGCGGGCAAACTGCCACGCGGCGGCCGAGCTGTTGGTGTTCGATTGAAATTGCGCCTGCGCGCGTTTAAAGGCCGCCTCGGCGTGTCCGGCAAAAATGGCGCTTTGCGTTTCACCGGCGAAAACAATTCCCGCACTGATAAAAAGAAAAATGGCGGGCGCCCATCTGCCAGGCGCGGAGTGCCGGGCCCTGGAATTAACAATTTCCATCTTCGGAATTAAAAGTTGCCATCGCATCGGGCTGATTTATACTGGGCAAGTGAGATTAAATTGGAAATTCCTGTGGCTGGCAATGCCGATAATGCTCGCCTGGTTGGGCGCCGGCTGTTCCGGCATCAACGCCGGCGGCAGCGTTTCGCCCGCCATGTTTTTCCTGCCGGGCGCGAAAACCGATCCGCCGGCCGCGCCACAGGCGCCGCTGGCCCTGGCCCCGGCATCTCCTCAACTCGCCCAAGTCCAATACTAATCCATCTATGCGATTTCCCTTTGCTCTGACGAAGAAGATTGCCAGTCACATCATCAAGCACAAACTGCGCAAAACACCCAAGTTTGCAATGGTGCTGCAACTCGAACCGCTGCACACCTGCAATCTCACCTGCACTGGCTGTGGCCGCATCCGTGAATATTCCACGTCGCTCAAGGACATGGTGCCGCTGGAAAAATGCCTCGAGGCAGCGGTGGAATGTGATGCGCCGATGGTTTCCATTTGCGGCGGAGAGCCGTTGATTTATCCGAAGATCGAGGAGCTCATTGCCGGCCTGCTCGCGCAAAACCGCGTCATTTACGTCTGCACGAACGCCATGTTCATGCGGAAAAAGATGCGCGATTACCTGGCGGCGATCTATTCGCCGGCCACCGAGCCGACGTTGAAAAAGTTGCTCGACCAGAAATTGATTTCCGACAAGGACGCCGAAACGATCCGCAAATCCGATGCCGCCGCGCGGAGCAAGGTCGTCATCCGCCCGACCAAATGGATGTATTGGAACGTTCACGTGGACGGGCTCGAATTCACGCACGACCTCATCGTCGAACGTGAAGGCGTGTTCAAGGAATGTGTCGAAGCCATCAAAATGGCCAAGGTCCTCGGCTACCAGGTCGCCACGAATACGACGGTCTATAAAGAGACCGACGTTACGGAAATTGAGGACATGTTCAAGTTCCTCAGCTCGCTTGAGGTGGATGGCCATACGATTTCGCCCGGCTACGAATACGACGCGGCGAAGAAGGACATGGTCACGCGGCTCGGCAAGCAGCCCGAGGATTTCTTTCTCACCCGCAAGATGACGCGGCAGAAGTTCGCAAAGATTCTCGACTGGGGCAAGGCCTTCACCATTTTCGGCACACCGGTGTACCAGGAATTTCTCGCCGGCAAACGTGAGCTGACCTGCACCGCGTGGGCCATCCCGACCTACAACGTCAAAGGCTGGAAGGCGCCGTGCTACCTGATGACCGATGGCCATTACCACGGTTATCAGGAAATGCTGACGAAGGTGGACTGGGAAAAATACGGCGTCGTTGACGGCGTCGCGCGCGACCCGCGTTGCGAAAACTGCATGGTCCATTGCGGCTACGATCCCAGCGGCGCGCTCGGCACCAATTATCAAAGCGGCGACAACTGGAAAAACATCAAATACAATTTCGGCGCCAAACCGAAACCGTATCCCGCCTCGCCGGAACTGGCCAAACGCGCTTTCAACGGCGTGACCATCGGCAAAGGCCACCTGGCCGAGGCCAAGGCCGCCATCAATTCACCCGCCGCCGGTGCGCGTGGGGCGTTTTCACGCAAGGAAGAGGAACATCATGCGGCGCACGTTGGAACCAGCTGCGGCACAAGTGAAACGTCCGAACGCGATGATTTGCTGGCAAAGATCAAGGACGCGAAAAAGACCGAATAAACGGTTTCGCCGCGGAAATTTTTGGAATTCAAATGAGCAAAACACTCTATCTTTCACCTCCGAGCTTTGATGGTTTTGATGGCGGCGCCGGCGCGCGCTACCAGACGGTACGCGAAGTCACCAGCTATTGGTATCCGACCTGGCTCGCGCAACCGGCTGCACTCACGCCGAATTCAAAGCTGCTCGATTGCCCGCCGCACAACATCGGCAAGGAGGAATGCCTCCGGGTGGCGAAGGACTTCGATCATGTCATCATTCATACCAGCACGCCTTCGCTGAAGAATGATTGCCGGGTGGCCGAGGCCATCAAAAAACAAAAGCCGGAAACGAAAATCGGCTTTGTCGGGGCGCATGCCGCCGTGCTGCCGACCGAAACGCTCAAGGCCTCGACGGCCATTGACTGGGTCGGACGCAAGGAATTTGATTACACCTGCAAGGAAGTGGCCGAAGGACGCGAACTCTCGACCATCGCCGGGCTTTCCTACAAGGACAAAAACGACGGCAAGATCCGTCACAATCCCGAACGCGAACTGATCCAGAACCTCGACACGCTCCCGTGGGTGGCGGACGTTTACCGCCGCGACGTGGACGTGCAGAAATATTACAACGGCTACCTTAATCACCCGTACATGAGCCTGTACACCGGGCGCGGCTGTCCGGCGCAATGCACTTTCTGCCTCTGGCCACAGACCATTGGCGGACACAAATACCGCGTCCGCTCGGCGGACAACGTCGCCGGCGAGATGGCCCATCTCAAAAAACTTTTTCCGGAAGTGAAGGAATACTTTTTCGACGACGACACCTTCACGGCCAACCTGCCGCGCGCGCGGGAGATTGCCAAAAAAATCGCCCCGCTCGGCCTGATGTGGTCGTGCAACAGCCGGGCGAACCTCGATTACGACAACATCAAGCTGCTCAAGGACAATGGCCTGCGCCTCTTCCTGGTCGGCTACGAGAGCGGCAACGACGACATTCTCACCCGCATCAAGAAAGGTGTGACCACGGACGAAATGCGCCGGTTCACCAAGGCCTGTCACCAGGCCGGGGTCATCATTCACGGCACGTTCATTCTCGGCCTGCCGGTGGAAACGAAGCAGACCATCCAGCAGACGCTGGATTTTGCGAAGGAACTCGACGTGTTCAGCATCCAGGTCAGCCTGGCCGCGCCGTATCCCGGCACGGAACTGTACGAGCAGGCCCGGCAAAACGGCTGGTTCGCGAAGAAGGAGAAGACCGATCTCCTGGGCGGGGAAGGTTACCAGAGCAGCACCATTGAATATCCCGGCCTGAGCAAGGAAATGATTTTCGAGGAAGTGGACCGTTTCTACCGCGCCTATTATTTCCGCCCGAAACCCATCCTGCGCATCGTCAAGACCATGCTGGAAGACAAGGACGTGCTGGTCCGGCGCGTGCGCGAAGGCTTCGAATTTTTCAAGGGCCTGCGCCAGCGCAAGGTTGAAATGGCCGCAGCCCAGCCTGCGGCGTAAACAAAACGTCAGAACAAGACATTCTCGATGAATTGATCGAGGTGTTGCGGCATCTTCCGATGCTTGCGAATAACCACCACAAGTTCCCGGACGAATCGCTCTGGCAGATTCAACCGTTGTAATGTTCGTTTCTGCCCGTAAAGAGCCAATGCACGAATGGGCACAAAACCCACTCCCAAACCAAGCGCAACCAGGTTGATAATGAGATCGAAGTTATCGAGTTGCATGGTCGGTTCGAAACGCCAGTCCTGTTTTGCCATCCACTGACGCAATCGCTGTCCAGTATGGCAGTTTCCCTCAAGCAACAACCAGTTTTGTCCAGCCATCCATTCGAGACGCGCCTTGCGGCTGGCTGGCAGAGACGAAAAGGTTTCTGCAGCTTCTGCCGACGCAACCAGCGTAAACGCATCTTCAAATTTGTGCGTTACTCGTAATGTGTTGGGGAGCCGTCGTGGCGGACAGAGCACCCCGATATCAAGTTCGTTTGCTTCAAGCGCAGATAAAACATCTTTGCTCGGTTGATGCGATACTCTGCAGGCAACTTGACGAAGTCGTTTCAAATTGGCGTGAAAGAAGCCGGGCAGATATGCCAGACTGATGGTCCGGGAGACCCCAACACGAATTTCCTTTTTGGCCCCGGCATATTCTTCGCGCAATCTTCGTAGTGAATTTTCAACATCTCCCAGCAACCTGGCTGACTCCCCGTAAAGAAATTCTCCAGCCGCTGTAACTCTCACGCTGCGGGTCGTTCGTTCCAGCAAATTGATTCCAAGACTATTTTCCATTCCTTGCATTTGCCGCGTGATAGCGCTTTGGGTCAGGCCGGCCACCTCTGCTGCCTTTGTAAAACTGCGATGCTTTACGACAAGATGAAAAAGATGCAACTCGTAAAGATCGAATGGGGTTGTAGCCAGATATTCATTCATACATCGCATTAGTATATTCTATTAATGAATTTCTATCAACAGTCGCAGTGGAGTATTCTGCGGACGAACAAACCAAAGGTAACTATGGCAGATCGAAACGAAAAACTTCCAGAAAACGTTCTTGGCCGGTATTATGTGGATTCGAGTTGCATCGATTGTGATCAGTGTCGCGCGACTGCGCCTGAATTCTTTCTTCGCAATGATCAAATTGGATTTTCTATTGTTTGCCGACAACCAATGACATCGGAAGAAATCCAGCAAGCGGAGGAAGCACGACTGGGTTGTCCGACTGAATCTATTGGAAATGACGGTGAACAGATCGCTCAGCCATCCTCGGCTTGAGTGGTCTAAATGCTCTTACTCTTCAAGCTGTCTGACGCACAAAGAAGTATGGCTGGCCGTGCCAGCGGTGTTTGAGACCAGGATGCAACCATGCCTGGCCGGAATGGTGGCGGATCTGGAAGTAATATTGCAGCGGGAACGGCGAATCCGTGTAAGCTGCCGCGATCACCGCGTGAAAATCATTGCCAACGCGTTGCATTTCAACCGTCTGCCAGGTTTCCGCCTGATTGATGTGCCGGTAACGCAGGCGCAGGCCGGAAATCCCGGACTTCGATACATGGGCGACGATGGTCAATGGCTGGCCGCGCCGGAATGAAGCCGCTGGTTCGTGGAGCCTGGCCAGTGCCGGATTTTCATCATGCTCCGGTTTGGCGAGGGCCTGGTGCATGGCCTTTTCCACCGCCTCGCGCCCCACTTTCAACTTGCCGGTGCCGGATTCGGTTGTCTGCTTCAGAAGTTTTTCCATGTCCGCGGCATCGGCATCGAGAGCCGGCAACCGGTCCAGCCAGTGGCCGCGTTGGAAAAACTCCGGACCGAAAGTAATGTCGGAGACGTAAACGTCCCTGGCTTGGGCCGCCAGTTCCGCCCACGCCACGCGCGCCATTTGATGCAGATTGATGGCGGATTCCAGGGCCAAGTGATAACCGCTGCGTTCGTAAAGGGCGTAGAGCAAGCCGGCACGGAATTTCGCCGCGTAAAACCGGCCCAGCCCGGCTTGAATCGCCACGTCCACCGCCAGCCGCCGGAATCCGGCGCTTTGCGGGTCACGCACTTTTGACCGGGCCCCGCGCAGCCGGGCGGACGCCGTTTCCGACGCCTCTTCCAGCTGGGTCGCGACCCAGACCGGCGAGTATTTCCCGCTGGGTTCGTGTCCCAAAAGTTCATCGGCATATTCATCGACGCCGAGGAAAAACTCCGGGTCGAGCGGGCTGACTGTGCCGAAACGTTTCGGGCTGGGCGTGTCGAAATAAGGCTGCGCCGGACTCAAAGCCACAATCGCCATGTTGGTGTACAGTTCCGGCCAGTAGTTGTTGTTGGCCGCAGACGGGCAATGCGCCGTCGCCACCAGCGGGAGAATCCGGCTGGCCGATGCCAGCGCCGCTTCCGCCTTTTCCGCGCCATGACCGAATTGATGGCGCAGCAAACGCCGCCAACCGTCAGCGTCGGTATCCGGATTGTAAAAGTTCCGGCCCCAGACACGGTAGGTGTAATCGTATTTTTCAAAGTCGCCACCGGCGGGTCGCAACGACCGGTCGGCATACGCATTGCGGCCGCCGGGCAGGCCCGAGCCTTTGCGGCCTTTGAAGAAAAGCGGTTCAAACAGTTCCACCCCCTGGCTGCCGCAAAAACTTGAAACCCGGCCATAGGCGGCGGCCATTTCCGGATCGCCCCACAACAACAACCTTTGCGTGCCCGGCCAGATGCGATGCAGCACGCCGTACCGGCGGTCTTCGGTCAGCAAATCACCGTAACCGTAGCGCAGAAAGGAACGCGAACCGGAGCTGCGCGAAAAGAAGCCGGAGTCCGGAGTGTTGCGCGGCATCTCCTGCTGCCGGATGGCCCCCTGCATGTAGGGCAGGCCCATGTGCTCGGCCCAGAATTTGGGTGAGATGTTCACCGGCAGGCCCGTGCCCAGCCCCACGTCAATCATTGACTGGTCCATGCCCTTGGCATGCATGTCAATCTCGACGCGTCGGCCGCATTGGACGACGCCATCAAAGATGGTTTTCCAGAGATCGTAATTGCCCTCGGGCACGCCGCTTTCGCCGTGGATCCGGAACGTGACGCCGCTGATGGACGGGCAGGCCTTGAGCAAGGCACACAGCGCATCGCGGCAATAAGGCGCCTGTGTTTCCGGCGTGAGCCCTTCGATGGTGTAATTCGCATCCGGGCTTTTCGCCCATTGATACGCATGGGTCCAGATGCCGAGTTGGAAGTGCAGGCCGCGCCGCGCGGTTTCGTCGCTGATGAACCGGAGCATCTCCAGGTTGAGGTCGCGCTCGGCATCGAGTAGAGGAACCGCGCGCACGTTGTAACCCGGAACGGAAAGGAGGAACGGATAGGCGAAATAAAAATAAGTGTCGCGCAGACCCGTCGCAAAATCGTAGCCGAGCCCGAGTGTCAGGCTGAACCGGTTGAAACGGTTCGCCGCCAGCATCGTCAGGTAGGGCGGCCAGAAGGCGCGGTCCTGAAACCAGGACTTGTCCTCGACGTCGCTGTTGAATCCGCGCGCGAGGCTGCGAATCGCATTGGCGGGTTGTTCGGCGGTTGGCTTCACTGCTTTCAAGGCGGCGATCGGGTCGGCGGCGAAATTCACCCGATCCGCCAGTTCCAACAGGGCGTAAACCAGTCCGAGTTCGTCTGAGCCACCGGCCAACACGACCGATTGCTTCCCAACTGGTCCGCGCGCCAGCACCAGGGCTTCAGGAACATTTGCCAGGGAAATTTTCGCGGCCTCCAGCAATGGCCGGCTGGAAACGGAATTGCGACCGGTTACCAGAATGCATTCCGCTGAAGGCGGCGCCTGAGCCAGGTTCTCATAAAAGGTTGCCGTAATGCCCCGGGCAACCAGGGCGGCTCGCAATTGTTCCGCCGCCCACTGAACGGGTGGTTGCTTGATGACCGGGTCCGATGCATCCAGCACGATGGGAACAACCGGCTTCTTTTCGTTGGCCGAGAGGGGCAGTGGCAGCAAGCCGCCACCGGCCACGGCCGCGGCGGCCATCCCGGTCTGCTTGATGAATTGCCGCCGGGTTTCGCCGGGACCAGCGGAATGGTTGGGGTCGGGATGCATGGCTTGAGGTGGATTCAAGGCGTTTTGCCGGCGGCTGGCGAGGAAATTTTTTCGTGGTTGACCGCCGGTCCCGGCGGGTTACATTGCGGCGTCCGGAAAATGATGAAACCTGTCACCGCCAATTTGAATTGCATGCCTCAGCGCGCGGCCCTGCCGATTCGCGCTGCATGGTGGCACAAGGCCGTCACTAAAATGACGCCGGTGATGGGGAGTTGATTCCATAGACGAGAAGCCAAAAAAAATTACAACCCATCGCCGGCATCCGGCGGTGGGTTTTTGTTTGCCTGAATGCCGTCGGTGTGCCGGCCAAGAAATATGCAAAACAAAACCATGGCCCCTCCCGTGTGGGGCGTGATCGCTGCGTTTGCGGCGGTCTATGTGATCTGGGGCTCAACGTATCTGGGCATCCGGTACGCGGTGGAATCCATTCCGCCGTTTCTGATGGCCGGCACGCGGAATCTCACCGCCGGATTGCTGCTGTATGCGTTTGCACGCGCCCGTGGTGGTGCCGCGCCATCGCGCATCGAGTGGCGCGACGCGGCCATCACCGGCGGTTTGTTGTTGGGGGTCGGCAATGGCGGGGTGACCTGGGCCGAGCAGGTGATTCCCTCGAGTGTGACCGCGTTGCTGGTGGCGTTGACGCCGTTGTGGATGGTGATGTTTGACTGGCTGCGTCCGCGTGGCGTTCGTCCGCGTTCGTTTGTGGTGGCGGGATTGGCGGTGGGTTTCGTGGGGGTGGCGCTGCTGGCCCGCGGCAATGGAAATCATTCCGGCGCCGCGCACGGCTGGGGCCTCGCGGTTTTGATGGCGGCTTCGATAGGTTGGGCGTTCGGCTCGATCTTCGGCCGGCACGCGCATAAACCGGTGTCACCGTTGCTGGGCGTGGCGATGCAAATGATGGCCGGCGGCAGTTTGCTGCTCGGCATGGCAATCCTGCGCGGCGAGGCGTCGCAATTTTCCTTCGGCCAGGTGACTTTTCTGTCCGCCGGTTCATGGCTTTATCTGACCGCGGCCGGATCATTGGTGGGTTACACCTGTTACGTGTGGTTGCTGCATGCCACCACGCCCGCACGGGTGGCAACGTACGCGTATGTGAACCCGTTCATTGCCGTGCTGCTCGGTTGCACCATTGGGCGCGAAGCCTTCTCACACGAACTGTTGGTGGCGGGTGGGTTGATCATTCTGGCAGTTGCCTTGATTGTTCGTGGCGGGACGCGTCAGGCGGCCGCCGAGACGCCGAGTGAAGAAGTGGGGTGAGCACGACCTGACAGGGCGGGCAGTTCTTTGCCCGCCGCTTCTCTCCATTACGGGCGGCGCGCACGGAGTGACACGGCCTACCTGCGTGCTGTTTCCAACTGTGTTGGTATTACTTATCCTGAAGTTTTTTGGCGTTCACCAACGTCTGCAAAAACGGTTTGCCCTGTTGCTGCAAGCGTGCTTCGAGGCGCTTCGTGCAATCGCAGTTGCCGCACGCCCACGGTTCGGTGCCGTTTTCGTGCCGGCAGTTTTTGCGGTTGTGCGCGTCCTTGACACTCAACAACTCAAAATATTTCTCCCAGTACGGCCGTTCCTCGGCCAGTGGCGTGGCGCAGAAGCAGGTTTCCACCCAGTGCGCGACGCCGTCATCGCCCACGCGCGCCTGCTCCAGGTCGTAAATATATTCGTCGCCGGCAATCGAACCCTGGCCGAGCGTGCCGTCGGCAATGGCCTGCTGCAGGGGTTTTTCCTGTCCGGGCTTCACCCGCGCCTTGACGAGATAACGCATGGGGAAAGATACATCAAATGTGACGAGTGGCGAGTGACGGGTGACGAGGGATGGAGCGAAACGGCGGACAAAAAACGGTGGAGGGCCACCGCCCGTCCTCCGTAGCAGTACTGCGGAGGGTGGACACTCCAAGACCGGTCGGAGGTTTCAACAACTCACATTGGAGCGCGAAGCGTTATGGAGTGCGCACTGGTGGCTCACCCAGTTCAAGACCAATGGCCAGGGATTCTACCGTTTGCGGCGATGAAGATCGCGCTACCGGGGTGTTGAACGTGGGGACAGCTTGTAAAGATGGACGGCCCAGGGATCAAAGTGGTCACGGAATAAACCATTCGTGGCGGTGAGTGTCCGGTTTTCCCCAAGCACTGCCACCGCGTTGCCGCCGGCGGCATTGACCAGGGTGAACGTCGCCTCAGTCACGCCGTTGCGCATGCCCACGGCAAAAAGATACGTGGCCCCACCGAATTGTTTGACCATCGTCGCCACCGGTATGGCTGGATTTTTCGATTGAACATTCACAGCATCACGGAGGGTGGGGCGGTTCAACACCGGCGCCAGTTCGGTGATTTGCCGGTTGATCCGGGTCACGGCGGCGAGCATTTCCGGGTCGTGCAACAATGCCGCGTTGTCGGATTTGGGTTTGAACTGATGGACGAAGTAAATCAAACCGCGCGAACCGTGGATGAGCGACATCCAAACTTCGGCACGCACCTGTTGCGGCGTGGGTTTGTGTTCCGGATTGGCAATGGCGGTGCATTCGATGCAGTTCCAGACCGGTTTTTCGCCCTTGCTCCATTGAACCAACCGGTCCACGCCATTCGCGACAAACCAGAGGTTGCCGCTCACCTCGCGGTCCTGGTGGTTCACCGGGTAAATATCGAATGACGCGATGTCGCAGCCTTTGAGATATTCGGAATAGTCTTCGGGGTGATGGTTCCGTTTGCCGCGGCCGTACCAGCCGTCCCAGGCCACCCCCTGGCCGAGGTTCAAAAGGATCGGGCGCGAGGAATCCACAGCCTTCATTCGCTGGAAATCTTCAATAATTTGCGCCGGTGGAATGGGTGAGCCCAAACCAAGCCTCGCACCCCACGATCGCCCGTTGTCGGGTTCATCTCCGTGCATCCAGGCGCTGATGCTTGAATCGTCGCGATGTTGCCGGCCGGTTTCATTCTGGGCGCAAACGACCCACATCCCGGCTTTCTTAAGCGCCGCCAGCTGGTCTTCCGTTGGTCCTTCCCACAAACCGACGTAGGTATTGATGCCGGCCCGGCGATACCTTTCCGCATGCGACGGATCCTGGAGCCAGACCGCCACGGGAAAAAAGTTGGAATCCGCCCAGGGACCATTCGTCCATTGCAGCACCGGTTTTTCCGCGGTGGCAACCGATTGGGCGGTTGCGATCGCAACGTCCATCAGGAAAATTCCGGCGGATGCGCAGAGCAACCGTTTCAACCAACGCTGCCAGCAAGAACCACTGAGATTGGATGATTGGTTGCGGCTCATTTTGGTGGGGCGAGGCTGCTGACAAGCCGGCCCTGGCGCAGCGCAGCGTGGCGGTGACGGCTCGTGAGGACGCACGCCCCACCGGGATGGTGGACGGAGGGTTCCGGGACTTTCATGCCGCACTGTGTTTATCCCCGCTCCGGGCCATAAACAAGCCGACATTCGCGCTAAACGGGTTTGATTCTTCATTTTTAATGCGGCATGCTGCTGACGTTGTGAGTATTCCGAAGCATCGCAAGGCTATTGACCGGCTGGACGCGCAAATCGTCCGGCTGCTCAACGAACGCACGAAGCATGTGCTTGCCATTGGCGACATGAAGCTCAGGGCCGGCGAGGAGATTTACGCTCCGCACCGCGAACGCGCCGTGTTCGAGCGGATCTGTGAACTCAACCAGGGACCGATGACCGATGACCAGTTGCGCGCCGTTTATCGCGAAATCATGTCCAGCGCGCTGGCCTTGGAAAAGACGATGACCATCGCCTACCTCGGGCCGGAGGCGACGTTCACGCATCAGGCGGCCATTCAAAAGTTCGGTTCCAGCCTGCGTTACGCTTCGCAAAAAACCATTGCCGATGTGTTCTCGGAAGTCAGCAAGACCCGTGCGGATTACGGGGTGGTGCCGGTGGAAAACACCACCGAAGGCGTGGTCACGCATACGCTCGACATGTTTGTGGACAGCGACCTGAAGATCGTGGCCCAAATTGTCCTGCCGATCCAATATTGTCTCGCCGGCAATGGCCAGGGCGGGGACATTCAACGTCTTTACGCCCATCCCCAGGCCCTGGCCCAATGCCGTTCCTGGGTGCAAAAAAACCTGCCGCGCGCGGAAATTTTCGAGACCTCCTCCAACGCGCGTTCGGCCGAACTGGTGGCCCACCCCACGTTCAAAAATCCAAAACTTCGCGGGAAAGCGGCGGCCATCACGGGCGTTCTCGCGGCTGAAAAATATGGCCTGGACCTGCTGGAACAGGACATCCAGGACAATGCCGCCAATGCGACCCGTTTCCTCGTGCTCGGCCGCCAATGCGGTCCGCCCACCGGCGACGACCGCACCAGCCTGTTGATCAGCGTCGCCGACAAGTCCGGCGCATTGCACGAGGCCATTGCCGCCTTCCGCCGTTATAAAATCAATATGACGAAAATTGAATCGCGCCCGAGCAAGCGGAAGGCGTGGGAATATTTCTTCTTCATTGATTGCAACGGCCACGTCCAGGAGCGCAAGGTCGTCAAAGCCATCCATGATCTTGGCCGGCACTGCAATTTCGTCAAGGTCCTCGGCTCCTATCCCAATACGGAATAGTTTCACCCCAAATGATGTGCAAGACTTGAGTCGGGCGTAAAACCCGTGTAACTTCCTATCCGATCGTATGTCTCAAAATTTTGGCAATGCATTCTTGAAAAAACCGGCGCACAAAAGCGGAGCCGTCACTCCTCCCAAAACTCCCGCCGCTCCGGCCGGCACGGTGGCCTCGGCCCTCAACCCGGCGGCACCCCGGCAGTCGTACACCAAAATCTTCCGCTGGCATTTGCCGGACGGCCAGACCGAGGCGCCGGCCACGGTCGAGATCGCCGGCACCTTCACAAACTGGCAGAAGGTGCCATTGACCCGGGACAGCGTGATGGGCGCCTGGCATGTCACCCTGCACAACCTGCAGTGCGGTCGCATGCATCATTACATGCTGCTGGTGGATGGCCAGCCGGTGCGGGACAAGCATTGCGACGGCCTGGCCGTTCCCCATGGTCCGAAGGAGGAACAATTTCAATTGATGACCGACCGGGGCCCGCGTGTGTTGATGCTCTTTGCCCAGGCGAAATAGTTCCGGCGTGATATCGGCCGGACACAGGCCAAAGCAGGAAGGCACATGCCATGCACTTCCCTCCGTTTTCTCCCTCTCTTCCCCAAAGGGAGGAGAGGGCCGGGGTGGCTAAATTGTTCCAACTCAAATCCCCTGACCCCAAGAGGCAGTTGTTTCCATTCGGTGCCGGTATCAGGATGTACCCGTTGTATTGGCCATTGCCATTTTTAAGCTTCCCAAAAGTTTTGGAATGGTGGTAGGGTGGCACCATGGAGCCACAGAATGGCGTTAATGAGTTTTTCATCTGGGGAATTGACGATTCCCCTTATGGCCCCGTCGATCTGGTGGTGTTGATCGACTGGATCAAGGACGAGCGCGTCCTGCCCGGCACCTGGATCTTCGCGCGGCCCGACGGCAACTGGCGACGCGCGGCGGAAATCCCCGAACTCCAGGCATATTTCAGTCCGGAAATCCTGCCAACGCCCGCGGCACTTTCCAACGCGGGCATCAAACCTGGCTCGCTGCGGCGCATCAAAATCCTGTCCCAACTGAACGACGCGCAACTGGACCGGCTGATGGAATTCATGGAGCTGCACCGGGTGCCGCAATGGATGGCGGTGGTGAAACAGGGCGATGAGGGCAACGGCATGTTCTTCATCCTGCAGGGCGAACTGCGGGCGCGGGTGCTGGTCGGGGAAAAGGAAACCATCCTGGCCACGTTCGGTCCCGGCGATTTTTTTGGCGACATGTCGTTGTTCGATCGCGGCCCGCGGTCGGCGGATGTCATCGCCAATGTGAACAGCGTCGTGCTGAAAATGTCCGACGTGGCATTTGACCGGCTCACCCGGGAAGCGCCGGCGCTGGCCACGCCCTTCCTGCAGGCCACGGCCCGGACGCTGGCCGCCCGGATCCGCGCCGACAACTTGCGATTGGACCGGGTCACCCAGCAGTTCCAGGCCAGCAAATGATTTTTCCACAGACGGGCGAGTCTGGAGGGTCTGATTTGATTTGGCAGGGCGCGTTACTCCATGCGCGCCGTCAGGCGCGGTATGAGTGGTTGGACCGCAGCGACACTACTCGCGAGTCTTGCAACTAAACTCCACGGATGATCTTGCCGGCTACATCCGTTCCCAGATGTTCCGGCCGGAACATCCCGACTACGGCCAGTGAGGGGTTGAGCGTTGATGGCTTGGAGCCTCTCTGAAAATGTAGCGTCAGCCAGGATGGCTGACGTGGCGCCGGGCTTCCAGCCCGCGGAAAAAACCGTCCGCGATCAT
>Ga0265320_10001723_pt1 | contig 15509 bp, 13 predicted proteins | sample 4827metaG_FD_202087 | JGI IMG/M metagenome (GOLD analysis project Ga0265320, IMG submission 202087) | Rhizosphere microbial communities from Carex aquatilis grown in University of Washington, Seatle, WA, United States - 4-8-27 metaG | ecosystem: Host-associated > Plants > Roots > Rhizosphere >...
CCAGAAGGCCAGAAGGCCAGAAGGCCAGAAGGCCAGAAGGAACCGCCAGAAGAGGGCTATCGCGCTCGCTTTTTTCTAACGATCGGCCTTCTGGCGATCCCCTTCTGGCGCTCGCCCTTCTGGCGATCCCCTTCTGGCGATCGCCTTTCCCTTCCCCTTCCCCTGGATCGCCATCGACGGGGTTGCTTCCGCTCGCGCCGTCGAGTCTGGCAGCGTGCTCGGTCGCGTCCAGGCCGGGGCCTCGCTTCGCGAGGTGCGCTTCGCGCAGCCTGGACACGACCTGCGCGCGACTGCCGGGCGGGGGGAACGCGCTCGCATTCAGCGGGCAGGAAGAGAGAGAGCCTTGTCCCTTCAGGTCGCGTCCTTCAGCATCGAATTGATTGCGTTGCTTCGTCCGCTGGTGCTTCGCATCAGGCGCTACGACAGGTCGCTCGCGGACCAGCTGGTGCGCGCAGCGAGTAGCGTTGCGTTGAACATCGCGGAAGCGGAATGCTCGGACCCGGGCAACAAGAGAGCGCGGTTCTTCACCGCGGCGGGAAGCGCGAACGAGACACTCGCGGCTCTTCGCGTCGCCGTTGCGTGGGGATATTTTCCCGCGGCGGACGCGGATGCCGCTCGGGCCCTCACGGGGCGCGTCGTCGCCATGCTGCACGGGCTCACGCGGTAGCGCCGGCGCGACCCCCGCGACTTCCAGGCCGGCTCGTGCCAGCCGCGCCGGCCGTGCCGGCACAGGATGGCACAAGTGTTACATCGTAAATGATTGAAATGAGTAGATTCGTCGGCGGCATGAGCCGTGCAATGCCAGGATGAGCCGCGCCCGTCCCCAGCGGTCAAGGAGCTCCCCCGATGTTGTCCCTCCGCACTTCGACTCTCAGCATTTCGATGACCGCCCTCGCCGCCTTCATGTCGTTCGCGGCAGAGAGTCGCGCGGACACTAGCTGCACGGCCGACGCCGAGTGTCCGAAGGGATTCACGTGCCAGGTCACCGGCACGAGCGGTTGCACCGCAAGCGCCTGCGCGGCGGGGCAAGATTGTCCGCCTCCGCCTCCGTGCGATCCGCAAGTGTACAAGAGCTGCGAGCCCGGGCCATGCACGGTCGACAGCGATTGCGCGACGGGGATGGTCTGTTACGCGAGCACCGAAACGGATTGCTCCAACATCTCCACGCCGGCGTGCGCGCCGAACGAGAAGTGTCCTCCGGCCCCAGATCCCACGCCGTGCACGACGACCACCGTGAATACCTGCGTGCCGAAGTACGACTTGCCCTGTCAGACCGCGGATGATTGCGGCGACGGGTTCACGTGTGTGCACGGGCAGTCGTGCGAGTGTTCCGGCGGTTCTGCGGCGGCCGATGCGGGTGTCCCGACGTCGGGTGGCGGCTCGAGAACGCCGACGCCCGCGCCGTCCGGTTCGGGCAGCGCCAACCCTGCGCCTGCGCCGATTCCCGTCCCCGATCCTGCGCCGGGTTGCACGTGCACGACTTCGGCGACCGCATACTGCCAAGCGAAGAGCATCGTGTGCACGACGGACGCCGTCTGCCCGTCGGGCTGGACCTGCGTCGCCGAGCCGCAAGCGACGCCCGGCTGTGCCGAGCCCGCGCACGTCATCGGCTTCGACGGCGGGACCACGGTTCCCGTTTGCGATCCGCCTCCGACCACTCCGCCGGTCAGTTACTGCGTGCCGCCGTACTACAGCAGCGGCCGCGGCATTGGACTCAGTGGGTCGGGAACTGCTCCCGAGACGGGCACTTCCGCTCCTACCGGCGCGAACGGCTCGGCTGGGTCCACGAGCGACCCCGGCGTTCCGAATTCCGGCGACGGCACCGCAACCAATGGCGGTGCCGGAGCGCCAGGCGCCGCGCAAACTGCGAGCGATTCGAGCGGCAAGAGCGACGGCGGCTGCGAGGTTGCGCCCGGCCGTCACACCGCAAGCGGAGCGGCCGTCTTCTCGCTCCTCGGCCTCCTCGCCGCCGTTCGCCGTCGCCGTCGCGTCGCCTGATGCGAGACGTCGAAAGGCGAGCGCTCATCACTTAACGGATCGCGCGGGTGGCGCGGTTCGTCTTGAACGGGCCACGGAATCAGCGCCGTGGCCCGTTCTTTTTCGCGCGTCGCTTGACCAGCCCCGGCGGATCCCTAAGCTAGGCGAACTCCACGGGGGCGATCGGCTTCGACGTGGGGACTGAAGGTCAATCTGCGTGCAGTGGCTCCGGCCCACGTTAAAACCGGCACGTTATTTGCGAACGACAACGCAATCGCTCTCGCGGCCTAAGAACCGCTGAGCCGTCCGGCGGTGAGGTAGTCCTCGTAACCGTTCGGGCGCGACACTAGGGCTGGGCAGACCCAGAGCGTCTCTAATAGGTCCGCCGAGAAAAAGTTGAGACTAGGTCGTCGCCGAATCGACGAACTCAGTCGCCGGGGATACGGCGACTACGCACGTGAACGAAGGTTAACTGGACGCCTCGCGGACCCGGGTTCGATTCCCGGCGCCTCCACCCCTGCTCGGAGAAGAATCTCCTCACTCAGCGCCGCTCATCGGATCTCACTGCACTTCGCCAAGGCTCGTGCAGTTCGATGGCGATTCCCGGCGCCTCCACCCCTGCGCGGTTGTGCAACCGCGCGGGGCGCCGGTCATCGGACGTCACGTGGACGCGATGCGCTCCGAGCGGTGCTCGAATACCCGACGGAGGGCCGAATGGTCTTCTTCGAGTCGCGTATGATTCAACCGCAAGAGCCTGGCGGCGCATTGCGGGAATGCGCGATGCACTGGACGTTGAAGCAAGACGTCTCGGTCGAGGCTCTCGCACTTCATCGGCGGCGAAGACAAGCCAGCCCATTCGAGCCGGGGGCCGGCTTTGCAAGTTTGGCGCGGGCGGATGCGCGCTTGTTCGTGCAGTGAGCCATCTGCAAGCCGCGCGCGCTCTTTGGGGGTAACGTCATCGGTGAGTGCCTTCGTTGTCGCGAAAGAAGTGATCCGATGAGTTCAGAGACGCCGCCATCGGAAGCTTCAGGCACGCCCGGACCGCTCGCACGAGCCTTGACTCAGAGCGAGCGCGTCCAGAACACGGTGGAGCAGGCCGCAGTCGACCTGTCCACCGTCAACGCCGTGCTCAAGGACGAGATCGCAGAAGGGGTGCCCCTCGCCAACGTCGAGCGCGCGCTCAACCAGAGTGAGGCGGTCGAAGTCAAAGTTCAGGAGGCAGCGTCCGAGCTCGTCGCCGTCAATGACGCCCTGGCGACCGAGATCGACGAGCGACGCCACCTGGAGCAGGAGCTCACGAAGAGCGACGCCGCGCTGCTCGCGAGCCGCGCCAAGGAAAGAAAATCGCGTCACGACGCGCTGCACGACCCGATCACCTCTTTGCCGAACCTGACGCTATTCACCGACCGGTTGGGCAACGCCCTGGCGCTGGCGCAGCGCCACTCGTGGCGGCTCGCAGTGATGTTCATCGACCTCGACGCGTTCAAGAGCATCAACGACGCGCGGGGCCATGACGTCGGCGACCGGGTCTTGCAGGAGGTGGCAACGCGACTGCTGGCCATCGTCAGAGGTAGCGATACCGTGAGCCGCCGCAGCGGGGACGAGTTTTTACTGCTGATGCTCGAGGCCAAGGACGAAGAGAACGTCGCAGCCTTCGCCGCGAAGATCGCCCACACCATCGCCGAAGCGTGCGACATCGACGGCGTGATGCTCACGGTGACGGCCAGCATCGGCCTTGCGATCTATCCGGAGGATGGGCGCTCGGCGGGGGAGCTGCTCAAGAATGCCGACGCCGCGATGTACGCCGCCAAGAAGCAGAACAAGGGCTGGGCGCTTTACAGCCAGATCGAGCGACCCTAGCCAAGCTATGTGACTAGGTGGTGCCCGCTGCCGCAGCGACCACCCCTCCCGACCGCGCGTGCGCGGCTTTGCGCGGACGCCGGGCAAGGGAGGGGTCGCGCGGCCGCAGGCGCCGGTGCCGACACCGTCCACTCCACTGGTCGAAACCGGGCGCCGAGGATTGCGCGCGGGTGGGCAGCCCCAGTGAATGAAGGTCAACTGAACGCCTCGCGGACCCGGGTTCGATGGCCCGCGTCGCGTCCACCTGCACGTGGGTATACCGCTCCGTCGCGTGCGTGTCGGCGTGACCGAGGAGCGTCGCGATCATCTTCTGCCTCGCGCCCATCACGGCTGCGCCGTGAACGTGGAAAATCCGACGAAGCACCTCGCCAAGCCCATCGGCATAGGCCAGAAGAATCACCGTCGTCGGATGCCGCTGGAGTTCCGGAACGAGCCGCCGGAGTACGGCATCCGAAAGCGGCGCGCTCTGTCCCATGGGATCCGGGCGTTCATCGCCTACGCTGTCGAGATGTCGCGCGGGCGCATCGTGGACCCCAATCGGCCGCGGGGTGCAGAGGCTCGAAAGTGTGTCCGTTTCCGCCCGCACCAAGAGTACCGCTGGCGCCGAACCTTGCCGAAGACCCGCGACAATCGGGCGCCGCGCGAGTCATCGGCGCGATTGCCGGCGCCGCGCAATCCGCGATGCACGTCGGCGGCCCCAATCCATCGACGGGCTTTCACGCGTCGGCTGTCGACGTTGGACGCCTACAGGCGATCCTCGAGCGTGGCTTGGCTCGGTTCGACGACGCTCAGCTCGAAGCACGATGGGAGGGGATCTTCGACTGGATCCGCCGTGTCATTCGATCGTGGGTGCAGCGCTGCAAGCAGATGCGAATCGAGCGCAGGGGCAACGGGATCCGGATCGAACTCGAGACGCAAGACGACCTCGGATACTACGAGTACGGGTTCGACGTCCTCGTCGACGTGGGCGCCGAACGCGCCTGAACGCCGTTTCGGTAAGTATCGATATTGGTTTAGTAATTCCAGTAACAATCCGCGGGACGACGTCGCCAAGAGCTCGCGAACTTCGCGGTGTTTGGCGCTTGCACGCGGGGGAGGTACGCTTTGGTCGAGAATGTCGCGCTTTCCTGCTGACGAGATCGATCGCGTTGCGCGCTCTCACGGAGCGGTGTCCGTTCGCGTATTCGGATCGCGCGCTAGGGGCGATGGCGGTCCTGATAGCGACCTCGACCTTCTCGTTCGCCTCGAACCGGGGCGGAGCCTGCTCGACCTCATCGCCATCAAGCAGGATCTCGAGGACATACTCCATTGCTCGGTCGACGTCGTGACGGAAGCGGGGCTCTCTCCGTATCTTCGCGACCGCATCCTGGCCGAAGCGCGTCCCATCGGCGGATGAACGCGCCGTCGCAGCTCGCGTATCTCCAGCACGTTCGAGACGCGTTGCGCGCGGTGCTCGAATACACGGCAGATGGCAGGGCGGCTTTCTCCGCCTCGCGCATGATCCGAGATGCCGTCGTGCGAAATCTGGAGGTCGTCGGCGAAGCGTGAAGGCGCTCGACGTGGAAACACGGGCGCGTCGAGATCGAAGGCGTTCGCGGTTGAGGTCCGCAGTTGCTGGCCTGACATGCGTTTTGCCGCGCTGTGGGCGGACCCGGGTTCGATTCCCGGCGCCTCCACCCCTGCTCGCGGCGCGGAAGCAGGGCGCCGCTCATCGGACCTCACGTGGAATTTTGCTTCGAGGTGACTGGCGAAGGAATGACGAAGCACGTGCCAGCTGATTGAGCGGAGACCAGCACGCCGGCACGCACGCCACAGCGGATGCTTCGTTTCGTTCCGATGAAGCAACCGCCCGCCCGGCCCGGGAAAGACGACTTCGCGTTTCAAATGCCGGTGCTCGGCGACCACGACCAACCGTCGCGTTCACAACCGGAAGCCGTACACGCTGATGTCGTCGCTCCCGTTCTCGACGATCCCGCCCGTCGAAAAAATATTCTTCGAGGGATCCGCGGCGAGTGCGGCGATGAAATCTCCGCCGCCCGAACCCGTGACGAGGGTGCCGAGTTGCGTCCCCGCCGACGAGTACTTGACCACCATCGAATGACTCACGACGGTAGCGCTACCCGGCGTCGAGAGACCCACGTACACGTTGCCGGCGCCATCGACCGTGACGGCGGACGCGCTCGCCGCGTTCTCGTTCGGAAAAGCTTGGCTCCACCGACGCTTCCCGGCCGTGCTGTACGAGAACATTGCCCCGCCGTTGCCCGGAGTTTCGACGACTACATAGACGTTCCCCGCCGGCGTTACTGCCATCTTCCACGGCTCCTGAAACTTGTCCGATGGAGTGCTCTCCTCGGTCCAAGCTAGTTCCCCGTCCTCGCTCAGTTTGGAAACGAACACGTGCAGATCGGTTCGCGTCCCACCACTGAGATCGACGCTGGTCGCGCCACTCACGTAAATGTTCCCCGACGAGTCGGGCCCAGCCATGCTCCGCGCGATGCCCGGAGCCACCGTGGTGGTCCATTGGACGGCGGCGTTCGCGGAATATTTTCTCACGAAAACCTGCTGCCTGCTCGCGTCGACGGTTCCGTCGAGCCCGTCGGTGGTGTCACCGACGACATAAGAGTTCCCGGAAGAGTCCGCCGCGACGCCCTCGCCTTCATCGAGCCCTGCGCTCCCGAATTCGACCGTCCACACCGGAGCTCCGTCGGTCGTGTATTTCGCAAGGAATGCATCATCGCCCCCCGCGTTCGTGTTTTTGGCGAACGTACCGTTCGTCGTTCCGACGGAGAAGACGCCGGACGACGAGACGGCGACGGCCCCCGCTTGCTCCAGTCCGCTCGTCCCGATGTCTTGAATCCAGAGGCGCGTCCCGGTGCCCTGCTGGTACTTCACGAGGATTCCGTCGACCTGACCTCCGGCGAACGTCGTTCCGCTGACGGATCCGGTGATGTTGCCGAAAGCGTAAGAATTGCCCGCCGTGTCCGCCGCGACGCCCTCGCCGAGGTCGTTCCCCGAGGCGCCGAATTGACGCTCGAAGAGGATGCCCGTGACCGAGACGCTCGCGGTTGCCGTCGACTCCGCCGGACCGCTGTTCCCCTGGCGTGCGTCGACGCGCATCTGATACGGCGCCGGACTCGTGCTGCTCCAGGTGGCCGTGGGTGTCGCGCTCCAGTCGCGAATGGAAGTGAAGGTCGACGATGAGGAAGGGCGCACGGAGAACTGGTACTCGGCCGTGCCGCCGAGCGGACACGTGGCCGTACCCGTCAGCGTCACGGTAGTGCCCGACTGCGCGGAGTCCGCGGGCGACGTCGAGAGCGCGACCGAGTTGCAAACCTGGCCGAGCATGTAGGTGGATTTCTTCGACGAGGTCGCGGAGCCGGCAAAGTCATTGGCTCGCACCTCGACGAGCACGGTGTTCACATTGGGTGTGCCCCCGGTTGTGTTCCACGGCGCGTTCGACGACGTGTCCCACTGTGCACTCGCCGTCGCGTTCCAATCGCGCAAGACGGAGTACTTCGTCGAGCCATTCGGCAGCACGGAGAATCGGTACTCGGCCGATGTGCCGCCGGTGCACGTCGATGTCGCGCCGAGAGTCACCGCGGTCCCGAACTGGGACGGGCCCGGCGGCGACGCCGTGGTCGTCTGAATCGAGCACGTCTCTCCGAGCCGGTACGGGATCGCCTGCTGAGCTTCCGCGATCGAGGTATTTCCCACCACGCGCGCTCGAACGAGCACGCTGTACTCGCCCACGGGTTCCGTGCCCGTATTCCAGTCGTACGTATCGGCACCGAAGCCGCGAAGGGACGCGTAGGTCGACTGGCCCGGCCGCTTCACCAGGAACTGATATTCGCTCGCCGAGCCGGACGTGCAGGTGCCCGTCGCCGTCAGCTTCACCGTGGGTGTGCCTACGGGTTGCGGGCTCGCCGGCCCCGCCGTGAGCTTCACGGCCGTGCACACGTCGCCGATGAGCAACGTATCCGTGTTGCTGGTCACCGCCGCTCCCGTCGTCCCCGCCGCTCTGATCTGAGCGTTGAACGAGTACTTGCCGGAGCTCAACACCCCTGTCGATCCGCTCGTCGGCAATGTCACCGTCGCGGCGGCGCCGAACGGCGCGATCTCCGTCGTCCCTGGCGTTCCTTCCTGGACGTAGGTGAAGCGGTACGTGGGAGTATCCGTCGTGTCACAACCGCCTGCCGCGGTCAGAGTGATGTTCTGTCCGATGTCGACGTGACCCGTTGGAGCGACGGTCAGCGTCACCTTCTTGCAGGCGTCTTCCCGGACGCTCGCGACGGTTCCGGTGTCGTCGCTCCCTTCAGTCGATGCCGGCCCGCACCCAGAGGAGATCAGTGCCGCAAGGATCGACGCCGCGAAGCCACCAACACGCCCAGTACGATTCACCATGATTGATTCGACCATCCTTTGTTTGTTCGGCGTTCAGCACATCTCGTGCCGGACGCGCCCCGTCCATTCGCCGAACCCCGATCCCCCTATTTTTGTGGCGTGCGGGACGAGCTCATCCACACCGCTCCATGCAGCACGAACGCGCCGCTCGATATCGGATCGAGCGATCGCGGCTCGAGACGATATCGCTGCGTCTGCGGAAGCGGCGAGCAGCGGTCGGTCTCGTGGGGGCCGGATGCGCGGGGCGGTCGGAAGAATTTTTCGTCACGTGCGCTTTCATCTCGTCACACCCGTCGGGTGACTCACGCGCCATGGACCGCTATTCGGCACTCCGACACGGGCTCGTGGGTGTGATGGGGATCTGCCTCGCGAGCGCCTGCTCGAGCGCGCGTTCGGAGCTGCCCGGCGACGGCGCGGGCGGTGGTTTCTCGGCGGGGGGCGAGTTCAGCGCCGGAACCGGGGGATTCAGCTCGAGCCCAGGCGGCTCGAGCTCGGTAATGGGTGGAGGCGGCGCACCGTCGGGTCCGTCCGGATCAGGCGGCATTTTTTCAGGAGGCAGCCCCACGTCGGGCACGGGTGGGGGCACTGGCGTCGTCGGTGGAGGCTCCGGGGGAACGCCGGGGACGATGACGGGCACTCCGGATGGCGGCGGCCCCATGAGCGCCGGAACCTGCGACTCGATGATGACGAGCACACGGCTCACCGCGGACCTCGTGATCCCGAGCGGGCAGACCGTGTGTGTGGGCCCCGGCGTGACGATCACCGCGACGGCCGACGTCACCGTCCAGGTCGCTGGGCTCCTCATCGTCGAGGGAACCGCTGCGTCGCCGGCTCAGTTCATCGGCGGCGGGCAACCGAGCTCGTGGCACGGCATCGTCGTGGCTGCCGGAGGGAATCTGCAGCTCACCTACGGCACCATCCGCGACGCACAGTACGCCATCCACGCGATGCCGGGTTCAGCATTCAACGTCGACCACGCGGACCTCGGCACGAGCTTCAAGACGGCCGTGCTGGAGTCGGACGGAAAGATCGACCACACCTATTTCCGTGCGACCGTGCCGCCCACGATCTCGATCGCGTCCGAGGTGACGATCGACGACCCCAACGGCTCGATGACGATTCTGAGCGCGTCGCCGATGGTGTCCAACTCGAACTTCATCGGCGCGTCGCCGTTCACCGACCTGATCCGCATCGGCGGGACCTCGTCACCCGTGTTCGACCACGTGCTCGTCCAGAACGCGCACTGCGCGTTTCACGACTACGGGGGCACCGACAACTCTCCGCGCGTGACCAACTCGGTGATCGAGGGAATGTCGTACGGTGTCATGGCCTACACGACGAAGCCCGTATTCGAGAACTGTATCTTCCAGAACAACGGCTACGACGTCGGCATGTGCACGGGAGCGGCTGCGGCAGATGTGCCGGTGTTGACGGAAGACTACTTCGCGACGCGCAGTGTCTCCATCGATCCAAGCTGCGCTCAGATCGGAGCGACGGCCACGAGCACCGCGACGGCGACGATTCCTGGTGCGGGCCCAGCCGGATTGTAGGGGACTCCATGAGCTGGCGAGTACCTGCGCTGCTGGCTCTGGCCGCCCCTGCCGCCGTGCTACTCATAGCGGCGTGCGGCAGCTCGCCGTCACGCGGCAGTTCGCCGTCGCGCGGGAGCGGCGACATCGACGTGGCGAGCGCCATCCAGACTTCGTGCTCGTCGACCACGCCGCCCGCCTGCACCAAGTCGCTCCATTTCGCGGACGTCGAGCCGATCTTCCAGAAGAGCTGCGTGTCCTGCCATTCGGGCCCCTCTGGGCCGTCCGGTCAGTGGCCCCTCATCGTCTACAACGACATCGCGCCATGGGCTGTGGCCGTCCAGGACCAGTTGTGCGGCAACACGATGCCGCCCGTCGACGGCGGCGTTCCTATGGCCGCGTCCGATCGCCTGGCGATCCTCGACTGGGTCGCGTGCGGCACGCCGGAATAACCCGCTCTGTCCCCGAAGCGAGCTTTCGCGCGCTGACCCTTCTGATTTCGAAGCGACACAGAAGCCTGTCGGGCCCGCATGGGTCCGGGATCGCGGCGTCCGACATCGCCCGCGCGTTGCCGATACCATCGTCCAATCGATGGAGGTCGACCGGGCGGGTAGTGTCTCTGTAAGAGGACAGCGGAGCCATGGGCCAGGTTGAACAGTTCACGTCTGATCCGATAGGTCCCGCCGCGGGTGCCTCGTCCGACGCATCGACGCGCGACGAGAGCGATGCGCCTGGCGAGCGCGCGGCGCGCATACTCCTCATCGACGACGACGTCTTCCTGCCAGCCCAGATCCGGCAAGCGCTTTCCGCGTCGCGTGCCGAGATCACATCGGCGCGGACGGGAGCCGCCGGTCTCGACCATGTGCGGAGCTCTCCACCGGACCTCGTGCTTCTCGGCCTGCGACTGCCCGATGAATCAGGCTTCGCTGTCTACGAGGAGATCCGCGCCATCGATGCGCTCCTTCCGGTGATCTTCCTCGCGTCGGCCACCGATGCCGATAGCGCGATCGAGGCCATTCGGCGAGGCGCATGCGACTATCTTTGCGAGCCGTTCGACGCGCGGCGGCTGCAGCAGGCGGTCGTCGAGGCGCTGTCCGTTGCCGCCGACCGCGGTCACCTCGCAGACATTCCCTCAGACGACGCCGAGTACGACGGAGGGGGGAGCTTCATCGGGCGCAGCCAGGCCATTCTCGAGGTATGTAAGGCGATCGGGCTCGTCTCTGCGCAGGACGTGGCTGTGCTCATCACCGGCGAAACCGGCACCGGCAAGGAAGTGGCCGCGCGGGCTCTGCATCGACACAGCGGACGGGCCGCCGCACCGTTTCTCGCCCTGAACTGCGCAGCCATCCCGGAGAACCTGCTCGAGAGTGAGCTCTTCGGGCACGAGCGGGGCGCGTTCACCGGGGCCGATCGGCGGTCGGTCGGCAAGTTCGAGCAATGCAACGGCGGCACGATCCTGCTCGACGAGATCGGCGACATGCCGCCGCATCTCCAGGCGAAGATTCTTCGTCTGCTCCAGGAGCAGGTCTTCCAGCGGGTCGGAGGCAACGAGAACATCCGAACGGACGTTCGCGTCATCGCCGCCACGCACCGCGACCTGCGCGCGCTAATGGCCGAAGGAAAGTTTCGAGCAGATCTCTTCTACCGGCTCGCGGTCTGCACCATTAGCCTTCCTCCACTGCGCGAGCGTGGCGATGATCTCCTTCTACTGGCTCATCACTTCTTGACCCGGTATGGCCGCGAGCTCGGTCGCGACGTTCGCGACATCGCACCCGAGGCGATGGCTCAGCTGTGCGCGTACCCCTGGCCGGGCAACGTTCGAGAGCTGCAGAGCGTCATGAAGCAGGCGCTGTTGCGTGCGCGCGGCAGAGTCCTGCTCCCGGCCTTTCTTCCGGACCTCTCGCTTCGCGCCGGCGGCTCCGCGGCCTCGACAGTGCATCTCGATCTCGATGGCTTCATCTCTGGTCATCTGGGTCCAGAAACGAATGACCTGTACGAGGTGACGCACCGAGAGGTGGATCGCATGCTGCTGGTCCGCGCGCTCGAACACTCGAACGGCAGCCAGCGCCAAGCCGCGCAACTGCTGGGCATTTCTCGGCAGACAATGCGCCTCAGACTTAGGGCGCTGGCGCTACGCGTTGCGCACACGGTCGCGGCGAGCGACGCCGTCGGCATCAACTGAGCGACTGCCGACGTTGCGCGGTCGCTCGCGAAGCGACCGCGCCTTTATGTGGACACCCAACTACGCTGCGCCGACTGGCGGTGCGGGATACACCTCCGATCTCTTCGCGCCGCGACTAGACAAGATCGTCTGCGCCCGTGCCACCTCTGGGGCGCGATCCCGGGTCCCTACCTATCAGATTGACGGATCGCCCGAGCTCGAGCGAAGAGCCGCACGGATGGCATCGAGCAGCGCCGTGTCGCTGAACGGCTTCAACAAGTACGCCACCGCGCCGTTGTCCAAGACGCGTGTACGGACCGCCTCATCCGAACGGGCGGTGATGAACACGACCGGGACCTTGTGTCCGCGAAGAATCAGTTCGCTCTGAAGGTCGGGTCCGGTCATGCCTGCCATCGCGACGTCCAGGAGCAGACAGTCGGTACGGTCCACCACGTCGGACGCAAGGAACTCGCCGGCCGACGAGAAGGCACGTACGTCGAAGCCGAGCTCATTGAGCAAGTCGGGGAGGGACTCACGCACGGACGCGTCATCGTCGACGACCGATATCAGCGGTCGTGGGTCCGTCACGGATCCCCCGTAGCTGCCGCAGATCCCTGGGCCCGCTTTGCAGGGGCGGGTGCGCTCTTCATGCCCTTCGCGGCACTCCTCAACGGTCAACCTTGGCCCGGCTTGTGGGCATCCGTCCATGATACTTTGGTGTCGGTCTGAGCGGGGGTGCTGCCAGGGCAGCCCGGGAGGGCCAGCTTGCAGGACTGCAGCCGCTCGCGGCCTTACTTTTGCTCTTAGGACTGCACGCGGTCAGGGGCATCATCGAGCCCATCGTCGGCGGGCAGCAACTCATCGAGTGAGGTGATCTCATGAAGACGTTCGATGCGATCATCGTCGGGGCCGGCCAGGCCGGGCCGCCCCTGGCGGGGCGACTCACGGCCGCGGGCATGACCGTCGCGGTGATCGAGCGAAAGCTTGTCGGCGGCACTTGCGTCAACGTTGGCTGCGCGCCCACGAAGACGATGGTCGCCAGCGCTCGGGCCGCTCACGTCGCGCAGCAGGCAGCCAAGTACGGCGTCGTGGTGGGGGGGGCCGGTAGAGCCCGGTGCGGACAGCGTGACGGGCTCGCACGTCTTGCTTGCGGTAGGCCGGCAAGAGTAGGCAGGGTGGCTTACTAGCGCTTCTCGTTCCGCGGATCGTCTCCAGGATTGGCATAGACGAGACCGAGGGGTCCGATGGCCGTCACCTGGGTGACGTACTCTCCCGATTTCGCCCAGTGAAAGTGCGGCGTGTTGCCCGGCAGCACGACGACGCTCCCCGGCGGATAGGCTCTCAACCTCTCGTGCTCGAAATCCGTCCCGATCCCGATGTAGAAGACGCCGGAGATCACCGTGTAGACGCGATCTTCCGGATGCGTATGGGGCATCAACCGGACGTCGGCCGGCACCTTGACCCGGATGACGTACGGTTCGGATCTGGTCGTATCGCCGACGAGAACCGCAAGTCGGACCGGAGGTGGGAACGCAGGAAACGGGCCCCAAGGGACATTCTCGGGAAGGACTTCGGCGAGGGCCGTTGGCGGCAATCCGTCGGCGCGAACCGCCGTCGATGCGCGTGTAAGAGCGGGTGATGGGATTGCCGGGAGAGGTCGTTGGTTCAACTTGCGCTCCTTTCTAGGTGCTGGTGCGACGAGCAGCAGCAATGCCCGTGCCGGCAAGCTCGCCCCTCATTCCGCTCCGCACTTCACGCCCGCGGGAACGATTCCTTCCCGGTGGGCCACTTCGAAGTCACCTCTTCCGACGGCAAGGCGCGCGACTGCTTCCTGATTGCCTTGGACCGGCGCGCTTTGAGCGCGACGCCCCGAGCCTTCGGGGTAGGGGCCTCGAATCAGATCGTTGGCACGATCGGCGGAACGAGCGCCGCCGAGATACGAGCCTCGTGAGAAAGAGCAATGACGGAGAGGATGGCCGAGCGATGACCCTATGCAAGGCGTGGATGGCAGTCTCGATGATCGGTGCGACGAGCTGCGCGTCGCCAGCGGCGACGAGAGCACCAGCCCCGGAGGAGCTGTCCGTGCAGTCGAAGATGCCGCCGGACGCGCAGCCGACCATCGTGCTCGTACACGGAGCATTCGCGGACGCTTCGTCGTGGGGGAAAGTCATCGGTCTTCTGGAGCCGGAGGGGTACACGGTCGTGGCGGTGCAGAACGCGATGACGTCGTTCGATGGGGACGTCGCGACGACCGAGCGGGTGCTGGATGCACAGGCCCGCCCTGTCGTGCTCGTGGCTCACTCCTACGGAGGGATGGTCGCGAGCGTCGCCGCGCGCGGCAACGCGAAAGTGAAAGCACTCGTCTTCGTCGCGGCCTTCGGGCTCGACGAGGGCGAGAGTGCGAACGCCGCAGGCGCGAAGTTTGCCGCCCCTCCGCTCTCGACCGCGGTCAAGCAGGACGCCTCTGGTTTCCTCAGCGTCGACCCCGCGAAGTTCGACATCTTCGCCAGCGACGTTCCCGTCGCCGAGCGCAACGTGCTGGCCGCGACGCAGAGGCCGATTCTGGGCTCCATCTTCGACGTGCGCATGCCCGCTCCCGCCTGGAAGACGATCCCGTCTTTCTTTCTCGTCGCAGCGAACGACGAGGCGATCAACCCCGACTTCGAACGCTTCATGGCAAAGCGAATGGGCGCGATGACGGAGGAGGTGCAATCGAGCCACCTGGCAATGATCTCGCATCCGGACGCCGTCGCGTCGATCATCCGCCAGGCGGCCGAGGCGGCCTCGCGATGACGGCTTCGAGGGATCGTCGGTCGTTAACGTCCACAGTGACCTTGAGGCCGCAGACGCGGCACATGTCGTGCAAAAGTGACACGGAGTCGAAAGGAGACTGATGCCATGGCGAAGATCCTATTCATAGTCAGCGGAGCCACTTACTGGGTGCTCAAGGATGGTACGAGGTACGCGACGGGCTACTGGGCGGAAGAGTTCGCGAGGCCGTACAAGATCGTCACCGACGCCGGTCACGAAGTCGTGGTCGCGACGCCCAACGGCGTGACGCCGAACGTCGACATGATGAGCCTGCGTCCCGAGATGACGGGCGGGGTGGAGGCTTCCCTCGAACTGGAAGCCATCATCCGATCTGCGGAGGCGATGCGGCGGCCGCTCCAGCTGTCGGACGTCCGCCTCGAGGACTACGACGCGGTCTATCTGCCAGGCGGTCACGGGCCGATGGCGGACCTGGCGTTCGACGCCGACGTGGGACGGCTACTGACCGCGCAGCTTGCCTCGGGCAACCCACTCTTCATCGTGTGCCACGGTCCCGCCTCGATGCTGGCCACGAGAATTCATGGCGTGTCGCCCTTCAAGGGTTACCGGGTCACGGGCTTCACCAATGACGAGGAGGAGGGCGTCGGGGTGGCTTCCAGAGCCACGTGGCTCTTGGAGACCGATCTCAAGGAAAAGGTCGGCGTCGAGTTCAGCCGCGGCGAGATGTGGAAGCCGTACATGGTCGAGGACAGAAATCTGGTCACCGGGCAGAACCCCGCATCGGCGGCGGTCCTGGCGAAGCGGCTGCTGGA
>Ga0265320_10001724_pt1 | contig 15509 bp, 11 predicted proteins | sample 4827metaG_FD_202087 | JGI IMG/M metagenome (GOLD analysis project Ga0265320, IMG submission 202087) | Rhizosphere microbial communities from Carex aquatilis grown in University of Washington, Seatle, WA, United States - 4-8-27 metaG | ecosystem: Host-associated > Plants > Roots > Rhizosphere >...
AGCTCCGAAGCTCTCGAACACTTGCCGCTTCCGCCGTCGCCCTTCGTCCGCGGACGGGTGGCGGCGCTCCGCTCGGCGATGGCGGCTTTCGCGCGGGCGTTCGCGCACCGCGCCGGCCGCACCGATCTAGCGACACTGAAGATCGCGGCCAAACAGAACCCGCTCGTCTACTGGGCGATGCGCTACGCCGCCGCCGTCGCCAGCCTCGACCAGGGCGATCGAAACGGCGCCGCGGCACTCGTTTCCGGCGCTCCGTCGTGGCCTGCCGATTCGGTTTTCGCGGCATTTCACGAAGAAATCGCCGCGCAAGCCGCTGCATCCTGAGACGCGGTTCGACACCGACACCGTCGCCTATCGATTCCCGACTCTCACTCGCGACTCGCGTTGCATCCGAAAGCACGCGTGGTGGTCATGATGAGAGAGCGTCGTCGACGCGGGGTCGGGTTTGCTCGATCGCTCTGGCTGACTTAGCCTTGAGGATCGCCATGCCGAGTGGACAGAAGCCGCGCAGCGACAAAGACATCCCCGATCTAGCGGCCCCCGTCCGATCGGCGCGCCCGGGGCCGCAGCGAACGGCATCGGGACAATCCGCGGCCGTTCGCACGTCGCGAGGGCCCAACTCCGGACCCATGGAGTACTTCGGGTCCGGCACGTTCGATCTCGATCCACTCGGAGACGGTTCGTCGTCGCCCCTCGCGCTCGATACCCGCGACGCGCACGACGAGGTCTCGAGCTCTCGACGCCGGCCCGCCACCTCGCCGAGCACGGGCGACTCCTTCGAGAGCACCAAGACGTCCGCAGAAACGCTCGGGCGCCGCGAGCCGGTTCGCGAGGCGGGCCCGACCTGGCCAACGGGCACCTCGCCCGATCCGGCGTCACTCGACGTCGATCCGCTCGAGGTCGGCATCACATCGGACTTCGGCCCGGCTCCGACGAACGTCGCGCTCGCGCCCGCGTACGCCATGCGCGTTTTTTTTCGGCGGCGCGAATTGCGGACGCAGATCGCCGAGCTCGGCGCGACCTTCGAAGTCGCCGAGAAGGCCCGGGACGAGCTCCTCGTCGCACTGGCGGAACACGTCCGTGAACGGGCCGCGAACGACGAGGAGCTCGCGAAGTTGTTTGCCGGTGTCTCCGCGGTGGAAGGGGTGGCGCGCACACGGAAGGCGAACCTCGTCGGCGTGAGCACGGAGTACGACGAGCTCTCGTCGAAGCTCGAAGAAGAGCGAGCGGCGATCGAGCGCGCGGCGGCCGAGAACGCCCAGACCGTGGAGAGTGCGCGGCACGCCCTCGCCGAACGACGGCGCGTGCTCGACCGCGCCGAAGCCCGGAAGAAGCGCGCGTACATCGAAATTCGCGGCATTCTCGACCTCGTCGAGAAGAGCGGCGGCGGACCCTCCGCGCCGCAAACGGCGAAGCTCGACGAGCTCGAGCGCGCGGTCGCGGCCCAAAAACCGGAGCTCGACGCTGCGACCGCGGCGGTCGCCGAGACGGAAGCGACGTTCCACGACGCAGAGAACGGCGCGCGCGAACTCGACAAGCGGACGCGCGAGCTCGAGCGGCAACGCCGCGCGCTCGACGCGCGCTTCAAGAAGCAGCTCGGCGTCCGTACCGGCGGCGTGACCGACGCCGAGAAGGACCGAGCACTGTCGCTCGCCGACGCGGCGAGAAAGGTACTCGCTCTCCGCGGCCGCACTGACGTCCCGACAGCGACGCTCGACCGGATCGCCCAAGGCGATCGCGTCGTTCTCGAACGCGCGCTCGAGCTCGAAAAGCACGTGCGAGCCCGGAACACGTACGACATCGCCGCCTTCAAACGTGGCGTCGCCATCGCCGCCGGCGCCGCGCTCTTCATCGTGCTGTTCCTGTCGGTCGCGCTCTTCCGTCACGGCGGGTCGCCAGACAATCGAACGCACAACGGAAGCGCTCCCAGCGCGCCGGAGAAAACCGACAAGCCCTGAAGGCTCCTGCAAAAGGGAGAGCTAGGGCCAGGGCCAGGGCTAGAGGTAAGGGGGAGCGCGGAAGGGCGCGAGGACGAAATGAGCCAACCGCAGAGGACGCAGGGATCACAGAGATTCAGCCGATGAGCCGTGAGGCGGACGCGATCGGGTCCGATCCGATCTGGGTCTCGGTCCCGAAAACGCGTACGCGCGCACCTCGAACGGGTAGGGCCCCGTTCAAAAAACCCCGGCCTCGCTCATCTCCGGAGAATCCCAGCGGCTTCTTGCCGTTGGCAGAGTTCGGCGATTTCGACTTCGTAGCCGTCGATGGCTTCGCTGAACTCGACGCCAATTTCCCAGCTCCAGACGTCGGCGTGCGCGGGGTCGCGGCGCTCGGCGCGAACGACGCGACCAACTGCCTGTCGCGGTGGATCGGATTCGCGGCCGAGATAGAGACGGAGATTCACCGGCTCGTCGAGATCGAGGCGGGTGCGCGTGAACAGGCGCGCGCCGGAGACGCTCGCGTCGCGAATGAGTGCGAGATCTTGAGCGTCCCTCTTCGACTCGAAGAAGGCGGGGATGCACGTCAACTGACGAGAATGCAAACGACGCTCGTCCATGTCGCGAGCGTCCCTCGCGATCCACGCCCTGTCAACGCGCGGCGCGTCTCGCAAGCCCGAGTAGGCACAACGCGCGGCGTCTCCACGCTGCGTCAATCGCGTGAGCGTCGGATCTCACCGAGGCGAAGTGCCGCACTCACCGGGAAAGCTAGAGCGGGATGTTGCCGTGTTTCTTCGGCGGGTTTTTCTCGCGCTTCGTCTTCAGCATCTCGAGACACGTCGCGAGACGTTTCCGGCATTCGCGCGGGTAGATCACTTCGTCGACGAAGCCGAGCTCTGCCGCCTTGTAAGGATTGGCGAACTTGGCTTTGTACTCGCCAATGAAGCCGGCGCGCGCCTTTTCCTTGTCGGCAGCTTTCTCGATCGCGCCCTTGTAGACGATGTTCACCGCGCCGTCGGGGCCCATGACGGCAATCTCCGCGGTCGGGAACGCGAGACTCACGTCGCCGCGAATGTGTTTCGAGCTCATGACGTCGTACGCGCCGCCGTAGGCCTTGCGCGTGATCACCGTGAGCTTCGGCACCGTCGCTTCGCAGAACGCGTACAGGAGCTTCGCGCCGTGCGTGATGATCCCGCGGTGCTCCTGTTCGACGCCGGGCAGGAACCCGGGAACGTCGACCCACGTGACGATCGGCAGATTGAAGCAGTCGCAGAACCGGACGAACCGCGCCGCCTTGAGGCTCGCGTCGATGTCGAGCACGCCGGCGAGGTACGCAGGTTGATTCGCGACGATGCCGACCGGGAATCCCCCGATGCGGGCGAAGCCGACCACCATGTTCTTCGCGTAACCCTCGTGGACTTCGAAGAGGTAGCCGTCGTCGACCACGGCGGTGATGACCTTCTTGATGTCATAGGGTTTGTTGCTCTCGCGCGGGATGATCGTGTCGAGCTCGGCACAGTCGCGATCGATCGGATCTTCGCTCTTCTTGAACGGCGGATCCTCGGCGTTGTTCGACGGCAAGAAGCCGAGGAGCTCGCGGATCTGCGCGACGCAGGCGCGGTCGTCGGGCGATGTGAAATGCGCGACGCCGCTCTTGGCCGCGTGGGCGCTCGCGCCGCCGAGGGCTTCCTTGCTCACCTCCTCGTGCGTCACCGTCTTGATGACGTCGGGGCCGGTGATGAACATGTAGCTCGTGCCTTCGACCATCAGGATGAAGTCGGTGATGGCCGGCGAGTACACGGCGCCGCCCGCGCAGGGGCCCATGATCGCGCTGATCTGCGGAACGACGCCGCTCGCGAGCGTGTTGCGCAAGAAAATGTCGGCATACCCGGCGAGCGATTCGACGCCTTCCTGGATGCGCGCGCCGCCGGAGTCGTTCAAGCCAACGACGGGCGCGCCGGTCTTCATCGCGAGATCCATCACCTTGCAGATCTTCGACGCGTACGCGGCGCTGAGCGAGCCGCCGAACACCGTGAAGTCCTGCGCGAACACGAACGTGCGACGGCCGTTCACGGTTCCGTGACCGGTCACCACGCCGTCGCCGAGGATCTTCTGGTCCTCCATGCTGAAGTCGGCGCAGCGATGCGTGACGAAGCGATCCATCTCGACGAAGCTGCCCGGGTCGAGCAGAAGGTCCACGCGCTCGCGCGCCGTCAGTTTTCCAGCAGCGTGCTGCTTGTCGACGCGGTCTTTTCCGCCGCCCTCGAGAGCCTTCTGATTGCGCTCGTCGAGTTCGGAAAACAGGGAGGGCTTCTTGTCGGCCATGGGGAGCGCGGGGGTACCACAGGGGCACCGCCGAGTCAGCCTTCAGCGGAAAAGAAGCGGGTTCGCTGGACCCGAAGTGCACGGATGCGCAGGCACCGATGGGTACCCTGCAACGACCTTTGTTTTGGGGCACGCGAAACGGTCGCGTCGCGACGCTCGGGGGACGCTGCGCGCTGCGCGCTAGTCGGGCGGGTCGAGATAGTCGACTTCGACGCCGCGATGGGTTCGAAAGCGAACGCGACCCTCGCCGCGCTCGATCACGTAGTCCGGCGAAACGGGCACTTTGCCGAGCCCGCCCGGCGTGTCGACGATGAATTTCGGGAGCGCGATCCCGCTCAAACGACCCTGGAGCTCCGCCATGATGCGGAGCCCGGTCGCGAGCGGCGTCCGGAGGTGTCCGGTGCCGCGCACGGGATCGGCCTGCAGCAAATAATAGGGCCGGACGCGTTCCTTCACGAGCCCGCGAAACAAGGCGCCGAGGGTCGCGGAGTCGTCGTTGATGCCGCGGAGGAGGACGGTGTGATTCATCACCGGAAACCCCGCGTCGGCGAGCCGCCGGCACGCGCGTCGCGACTCGTTCGTCAGTTCCTTCGGGTGATTGAAGTGCGTCATCACCCAGAGCGGGTGAAACGGACGCAGGGCACGCACGAGCTCCGGCGTGATCCGTTGCGGCAGGGCGACGGGAACGCGCGTCGCGAGCCGGATGGTTTCGATGCTGCCGATGTCGCGAAGTGTCCGGACCAGCGCGACGATGCGCTCGGTCGCGAGCGCGAGCGGATCGCCGCCGCTCACGATGACGTCGCGCACCTCGGGATGCGCGCGCAAATATGCGAACGCGGGCGCGAGCCGGTCGAGGGAACGCGCTCCGCCGCCCGCGCCGACGAGGCGACTTCGGGTGCAGAAGCGGCAATAGACGGCGCACCGGTCCGTCGCGAAGAGGAGCGCGCGATCGGGGTAACGTTGGACGAGGTCCGGCGCGACTTCGTGCGCGGCTTCGCCCAAGGGATCGCGCAGATCACCGGGAACTTCGCGGGCTTCGAGGGCGTGTGGAACCACCTGACGCCGGATCGGGCACGCCGGATCGTTCGGATCCGCCAAGGAGAGGTAATATGGCGTGATCGAGATGGGGAACCCGTCGCGTTCGGCGGCCAGAGCGCCCGCGAGCTCGGCGGGGGACAGACGAAACACCTCGGCGAGACGCGCCGCGGTTCTTACGGCGTGCTGAAGCTGCCACTGCCAATCACTCGGCCGTCGTCGCGGTCTCACCTTCGGCGACGCGGTCGGCGACGGGGTCGGCAACGACGACGCGGACGCGGTAACCGTGGCGAGCGTCCGCATCACGGATGCCCTGCGGGCGCGGGGACGGCGCTCGTGCTCGGGACGGGCACTTTGGCGAGCGCGGCGTCGTCGATCTGCACGGGAAACCGCGCGCGCAGGTCCTGCTCGAGGTCCGACTCGGCGCGGTGGAGTTTCTCCTCGAGGAGCCGGAGCCGGATGGTTCGCTCGGCTTCTTCGAACGAGCGCTCGTGCGCGTCGCTCTTTCCGGAGAGCCGCACGATGTAAAAGCCATTTGGATCCGACACCACCCGTCCGAGGACGCCGCCGAGCTCGGCGATTTCGAACACCGCCGCGCGCACCACCTCCGGCACGCGCACGTTGTCGTTCTTGCCGAACGACGGCGGCGTGACCATCCCGACGTCTCCGGCGAGCTCGAGCGGCAAATCGGCGGCGCCGTGTTCGCGCGAATATTTCTGGACGAGCTCGCCCCATTGTTTCGGAGTTGCCGAGCGCGCCGCGTCGAGGGCGCGCGCGGCCGTCGGCGCGTCTCCCACGACGATGTCGGCGACTCGACGGCGTTCGGGGTCCTTGAATTCCGTGCGATGCGCGTCGTAGTAGGCCCGCACTTCGGCCGTCGGAATGTCGCGCGCGGAAGGCTGTTTTTCGCGGAGATCGCGCAAGACCGCGTCGCGCAGGATTTGCCGGACCAGCTCCTGGGTTTCCGGCTTGTCGGCGAGGCCGCGCCGCTCGGCTTCGTGCGCGAGGAGCTCGACGTCGATGATCTCGTCGAGGAGCTGCTTACGCCGGTCGGCGGTCTGATAGCGGAGGCGCTCGAATCGATCCATGCCGTCGAGGACGGCTTGGTAGTCGCCGAGCGTGATCGTCGTGTCGCCGACCTTGGCGAGCACGCGGTTCGCGAGACCCGACGGGACCTCGGCGGCCGCGCCGCTCGCCGAACCGGCGGGTGCCGCGCTCGTCGCGTCGTGATGACACCCCGAGAGGCCGAGCGCGACGAGACCGAGCGCTCCGTGAAGGAGCCGCGTCGCTCGCGAGCTCGAGGGTGAAATCACGGCAGAGCGGGATACTACGAGGGTTCTTGCTGCGCCAGATCGTGAAAAGACGCGCGCATCGGTCCGCGGTGCCGACGACCGTTGCGGTATTTCTGACCGAGCGGTAGAGGGAGACCGTGACCGGCTCCGAACGAAAGCTCCGATACCACCGCGTCGTCGTGAAACTGAGCGGCGAAGCCCTCTGCGGAAAAGAAGGCGGGTTCGGCATCGACACCGCGATGTTGAAGAGCACGTCGGCCGAGCTCGCCGAGGTGCACAAGACCGGCGTTCAGGTGAGCATCGTGGTCGGCGGGGGCAACATCTTCCGCGGGCTCCGCGGCGCGAGCGAAGGCATGGACCGCGCGCAGAGCGACTACATGGGCATGCTCGCCACGGTCATCAACTCGCTCGCGCTCCAGGACTCGCTCGAGCGCGAGGGCGTTCCGGTACGCGTCATGACGGCCCTCGAGATCAAACAGGTCGCCGAGCCCTACATCCGGCGGCGCGCGATGCGTCACCTCGACCGCGGTCACGTCGTGATCTTCGCGGCCGGAACGGGGAACCCCTACTTTTCGACGGACACTGCCGCGGCGCTTCGCGCGATGGAGATCCGCGCCGACGCGCTCCTCAAGGCTACCAAGGTCGAGGGCATCTACGACCGCGACCCCAAGCGCCACGCGGAGGCGACGATGTTCCAGCACGTCAGCTACGATCGCTTCTTGAGCGATCATCTGGCGGTCATGGACTCGACGGCGGTCACTCTTTGTCGAGAAAACGGGATGCCGATCCGCGTTTTTCGCATGGCGCCCGGGAACATCAAGCGCGTCTGCTTCGGCGAAGACGTCGGCACGACGGTGACCGTCGGCTGAGCGACGGTCACCGACGGCGGGTTGGGGAGTGCCCGACTCGGGTGACCGTTCCGGGCCCCCACCGCGCCTGAACCGGCGGTCAGCGTGCCCCCAAACAAAACCAAACGGTCCGCTCGATTGCCGGGCGTGCGACTCGCGCCTAAGGTTCCGGCCGAACCATGTGGAACTCCTTGCCGGGCTTCGGAACCGGCGTCCTTTACGCTGTCCTCGTCGCTGCGGCGTACACGTTCGCCGTCGCGGTGGCCGCCGGTCGCGGGCAGCCGCGGCTTCTCGAGTCGGCGCGGCGCGGCGCGTACGCGACGGCGGCGCTCGTCGCACTCGGCGTCGCGATCCTGGCGTACGCCTTCGTGACCCACGATTTCCGGGTCCGTTACGTCACGCACTACAGCGACCGCTCGATGCCGACGTCGTACCTGCTGACGTCGCTGTGGGGCGGCCAGGACGGGTCGCTCCTCTGGTGGTCGTTCTTGCTCTCTTGCTACACGACCGCGTGCGTCTTCTGGCTGAAGGGCAAATACCGGCAGCTCCAGCCGTACGTGATCGCGACGTTGATGGTGATCATGGGGTTCTTCGCGATCCTCATGTTGTTCGCGGCGAACCCCTTCGAGGCCAACGTGTCGGGCGCGCGGCTCGACGGCGAGGGCTTGAATCCGCTCCTCCAGAACTACTGGATGGTGATTCATCCGCCGAGCCTCTACACGGGGTTCGTCGGCTGCTCGGTGCCGTTCTCGTTCGCCGTCGCCGCGCTCGTCACCGGGCGCCTCGACAACGAATGGATCGTCGCGGTCCGTAAGTGGATGCTGTTCGCGTGGATGTTCCTGTCGATCGGCAACGTCCTCGGGATGGCGTGGGCGTACGAAGAGCTCGGCTGGGGCGGCTACTGGGCGTGGGATCCGGTCGAAAACGCGGCGTGTTTGCCGTGGTTCGCGGCGAGCGCCTACGTGCACTCGACGATGATTCAAGAGCGCCGCGGCATGCTGAAGATCTGGAACGTGGTGCTCATCACGATCACGTTCCTCTTGACGATTTTCGGCACGTTCCTCACGCGCGCCGGGCTCATTTCGAGCGTCCACGCGTTCGCGCAGAGCGACATCGGCATCTTCTTCTTGTGGTTCATGGCGCTCATCGCCGCGACCTCGGTCGGGCTCATCGTGTGGCGGCTGCCGCAGCTCCGGAGCCGTGGACAAATCGAGGCGGTGCTCAGCCGCGAAGCCGCGTTCGTCGTGAACAATTGGCTCCTGATGGGCATCGCGTCGTTCATCCTCGTCGCGACGATTTTCCCGCGCATCAGCGAGTGGCTGTGGAAGGAGACCATCACCGTCGGGCCGCCCTTCTTCAATCGGTGGATCGCGCCCCTCGGGCTCATGCTGCTGTTCTTGATGGGGCTCGGACCACTCTTCGGATGGCGCAAGACGAGCGGCGTCTCGCTCCGGCGTGCGGCCGCGTTCCCGGCGTCGATCGCGGCGGTCGTCGCCGTCTTGCATCTCTCGTTCGGGCGGAAGCTCGGCTTTCCGGCGTTCGTGCCCGAAGACGCGTTTTACCCGGGGATCGCCGGCATTCTCCTCCAGAAGATCGGCTCGGCCGCGCCGCTGGCGACCATCACGTTGGTCGCGTTCAACTTCGCGGTCGTCGCGCAGGAGTTTTTCCGCGGGACCTCCGCGCGCCGGAAAAAGTACGGCGACGAGGGCGTTTTCACGGCGCTCTTGCACACCGTCGAAAAAAGCCGCCGTCGCTACGGCGGATACATCGTGCACCTCGGCGTCGGGCTCATGTTCATGGGCTTTTGCGGACGCGCGTGGGAAATCGAGCACGAGGCGACCTTGTCGCCCGGCCAGGTTCACGTGATCGGCGAGTACACGCTGACTTACCGAGGACCCCGCATGGAGGTCGACCCCGCGAAGCGGATGATTTTTGCCGACCTCGACGTCGAGCGAAACGGCCAGAGCCTCGGCCGGGTGAGCCCGGCGCGGTTCATCTACACGAAGGGGTCGCAGCCCACGACGGAGATCGGCCTTCTCCGCGGGTTCCGCGACGATCTCTACATGGTCGTCGGCAACATGGACCCTCAAACCAAGAAGGCGACCTTGAGGTTCCACGTGAACCCGCTCGTGTCGTGGGTCTGGATGGGCGTCCTCGTCCTGCTCTCGGGCGCCGGCGTTTCGCTCTGGCCGGAGGTGAAGCTCCGCGAAGTGGGCGTTTGGGGCGTCGTACGCGCTTCGGTCGGCGCCGCGACGAGCGTCATGTTCGCCATCATGCTGAGCGCGTCGAGCGCCCGCGCGACGACCGGCCAAGAACGGGCCCCGTCGACGCGGCCCTCCTTCGGCGGGACCGATCCAAGACCCCTCGACTTCACGCCCCTCGCGGCGCTAGGAGTGGGCGCCGCGGTCGCGGGCACGTCGTTGTTCCGCCGCCGCACGCCTCGCCCTCGATGACGCCGTCCGCGCAGACGACCGCTGTCTCCCGATGATCGATTCTCGGCGCCTCCTCACTTTGGCACCCGCATGGGGTGTGCCGTTGGTCGTCGCGACGGCGCTCGTCGTGGGGGCGTTCAGCGGCCTCGCTCCGGCGCTCCTCACGCTTGCGAGCGGCGCATTGCTCGGCGCGGTGACGCTTCTCTGGTCGAGCCTCGGCCGGCTCACGGGCGAGTCGCCGCTCACGCTCGAAGAAGCGGTCGGCCTCGGCGCTCCGAGCCCCGAGGAAGAGCGCAAGCGGTCGATCCTCCGCGCATTGAAGGACCTCGAATACGAGCGCAGCGTCGGGAAGATCAGCGAAGAGGACTTCGCCGAGCTGTCCGTGCGCTACCGCGCGGAGGCCAAAGAACTGCTCCGCGCGCTCGAGCAGGAGCTCGCGCCACGACGCCGTGAGGCCGAAGCGCGGCTCGCCCTGCGTCTGAAGAAAGACGCGAGCTCCGGCGGGAAGAAGAAATCGCGCCGTTCGAAGGAGGGAACGAAGACCCGGCCCGAGGGCAAGCGTGCGAACGTCTCGGCGGCCGCGGAAGACTCGATGGACGGCAAGGCCGACGCCGAAACGACCGACGCCGATGCCGACGCTCCCCCCGCTGCATCGTCCGCCGACGCGCCGCGACCGACGTGTCCGTCGTGCGACACCCCGAACGACGCCGATGCGCGGTTCTGCAAGCGCTGCGGCGCGACTTTGGGCGCGCCCGCAACGGAGGCCAAATGACGAGCGGTAGTGCGACGCGCCGACGCGCCACGCTCGTTCTTTTCGCGCTCCTCGCCGGCTCGAACGCTGCGCTCGGCGAAGCGAAGCCCTCCGGCGGCGCAGCGAGGCCGGGCGCGACGGCGACGGGTTCCGCTTCAGCGACGGCACCGGCCGTTGGAGCGGCGGCGACGGCGGACGCGCCACTTCCCCCCGGGCATCCCGACGTCGGGGGCGACGACGGCACCGACGACAACGCCGGCTCGGACGACGGCAGCGGGTCGCTTCCGCAAGGACACCCGGGAACCGGGTTCAAGGAGCCGCCCCCGGACAGGGTCGCGCCGGCCGCCGATCTGCCGCCAGGCGACGTCGAGGTTCACCTCGTGGACCCGAGCGACAAGCCGCTCCCCGCGACGCATTTCCGCCTGGGCGTTCTTCGGCAAGACGTCGCGACCGGTGATTCGAAGGAAGAACGCGACGCGACGACCGACGGCGCGGGCGTCCTCACGTTTCACGATCTCGCGAGGTCGAGCTCGTACAGCTATCGCGTGCTCGTCCCTCACGACGCGGCGACGTACGCGTCCGAATCGTTCCGTCTCGACGAGACCGCAGGGCGCCGCGTGCTCGTGCACGTATTTCCGGTGACGCGCGACCTCCGCCAAGCACTCGTCGGCGTCCGCGGCGTGCTCTTCATCGAGCCGCGTGACGACGTCTTTCACATCGAAGCGAACTTCCAGGTGCTCAACGTCGGTGGGATTTCGTGGGTCCCCGAAGGCGTGCGCATCGAGCTCCCGGAGGGCGCGAAGGCGTTTCGCGCCGCCGACTCGACGAACGACGCGCGCGTCGAGCGCAACGGGTCCGGCCCCGTCGAGCTCCTCGGGACGTTCTCGCCGGGTCAGCACGAGGTGGGCTTTACGTTCCAGGTCGACAATCACCACGACAGCGCGCGCACGTTTCGAATCGAGCTACCGCCGCACGTCGCCGAAATTCGCGTGGTCGCCGAGGCCGGCAAGGGCACGTCCCTGGTCGTCGACGGCTTCCCCGACGCGGAGCCGATGCAGGGTCAAGACGGCAGTCGCTTGCTCGTGACGGGCCGGCAGCTGGCTCGTGGCGAACCCGCTCTCGACAAGCTGTCCATCGCCCTCGCCGATCTTCCCGTCCCGAGCGCCGGGCGCTGGTACGCCGTCGCGCTCGCCGCCGTGGTCGCCATCGGGGGCGTCCTCCAGGCGCTGGGCCGAAAGAACGCCGCCGGCAAGACGGTCGCTCGAACCGAAGACGCGGAGGAAGCGTCGGAGCTCATTCTCGACGAGCTCGTGTCGCTCGAACGTGCACACCGCGCCGAGCGAGTCGGGCCGCGCACCTACGCCGAGACACGCGTTGAACTCCTCGACGCCCTCGCCCGCATCGCCCCGCGGTAGGGGCGTTCGCCGGCGAGCACGCGGCGATCTGACCGCTCTCGGTCCTCAGCGTGCGGATGCACGCTTCCGGGCCTCACCCGGTCATCTCACCACGCGGTCTTGGCGATCACCCCTACCGCGCCGACAAGCCACTCGGTCTTGGCGATCGCCCCCACAGCGCCGAAGCCACTCGGTCTTGGTGCTCGACCCTTCCGGGGGCGCTCGGTGAGCTCACCGAATGCACGAAATTTGGCCGAAACTTAGAAAATGCGGTGGGGGTAACTTGAACCGAAAAGAAGCCTTGTTTCAGCCAGTTACCACGACTCAACGGCTTATCCCCAGCTGGGGACAAGATTGGGAAAAGCCTCCGCACAACCCGTCCGCGTCCTGCTGGGGATTTCAGCTCGTGAAACGCTCCCCAGCTTGATGCTATGCGTCAAAAAGAGGCTCTCCCCAGGGGCGTCGCCGATTCGATCAACGATCTCCGGCCATTCCAGCCGTTTCCCCAGCATTCACAGCCCCTACGACGACTACGACTCAATTTCTTATTTCAGAATAGAAGAGGTCGATCCAGTGGCGCTCCGGTGACGCCAGAGCAATTCTCTCGCCGCTGGAAGTCACCGCTGCACACGACTACACGTTGAGCCAATGCAAGTCGCCGTTACGAAAAGAGACCTGCTGCGCGTCGTTGCTCGCTGCCAAGGCGTCGCGGACAAAAAAAGCACGATGCCAGTGCTCGGCAACGTGCTCCTCGAGGTCGACGGTACCGATTCTTTGCGACTCGCTGCCACGGATCTGAATCTCGCCGTCAGCGGACGCATCGCTGCGGAAGTTCAGAAGGGTGGTTCGGTCGCCGTCGGTGCGCGGGACCTGTTCGAGCGCGTGAAGATGATGCCGGACGGCCCGCTCACGATCACGACCGGCGAAGGGTCGAGCGCGACGCTCCGCGCGTCGACGTCCGCGCGTCGCTACACGTTGCACGGCATGCCCGGCGAAGAGTTCCCGGCGATTCCGGAGCCGGACGCGGCGGCGCAAGCCTTGCCGCTCCCGACCGAGATGCTCGCGTCGCTGATCGCGCATACGCACTTTTCGATCTCGACCGACGATACGCGGCTTCACCTGAACAGCGCGCTCTTCGAGTGGGAGGGCAATCGCATCCGAATGGTGACGACCGACGGTCACCGGCTATCGAAGATGGAAATCGATCTGCCGGGCAGGCCGGCCGCGGCGACGATGCTGATTCCGCTGAAGGGGATCCAGGAGCTTCGACGTCTCGCGGACGAAGCGAGAGGCGATACCAAGGGCGAAGGCATGGAGACGGCGAACGAGCTCACGTTGCTCCAGAGCGGCCCGAATGCGTTCTTCCGTCTCCCCGGGCTTCAGTTCAGCGTGAAGCTCGTCGACGCGCAGTTTCCGCCGTACCAGCAGGTCATTCCGCGCTCGACCGATCGCATCGTCGTCGCGCCGCGGCTCGCTCTCGCCGACGCCCTGCGCGCCGTTTCGATCGCCGCGAGCGACCGCACTGGCGGCGTGAAGCTCTCGCTCACGCGGAACACCATGCGCTTCGCGAGCGAGAGCCCCGACAGCGGCGAAGGGTTCGACGAGGTCTCGGTCGACTACGACGGCGGAGAGATCACGATTGGATTCAACGCGCGTTACTTCCTCGACGTGCTCGGTGCATTCGACGAGGAACGCGTCGAGATCGGGATCGGCGGCGAGCTCGATCCCGTCGTGCTCCGTCCCCACGGCTCGACCGACTACCTATCGGTCATCATGCCGATGCGGATTTGACCGCCAAGCTTCGTATCGAAGCCGCCTCGATCCGGGCGTTCAGAAATATCGGATCCATCGATCTCGCGCCGGTCCCGCGGATCAACGTGATCAGTGGCGACAACGGACAGGGCAAGACGAGCATCCTCGAAGCGCTCTATTTCGTCGCGACGAGCCGGAGCTTCCGCGCCGAGAGGCCGCGCGAAATGTTGAAGGAAGGGAGCGACGTCGCGGTGGTCCGCGCGCGCCTCGACGAAGACGGCATCGTGCGCGAGCAACGCGCGGCCCTCCGAGGCGCGGTCCGTTCGATGCAGATCGACGGGAAGAAGCCGGAGACCCTGGCGCGATACGCCACCCGTACCCCGGTCGTCGTGTTTCACCCGGGACACCTCGCGATCGTGACGGGACCCGCCTCGGAGCGACGCACCCTGCTCGACCGGATCGCGTTGTTCGAAGATCCGTCGAGCGGCGATCATCGCGCGCGCTACGAGCGGGCCCTGCGTTCGCGCCAGGTCGCTCTCGACGAGCGCGGCACTTCCGCGTCGGAGCTCGACATCCTCGAGCACTTGATGGGCATTCACGGCGCGGCGCTTTGCCGGGCGCGCCGACGGGCCGCCACGAGTCTCGTCACGGCGCTGGCGCCGATCTTCGCGAAGATGGCGCCTTCCTCGCTCGAGCTCCGCTCCGAATTCGTCCCGGGAGGTCCCGAAGATCCGGCCGTGCTCGAGGCCGCCCTGCGCGAACGGCGGAACGACGACCGCCGGCGCCGTCGTGCCACACTCGGGCCCCAACGCGATGAGCTCGGGCTCGACCTTTCCGGCAGGAGCGTTCGCCGACACGCTTCTCAGGGCCAGCAGCGAATCCTGACGTTGGCGTTGAAGGCGGCCGAGCTCGAATGTGTCCGCGCGGCGCGCGGCGCAGAGCCGATCTTGCTCCTCGACGACGTCTCGAGCGAGCTCGATCCCGAGCGCACGGGAGCGGTTTACGAGTTTCTGAGGGAAACGCCGAGTCAGGTATTCGTCACGACGACGCGTCCGGAGCTCTTCGTGCTCCCGGGAATTTCTGGAAGCGAACGAGCGGACTTCAGGGTCGTGGAAGGCGCGCTGAAAAGCGACGCTTGAGTCGAACTTTTGTGCGTCGAAAAAGCTGACTTCGGGCACGCCGGAAGGGCCGTGCATCCCTTGCCCGAAGCGTGCGAGAGGGGTATACCAAAGCGGGTTTTTTCGGCGCGCGACGCCGCCCTATTGAAGGCCGCCGCTCGCGATTAGCAAACAGCTTCCCCGAGGAAATTCCAGGCGGTGAGGCCCGCGGCAACGCGACTTTTTCCTCACGGCAACTCCGATGCTTTTCGAAGAACACAATCCCTGCGAGACGCGAGCGTGACCATCGAAACGACTCACGACGAGCCGCCCGTGCCAGCACCGCGCGAGTCGGACTACGGCGCGAACAACATCACCGTGCTCGAGGGTCTCGAGGCCGTGCGCAAGCGCCCCGGGATGTACATCGGTGACGTCCACGACGGATCGGCGTTGCACCATCTCGTCTGGGAGGCCGTCGACAACGCGGTCGACGAACACCTCGCGGGGTTTTGCAAAGAGATCAAGGTGACCGTCCACTTCGACGGGTCGGTGACGTCGGACGACGACGGACGCGGCATTCCCGTCGGGATCATGAAGGAACGCGGGCTCAGCGCTGCGGAGGTCGTGATGACCGTCCTCCACGCCG
>Ga0265320_10001726_pt1 | contig 15502 bp, 14 predicted proteins | sample 4827metaG_FD_202087 | JGI IMG/M metagenome (GOLD analysis project Ga0265320, IMG submission 202087) | Rhizosphere microbial communities from Carex aquatilis grown in University of Washington, Seatle, WA, United States - 4-8-27 metaG | ecosystem: Host-associated > Plants > Roots > Rhizosphere >...
AAACTTTCCCCCCATGAAGTTTTCCCCTTCCGGTCTCCTCACCCCCGCCATTATTGCTCTCTTGTCGCTCGCCTTGCTGCTGGCGGCGTGCTCCACCATGGAGGTGGCAACCACCGGCGCGGGATCGTCGAATTTCGATTTTACCAGACTAAAGTCTGCCAATCCCGCGCCTTCCACGAAGAAGCATTTCCTTATTACCGACTACGGCGCGGTGGCGGATGAGACCACCATGGACACGGCGGCCATCCAAAAAACCATTGAAGCCGCGGCGGCGGCAGGTGGGGGCGTGGTCGAGATTCCCAAGGGCGGGTTTTTGACCGGCGCGCTTTTTTTCAAGAATGGCGTGGATCTCCATCTGGATGAGGGTGCCATCCTGTGGGGCTCGCAGGACATCAAAGATTTTCCCACCCAACTCACGCGCATCGAGGGCCACTTCACCGAATGGCCCGTGGCCCTGATTAATTTTACCAAAATGGACCACGTGCGCGTGAGCGGCAAGGGCCAGTTGAACGGCGAGGGCCAGCCCTTTTATGCGGCGTTTCGCGGAGCGAGGGGGGAAGGCAGGGACACGTCGAATCTCGGCACGCCCCGGCCGCGTTTAATGCTTATTGACCGCTGCACCGACGTGCGCGTCGAAGGCATTTCCTTTCAGGATTCCGGATTTTGGAATCTGCACCTCTATCATTGCAGCGACGTGACGCTGGAGGGCCTGCACATCAACGCCCCCGGCGGCAGTCCCAGCACCGACGGCATTGACGTGGACAGTTGCCAAGCCCTCGTTATCCGCCGGTGCCAAATTTCCAACAACGACGACGACATTGCGCTCAAGGGCAGCAAGGGCCCCCATGCCGACCTGGACGCCGACAGCCCGCCGGATGAAAATATTTTGATTGAGGACTGCGAAATCGGCAACGGCAACGGCCTCCTCACCTGCGGCAGTGAGGCCACCATCGTGCGCAACGTCCTCGTACGCAATTGCACCATTACGGGCAACGCCAAGATGCTCACCCTCAAGCTGCGGCCCGACACCCCCCAACATTACTCCTACATCACTTTTGACGGCATCAAGCTCAATGGCAACGGCAGCCTGATTGGAGTCGCGCCGTGGACCCAGTATTTCGATTTGGCCGGTGAACCGGCACCCCCCGGACGCAAGATAGACCACATTGTCATCCGCAACGTAATGGGAAGCATTTCCACATTCGGTTCGCTCCGCGGCAATGTGGAAAATGCGCAGAACGGCACCCATGCCGACACCATCAGCGACTTTTCTCTGGAAAACGTGAATGTCACCATGCGCGCGGCTGCTCCGCTCAGCCGCGGCGAAGTTGCGAATTTCACCTACAAAAACGTGAGGGTAAATGACGAACCGGTAGAAGCACCTCCGGCGACGGTTCCCCCCCCGCGCACGGGCCGCGGGGGCGCGCCAGGGGCCGCTGGCGCGAGCGGCGCACGTGGTTCTGGGACAAATCCAAGCCCGATGCCGACTGCGACCCCAGCTGCGACTTCGGCCGCCACCTCCATCTAAGGCAATTGGGAATCACGACTGACGGCTTCTATAATCGAATTGTTGTTGCCATTTCTGCGGCGCGAACCCAGTTTGTCGGAGTTCTTTATATGGGTGTGGCGCGCCCCGCAAGGGCGCATTGCACCTTTCAAGCCTGTCCATCAAACGGAAGTCCGTGCAAATCGGACGCGGTCGCGCCGCTGTAACTGGTCGCGTCCTCTGCAAGAGCCAATGTCCCGCATCTGTGGGATGGGAAGGCGCAGGGGGCAAGGATCGGGAGCCAGAAGACGAGGTGGATGGGATTAACCTGGGATGCTTTCGCGGTTGAACGTCCGGGCAAAGAGGATGTGGTCCTCCGGGTGGCGCGTGCGATTTAATTTGCGGCGGCACCGCTGGGCTGCGTGCTTGGCGCCGGGATGGGAGATAGCGGGGGTGTCCGCGCCAGCCCGCGCGTCACGGGCAGCCATCATCCATGACCTTCCTCTCAAATATCATTCAGTTTAAGTCTCCATTCAACTGTTGCTCCGCTGTATTGCGGAGCCGTGTTTTCATTCTCCTGGCCTTGTCCCTGGCTTTCGCCAGGCCAGCGTTGGGCCAGGTATTTAATACGATCAACCTGCCGGATCTTTCGGCCACGCCGCCGGCGGTGGCCTTTTCTCATTTATCCGATGGACGGCTTGTTTACGGGAATGCCAATTCGCTGTATTTGCAGTCAACGTTTGGGGCATCAGGCTTGACGACTTTTGCCACGCCGCCGGGAGTGGACCCGAGTTTTATTACAGTATTGTCGAATAATGCTGCGCTCGTTGGCGGCGGCGGATTCGGGCCAAGCAGCCCGATTTACCAATTCAACCCCTCAATTCCTGCCACTCCCAATTACACCCGCGTACCGCTGGCGGCCGATTTGCAGAATTTTACCGCCGCGAAGGCCGGTGCTTCGGCCGCGTATGTGGTCGGCTCCAACGGCTCGGGCACGAATGTTTTTGACGGCCCGGCTAGCGCCGTCACGTATGTTACCTTATCCGGTCAGTCGCAACCTCTCGTGGATAACGCGGGCGGCTTCAGCGCAGGCATCGCCGTGGACGGCGGCGGCAACGTCTTCGTAGGCAACGATGACGATAACTCCGTCTACAAGTTTACCTCGGCCCAGGTCGTGAACGCACTCACCAATTCCCATGTGCTTACCTTTGCCGACGGGACCTTGGTTCATACCTTCGCGGTGGATGTCGTCGGCAGCATTGCGGTGGATGCCGAAGGCCGCCTCTGGGCGTCAGGCTTTGGGGCGGACGGGTTGTTTTGGTTTAACCCCACCACCGGCGTTGGCGGGACGCTGACTCCGGAAGCACCTGGCGGCGCCTATAATCTGAGCACATTTTCAGCGGGCGGGATCGATTATGTCAGTTATGTCTGGCAGTCCGGTTTTTCACCCAACAGCACGGTGATTTATGGGTACAATGCCGTCCAGAACGTTCCTGAGCCTGCCACCTCTGCCTTGATTGCCGGCGCAGCCGCCATGGGTGCAGTGACGTGGTGGAAACGCCGCCAACCCCAGCTTCAGCCCGGTAAAAACCGTCCTTTTTGAAATGCCCTTACCCCATATCCGCGTTCGGAATTTCGGGCCGGGGCTGTTAATGGCCCTGACGGGCGCGTGCGCGCTTGCCGGGTCTCCCCTTATGGCCCAAGACGGCTCCTCCGCCAATGACGCGGCAAATAACCTGCTGTGCCTGCCGCCGGGCCCGTACTCGTCGGGGGTGGGGAACGCCACATCGCCCGCGCCGGACGACCCGATACCCGGATTCGTGAATGGTCAGGTAAACCCGAAGATTTTGGGCTGGGCCGCGCAGGTGAAGGATTATTCGCCCGCCAACCCGGCCGCCATTGATTCGTTTTGGATGAACACGGGCAATCTCCTCCAGCCGGTGACGGGAAATGTCTTCGACGTGGTTTCACTGGGTGACTTGTCTGCCGCAGATATTGCCAAGGGCGTGGCGCCTGGAAGTCTGACTTTGTCGTTTGTCCAGCCGGTGGGTGACAGTGACGGCCCGGATTTGGTGATTTTCGGGAACGCCTTTCAATTGGCGCGCTCGACCAAGGTTTTCGCCAAGCTGGCCTTCGTCGAGGTCTCGACGGACGGGGTGGTGTTTGCCCGGTTCCCCTCGGTGGACTCCAACCCCCGCCCTACGGGTACGGGATGGCCCTATGTGGTGTCCGATGCCACTAAGATCTACAATCTTTTCGGCAAGGCGGTGAATGCCTATGGAAGTTCGTGGGGCAATCCGTTTGACCTCCGCGACTTGACCAATCACCCGCTGGTTCTGTCGGGCGCGGTGGACCTGCAAAATATTCGCTATGTTCGGTTGGTGGCCATACCGGGTTCGGGCGCCTATCAGGACTCGCTGGGGCACCCGATTTACTGCCCGTGGCCAACTTATGGTTCGCCGGGCCCCGAAGTTCAGGCGGTGGGGATTTTGCATGTGGGGCATCCGGTGGCCGATGATGCCCAGACGTCAAATGCCCTTGGCCGCGACGGGGCGGGTGGGGCAGGCAGCGCCGCAGGGGTGTCCCGGACGATTGCCGCGCAATCGCGACCCAAGGTTTCAACGAAAGCCATAACCCCCTTGGCCGGTGGCGCCGTCTTTACGGCCATGTCCTCAGGCCCCACTCTTGATTCTGACATTGCTACTAATGCGCAAATCCAAACCGCTTTCGCCGGGAACGGTTTGCCGCCACCTGAGTCCAGCCAATCCGCAGACGCCGCTGTGATGGGAACGGGCACAGTCGCCGCGCGGGAATCAGCTTCCGCGCCGCCCTCGGCCATTTCTGCGCCGTTCGGACCCGGTGTAACCGTGCCGTCGGCATCATTCCCTGACCAAAGTTTGGCGCCGACCGGCCTGCCGGTTCCGGCAGGGACACCCGGCCCGGGCGGGTGGGGCCGGGCCGTGCAACGCATCGCCTACCTGACCGGTTGGGCACCGACGCCGTCAGCGGTTTTTTTTATATTAATTTTTATCGGCGTTGCCTTTTTCTCCACCTTGCGCTTGCGCCGGGCCGGCAGGAAAACCGGCGGCAGGGGGCAGAGTTAATCCATCCTTAAATCGTTGATTTTCTTCGGGCATCCCAATGCTCCGTTATCAGTTGCGGTCTCCCGGACGGCGTTCCATCACCGGCCACTGCAGTTATTCCAAAAAATAGGCAGGCAAGCAGCCTGCGCTGCTTGCCTGCTTGCAAAGGATGGTTGGCAGTCTAAACACCACCCGTTTCTTCCAATCCTTCGCGGTCCTTGATTTAAAGGGCCGACTTGAGAAACGAACCACCGGCGGAGCCGCCGGGGATCCGGTCACACGTTTGCGCCTGAATTAACCAAACCTCTTCGCGCCTTCGGCGGCTTTGACGCCGCGTTCGCCAGAGAGACCTTCGAGGACGGTGGCGATGAAGTTGGAACGGTTGCGGTTTTCCGCGTCCGCCATTTCATCGATTTTGCCGACGAGGCCTTCCGGGAGGCTGATGGAGATTTGCGTCATGCCAGGAGCACGCGCGCGTATTTTACGTTTCTTACCCATGTTGTGTTATGGTTGCTGGTTGGTTTCTTGGGGTCTGACTGTTAGTCTGTTATCGTCCTTAGGAAAAAGACGATGTGCGGAAGCTAATGCGGAAACACCAAAAGCGCAAGCAATATTCCAACGACTGTTCGAATTTAACAAAATTCCCATTCCAAGCATTTTCCCCGCCAAATTTCCATTGGGGGAAAAGAGTAACTAATATGAGCGATTATACCTATGCATGAAATAGTTAAAGGATAATTTTTTCCGTTCTGGAACACTCAACCGCGGTAGCGGGTCAGCAGCGTCCCGGCAATATCCGACGGGGTGGGGGAAATGGCAATCCCCGCATCCTGCAGGGCGGCAATTTTAGCGGCCGCGGAGCCGCTGGAGCCGGAGACGATGGCCCCGGCGTGGCCCATGCGGCGCCCGGCGGGGGCGGTGGCCCCGGCAATGAACGCGGCCACGGGCTTGCGCACATGCGCCTTGATAAACGCCGCGGCTTCCTCTTCGGCGGTGCCCCCGATTTCCCCGATCAAGATGATGGCCTCGGTCTGGGGATCTTCGTTGAACATCCGCACGGCCTCCAGGTGGCTGGTGCCGTTGACCGGGTCGCCGCCGATCCCGATGCAAGTACTCTGGCCGAGCCCACGCGAGGTGATCTGCCACACGGCTTCGTAAGTCAGGGTTCCGGAGCGCGAGACAATCCCGACCTTGCCGGGCCGATGGATGTAGCCCGGCATGATGCCGATCTTGCACTCGCCCGGCGTGATGATGCCGGGGCAATTCGGGCCGATGAGGCGGCTGCCGCTATTGAGCAGGCGCTGTTTGACCGGCAGCATGTCGCGCACCGGGATGCCCTCAGTGATGCAGACAATCAGCGGCAGGCCGGCGTCAATGGCTTCGAGCAGAGAGTCCCCCGCAAAGGCCGGCGGCACAAACACCATCGAGGCATTGGCACCGGTCTGTTCCACCGCTTCGCGCACCGTGTTAAAGATGGGCACCCGGTCGAGAAACTTCTGCCCGCCGCGTCCGGGCGTGACGCCCGCCACCACGTTGGTGCCATATTCCAAGCACTGCTGGGCGTGAAAACTGCCGGCTTTGCCAGTGATGCCCTGCACCAGCAGGCGGGTATTCTTGTTGACGAGGACGCTCATGAGAAATGGATTTAGTTTTTCAGCGCCGCCACAATTTTCTTCGCGGCGTCCGACAGGGAGTCGGCGGGAATGATGGCCAGGCCGCTGGTGGCCAGGATTTCGCGGCCCAATTCCACGTTGGTGCCTTCGAGCCGCACAACCAGCGGAACCTGGATTTGGACGTTGCGGGCCGCGGCGATGACGCCCCGGGCAATGATGTCGCACTTCATGATGCCGCCAAAAATATTTACGAGAATGCCTTTGACCGCCGGGTCGCTCAATATGATTCGGAAGGCCTGGGTGACCTGCTCTTCATTCGCGCCGCCGCCGACGTCGAGGAAGTTGGCCGGTTTGCCGCCGAAGTATTGGATGATGTCCATCGTCGCCATCGCCAGGCCGGCGCCGTTGACCAGGCAGGCAATGTTACCGTCCAGGGCAATGTAGTTAAGATTGAACTTCGAGGCCTCGATTTCCTTTGAATCCTCCTCGTTCAAATCGCGCAGAGCCTGGATTTCAGGGTGCCGGTAGAGCGCGTTGTCATCGAACGACACCTTGGCATCGAGCGCCTCGACTTTGCCGGCCGGGGTCAAAATCAACGGATTGATTTCGACCATCGCGCAGTCTTTTTCCCAATAAAACCTATATAAGCCATCCAGCAGCTTGCTGAACTGCTTGATTTGATCCTCGCTGAAACCGAGGCGATAACCGATTTCCCGTGACTGGAACGGCCGCAGGCCCAGGCCAGGGTCCACATGCCGGCGGAGAATCTTGTCCGGCGTATGCGCAGCCACATGCTCGATGTCCATGCCGCCCTCCGTTGAAGCAATGATGACCGGCTGGGAAGTGGCGCGATCCAGCAGGATGGCCAGGTAAAATTCCTTGGCGATGTCCGTGGCCTCGGTGAAGAAGACGGTCTGCACCTTGCGCCCCACCGGCCCGGTTTGGTGCGTGACCAGCGTGTTGCCGAGCATCCGCCCGGCCAATTCCTTCGCCTTGGCATGGTCTCCGGCGATCTTCACTCCGCCCGCAAAGCCATCGGTAAAGGTCCCCTTGCCGCGCCCGCCGGCGTGGATCTGGCTCTTCACCACGATTTTGCCCGCGGGCAATTGCGCCAGGGCGGCGTCAAATTCAGCGGCCGTCTTCGCGACGGCTCCAAGGGCGACGGGAACACCGTAGTCCCGAAAGAGTTGTTTGGCCTGGTATTCGTGGATGTTCATGCGCGCGGGGCGGGGATGCAAACGGTCAAGCGGTCTTGATTAAAGGTCGCAGCCGCGTTTGACAATTATAAAAGGAGGCGAGTGGGCATTTGGCACGGCCAAAACCGGGCTGGAAACGCCGTATTCAACTGGCGGCCAGGACCCGCTCCTGAATCAGACTGATTTCCCCGGCGCCTTTTCGTGCCAGTGCCACCAGCGCGTTCAATTCCTCGCCCGAAAAGGTCGCCTCCTCGCCGGAGCTTTGGATTTCGACGAATCGCCCTGCTCCCGTGAGCACGATATTGGCATCCACGGCGGCATCCTTGTCCTCGGCGTAATTAAGGTCCAGGATTGGCCGGCCCTCCCAGACCCCCGCGCTGACCGCCGCCACGGAGTCGGTGAAAAAGTCTGTTTTTATTTTGCCGGCGGCCAGCAGTTTCTTCGCCGCCAGCCGAGCCGCCACATAGGCGCCCGATATGGCCGCCGTCCGCGTCCCGCCATCGGCCTGGAGCACGTCGCAGTCCAGCCACAGGGTCATGCCCGGCAGCTTGTGCAAATCCACCACGGCGCGCAACGCCCGGCCAATAAGGCGCTGGATTTCGACCGTGCGACCGTCCAGCTTGCCCCGGGCAATGTCCCGCTGCTTGCGGTCGAGGGTGGAGTAGGGCAGAAGCGAATACTCCGCCGAAAGCCATCCGCCTGGCACCTTTTGCTGCATCATCCACGACGGCACCCGGTCCTCAATCATTGCCGCGCAAATCACTGTTGTGTCCCCATACCGGGCCAGGACGGACCCATGCGCATGCGGCGCTATGCCGGGCGCGAAGGAAATGGGCCGCAGTTGGTCAACGGCGCGGCCATCCGGGCGGGAAAATGCTTTCAAGGTATCGGCGGACATCGTGGCATTGGAATTCATCCGGCCCCGGCACGCAACGTCTTTGCGCAAAAATTATTTCCCCTGGGCCAGGCAATCCTCGATCTCACCCAGCAGTTTCAGCGAATCGATCGGTCGGAACAAAAACCGGGCGGCCCCAAGCGCGAGCCCTTTTCTTCGCGAGGCTTCATCCGAATAGGTCGAGGTGATGAGGATGACCGGCACGCCTTTGAGCCGGTGATCCGTTTTCAATGCTTCCACCAACTGATACCCGCTGCCCTCGTGCATGTTTACATCGGAGACAATCAGGGCTGGCCGGTGCTTGCGCGCCAGCGCCATGGCTTCAGTCATACCATTGCCGGTAACCACTTCATACCCGAATGGCTCCAGCAGGCTTTCCACCAGCTTTGTGTTCGCCGACAGGTCGTCGACGACGAGGATGGTGCCTTTCTTGGCCGGTGGGACTTCCTTGCTGATGGTAATCCCGTCGTGCATGGGGCTGGCCGGAACCTGCAGGATTTTCTCCATTTCGTGGATGAAAGACTGCGGGCAGATGGGCTTGCTGATGTAGCCGTCAAAACCGGCCAGCAGGCCTTTCTCCTTGTCGCCGACCATGGCAAGTGCCGTCAGGGCGATCATTGGGATTGAGCGCAGTTCGTCATCCGCCTTGACGCGGCGGGCGACTTCAAGGCCGTCCAACTTGGGTAATTGAATGTCGCAAAACACCACGTCCGGCTTATCGCGCTTGATGGCGGCAAGGCCGGATTCGCCATCGCGGGCCGTCAGCGGGTCGTAACCAAATTCCTGGAGCAGAAAGATCATCAGCTCCAGGTTGGTCTCATTGTCCTCGATGATGAGAATGCGGTGCTTCATGGTCTGAAGGCGCGGTGGCATGCTGCTTGGGCAATTTCAACGTGAAGCAACTGCCCCGGCCGGGTTTGCTTGCCAGCGTGATTTCGCCCCCCAGCAATTGTGCCAGCTTGCGGCTCAAGTGCAGGCCCAGCCCCGTGCCGTGGACCTGGCCTTCACCGGTTTGCAATCGCCGGAATGCTTCGAAAAGCTTCTCCTGGTCTTCACGGGAGATGCCCGGGCCAGTGTCGGTCACCGCAAATTCGATGACCGCCACGCCATTTTCGCCCCGCTGGTTCAACGCGAGGCTGACTGTCCCCTTTGGCGTGAACTTGACCGCATTGCTGGTGAGATTCAGCAGGATTTGGTGCAAGGCGCGCCGGTCCGTGCGCAGGATAATATCGGCCGCCGGTTTGCTAATGGCCAGCTGCAGGCCCTTTTTCTCCACCGCGTTTTGCAGGGATGCCGCGACGTCCGCCAGGGCTGAATGGCTGCTGACGTCCTCGATATCCGGCGTGATTTTCCCGGACTCGATGCGGGCCAGGTCGAGCAGGTCGTTGATCAGCGACAGCAGGTGCTTGCCACTGTCCTCCACGATTTTCAATTGGCGCTCCTGCTTTTCCGTCAACGGGCCCGGCAGGCGCATGAGCATCGTGCCCGTAAAGCCCAGAATGGCGTTGAGCGGCGTGCGCAGCTCGTGGCTGACACTGGCGAAAAACTGCGTTTTGACCTGGTCCAGCTCCTTGAGGCGTTGGTTCAGCCGGGCGAGTTCCCCGTTGGCTGTTTGCAGCTCGCCGGTGCGCTCGCGCAGCTGCCGGTTGGATTCCTGAATCTCCTGGGCGCGCTGGTAGATTTCGCCCTCGAGATTCTCGCCTCGCTGCTTGAGGCGGACAAACTCCGTCACGTCCTCCACCCGGTGAATGATGTAAATAACCTCACGCTCTGCATTCAGGACCGGCGAGTTGATCGGGCTCCAAAAACGCTCTTCAAATCCGCCGCCTTCCGCCTCGGGCCGCCGGATGTCGTATTTCTGCACCGCCATCGCGTCCGGCGCGCGGTTCTGCACTACGCGTTTCAGGGACGCCCCCAGGTTCCGCTCGCCCGTGGCGCTTGGGTCGTCGGGATTGTCGGGGAAGACTTCAAATATTCCGCGGCCAAGGATTTCCTGGCGTTTGGTCTTAGTGGCCCGCGCATAGGCGTCGGTCACCGCCACAATGGTGAATTGCGCATCGGGCCGGAGCACGAGATTCAAGCCCGGCGCGGACTCGAAGAAGGCGCGAAAATCAGGCATCCCGACCGGCGGCGCAGCCCCGGCATCGCCCTGATTTTGAAAACTGGGAGAAATCCCCATCATGTCATTGAGAACAAGGCCCGCAGAGGCGGAGCCCCGGTGGCAATAATGATGAACCGACTAACGGCCTCAAGAGGAAAACGTTCGCAGCCTTGGGCGCAATTTAAACTATTTTACAGGGCAGGATGGCGTCCTCGTCAAAGGAGTAGACCGCGCACATGCGGTGGTAGCCGTCCGCAATCACCACCTTGCTGTTCGCCTCGTCCCGTACCAGCAGGATGGGCGACAGTTCGTGCCCGGCGGTAATCTTGACCCGCACCTTCTTGACATGGTAATTGGCCGCCCCCAGCAACGGCAGGCGCGAAGCGCGAAAGACATCCTTCGCGTGGAATTGGGTCAAGTCCGCATGGCGCAGTCGCTTTACCAGCTTCTTCCTCGCCGCCGGCGGATAAATTAAATCAAGGTAGGACGCCGCGGCCGGGTAGTCATGGTCCTGCGGCTCCTTCGCCCAGATGATTTGTTTGGGATGGTTCATAATGCCTCAATGGTTGAATCTGCCGCCGCGCGGCTGTTCCGCACCCGCACGTCCTTGGCGTCGTTGAACGCAAAGGCCGCCGGCGAACTCGGTGCCGTGATCGCCATAAAATCCGCCCGCTGCACGTCCTCCAGGTAAAACGACGGGCGCGGGTCCGGCGCCATCGGCTTGATTTCAACATGGCTCATTTCCAAATTCTTCACGTGGCGCACGAAAAACCCCTGCGACGGCGTTGCGCCAAACATGCCGGGCTCCGGATACTTGTTCTCCACCTCGGGAACCTTGATGTTCGGTGAATCCGCGCTCGCGCCGCCCGTGTGTTCCACAAAGACATTTGATATTTTCACGTCCTCGATCGAATACCCTGGAATACCACTCAGAATCGAGCTGAACGACGAATGCGTGTTGTGGCAGTTGATGTTCGAAATCATCACCCGGCTCAGGTTGCCGACCTTGGTTGTGTCCTTCGGCCCGCGCAATCGCGCACCCAGGCGCAGGAAGATCGGGCAGTTGGTGATGTCGCGCATGGTGATGTTCGAGATGACTATGTCTTCCAGCCGCGCCCCGTCCACCGTCTCCAGCGCCAGTCCACCGCAACCCTCGAATAGACAATTGGAAATCGAAATATTGACAAAGCCGCCGTTGGACTCGGTGCCGCACTTGATGCGGCCGGTTCCGCCATTCGGCCGCCGTTTAAACGTGCCGTCCAGTAGCGAACCCAATTCCCAGCAGCCGGTGACGTAGCAATTGGTGATGCTCACGTTTTCCGTCGTCTTCGCGTGGCCGAGGGCATAGCTGGACTTCGGGCAGATGCCGTCGTCCCAGGGCGAATTCACAATGGTGTTCGAGACACGAACGTTCTTGCAGCAGTCAATGTCCATCCCGTCGCGGTCCGTGTCTATTTTGAGATTGTCAATGGTCAGATTGTCCACACCGGTGAGCAACATGCCGAAATGGCCACCCTTCAGGATCGAGAAATCGCGGAGGGTGACGTTGCGGCAGTTTTTGAGCGCAATAGCCTTGTTGCCCACCCCCGCCTGTTCAGCCGAGTAGATGGGATAACCCCCGCGCGCGGCGCGCCCGGCCCCGAAGCTCAGGCCCCGGCCCCAGATTAATCCCGGCCCCGTGATGGAAAAGTCGCTGATGTCCTCACCCCAAATCAGCGAATTGTGCCAGTGATTGTGGCCGTAGTCCTGAAAGGCGTCCCACGCCGTCTTCGGCTCCGCAGCGTCATAGGTTCCCCCCAAATAGCCTGTCGTCTCACCGGGGAGCGGCGAATCTGCGGCAATAATGGCGGCGCCCTGGGTGAGAAAGAGATGCACCCGGCTCTTCAGCCGGATGGAAAATGAAAAATAAACGCCGGCCGGAAACACCACCGTGCCGCCACCCACGGCGGCGGCCGCCTCAATGGCCTTGTTTATCGCCGGCGAATCCACGGTCTTCCCGTCGCCGGCGGCCCCAAATCCACGAACATCAAAAATCGAGGAGGAGCCCGCCGCCGCGGCGGCCACCGGGTCGGCGGCTGGCACTTGCGCCGCCGCCACGCGGGGGAGCAGGGTGGTCGCCGAGCCAGCCAGGCCCAGGCAGCCAAGTTTCAAAAGGTCACGACGCGCGAAGGAAGCAGTATTCATCAGGGGTGGGGGGTGGTTCCCACACTAAAAACTATATTTCGAAAACTAGAAACCAAAAACTTTGGCTTCCGCTCAAGCCGCGCAAACTTCCCGGTTAATTTCCCCGCTGACCACCCGCGGCGTCGCTTCCGCTGCCACCGCGTCCTTGAATTCCTTCGGTATCGTTTCTTTGTTCAGAAATGGCAGCGGGGCCGTCTCCTCGAGGTGAATGCCAGCCTTGACGACCTCTTCCGGGTGGATGGTGGGCACTTTAGCCAGCGACCAGCGCGCCGCCCATACCATTCGCTCGATAAAATTCTGCTGCGTTGGGGTAAATTTTGCATCCCATTTCAAACGCACCACGGAATCAGGAACCACCCGGCCGTTGTTCTGCCGGCCGAGGAACGACGCCTCAATGCCCTCGCTGCCCGCCCGGAGCACCAGCACGTAAGCTGGTTGAAATTTTTTCGACAGGAAATCCGCCGTGTTAAAGGCGGCTTTTTCTTCGGCCGTAAAATTAATGTCGTCCACATTGGGGTAGTGGTAAATCACCCCAATGTTGGATAAAGGCCGGTCGGCCCAGGCCGGCAGCGAATCGCCCTGGGGCAGCATCAATATCGTGCCGCCTTTCCAGCCGGTGATGAGCGAAAACTCCAACTTGCCGCCCTCGTCGTCGGACCGCACGACTTCGAGCTGTTTTAGGCCCGTGCTCTGGATGAGCAGGCCTTGCAGATCATTTTCCGCAAGTTCACCCACGGTGCCCTCACCCGTGCGGCCGATAAACTTGTATTCCCGGGTCACGCTGTTATTGGTCAAAATCCGTTCCATCCGCAGGTGGGAAAAAAAGACGGCGTTGGTTTTGAAACCAAGCGATTGAAACAATTTGGGTAGTTTATCCAGGGTTTCCTGGTGGGTCAGCGCCTCCTGAATGGCGCCGATTTTTTCGAGAGCCTGATGGATTTCGGTGATGATCCAGGCTTCAGAATTTCTCGTGGATTCATCCGGAAACAAATCGGCGATGGGCTGTTTTAGCCGTGGCCCCAAAAAGATTAAAAGCTTCGACCACGGCGCGCCCGTTTGCGGCATGCGCAAGAACATTTTGGGCGACAATTGCACGGTCACGTGCACTGTTTCCGAACCATCTTCTTCCCGTTTGATATCGTCTGCATTAAGCGGAACATAGCCGGAATCCGAGACTTGGTCATCTTCGACAAAATCCAAATGAAATAGAAAACGACCCACGATACCCGAATGGGGATCGGCGACGACAATCGGACGCTTTGGCAGTATCTCCCCCGCCAGATAGACCCCCAGTTTTATCTCCTGTTCGATTGTCACGTACCCGTCAGTAGCAACTTTTTTTTATAGTGTAAATACCCTAATTAGCTTTTTTTTACAGGGAAGCCCCCCGGGGGGTGGAAATCGTTGGGAATGGACGGCATTTGCACCGAAACGCGGCCCTGACAACCAAATCAATTCATCAAAGCATCGGCAAACCATTGGCCGTTTTCCTTGCGGAGAGTCAGGGATTCTGGGTTGCCGGGCAGCGTCGCCGAAAGCGTTGGATCAAGCGTGTAAACCGCCTCGTCACCGGCGATATTCAGTTTGGGCGTGGTCGTTTGCAGTGCCTTTAACTCCGAAAGAATAACCCTGCCCGCGGGGGCCAAAGTTGTTTGACCCAACGCCTTCAGGGACTCCTCGAAAGTTTGGTCGGGGAGCTGGGGCAGATTGTTCGCAGTTCGAAATTCTGCGGCTTTGGCGCGCGATAAGGTAAAGCTTTGCGCCATGGAATTGAGGATTTTAGGGGAGGAATATTTGAGCAGGAACCCACCCATATCATTGGCCTCCAGAAGGCTGATCATGTCTTTGACTGCGGAATTCAATTCCCTATGCGCATCTCCGACCGGGCTGGTGGCGGGAGCGGGCACCGGTATTGATGCGGTTTGGGTCGGTGCCGGGACTGGCTGGGCGTTGGATCTGGTGACTGAAGATAGAGCTGGCGCCGTGGCGGCAACCGGCAGTGGCGTCGGTACCGGCGGCGGGCGCGGAGCCGCGGTTTTGGCGGGCGCGGGCAGGTTCTGCGTCGAGTTGAAAAACCACCCGAGCAAGATTCCCGCCAAGAGCAGTGCGGCAGTCGCGGCAATGAGTTTTTTCATGGTTGTCTACAATTAACTGTTCGCAAAAAGGCAGGCCGCAGGTTAGTCCAAGGGCCCGAGGTATTTTAAGCCCCAAGGGTGGCCGCGGTGGCGGGTCGGGTCGAAGAATGGATCCAGCCCGGGAGATTCCAAGCCCAGGGCGGTAATACCTCGTTGGAGGGCGCGCACTACCGGGCGGGGCAGGCCGCGGTTGATTTTCTTTTTCAGGCCGGGTGCGCTGTAATTGGCGGCCATTGGCGCGGTTTTGCCGGCGAGCGCGGCGTAATGAGTTTGCGTGGGAACGACGTCCCCGGACGAGTGTGGACCTTTTTGGGCGTGGAAGAACACCATCATGCTGCGGTGGTAATTGCCCGAGGCAATCTGGTTCTGCCGGATGAACGGGTTGAGTTCGTAGAGGCGGCCTTGAAAGGGCTTTTTCGCGCCATGCTCGAACAGATAGCCGCGCAAATCCGTAAAGCCATTGGCGGCATAGTAATCGTAATAAAAAGTCGGCGAAAACTGAAAAAACCCATGATTGACGTAGTTGTTGGCCGGCTGCATATGCAGTATGCGCCCGCCCGGCTGGAGCAGGCGCACGATGTTTTGCATCGTTTGGCGGACGTCGAAGACATGCTCGCTGGTGCCACCATCAAGGATGAAGTTGAACCGGCCCACCAGTTTCTCGCCGATGGGTTGGTTCAAGTCGTGGATTAGATCCGCACCTTCGTAGGCGGAGAAATCGAGGGCGTGGACATCACGCAGGCCAAGCTGGTTAAAGAAAAAGACATCGCGCGAGCGTGCGGGGGGGGAGTGGGCCGGCGGCTTTACGC
>Ga0265320_10001727_pt1 | contig 15501 bp, 9 predicted proteins | sample 4827metaG_FD_202087 | JGI IMG/M metagenome (GOLD analysis project Ga0265320, IMG submission 202087) | Rhizosphere microbial communities from Carex aquatilis grown in University of Washington, Seatle, WA, United States - 4-8-27 metaG | ecosystem: Host-associated > Plants > Roots > Rhizosphere >...
GGGGTGGGGTGCGAGCGTGGCGTTCCGGCCGAGGAACTGAGCGCCCTGGTCAGGGACGTGCTGGCCCAGGAAGTGCTGTCGCCCCAATCCATCGCCTGCGTCGCCAGCATCGATCTCAAGGCCGACGAGGCGGCGGTGCATGCCCTGGCCGCCGAACTGGGGGTGCCGGCCCGCTTCTTCACGGCGGCCGAGCTGGAGGCCGAGGCCTCCCGCCTCGCCACTCCGTCCGACGTGGTGTTCGCCGAGACCGGCTGTCACGGCGTGGCGGAAGGCGCCGCCCTGGCGGCGGCGGGGAGCGACGGTGTCCTGGTGGTTCCCAAGATCAAGGGCGCGCGCACCACCATGGCGGTGGCGCGGGCGCCCCGCGCCGTCGCGGCCCGGAAGGTCGGCCGGGCGCGCGGCAAACTGTTCGTGGTGGGCATCGGTCCCGGCACGCCCCACTGGCGCTCGCCCGAGGCCTCGGCGGCCATCGAGGCCAGCAGCGATCTGGTCGGCTACGGCCTCTATCTCGACCTGCTGGGCAACGCGGTCCAGGGCAAGGACCGGCACGAAAGCGCGCTGGGCGCCGAGGAGGCCCGCGCCGCCAAGGCCCTGGATCTCGCCGCCGAGGGCCGCACCGTCAGTCTGGTGTGTTCAGGCGACCCCGGTATCTACGCCCTGGCCACCCTGGTGTTCGAACTGCTGGACCGCAGGAAGCGGGCCGACTGGAACCGCGTCGAGGTGGTGGTGGTGCCGGGCATCTCGGCGCTGCAGGCGGCGGCCGCGCGGGCCGGCGCCCCGGTCAACCACGATTTCTGCACCATCTCGCTGTCCGATCTGCTGACGCCCTGGGACAGCATCGAGACCCGCCTCAAGGCCGCCGCCATGGCCGATTTCGTGGTGTGCTTCTATAATCCGGTGTCGCAGCGCCGCCGCGATCAGTTGCCTCGGGCCCGCGACATCCTGCTGACCGGGCGCGGCCCCGACACGCCGGTGATCCTGGCCCGCCAGTTGGGCCGTCCCGGCGAGACGGTGGAGGTGATCCGCCTCGCCGACCTGGACGCCGACAAGGTGGACATGCTGACCATGGTGGTGGTGGGCTCCAGCGAGACCCGCACCTTCACCGCCGGCCAGCACGTCTGGACCTACACGCCCCGGGGCTACGGCAAGAAGATGGAGTAAGGCGACGCTTGCCCCCGCCGGTGGACGTCGTATCATTCCCCTTCACGGCCCCATCCGCCGAGGGAAAAATGCGCCGCTCCACCACCTTGCTCGCCGCCCTGCTGGCCTCGACCCTGCTGACCTCGTGTCAGGTCTCGCCGGGGACCGGGCGCAGCAATTTCAACGTTCTGTCGGCCGAGGACGAGCAGAAGATGGGCGCCGAGGCCCATCCCGACATCTTGAAGCAGTTCGGCGGCGCCTATGAAGACCCCAAGGTCCAGGCCTATGTGGCCGGCATCGGCAATCGGCTGGTGGGCAATACCGAGACGCCCGGCGCGACCTTCCGCTTCACGGTGCTGAACAGCACCATCGTCAACGCCATGGCGCTGCCCGGCGGCTATGTCTACGTCACCCGGGGATTGCTGGCCCTGGCCGACGACGAGGCGGAACTGGCGGGAGTGGTCGGCCACGAGATCGGCCACGTCACCGGCCGCCACACCGCCCAGCGCTACAGCCAGGCCATGGCCGCCAATGTGGCGACCGGCGTGCTGGGCGTGGTGGTGGGCGTGCTGACCGGCGTATCGGGGACCGGCGACATCGCCCAAATGGGAGCGGCGGCCTATATCCAGGGCTATTCCCGCGACCAGGAGAGCGAGGCTGATCAACTGGGCATCCGCTATATGAACAACAGCGGCTGGAACCCGGAATACATGGCGACCTTTCTGAACAAGCTGCGCGAGCAATCCCGGCTCGAGGCGGTGCTGGCCGGGCGGCCGCCGGATTCGGTGGACGAATATTCCATGTTCGCCAGCCATCCACGCACCATCGACCGGGTCAAGGACGCGGCGGCGGCGGTCAAGTTCGAGGATCACAAGGGAGCGGTGGGGCGAGATCAGTATCTGGCCCACATGGACGGCCTGCTGGTCGGCGACGACCCCGACGAAGGCGTGGTGCGCGGCCGGGTGTTCTCCCATGCCGGACTGGGCATCCGCTACGAGGTGCCGGCTGGTTTCCGCCTGATCAACGGCCCCAAATCGGTGACGGCGACCCACACGGACGGTTCGCTGATCCGTTTCGACATGGGGGCCGAGGCCCAGGGCGACATGACCAACTACCTGCAGACCCAGTGGGCCAAGGGCGCCCGGCTGACCTCCATCGAGGCGCTGGAGATCAACGGCATGCCGGCGGCCACCGGGATGACCAAGCTCAACACCAACAAGGGCGCCATGGATGCCCGCCTGCTGGCGGTGAAGAACGGCAAGGTGACCTATCGCTTCCTCTACCTCACCCCGCCCAATGTCACGGCGGCCCATGCCCAGGAGTTCAAGACCTCGGGCCTGTCCCTGCGCAAGCTGTCGGAGGCGGAGAAATCCGCCATGAAGCCGCTGAAGCTGAAGATCATCACCGCCAAGGCCGGCGACACGGTGGAAAAACTGGCCGAGCAACTGCCCTACGAGGACCACAAGGTCGAGCGCTTCCGCGTGCTCAACGGCCTTGCCGACGGCGAGGGCGTCAAGCCGGGGCAGAAGCTGAAGATGATTATTTGAGCGGGAATACCGTGGTCAGACCCGCATGGCCTTCACCACGGGCAGGAACTCGGCGGCGACCTTGTCGTAGAGCACCCGTTTGAACGGGATGATCAGCGGAGGCACTTCCGCCAGTTCCATCCAGCGCCAGCGGCAGAACTCGGGATGCTCGGTTTCCAGGTTGATGTCGGCATCGGTGCCGGTGAAGCGGGCGCAGAACCACTTCTGGGCCTGGCCGCGAAAGCGGCCCTTCCAGCTCTTGTCGGCGACCTCGGGCGGCAGGTCGTAGGAAATCCATTCGCGGCTCTCGGCGATGATCTCGGCCTTGTTGGTACCGATTTCCTCCTCCATCTCTCGGAGCGCGGTGGCGCGCGGGTCCTCGCCCTCGTCGATGCCGCCCTGGGGGAATTGCCAGGCGTTGCCGGGGGTGTCGATGCGCTGGGCGACGAAGGCCAGCCCCTGGGGGTTGAGCAGCACCAGTCCGATACCGGGACGGTAGGGGCGCTGGTCGTAGGGCAGCAATGGGGCCTTGTGCTTCTTGCTCATGATTTTCCGGGGGCGGGCGGGGGCTGGACCAGGGTGGAGACCGGCACGATCACCAGCTTCTGGCCGTCGAAATCGTTGAGCCAGGGCAGCAGCCGGTCATAGGACAGCGGCCGGGGATTGATCACCACCAGGGCCTTGCCCCTGGTGCGCGCCGCGATGGAGACCTGATTGAGGCGCATCTCGATGGCTTCCCGGAACAGGTCGGTATCGGCGATGGCGGTGATCGGGGCGATGGGCGGGATGCGGTCGGCCGGGGCGGTTCCCGGCCCCACGTAGAGCAAGCCGTGGTCGCGCAGCTTGCCCAGCGTCTGGACGATCTGTTCGGTGGCGGCGAACTTGTCGCCCAGCGAGATGACGCCGGTATAGCCGGCGCCACGGGCCATCACCCCTTCCAGGCGGGCCAGGTTGCTTTCCGGCGGGACCGAGTTGGTCATCCCCAGCGGGCCGGGGTCGCGGGGCTGGGTGCCGGCCATGTCGGCGGGCAGCACCATCAGCACCTCGTGACCGTAATCGCGGGCCTTCTTCACCCATTTGTCCAGGCTTTGGGCATAGGGGCTGAAGGCCAGGGTCACCTCGGGCGGCAGCTTGGCGATGGCGGCTTCCGTGGCGGCCTTGTCCAGGCCCATGTCCATGACCACCACCGCCACCTTGCCGCGATCGGCGGGGCCGGACCACGGCCGGGCATAGACCTGCCAGGGCTGCTTGCCCTCGGGGGACGGCATGGGCAGGTCGCCGATGGCGGTGCGCTTCAGCATCTCCTTGACGGGAGCGGCGGGCAGCGCCTTGACCTCGCCCTTGCGCTCGGGCAGGCCCTCGTAGCTGGGCGGCTTGTCGGCGCTGCGCGGATTGGGCTGGCTGGGAATGCCCGACGAATCCACCGGCGGCGGCGCCTTGGGGGCGAAGGCCTTGGAGACCGGCGATTCCGGCTCGGCCACATAGCCGCCTTCGGGCGGCAGGACCGCCACCTTGGTGTCGGGCTTGGCCTCGGGCTTCGCCTCCGGCCTGGCGTCGGGCTTGGCCTCGGCGGGCGGCAGCAGGGCGTCGGGGGGCGGCGTGTCGTCGGGCACCGCCTTCAGCATCTCGCCGCCCGAGGACGCCGCACCCGGCGCCACGGGCGGAGTCAGCAGGCCGCCGCCCACCCCCGGCTTGGGCGGCTCGCCGCGTCCCGGCAACTCGAAGGACAGCTTGGGCGGGTTCTCGCCCACATCCATCAGGCCGATGACGTCGCGCACGTCGTAAGCCGTCAGCAGATAGGCCGCGCCGCCCAATCCACCGCCCAGCACCAGCACCAGCAAGCCGATCAGGATCGGCTTGAAGTTGATGGGCTTGCGGGGGGCCTTGAACTCCTCGACGACGATCTCGGGGACCGGATCCTCGTCCAGTTCTTCGAGATCGTCGTGCCGATCCGATGCCATGGCCTGGTGTCCGAGCCCCGCTTACCGCTGGGCCGGACGATAGAGCGACAGGCCGCGCAACAGGTCGAGAGCCCGCGCCAGCTGGTAATCCTGGGCCGGGTCGCCCAGCTTGATCGGGGTCGGAGCTTCCGCCTTGCCCTCGCCCTTGGCCTCCGGAGCCTTGTGCTCGGGGGCCTTGGCTTCGGGCTCGGGCGCCTTGTCCTTGTCCGCCGGCTTGGTCTTGTCGCCGTTGGGATTGGGCAGGGCCTTGCGCAGGGACGCCTCGGAGCGGCGCTCCACGTTGGCGCCGGCGATGGGCTCCACCTTGGATTGCTGCGCCTTGATGTCGGGTTCGATGCCCACCGCCTGGATGGAGCGGCCCGACGGCGTGTAGTAGCGCGCCGTGGTCAGGCGCAGCGAGCCGTGGCCGTGCAGCGGCATCAGGGTCTGGACCGAGCCCTTGCCGAACGAGCGGGTGCCGAGCAGCACGGCGCGCTTGTGGTCCTGCAGGGCGCCGGCAACGATCTCGGACGCCGAGGCCGAGCCGTCGTTGATCAGCACCACCAGCGGCAGGCCGTCGGCGATGTCGCCGGGCCGCGCGTTGAAGCGCTGGGTATCCTCGGGACGGCGCGAGCGGGTCGAGACGATCTCGCCCTTGTCCAGGAAGTCGTCGGACACCGCCACCGCCTGATCCAGCAGGCCGCCGGGATTGTTGCGCAGATCGATGACGAAGCCGGTCGGCGTCTTGCCGATGTCCTTCTTCAGCTGGGCCATGATGCGCACCAGATCGGCGTGGGTGGTGGCGCTGAACTGCGAGATGCGGATATAGCCGATGTCGCCGTGCTGCTGGCCCTTGACGGTCTGGACCTTGATGACGGCGCGGGTCAGCTTGATGTCGAAGGGCTGTTCCACCCCGGCGCGGCGCACGGTCAGCTTGATGTCGGTGTTGACGGTGCCGCGCATGCGATCCACCGCCTCGGACAGCGACAGGCCCTGGACCGGCTCGCCGTCCAGGTGGGTGACGAAGTCGCCGGGCTGCATGCCGGCGCGGTAGGCCGGGGTGTCGTCGATGGGCGACACCACCTTGACCCAGCCGTTCTCCATGGTCACTTCCAGGCCCAGCCCGCCGAACTCGCCTCGGGTCTGGATGTCCATGTCCTTGGAGTTCTTGGGGTTGAGGTAGCCGGAATGGGGGTCCAGCGAACTCAGCATGCCGTTCAGCGCCGCCTCGATCAGCTCCTCGTCATTGACGGGCTCCACGTATTCGCTGCGGACCTTTTCCAGCACCTCGCCGAACAGGTCGAGGAGCTTGTAAGTCTCCTTGCGCTCGGCGGCGGAAACGGGGGTGAGAGCGGTCGTCGACAGCAGGGCGAAGCTGCCCGCCGCGATCAGAATCTTGCGAATCATCCACTAGCCTTACTTTTTTGTGCCATGAGCCAAGGCAACGGGTTGACCGGCTGGCCATTGCGGCGCAGCTCCACGTAAAGGTTGGGCTTGCTGTCGTCCTGCCCCATGACGCCGACGGGCTCTCCCGTCAACAGCTTCTGACCGACGGCACAATCGATCTGCGCCATTCCCGCCAGCAGCGTATGATAGCCTTCGCTGTGTTCGATGATCAAGAGAAGGCCGTAACCCCTGAACGGGCCAGCAAAAGCCACGTGTCCGTCGTAAGGCGCGATGACTTGGGCCGCCTTGCGGGTGGCGATGGTGATGCCCTTGGCCACATGGCCGACGTCGTTGGGCTGGCCATAGGTCTCGACGACGCGGCCGCGGGCGGGATAGGGCAGCCGCCCCTGGGCCTGACTGAACGGCTTGTCGTTCTTCACCGGGCGGGTGGCGGCGGCCTCGCGTGAGGCCTGTTCGGCCTCGTGGGCGGCCTTTTCGGCGGCCAGCTGCTTTTCCTTGGCTTCGGCCTGGGCCTTCAGTTCGGCCTCCTGGGCGGCGCGGGCGGCGGCGTCCTCGCGGGCCCTGGCCTCGGCGGCGGCCTGCTGGGCGGCCTTGCTGGCCGCCTCGTCACGGGCCTTGGCTTCGGCGACGGCTTGGCTCGCGGCCTTTTGCGCCGCCAGTTCGGCATCGCGCGCCGCCTTCTGGGCGGCCAGTTCCGCCTCGCGGGCGGCGCGTCGGGCGGTGGCCTCGGCCTCGCGGGCGGCCTTCTCCACCGCGGCCTTGGCGGCGGCCTCGGCCAGACGGCGTTCGCGCTCCTGGTCCAGGCGGCCCAGCAGGTCGCGCAGATCCTCGGCCTGACTGCCCAGGTCCTGCAGCCGGGCTTCCAGGGCGCGGCGTTCCTGCTCGGTGGCGTTCTGCACCTGGAACTTGCGCTCGAACATATCCTTGATGCGGACGTGTTCGTGCTCCAGCGCCCCGGTGGTGCTGGCGATCAGCTTGCGCTGCTCGCTGATCTCGCTGCGCAGCTTGGCGACGCCGTCGATCTCCACCCGCAATTCGCGGGCCGATTGCTCGATCTGCGGCACGGCGGCGCGCAGCAGGATGGCCGAGCGCACCGTGTCGGCCGGACTCTGCGGCTGGGCGAGCAGCGCCTCGGTGGGGCGCCAGGCCAGACGCTGCAGGGCGGTGAGCACGCCGACCATCTGGCGCGAGCGGCGTTCCAGGGCGTCGGAGCTGCTGACCTCGCGCCGGCGCAGGTCTTCCAACTGGAATTCCAGTTCGGAGAGCAGGTCCTCGCTTTCCTGGGCGGCGCGGGCCGCCTTGACCATGTCACCGCGCAGCCGCGCCGTCTCGGCCGACAGTTCCTCGGCCTTGCGCCGCACGTCCTCGTGCTGGGCGCGCGAGCGCTCCAACTGGCCTTCCAGTTCCCGCAGGCGTTCGCCGGCATCCACCGGGCGGTCCCAGGTGGCAAAGGCGGGCGCCGCCCCCGGAAGGAGCTGTGCCGCTCCGAGGAGAAGGGCGGCGGCGACGACCGCCTTCCAGCGGCCATTGCGGCCGCGGCCAAGCGCCCGGAGGGGCGCGCCCGGCGAGGGGCCAAAAGGCGGTCCGACATGTCGAACCGCCGACTTGGTGAGTCTAACCCGCCGCACGGAGGGTCTGGCGGAGCAGGGAATGCCCGCTCATCTCGGCCGGCTGGGCCAGGCCCAGCAGGGCCAGCAGGGTTGGTGCCACGTCGGCCAGACGACCGTTGTCGATGCCGGTGACGCCGGCGGGCGGGGCCACCAGGACGGCCGGGACCGGGCCGGTGGTGTGGGCGGTGTGGGGCTCGCCGGTCTCGGGGTCTTTCATCTGCTCGGCATTGCCGTGATCGGCGGTGACCAGCATGGTGCCGCCGGCCTTGGCGACCGCCGCCTCCAGCCGTCCCAGGCAGGCGTCGACCGTCTGGGCCGCGGCGATGGCCGCCTTGAGGAAGCCGGTATGGCCGACCATGTCGCCGTTGGCGTAGTTGACCACCACCACGTCGAAGGTGCCGCCCTCGATGGCCGCCACCAGCTTGTCGGTGACCTCCACCGCGCTCATTTCCGGCTGCAGGTCGTAGGTGGCGACCTTGGGGCTGGGGACCAGGATGCGTTCCTCGCCGGGGAACACCGTCTCGCGCCCGCCGTTGAAGAAGAAGGTGACGTGGGCGTACTTCTCGGTCTCGGCGATGCGCAACTGCCTGAGGCCGGCGCCGCTCAGCACCTCGCCCAGGATGTTGGTCAGGGATTCCGGCCCGAACAGGGTGTCGAGGAAGGCGTTCAGGTCCTTGGAATACTCGGTCAGCCCGACACGGGCGGCGAAGGCCACCTGTCGGGCGCGGGCGAAGCCGTCGAAGGCCGGGTTGACCAGGCAGTCGAGGATCTCGCGGGCCCGGTCGGCGCGGAAATTGCCCATCAGCAGGCCATCGCCGTCCTTCATGCCGGCATAGGAGCCGATGGCGGCGGGCAGCATGAACTCGTCGGTCTTGCCGTCGGCATAGGAGGCGGCGATGGCGGCCAGCGGATCGGCGGCGGCCGCGCCCTTGGCCTCGACCATGGCGTTCCAGGCCAGCGAGACGCGATCCCAGCGCTTGTCGCGGTCCATGGCGTAGTAGCGGCCCGACACGGTGGCGACGGAAACGTCGTGGCCCTTCACGTCGGCCAGGAAGCGTTCCATGAAGCCCTTGGCGCTGCTGGGCGGCGTGTCGCGGCCGTCGAGGAAGGCGTGAACCTTCACCGGCACACCGGCATCGGAAATGGTGCGGGCCAGGGCGGCCAGATGGTCCTGGTGGGAATGGACGCCGCCGGGGCTCAGGAGTCCCATCAGGTGACAGGCGCCGCCGCTCCGCTTCAGGGCGGCGATCATCCGGGTCAGCACCGGATTGGCGGCCAGCGAGCCGTCGGCCACGGCGGTGTCGATGCGCGGCAGGTCCTGCATCACCACCCGGCCGGCGCCGAGATTCATGTGCCCCACCTCGGAATTGCCCATCTGCCCGTCGGGCAGCCCCACCTGCAGGCCCGAGGTGTGCAGCAGGGCGTGGGGATAGCTGGCCAGGAAGCGGTCCCAATTGGGGGTGTCGGCCTGGGCGATGGCGTTGTCGGCGGTTTCTTCGCGCCAGCCCCAGCCGTCCAGGATGCACAGCACGACGGGACGGGGGCGGCGAAGGGAAGCACTGGACATGGGCGGCGAACCTGTGGCGAAAGGGGGCTTGCTGGCCGGCACCTTATACTTAATCGACCTTTCCCGCCAGTTTTAGCCCACTCGCGTCATGCGTTGGGAAGCCTTTGCCGCAGCGAGGCGGGCAGCGGCGCCAGCACCAGCCGGCGGGCATGGTGCCAGAAGGCCGACAGGCTGAGCAGCGCCGAGCCGATCACCAGGGCGGTGAGGGCGAAGGCCTCGGTGGACAAGCCCGCCGCCTCGAACAGGGTGGTGGCGGCGTAAAGCACATAGGCCAGCGCCGAAACCAGCAAGGCCCGGCGGTCCACCGCCAGGGCCACCACGGCCAGCACGATATAGATGGTGACGGCTCCGGCGGCTCCGGCGACGGTGGCGCCGCCGGCTCCCAGCAGGGAAAACACCGGGTGAACGATCAGCGGGGCGGCGGCCAGATGCAGCCAGAACGCCACGTCCGAGCGCCGCGTCCTGCGCGCCAGATCGCCGGCATCCCACCGGAGCGCCAGACCGAACAATCCCAACCCGGCGGCGAAGATCAGCGGCAGGGTGAACTCACGCAAGGCGGGCACCAGGGCGATACCCAGGGCCAGCAGTGCCCCGGCGGCGCTCATCGCTCCGGCGGCGACGGTGACGGGAACCATGAAGCGGCGCCAGTGGCCCCAGGTGGCCAGGGCGGCGACGGCGGCCGAGGCGGCGACGCCGTAGCCGCCCCGGAAGGCGTCCTGGACACCGCTTAGGCCCAGTCCGGTGGCGAACACGCCGTAGACGAAGGCCAGCAGCAGGGCGATGCTGGGCAGGGCCATGCGGCGTTTGCGGGTGAAGTACTCGGCGAAGGCCCAGGCGGCAATGGCCGCCGAGGCACCGCCCAAAGCCGGGCTGAACTTGCCGGCCAGCCAGCCCAGCGCCGACAGCAGCAGGATGGCGGCGATGGTGACGAAGATGTCGTTGAAGCTGGTGACGAGGCGCACGCTCTCCTCGTCGGCATCGTGGGCCGATTGCCGGCCGGCGACGAAATGGCGGAACGCCGCCGCCGTCTCGGAGGTCAGGATTCCGGCGGCGGTGGCCGCGTCGAGATCGTCGTCGCTGTACATGCTGACTCACCTGCCGTTGCTATGCGCCATAGAGCATGGCGGAGGAGGCGGGGCAAGCGCCGCCTCGCCATTTTCCCTATTCCCGCCAGCCCACTTCGCGGGCCAGCGCCTCGAGCACCGAACTGGAGGCTTCCCATTCCTCGGGCGGCGGGGCGCCGTCCGACTGGGCGGCGGCCCGCGCCGTGGCGATGGTTTCGGCCAGGGGCGCGAGGCCGGCGGCGGTGCGGCGGGTATCCACCCCCGCTTCATCCTCGATGGGCAGGGCGGAGAGCCTGCCGTTCTGCCAGTCCAGTTGGGTGCCGTATTTCTGCGGCCGGCCTTCCAGGGCGCGGATGCGGTCTTCCAGCATGGCGGCGTGGCGGCGCGGCACCTCGTCGCGGTTGGCGGCGGATTTCAGCAGGCCGAGGCAGCGACGCATGAAACTGGGCCGCGACACGGAATGCATGGCCACCAGCCAGGCGGCCTCGGCTCCGTCGGGACCGGCGGCGTCGGCGGTGGGCCAGCCTTCGTCGTCGACGATCAGTTCCAACTCGCGGGCATTGGATTCATGCAGGCGGCGCAGCCGGGGCGGATACCCGCCCACCGGCTCGCCCGATTGCAGCAATTCAAGGCGCAACGCCTGCTCGGCGTCTTTCAACGCCAGTAAGCGGTGGCGGAAATGTCCGGCCAAGGGCGGCGCTCCTGATGGGAAAACTTGAAACTCGCCCCAGGCAGATATTCGATTTGTCTTCGTAGATCAACAAATTGCTGGGCGGGGCGCGTGTGCTCCGCCCGGCAATTCGCGGCCCTTGATCGCCGGGCGGGCGCGAGGGTTCCCATTGCGGACGCCTTGTGCCGTCAGTCTGAAGTCGATCCAAAGTGGCAGAAATAAATGCGGGCCAAGTTTTGACTAACATCAACATCTCGGGCCTGAGATGCTGATTTCATATAATTTTGATGAATGGCGCCTTATTGACTGGCGTCAAGTCGATACTGCCTGGATTTGTCCAAATATACTGGCTCGATTTGTTGTTCATTGTGCCAGATGCCGAGGTCTTCTCCTTGATGTGCGCTGGCTGACCGAGGGCAGGCATCATGGCCGTACAGTGGAACTCTCAATTCTCGGTGGGCATCGTCGCCATTGATGAGGATCACCGGAAACTTTTCACTATGATCGACGAGTTGCGCACCATGGCGGTGGAGCAGGCTCATCCCGACGACATCGAGTTTCTGCTCGAGCGCATGATCGAATTCGCCGCCTACCATTTCCGCCGCGAGGAAGCGTTGCTCGAGGGCAACGGCTATCCGGGCTTTTCCGGTCACAAGGCCAATCACGATCGCTTCGCCAACGAGGCCATGGCGGTGCTGACCGATTGGCGCGCCGGCCGGCGGGGCGGGGTGACCGCCAAATTCGCCGATTCCATCGAGGCCTGGCTGGTCGAGCACGTCATGAAGGAGGACATGGCCTACAAGGACTTCCTCGGGGAGCGCTTCCGCGTGCTGCCGCTGCTCAGCCCCCATTCCCTGGTGGTGACCCTGGCCCTGCCGGCGCTTGCGGCGGTGGCGGGACTGGCCGGGTCGCTGGCCACGGGGGCGACGGGGGCGGCCTTATGGATTCAGGCGGCGGCGGCCCTGGTCGCCCTGGTCCTGGCGTTTGTCCTGGGCGGCCGGGCGGTCGGCGTGGTGGTGTCCATGACGGAGAGCCTGACCCGGCTGGCCGAGAACAAGCTCGACACCAAGGTGCCGGGCGGTCGCCGCGGTGATCAGCTCGGCCGCATGGCCGCCGCCGCCGAGCTGGTCAAGCTCAACATCTGGGAGGTCCTGCGCAGCCATCAGGAGAGCGAGACCCAGCAGCGCCGCGCCGCCATCGCCCGGCGTCAGGCCATCGACGGTGTCCGCGGCGATTTCCAGGATTCGCTGCACGATCTGGTGCCCAGCGTTGCCGCCAACGTCAAGGTCGCCCGCGCCAAGTCCAAGGTGGTCCTGGCCGATGTCGGTACGTCGCGGGGCCGCTGCAACGAGGCGGTGCAGGCCTCGGACGCGGTGGCGGCCAGCGTCGATGTGGTCGCCGTCGCCGCCCATGACCTGTCCCAGTCTATCGCCGAGGTGCGCGGCCATGTCGACGAGGCGAGCGCCATCGCCGGCAAGGCGCTGACCGCCGCCGAGCGGGCATCGGGAACCATCGCCGGCCTCGACGAATCGACCCGGCGGATCGGCGAGATCGTCACCCTGATCACCGACATCGCGGCCCAGACCAATCTGCTGGCCCTGAACGCCACCATCGAGGCGGCCAGGGCGGGCGAGGCGGGAAAAGGCTTCGCCGTGGTCGCCAACGAGGTCAAGCATCTGGCCAGCCAGACCGCGCGGGCGACCGAGGAGATCGGCCAGGTGGTGGGCTCGATCCAGAACTCGGCCGGCGAGGTGGTGACCGAGATCGGCTCGATCGGCGAGATCATCGCCCAGATGAACGGGATTTCGCGGCGGGTCTCCGAGGTGATGACCCTTCAGGATGCCGCCACCGGCGACATCGCCGAGCGGGTCCGTCAGGCCGCCGAGGGAACCGCCGACGTGGCGGGGCGGCTGAAAGACGTGATGTCGACGGTGGACTCGGCGGCGGGTGGCGCCGAGGAGATCGCCCTGGCCACCCAGGAACTGGCCCGGACCACCGGCGAGTTCCAGAGCGCCATCGACAGCTTCCTCGCCAGACTGGACCGTCATTAGGCCATTCCGTCCTGCCCGGCTTCATGCCGGGCAGGACCATCCCTGCTCAGATATCGATCCTTTGAATCCAGAACTGGTACATGCTGCGGAAGGTATCCGGATTCTCCATCTCGAGAGCCTGCCATTGCCGCAGGTCGGTCGCCGCCGGATCATGGGGAAACCGCCGGCGGTAGGCGTCGAGCACCGGCCTCTCCACGGTGAAGCCCAGGAAGCGCAGGCCGTTCTCGTCGCAAAACCGCTCGATGGTCTCCAAGGTCAGGCGATGTTCCTGAACATGGAACAGAAGGTCCCGGCAGGGACTGGTGCCGAAGAAATCGCTGAAGCCGGCGAGGGACGCGAAGTCGGCGCCGTCTCCGGCCTCGATCAAATCCCGGCGGCAGCGCCGGATTTCCTCCGGGCTTGATCCGTACCCCCCGGCGGCGATGAAATCGCGCGCGCGGGCCACATCCCGGCGGGCCAACTCGCTGTACAGGCCGATACGCATCACGCCGCGTGGCCGCAACAGGCCCAGCAACGTCCGCCATCCCTCCAGGGGATCGGCCAGATGGTGCAGCACGCCGACCGCCTCGATCACGTCGAACCGCCGGCCGAGACCCGACAGCCGGGTGATGTCGGCCTGGGCGTATTCGATGGCGTCCAGGCCCAGTTCGGCGGTCTTCCGCTTGGCGTAGCAAAGGCTGGCCATGCTGAGGTCGATGGCCAGCAGCCGGGCCGCCCGGTAGGTCTGGGCCGTGCAGATGGGGTGCTGTCCGGTGCCGCAGCCGGCCACCAGGACGTCGATGCCGTCCCCCTTGCCCAGGGGATGGAACCGGGCCAGGGGAAAGGTCCGGCGCAACACCTCGTCGAGAGGGCGGGGTTCGTCGATCACCGAGACCCTGACCCATCGGGGATAGGGATTGGCCTCGTACAAGGCCGCCACCTGCCGCGACACGTCGTCGTCGATGGGCGTCAGGCGGGGAATGGCCGAGCGGTATCCCGCCTCGGCGAGAGGTTCCTCCACCTGGGAGGCAAGCATCGCCCGCGCCTCCTCGGGCCACGTCCGGTCCAGCAGGCGCCGGGCGTCCGGCAGCGTACGGAGCCGGAAATAGCTCGCCACCGCCGGCAACCACCGCGCCGGGATGGCGGCATCATTGTCCAGCGCCGCCACCAGCCGGGCACGCAGGGCGGTGGCCGCCTCGAGTTCGTCCCCGGCGCAGTCGTGGATGTATTCGGTGATGAAGCATTGTTGGGCCAGGGCGCAGTGAAAGGCCAGGAGGGTGTCGGCGTATTTCCGCTCCGGGGTGGTTCCGTCGACGGCGTGCAGCAGGGCATGGCGTGCCGAGATCAGGAAGCGCTCGAAATCCAGGTCCTGGATCGGCGCCGAAGTGAGGGCGGCGTGCAGCAGGGCGTCCCCGGACGCCGCCGCGATACCGGAGGGTGGGAACAGCTCCGACAGGGGCGGGCGCCGGGGGTGGGCGTTCCTTGCGCCGGCGATGCAATCCTCGATTTCGGGAGCCAGCCGGATCATGGCGGTGGCGAGGGGCATCAGGTCGGCCGGCATGCCCCAAGGTTCGGAAAGGGCGCGGACCAGGAGAGCCCGAACCCGGCCGTCGTCGCGGGTCGGGCGAAGGCTCCTGACGCAATTGACGAACAGCATCCTGGACGCCGGGGTTTCATCGGCGGCCATGGCGGACAGGCAGCATCGCAGGGCCTCGGCCGCGCGTCCCAGTTCAAGAAGGGTGATGCCGAGATTGAGGTGAGCCTCGGCGAGGTCCGGCTTGAGGTCGAGGACCCGGCGCCACGTCTCCACCGCCGCCTCCAACCGGCCCAGCCGGTAAAGGGAGCCGGCGAGGGCGCAATGGGCTTCGGCGAAGTCGGGCGCGGCCTCCACCGCCCGGCGGTGGCTGTCCACGGCTTCGGGCAGACGGCCCAATCCGGCCAGGACGAGCCCCAGGTTGTAATGCCCCGCCGCAAGGTTCGGCATGATCTCCACGGCCTGGCGGCAGACGGTCTCCGCCTCGTCCAGCCGTCCCGACTGGCGCAGGATGTTGCCAAGGTTGTTGGCCGCCATGGCGTTGCCGGGCCGCATCTCCAGCAGCCGGCGATAGCAGCCTTCCGCCTGCTGCAGCCGGCCGAGGCCATAGAGGGCCATTCCCAGGTTGGCGAGGGCGTCCTCGAGATCGGGATGGAGGTCCAGGGTCCGGCGGTATTCGGCGACGGCCTCCTCCAGCCGTCCGGCGGCGTGCAGGGCAACGGCGCCGGCATATACCGCGCCGCCCCGCGCGGTGGCGTCCGCCCAGGCGAGCAGTGTCTGGAACCTGGGATCGGACAGGCCGTGTCGGCGCCCCTCGGCGATCACCCGCAATGCCAGACTGGATTGCCCCGAGCGGATCAGGACGTCGATATAGCTGAGCCAGAACCGCACATCGGAGGGTTGCGCCTCCAGGGCGGCGCGCAGGTGGGGCAAAGCCTGCCCCGGCCGTCCGGCCGCCACCGACAGCAATCCGAGATTGTGGTTGGCCTCGGGGTGATTCGGCGAGGTCCGTA
>Ga0265320_10001728_pt1 | contig 15496 bp, 10 predicted proteins | sample 4827metaG_FD_202087 | JGI IMG/M metagenome (GOLD analysis project Ga0265320, IMG submission 202087) | Rhizosphere microbial communities from Carex aquatilis grown in University of Washington, Seatle, WA, United States - 4-8-27 metaG | ecosystem: Host-associated > Plants > Roots > Rhizosphere >...
AACTGAACCATTAAAAGATTCGGCGCGGCACCTGGACCTGATCGTTGGGATAAACCGACGGGTCCTGGGACGGGTCCTGAATCGCCTTGTCGCAATTGACTTTGATGCGTTGACCGCCAGCGCGGATAAGCCAGACTTTTTTGTGATTGGCAAAGTCGGTGAAGCCGCCGGCGGTGGTAACGGCCTTGGTGACGGTCATTTGGCCGGAATAGAGCTGCCGGCCGGGCTGCTTGACTTCGCCGGTCACGTAGTAAACGCGATCGCCGGTATTCACCGTGACCGTGAGATGGCGATAATACTTCGGCACATAAAGGCTATAAATTGCGTTTTGAAGTTCCCCCGCCGTTTTCCCGGCCGCCGGAACATGGCCGATGTCAGGCATGGTAATCGTGCCGTCTTCTTTGATGGCTTCCGTATGCACCGGAATCTCATTGATCGGGCCCGACAAGGTCACAACCACCGTATCGCCAACATGAAAGTGGGCAACGTCCGAGGCGATATTATCCTGGGTCGGCGAACCGTTCGACAGCGACGGCATGGGATTGTCGGAAAAAACCGGATCAATCGGCGACGAGTAACATCCGGTAAAAAAGATGCCGGCGAACAGCAGGGCACAGGCAAACAATCCCCAACTCAGCGTTTTCAGAACAAATTTCATTTCCCTTATCCTTGCGAAACGGCGCGTAGAATCAATACTTTTGTTTGATACCGACCGCATCGGCATCATCGGGATCTTTCGGCTTGGCAGCGGGTTCCGTCGCGTCTTCGTTGCGCGAGTAGTAATAACCACCGTGGTAGTATCCGGTGTAGTAATAATAACTTTCGTCCTGTGACATATTGATGTTGTTAAGGAGGATGCCAATGAGATTGCCGCCGACCTTTTCGATCAACTGCTTGGCGCGGATGCTCATGGGCTGTGGATAACGGCGGTACTGAATCACCTGAATCACCATGTCCACTTCACTGGCCAAAACCGAGGCGTCGCTCACCCCGAGAACCGGCGGTGAATCAAAGAAGATGAAATCGTATCGTTGTTTCAATTCGGCCACCATTTCCTTCATTTGCGCCGAACCGAGAATGCTCATCGACGTGCTGGGCAGCTTGCCGCTGGCCATGAAATCAAGCATCGCCACACCGGTGGGCTGGATGATTTCTTCCAGTTTGTTTTGCTTCAACAGATAATTGGTCAGGCCGAGATTGTTGCTGACATGCAGCGCCTTGTGCAAGGTCGGACGACGCAGGTCGGAATCCACCACCAGCACGCGCTGGCCGGCCTGGGCAAACACGGTGGCCAGATTCACGGTCGTGATGGATTTACCTTCGCCGGCGCCGGCGCTGACGACAACAACGGTGTTGAGCTTTTCGTCCTTGCGTGAGAAGAGGATGTTGGTGCGCAGCACACGGTAGGCCTCGGCATGCGGGCTTTCGGGCCCTTCATCCACCAGATAGCCGACGTTCTGCGGGATCACGCCCAACACCGGCGCCTGGAATGCGCGTTCGACCTCGTCAATCGTTTTGACGCTGGTATCGAGATACTCAATGAAAAAGGCCAGACCAACACCCATGATCAAACCGATGATCACCCCAAGGATAATGTTTAAGGTCTTGTTGGGTTTGACCGGGCTATCACCCGGTTCGGCCGGACCAGTAATTTCCACGAACGAACTGGTAGGGATTCTCAGGTCCAGCTTGGTCGCTTCGATTCTGGCAGCCAGCAGTTTGTGAAATTCAATTTTGCTTTCCAACTCGCGTTTCGCCTCCCAGTAAGGTTGGCCCCTGGTAAAATCTTCCATGTCTTTTTCCTTGGCCGTGTCGACCATGGCAGTGAGGGCATCGAGCGCGGCCTTTTCCGACTGAACCTGGTTTTCCAGGCCGGCCATGATCCCGGAAACGCGGGCGTCAACCTCTCGATTTAACTCGTCCATCATGGATTGGACGCGGGTGATGTGCAGATCCGCCGGGGCATAGTCGTTGGTCAAAGTGGCATATGTCTGCTGCGATTCATGCAGCTTGTTCAGCAAATCCGATAACGCGGGGTCCGGGCTCACGGTGGGCAGAACGTCTCTCAATTTATCCGGGCTTAGGGCCTGCAGCTGGCTCAATTGCTTTTCCTGCTTCATGTAGCGGGTCTCGCCATCCAGCCGCATGGCATTGTAGTTGCGCAATTGCTCCTGCGTGAGGGTGGCGCTGGGGTTAACAGAATTGGGCTCATTGTCGTTGATGCTCAATTCCCGGCGCAAGTTATCCACGTTGGTTTGGACCGCGTGGATTTGTCTCTCTTCCAATTTGAACTGATCTTCCAAAACATTAATGCCATTGAGAGTGAGTTGATTGCGCTGGTTAAGCCGGTAAGCCTTATATGCCTCGGCGATGGCGTTGGCCAGGCGGGCGGCCTCGTTTTTGTCTTCGCTATAGACGGTGATTTCGATGAGCTTCGTGTTGCGCACGGGCGCCAGGCTCATTCGGTGTTTGAGAAACTCCATGGTTTCCGGCGTTTTGAACGTTTCGCCGCCATTAAGTTTTTTGCCCCACTCGAAATTCAGGTTAAGGGTTTCGATGACCTTTCCCAATACTACACGATCCTGGATGATTTCGAATTCCGTCTGAATGAAATACGGATCATACGTAGTCATTGTGGTCTGGCCGGTAAAGCCCGGAATATCTGAAATGTTGTTGGGCTCAATTCTGATTCGGGCTGTGCTGGCGTAGGATTCGGGCAAAAGGAACGTTACGGCGGTGGCGACAATGGCGGTAATCAGAAAAACCGTAATGATAATGGCCTTGCGGATGCGGATGATGCGCCAATAGTCCAGGAAATGCAGCCGGTTCTCCTGTTGTGGCTGAGTTTGCGATAAGTCCATATGTCAAAAAAAAATGGAAGCCAGAAATGTGACCCGGCTTCCGTTTAAACGTTCAAAGTATTTGATTTAACACGGCCAGCTAATAGGCAGCAGAAACCCCCAAATAAACCCGGTTGCGCGTGTAATTATTCCCTGGAATATCGGACTGAAGATTATCAAGATTATAGCCGGCTTCAGCAGACAAATGCTGGGTGAAGGCATACGACAGATTCACGCCCAGACTATAATAGTCATCCGCTTGATTATCAAAAGCGCCCCCGTTATATACCGAGTGTTGCCAGCGCCCAATGACCGTACCCAACAACTTGGGTGTCAATTGGTGGTTAAGCGAAGCATAAACGGTGGAGCTTTGCGTAAACAAAGCGATCGAGCCATTACTGGCTGGATTAACCTGATCGGTGGCATTCTGGGTTTCGGTGAAACCAACTTGCGCGTAACTGCCCGGCAGGTAGGTGTAAATCAACGAAAGATCCGCATAGGGATTGAGCGAGGTCCCACTGGATGAATTGTAATTGTCAGTGTATTGAACCCCTACCTTGCCGACAAAGCTCAAATTCGCGAGCATGCTGTGCGAAGCGCCGACATATCCAAAGTACGAACGGCTGTTGCGGTCATCGCTGAAAAGAAAGGTCGTTGGCCCAATTTGAGCAATCGGCTCGTTCCCCGTATAATCTACCAAGCCAAGCGCACCGCCAACAAAAGCCACGGTTTCCGGCGCGACGGCCCACTGCAGATCCAGTGAAATCGTTTGTTCAATCCGGTTCAATTCACCCGCCAGACTTGCACCTACGGTAGGAAACGAGCCAACAGTGGTTCCACTGTTCTGATAATCGTAAAAGGTATTTTCATAGGCCAGCTGGGTGCTGAACAAACGGGTCCAAATCGTGTTCAAACTGACCGTACCCGTGTTACGAAGGTTGTTTCCATCCGTGCGGGTCGGCACGGAAGTATTGGGATCAAGCAATTCCGGCTCCTGTCCTACAACAAATGAATCCTGCACCCTGCCCTGCCAACGTTCGGTGAATGCGTGATCCACCCACAAATCGGATTGAAAAGTTTGATCCCATGGATTCTGGCCCAAGTTCTTGCGTTCCTGATAAAAATACGCCCCGTAGATAAAACGCGCGCCCAACTCGGTCTGCTGGAGCGCCGTATTCAAATCGATTTGGGGTGAAACCTCGTAACCGAAACTGCCGCGGTTGGGGCCGGATGACGCCGTGGTGTAGTTGTCATCATAAAACCCCCGCAACGTGCCCGCAACACTCCAAATCTTGGAGGCTGCCATGGAATTACCCATGTCAGGGGCGTACGCAGCTTGAAGGCTTGCCGTTCCGGCGGCAATCAGTCCCACAGAGACAAATATCTTCTTCATATCGCTATCGCACCCGACTGTCACTTTGACCGTTCCCGTCCGTTAACATTCAAATTTTTAATTTGGTTAACAGCCAACACTTCAAGTTATTGACAGGATGCTACCAATGAAGGACAAATGCAGTCAAAGCATTTTTTTTGCCTTTTTCTGCGGCAAAAACCCTTAAAATACGGCCTGTTTCACCTCTCCAGTCGCTTGGCTGCCAGTTCCTTCCGCAATGACTTTAAAGTTAGAGTATTGATCACGTCGTTTTGTTCCAACCAGCCCTTGCGCGCAATGCCCGCGCCCAATCTGAGAAAGCCAGCCTGTTCCTTTCGATGGGCATCCGGGTTGATGACACACTTCACGCCATGGTTTTTTGCCTGAGGCCACAGGCGCCAGTCCAAATCAAACCGGTGCGGATTGCAGTTCAACTCGATCCAGGTCCCCGTTGCGACACACGCATCAATCACCGCCTGGATATTCACCGGATAGGGCTCGCGTTCCAAAAGCAGCCGGCCGGTTGGGTGGGCGATGATGTGGACGAATTTATTTTCTGCCGCCCGGATCAGGCGCTTTGTGTTTTCCGCTTCGTTGCCGGCCGGAACGTGCAAGCTCGCCACCACCACGTCCAGTTCCGCGAGCAACTCGTCGTCGAAATCCAACCGGTCTCTTAAAATGTCCACTTCGATTCCGGCCAGCAGGCGAAAACCACTGCCGCGCCCGGCCAGCTGGTCGTTGACCTTTTTGATTTCCTTGATCTGTTTGCCAACGCGTTTTGCATCAAGCCCGTTCGCCTGAACTGACGACTTCGAATGGTCGGTGATGGCCCAGTATTCCAGGCCGAGGTCGTCCATATATTCGGCGATTTCTTCAAGCTGATCGTGGCCATCACTCCAGGTTGAGTGGTTGTGCAGGGAACCTTTCAAATCCGTCCATTCGATGAGCCGGGGCAAAGCGCTCTTCTCACCCGCCGCAAATTCGCCGTGGTCTTCGCGCAATTCGGGCGGAATCAACGGCAAATCCAGTCGGGCAAAAATGTCCGCCTCGTCCTGACACGGCACGAGCAGCTTCGGATCGCGCGTTTCCACCTTCGACCGGAACAGGCCGTACTCGTTGAGTCGCAGACCGCGCTGGATCGCGCGCTGGCGCATGACGATGTTGTGCTCCTTGCCGCCGGTGAAATACGCGAGGGCGAAGGGAAATTCCTTGTCGCTGACCACACGCAAATCACACTGGATGCCTCCGTCCAGAATCACACTGGCCTTCGTTTCCCCCTGGGCCGTAACTTTGACAATGCCCGGTTGCACGACAAAGCCGGCGATCACCTCCGCCGGTTTTTTTGAGGACGCGAGCAGATCAATGTCGCCAATGACTTCCTTGAAACGCCGCAAACTGCCGGCGGCACTGCAGCGAATCACATCCGGATGGGCGCGTAACCCGTCGAGCAACAGTTCGGCGGCGCCCAATGCGTCGCTGAGCAGATGCTTTGAGGCATACGTTCGCCGGCGTTCAATGCCTTCGAGCAGGTTCGTCTGCGTTTTTTCGCCGAAGCCGTCGAGTTCAGCCACTTTGCCGCTCCGGCAAGCGGCTTCAAGTTTCTCCACCGAATCCACCGCCAGTTTTTGGTTGAGGGCCTGGATTTTCCTGGGCCCCAGGCCGGGAATTTCGAGCAGTTCGATCATGCCCGGTGGAATCGAAGCTTTCAGTTCGCTGTAATAGGCCAGTTTGCCGGTCTCAACGAGTTCGGTTATTTTCCGCTCCAGGGCCTCGCCGATTCCTTTGACTTCGCCCAGCCGTTTTTCGGCGACGATTTTTTCCAGGGGCTCACCCAGGTTCTCCAAAGTCCGCGCAGCGTTCGTGTAGGCACGCGTCTTGAAAGGATTTTCACCCTTCAATTCCAGCAATGTCCCGATTTCGGCCAAGACCAGCGCCACCTGCTCTTTATCCATGGGGCTGAATATAAACAGGTTCGACTAAGTTCAAAAGAGAAAGTAAGTAAGTTGGAAACCAATCCGGGCCCGAAAAATGCTTTCTTGCATAACGCGTCAGAAAGTTTGACAGGGCCTGTTTATGCGATTAGCTGTATCAAATTTGATCGGGAAAGTTCATGCAATGGTTTGAAGCTGAACGAGAGGATGGCCCGTCTTTCATATTAACTGAAGTGTAACCGGAAATGGAAAAATGAGTTTTTTGGGCATGAATTTTTCGGATTTCTCGCAGCAATACCTGCGGGCAGCGGTAATGGTGTCGCTGTTGAGCGTGTGGTTGCTGGTGGGACTTTTTTATTACCTCAATCACTATACCAAGCGGGAGTATTTCACTGTTTGGACCGCCGCCTGGTTGTTTTACGCGCTATGGCTGACGCTGGGCCTCAACAGCCAGGAAGCCCAGCCCGAGAGCATCATTTTCAAACTCAAGGAATGCTGTGTGGCTATTTCAGCGGTGTTTCTCTTGTGGGGCAGTTTGCGTTTCCTCACCATCCCGGTCCCGCAAAGATTATTTGGTCTCTTCATGCTGTTTCTGCTGATCTGGACCTTCGCCAGCCCGTATGTCATGCCCAAAGCGCTGGATCCCAAGGTCCGAATGCTGCAAATGCAACTCCCGGTGTTCATGCTGCTCGGCCTGGGCAGCGTGTTTGCCGGGGTTTGCTTCTTCCGGCTGCGAAAAAAGATGCCGTTCGTGGGGGCAGGCATGTTGTCGCTGGGCTTCCTGCTCTGGGGCGTTTATCTGGCGAGTTACCCGCTATCCCAGCAGGATGACCACCTTTACAGCGCCGGCTTTTTTGTGGCCGCCGTGCTCCAGCTTTTTATTGCCGTCAGCATGATTGTGCTCGTCCTGGAGGAAGTCCGGTACAAAAACGAACAGGTGCTTGCCGAAATTACCGCCGTCCGCTCGGAGAAGGAAGCCCTGCAGGTCAAAGTCATCACCACCGAGGAACAATGCCGCAACCTGTATGATCAAGTGCGCCTTACCGAAGGACTGCAAAAAGCCTATGAAGAACTGCGCCGCACCCAGCAGGTGGTGGTGCAGCAGGAGCGCCTCCGGGCTCTGGGTCAGATGGCCAGTGGCGTCGCCCATGATGTCAACAACGCCCTGTCTCCCGTAATCGCGTATTCGGAATTGTTGCTCAGCACGCTGCCGGATTTGCCGGAGGTTTCCCGGCATTACCTGCAAACGATCAATCAAGCCGGGGGCGACATAGCCCAAATTGTTGCCCGCATGCGGGAGTTCTACCGCCGCCGCTCGGACATGGAGCAATTGACCGAGGTGAACATCAATCAGACCATTGAAGAAGTGATCGAACTTACCCGGCCACGCTGGCGCGACCTGCCCCAGCGCGAAGGGATCTCCATACAGATTCAGCGCGAGTTGGAACCCCAGGTGCCATCATTGTTGAGCGACCCGGCCGAGCTCCGGGAAGCGCTGATCAACCTGGTCTTCAACGCCGTGGACGCCTTGCCGCAAGGCGGCACCATCACCCTGGTCACCCGTTCCCTCAGCCGACCCGTGACCGAAGAAAATGGAAGCCCGGAGCGGCAGCTTCAGGTCGAAGTGCGGGACAACGGTGTTGGCATGGATGAAAAAACCCGGCAACGCTGTCTGGAGCCGTTCTTCTCCACCAAGGCCCAGCGCGGCGGCACCGGGCTCGGTCTGGCCATGGTCTATGGCATGACGCAACGCCACGACGGCACCATTGAGATCGACAGCGCCCCCGGCTGTGGCACCTGCATCCGGCTTACCTTCCCCATTCGGGAAAAAGCTTCAACAGCCGGCCGGAGCACCCCTCCCCAGGCCAAAAAAAAACGTTCCCTGCATATCCTCTGTATCGATGACGACGCCCAGGTCCGGCAACTCCTGACGGATTGCCTCACGCATTTTAATCATCGGGTGAAGGTTGCCGCCGGCGGCAAACACGGGATGGAATTGTTCCGCACCGCCCTGCTGGAAAATCAGCCCTACGAAGTGGTCATCACTGATCTGGGCATGCCGGATATCGACGGCCATCATGTGGCCCGGACGATCAAGGCGGAGTCCCCCAATACGCCGATCATCATGATGACCGGCTGGGGTACGATCATGAGGGATGACGGAGAAACGGCACCGGAAGTGGATGCCGTAGTCGGCAAACCGCCGCACATGCAGGAATTGAACGACCTGCTGCTCCGGGTTACCACCCCGACCAAACGCCGCGCTTGAAGCGGTGCCGGCAACCGGGATTCCCACAGGCCGGTCTTTTTCCGTGCGGATTTGGGCCAGGGCCGGTAAGTTCAACCCCATGTCTCGGATCGTGAAATGGCCCGTGGCGCTTGCCATTGCGGGTTCCGACAGCGGTGGCGGCGCCGGCGTCCAGGCCGATTTAAAAACCTTCGCCGCCCTCGGAGTTCATGGCACCAGCGTCATCACCTGCCTGACCGCGCAAAATCCCCGGCGCGTTCTCGCCGTTGAACCGTGTCCGCCCAAAATGGTGCGGCAACAAATCGAAGCCGTATTTGAAGAATTGCCGCCGCGGGCGGTGAAAACCGGAATGCTGTTCTCGGCGGAAATCATCCGCACCGTCGCGAATTTCTTCAAAAAGGAAAAAGGTTCGCTGCTCGTGGTCGATCCGGTCATGGTTTCAACCAGCGGCGCGGTCTTGCTGCAGCCGGGGGCGATAAAAATTTTGCAGGAACAATTGCTGCCGCTGGCAACCCTCATCACCCCGAACCTGGACGAAGCGGAAATTTTGACCGGACGCAAGCTGGCCTCGGTGGCAGACTTGCGGGTGGCGGCGCGGGAAATCCACGCGCGTTTCGGCCGCGCCGCCCTGGTCAAAGGCGGTCATTTGCGCGATCAGCCCGAAGCGATGGACATCTTCTTCGACGGACGGACGGAACTGCTGCTGGGCGCGCCGTTCATCAAGGGCGTTTCGACTCATGGTACCGGCTGCACCTATTCCGCCGCCATTACCGCGGCGCTGGCCCTGGGTCGGGATTTGCCGCAGGCGGTGGAAATCGGCAAAAACCACGTGACCGCCGCCATCGCGCGGAGTTATCGCATCGGAAAACACTTCGCGCTCGGACATTTCGCCTGAAGCCACGCAGACCTTCACGGCCGACGCAATCGAAAGAACCGGTTGGGGCCGGCCGCATTCAAAACCGCGATGTTTTGATTGTTCGTTACGCCGGGTGCCGGGTTGCTGGCGCTCCAGACAACGGGAGGAATCAAATTGGCTGTGGATTCGAGGATGAAACCGGCTGGATAAATCGGCCATTTCAGGACAGCGTTGGTGCCGGATCGGGCAACGTTCAAGCCCATCGAGAAAAATTCATAAGCCAGCGCGTAAGGTTCGTTGGTGGTGACGGTTGCTCCGCCGCTCTTGAAAACCTGCAGATCATAACGACCCGGCGGCAGATGCGGCACAAAGATGTGCTCCACGTTGTCCACCCGGCTCGTGCTGCAGGTGACGAGATTGCTCGAACGTGCGTCATACAAAAAAAGATCGAGGTTGTTGATCAGGCTGTTGGTCCGATGACGGTTCCAAACGAGCGTGATGGTGGCGGTGAACGTGGCATTGCTGACGCCATTCGTGACGTTGAAGTAGTAGTGGTTCACCACGTTCGACCGGGCGCTGGTGGAATTGGTGTTGAAATCCCAGCCGCTCAACCCGCTCACCGTGCCAGTGGCGCCGGTCGGCGGATGCGGACTGTTGGTTAAGCCGCCGGTGGAAACGATGAAACCATGCCGGCCGCCGGCCAGCTGCTTGTAGGAATTGAAAACGTTCAACACGCCTGCGCCATAAAATATGTCGAGCGGCGCGAAGGTGCTGTTGGTCCAATCGGCCGGCTTGATGGCCCCATTGAGCAGCAGCGCTTTCACCGTGCGCAGATCAACGGCGGCATTCGTGGCGCCGCCGCCGCCGCCATCGCCACGCAATCCCGCCTGGATCAGCAACACTGCCGCTCCCGAAACGTAAGCCGTGGTATAGCTTGCGAATTGGCCGGGCGCCGCAATGTCCGGCTTGCTCCGCCCATCGGGGGTCGGTCCATAAGGCGGCGGCGGACTGGGGGCATCGGAAACCCCGACCCCGATGCCGTTGTAACAAGTTGCCGGCGAAGCAATGGGCGCGCCATTGAACTGGGCCCCGGTGACAAACAGCACGCCGTTGCTGGCAGCATAATTGTCATAAATCTGGTCCAAAGTGGGGTTGTAGGTGTCGGAAGCGAAACTCTGATTCATCACCCGCCCGGAAATCAAATGCCCCTGGTTGACGTAATAGTTGATGACCGTGTTCGCCTCGTAATTGTCCACACGCACCACATTGGTGGCCACGCCGCCGGAGAGCCCATAACAATTTCCGGCCACCATGTCCGCGTGACTCGACTCCAGCCCCAGCGAGTTTGTAAACGCAGTTGCCAAGCTCACCGAAGAGTAAGGTGATGTGCCGTAAAAATAAGTAAACCGGTTGGTCGGTTGCCCCACGACGCCCGGATTGACCTCCCAGTTCGGCGCGCCCGCCTCGGCCTGCCCCACGCGGATGTTCGTACCATTCAAATTGGTCGTCACCGTTCGCAACAACGTGACACCAATCACGTCCAGATCCGATGCCCGGGCGGTTGTTTGCCAGAGGAAAACAAAGATCAGAACAAATTGTGCGCCGCGCAGTCGATGCATGAGACTTTCACAAATAATGCAGGTTTTATGCTCAAATTCCAAGCCCACAACAGAAGATCGCGGCGGACAAGCCAAAGCCAGTCACGGTGGCTGTTCCCATGTGGCCACCAGCAGCGCCACGGATTGGCGTGGCAGGCGCAGGTGTAAAACGGCCCGCCCGTTTGTGAGCGATGGATTTTCCGGCAAGTCCAGCTTCGCCAGTTCCCCGGCCTTCTCGAGCTGCGCGAATTGCTCCGCCGTCGGCTGCAACGGCGAACCCAGGGATTTCCAGGCCGCAAAAGCATTGCTATACCGGTCATCGATGCGGAATTGCTCGAACCGCGCCTGGCGAACATTCGGCGGTAGACCTTCGCAAGCCAGTTCCACCTCCGCCTCCGGCCCGGGCAAATCGTCGTCGTGATAATGCCAGACCAGAACGTACAGGTGGTTTTTATCCCGGCTCGCCAGCGCCGAGACATCGGGCCGCGCGCGCACCCCGCCCTTGAGCAGGTCATCCAACGGCACCGCACCGCCGCTTTCAACCGCCACTTGCTGACCGCCCATTCGGCTCAACATGCGAAAGACATTGAGCACCGGCAAATCCACACCGCCGCTGGCCAGCACACGAAAACCGGCAAACAGCGGCTGGCCTTCAAATTCAAACGCCCACGTTAATGCACCCTCGAGCTGCACGCCGTGGCGGTTGGCCAGTTGCAGTTCGCGCGCGAGGCTCGCCGCGGTGTAGCTGGCGTAAATCGGGCCGTTGCGGTAGCCAAGCTGGTCGCCCTGGCAGGCGGCGCAGCCATCCGGATCGGATTCCCCAATGACGATCGGTTTGTTTTTAAATTCGGGAAACGAGGTGATGATTTTAAAAGCCGAATCCAGGTTGCGCAGCTGGTTCGCCATGCCCATCCGCACATGATCGTTGGTGAAAACCGGCGATCCTTTCGCATGAAACGAGATGAAGTCAACCGGCGTGCCGGTCCGGCCGGTGGCGAAATTGGTCCCGCGAACGCAATGTTCCAAAAATTCGCGAAGGAATTTCGTGCCGCCGCCCGCCGAATCCGGGCCGCCGACCTTCGCCTCCGGCAACGCGCGCCGCACGGCATCCACCGCGCAGTCATGCAAACGGAAAAATTCCGCCGGCTGGCCCTGCCAGTAGCCGATGTTGGCTTCGTTCCACGTTTCCCAATACCAGCCGGCCACCTCGTCCCGCCCGTATCGCTCCACGTCATGTTTCGCCCATTGAAAAACCAATTCCGACCATTTCGCATAATCCTTCGGCGGATAAGCCCAGCCGGTGTAAATTTCGTTGTATTTCGCCCCGGGGGTCCAATGATGCTGATATGGCTCCGGCTTGACGGACAGCGCTTCCGGCATGAAACCGATTTCCACATACGGCCGGACGCCGCATCCGCGGTAGGTGTCGAAAATCCGGTCCAAAATCGTCCAGTGATAAACCGGGTTTCCCTGCGGGTCCTCGCTGTAAACGCCGGTTGAACCCCACTTTAACGCCGGCGTGCCATCGCCACTGGTCAGCAAATTGTGCGTGCGGAAGAAAACCTCATTCGTCCGGAGCCGGCCGAGCTCAGCCATCAACTTTCGTCCATCGGGCAGGGTGGCATAGTTCGGTTCATCGGCTCCAAAAAAACGCCAGACCGGTTTCCATTCGCCCATCGACCGGTCCGCGTGCACCCGGATCGCGACCGGAAAGGTTTCCTCCTTCGCCGAAACCAGTTCCGGACCGGAAGCCAGGATCAACGCCCCGGCGATAAAAAATGCGCGTCGGAACATGGATTTAAAATCAGGCCGACATGTTCGTTGTTTCCCGCCAATGAGGCAATCGCCATTTCTTTTTCGCGCCGGCCCGCTACACTGCCTGGGATGTCGAACACGCTGGTCATCAATGAAATTTATCTAAGCTTGCAGGGCGAAAGCACTTTCGCCGGGCTGCCCTGCGTCTTTGTCCGGCTCACCGCCTGTGATTTGCGCTGCTCGTATTGCGACACGGCTTACGCCTTCACCGAAGGCAAAAAACAATCGCTCGAACAAATCCGGGAAAAAATCCGGGAACTGGCCGCCCCTTTCAAAAATTCCGCGCTTCATCCGGCGCGTTTCACCCTGCCCCTCGTCGAACTCACCGGCGGCGAACCCTTGCTCCAGAAAAACTCCCTGCCGTTGATGAAACAGCTGTGCGACGACGGCTTCACCTTGCTGCTCGAAACGAGCGGGGCCCATGACATCTCCCCCGTTGATCCGCGGGTCCGGCGCATCATGGATTTGAAATGTCCCAGCAGCGGTGAGTCGGAACGCAACCGCTGGGAGAACCTCCGCCATTTGGGCCCCCACGACGAAATCAAGTTCGTCATTGGCACCGTCGAGGATTATGAGTGGGCCCGGCGGCAGATCGCCGAACACCGGCTGGATGTGGTATGTTCCCTGCTCTTTTCGTGGGTACATCCACTGGCACCGGGGCAACAAAATCAATCGTTGAAAAAGGTCCCGCCGGGACAGACTCCGGTTTCACGGCTTGAATTGGCGGAAAGAATCATGGCCGATGCCTTGCCGGTGCGATTTCAAGTCCAGATGCACAAAATCATCTGGCCGCCGGAGCAACGGGGAGTTTAGTGAATAAAAACCGTCAGATTCTTGACGTCCTGGGCGATTACGAGTCCCGCAACATTGTGTTCCGGGACCCGGACGGGATGTGGCCCATCGTCTGGGAACGTGCCCGGGATGCCTGGGTCTGGGATGCGAATGGGAAAAAATATTTGGACCTGACGGCCGCCTTCGGCGTCGCCGCCGCCGGCCATGGAAATCCGCAGGTCGTCAAAGCCGGGCAAAAACAGATGGCCCGGCTGTTGCATGCCATGGGCGACGTACACCCGCCGGCGGGCAAAGCCGAACTGGCCCGCCAATTGAGCCGGATCACCTTTGAACGCTGGAGCAACGGGAAAAAATCGGGCAAAGTCATCTTCGGCAGTTCCGGTTTTGAAGCCGTCGAGGCCGCGCTCAAAACCGCCGTTCTCGCCACCGGCAAGCATGGCATCATCGTGTTCACGGGCGCCTATCATGGACTTGGTTACGGGGCGCTCAATGCCACGCACCGCGATTTCTTCCGCACGCCCTTCCATTTCCAGCTCCGCCAGTTCGGCCACTTCGTGCCGTTTCCCGTCAGGTCCGGCGACATTGCCAACATCGAATGGAACATTCGCCGGCTCTTTCACCGCGAATGGCTGGGCGCCATCCTCGTTGAACCGGTGCAAGGCCGCGGCGGCTGCAACGTCCCCCCGGGGGAATTTTTGCCGGGCCTGCGAAAAATTTGCGACGAGCAGGGTGCGCTTCTGATCCTTGATGAAATTTTCACCGGCTTCGGCCGCACCGGGAAATGGTTCGCCTGCGAACACAGCGAGGTCACGCCGGACCTGATCTGCCTGGGCAAGGCGCTCGCCGGCGGCTTTCCCCTCTCGGCGTGCGTGGGTCGTGCCGACATCATGGACACCGCGTGGCCCGCGTCGCGCGGCGAAGCCATCCATACCAGCACCTTCCTCGGCCATCCCGTCGGTTGCGCCATGGCGCTGGCGCAAATCGAGGAAATTAATAAACTGCGATTGCCCGAACGCAGCGCGCAGCTCGGCGAATTTCTGCTCCGCGAACTGCAGGCGAAGATCCCCAACTCGAAATTTCAGGTCGCCATCCGCGGCCTGGGCTTGATGGTAGGCGTCGAATTGCGCCTGGCCGACGGCCGGCCGGCCACCGCGCTGGCCCTGCGGGCGGTCAAAACCATGTTGCAGCGCGGCTTTATCCTGCTGCCCGAGGGCGAGCACGCCAACGTCATCAGCTTCACCCCGCCGCTGACCGTTACCCAGGCACAGTTGGCGAAAGCAGTCAAAACCCTGGCGGACATTCTGGCCGCGGAAGGACATAAATAAACACCGAGGGACGAGATCGGATTTATCTGTGTGCATCGGTGTTAATCTGTGGCTAAATTTTCCCGGTGAAGCTTTCTGAAATGCGGGAACTTCTGGCCACGCGCGGGATTCAGTTGACGAAATCCCTCGGCCAGAATTTTCTGCACGACGCCAATCAGCTCCGCCGCATCATTGCCCTGGCGGAATTGAAAAAAACCGGCCGGGTTCTCGAAATCGGGCCGGGCCTGGGACCGCTGACGGAATTGCTGCTGGAAACCGCCGGCAACGTTCTGGCCATTGAAAAGGACGCCCGGTTGGTGGAAGTTCTGCGTGAGCGTTTTCTTGATCCGCAATCCGTAACCCGCCATCCGCAATTGGAATTGCTCCACGCCGATGCGCTGGAATTCCTGAAGCGCGAACCGCGCGACTGGCACGATTGGAAGCTCGTGGCGAACCTGCCGTATTCCGTCGCCTCGCCGATTCTGGTGGAACTGGCGCTATCGCCTCGAAGGCCGGAGCGGATGGTAGTGACATTGCAACTCGAAGTCGCCCAACGGCTCATGGCCGGGACGGACGACGAAGATTACGGCGTGTTGACGCTGCTGGTGCAGCTCGATTACGAACCGCGCGATTGGTTCAAGATTCCGGTCGGGTGTTTTTTTCCGGCCCCGGACGTGGACTCGGCCTGCGTGGTTTTAATTCGCCGGCCAGCTCCGCTTTTGCCTGAAAACCAGCAGGCA